>VFSW01004823.1_pt1 | contig 20079 bp, 20 predicted proteins | sample 5358111 | NCBI WGS metagenome assembly VFSW01 (sample SAMN11554181, study PRJNA540505) | mine drainage metagenome | isolation source: sediment from site ElyBrook_90M | place: USA: Ely Copper Mine, Vershire, VT | collected 2017 | reverse complement strand
ACCAGATTACGAATGAAATTCGTGGGAGTAACAGTGGGTTCGCTCATTCCATGATGATAACCGGGTACCCACTCAAGATCAACCCATTGACAAGCGCCCTGCTTCTTGTCCAGACTCGAAGGCATGACTGTGTATCCTACCTCCCTTCTGCCCCCCCTCTTTCCGACCCTCGTGCCTCTGGAGCCTTTCCTCGACGAGTCTGCCTTGCAGCAAGAGTTTCGGGACCTGCCCTCCGTGCCGGTGCTTTGGCAAGTGCAGTCCATCGACTCCACCAACCGGTGTCTGCTGGAATGGGCCCCCCAGGGGCTTCCCCAACACTTTTGTCTGGTGGCCCGTCAACAAAGCGCCGGACGGGGGCGGCGAGGTCGCGCCTGGATTTCTGATGCCGAAGGTTCCCTGACTTTTTCTCTATGGTGGATTTTCGACCGCTCCCTTCAGGAATTGAGCGGTTTGCCTCTGGCAGTTTCACTGGGGATGGTGGAGGCACTCCATTCCCTGGGAATGACCAGCGTGGGGGTGAAATGGCCCAATGACCTGTGGCGTGAAGGTCGCAAGGTGGCGGGCGTGCTGGTGGAAACCACCCGTCTTTCCAGCGGACAGGTGGGTGCCGTTATTGGGATTGGTCTCAACATCGCCCTTCCTTCCAGCCTTCAGGATACCTGCGTCCTTTCCTTGAATGACCTGAGGGATGAAGCGGGCCAGGCCCCCGCCCGCGCCACGGTCCTCGGACGTCTCCTGAATACCTTGATTCCCCTGCTGGAATCCTTTGCCCAGTCAGGATTTGCTCCCTTTGCAGAAACCTGGATGACCCATTGTGTGCACCGCAACCAGCAAGTGACCCTGCTTCATCCCAATCAGACCCGCAGTCAGGGAGAATGTGTCGGTCTCAGCTCCCTGGGGGGCCTGATCCTGCGTGATCCGGCGGGTGAACCGCACACCTACCACGGGGGCGAACTGTCCCTGCGTTTGGAGGCTCCCTGACATGTGGTTGTACCTCGATCTGGGTAACAGCCAACTGAAATGGGGGCTGCGTCAAGGAGGCCTCTGGATTCAACGGGGTCGTCTGCCGTTGACGCATCTGGACCAACTTCCCATGGAGTGGCACACCTTTCCGCCCCTGCACGCAGCACACGGGGTTTCCGTCGCCCACCCGGATCTGCGAGCCCAAGTGGAAAGCGCCTGCCAGGATTTGGGACTGTCTCCCTGCTGGCATTCCAGCAAACTTTCCGAAGGGGGGGTTCGCAATGGGTATGACCACCCTGCCCAACTGGGTCCGGATCGCTGGATGGCCCTGCAGGGGGCCTGGCATCTCCAGCACCAGGCCGCCTTGGTGGTGATGGCAGGAACAGCCACCACGCTGGACAGTCTGGATGAAAAGGGAAATTTTTTGGGGGGGATGATCCTGCCCGGACTGACCCTCATGCGCCATAGCCTCCACCAAGGCACAGCGCACCTTCCGGCCATAGAGCAAGAAGGGACCCACACCCTGCAAGCCCGTTCCACCCAGGATGCCATCCAGAGCGGAGCCTGGGCGGCTACCCTCGGCGCACTCAAACTGGCCAGGGATGCGCTCAGTCAAAAGGGGTCTCGGGTTCCCGTGTTCTTGGGCGGAGGACATCATGCCGAACTCAGTCCGTACCTGGAGGGTCCCCTCCATGTCTACCCGGAATTGGTTCTGGAAGGCTTGGCCCTGCTCCTGGAAGAAAGATCAGGCGCGAATCTGACGCAATAGCGCCGTGGTGGAACGTTCATGTTCGAAGGGAATGGAGAGCACCCTTCCCCCCCGCGCAAGCACGGACGGTGCCCCCACGATAGCTGCCTCCGGCCAGTCCCCCCCCTTCACCAGGACTTCGGGCTGACACTCCAGAATACGGGTCAGAGGGGTATCTTCTTCGAACCAGGTCACCAGACTCACACATTCCAGAGCAGCCACCAGTGCCAATCGATCGGCCAGGGCATTGATGGGGCGATCAACGCCTTTGCCCAGACGACGCACGGAAGCATCGCTATTCAGAGCCACCACCAAAGCGGCACCCTGCGCCCGCGCCCGCGCCAGATAAGTCACATGTCCGCGATGCAGGATGTCGAAGACCCCATTGGTGAACACCAGGGGACGGGGTATTCCCTCCAAACGCGCCTGCCAACTTTCAGGAGCGACGATTTTCTGTTCGAAGGAAGGAGCGTCCTGCACCGGCTCAGGGGGATACCGGTTGGGTCGTGGCAGGCAGTCCCTCCTCCACAGGCGCTGGAGCCTGAACGGGAGCAGGCGGTCCATTCTCGGCCTTGACCGCCGAGGTGGCTTCATTGGCTGGCGTGGCTGTGGAATATTCAAAGACCTTGACGACTTTCTTGACTCCGCTGGTCGTACTGGCCAACTTGGCCGCGGCGTCTCCTTCTCCCTGCGTCACCAGCCCCATCAGATAGACCACTTCACCGCTACTGGTCACACTCACCTGCAGCGGCGAGAATTTACTCCCATTGTCGGTAATGAAGCGGGTATTGACCTTGGTGGTCAGATAGGCATCCTCTGCCCGCTGAGCCAGGGAACTGGGCGGTCCGATCCGGATGTCGTCGATGACCTGCCGCACGTTCGTCAACTTGTGGGCCATGGCGTCCACATTACTCCGCGTCGCTTCATCCGGTACCTGCCCGGTCAACAACAGGTTGCGATTGAAACTGGAAGCGTTGACATTAACATCGCTGCCATATTTTCTTGAAATGACTTCCGACATGTGCAACTGAATATCTTCATCATCCAATTCAGCCCCCGTGGTACGTCGATCCTGCGCCACCAGTCCGGTTCCCACCGCCCCCGTTGCCATCAGGGGCACACACCCCTGGGTCATAGGCAATACGCCCAGCATCAGCCATAGAGACCAATTTTTTCTCATTCATCCGCTCCTACCAGAATACAATCGATGGCATCGCATAAACAATGCAACACCAGAATATGAACTTCCTGAATCCGTGCCGTGTTTTGAGCCTCCACCGAAAGGTGGACATCATCCCCCGTCAGCAACTCGGCTAATTTTCCGCCCCCTTTGCCCGTCAGCGCCACCACCACCATGTCACGCTCATGGGCTGCCCGCACGGCCTCGAGAATATTGGGGGACTGCCCGCTGGTGGAAATGGCCAGCAGAATATCTCCCCTCTGCCCCAAGGCATGCACCTGCTTGGAAAACACCTTGTCGAACTGATAATCATTGGCGATGGAAGTCAGGGTCGAAGCATCTGTGGTCAGCGCAATCGCCGCCAGAGGGGGGCGTTCCACTTCGAAGCGGTTGAGCAACTCGGCGGAAAAATGCTGCGCATCCGCCGCCGACCCCCCATTCCCACAAACCAGAATCTTGCCCTCTGCCAACAGGCACTGCACCATCCGCTCCGCTGCCATGGCAATCGGAGCGGCCAGCACTTGCGCCAGCGTCATCTTCAGTTGGGCACTTTCCTGAAAGTGCCGATTCATACGTGCAATCAGATCCATCGGGCCATTGTAAACCATATCCCCGGTGCAGGTGAACCCCCCGCTTCAGGGCCCTTTGAGACGCAGCGCCTCGGCATAGAGCTGGTTGCGGGGCAACCCCGTGGCCTCCCCCATTAATTGTACGGCTTCCTTGACGGGCAAACGAGTCAATAAAACTGCCAACCAGCGTTCCTGAGAAGGTTCCAGCGCCGTAGCCGCCTGAACGACCACGGGAGCCGGTTCGATGGCCAGCACGAATTCCCCGCGCTGCTGGTTGGGGTCAGCCTGTACCCACAGAACGGCTTCCTCGAGCGTGGAACGGTGCAGGGTTTCGAAGCGCTTGGTCAACTCACGCCCCAGAGTCACCCGGCGGGCACCGCCCCATTCCTGGGCCAATACCGTCAAAGTAGCCAGAATACGGTGCGGTGCCTCATAAAAAACGACCACGGCATCCAGGTTCCCCAGGGATTGGATTTGACGTTGACGTTCGCCTTTCTTGGCCGGCAAAAATCCATGAAAATAAAACTGGGGGCAGGTCATCCCTGCCACCGACAGCAAAGTCGTCACTGCACTGACCCCAGGAATCGGCACCACCTTCCCGCCGGCATTCAGGACTTCATCCACCACCCGCGCACCGGGATCACTGATGGCGGGGGTTCCCGCATCGGAAATCAGGGCTACCGAGTGCCCTTCCTGCAATTTTCGGATCAGAAGTTGCGCTTTTTCACGTTCATTATGCTGATGCAGGGATATCAGGGGAGCCATAATACCGAAGTGATCCAGCAGGGGACGGGAGGTGCGGGTATCCTCCGCCGCGATCAGATCCACTTTGCGCAATACCTCGATGGCGCGCAGGGTCAAATCACCCAAATTGCCAATGGGGGTCGCTACCACATAAAGCGTGCCCTCTGATCCGGGAAGTGCAGAAGCGTGCAGGGGAATATGCGTCAAGGAACTCTCCATGAACCAGAAAGGTAGTGCAGCAGAAGAATGGGCCGCCCAGTTTCTGCAACGTCAGGGACTGACCCTCATCGCCCGCAATTACCACTGTCGATTCGGTGAAATCGACGCCATTGCGCGGGACGATACCACCCTGATTTTTATAGAAGTGCGCTGGCGGCGGCGGGCCAGTTCCCTTCTACTCGAAAGCATCGACCTCCGTAAACAGCGATGCTGGCGGCTGACCGCACAACACTATCTGGCGCACCACGGTTTTTCGGCACACTGTCGCTTCGATGTCCTGTTTCTGGAAGGCCACCACTGCCATCTACTGCATTGGCTCCAGAATGTAGGCCTGGACTCCGTCAGTCGCGGAAATTATTGAACTGCAGGGGAACCTCCAGATCACTGGCGCGTATCAGGGCGATGGCATCCTGCAAAATATCGCGCTTGGCCCCGCTAACCCGCACCGTGTCTCCCTGCAAACTCCCCTGTACCTTGAGTTTGCTGTCCTTGAGCAACTTGACGATCTTCTTGCCCAATTCGGTTTCCACCCCCACCTTCACCGTCACAACTTGCTTGACCTTGCCACCGCCAATGGTTTCTTCCTTGCCAAAATCCAGGGTGCGGATATCGATGCCCCGCTTGACCAACCTGGGGCGCAAAATTTCCTTGACCTGTTCCAACTTGAACGGATCGTCGGCGTAGATCGTCAGTTCATACTCGCTTTGTTCCACCCGAGCATCCGATCCCTTGAAATCAAAGCGCGTCCCCACTTCCCGATTGACCTGTTCCACCGCATTGCGGACTTCCTGCTTGTCTACTTCGGAAACGATATCAAAAGAAGGCATCCCGTTACTCCTTACGTTGCAAACGTGCGGCAATGCGCATGCGCAGGGCATTGAGACGAATGAATCCCGCTGCATCGGACTGTTGATATGCCCCCCCATCATCTTCGAAGGTAGCAATGGTTGGATCAAAGAGAGAATCCGTCCGGGACTCCCGACCCACCACCATCACCGTTCCCTTGTATAATTTGAGGCGAACCCATCCATTCACGGTCTGCTGCGTATGGTCGATCAGGGTTTGCAGGGCCCGCCGTTCCGGACTCCACCAGTAGCCGTTATAAATCAGGGCTGCATAGCGAGGCATCAAATCATCCTTGAGGTGCGCCACTTCGCGGTCCAGGGTCAGGGATTCAATGGCCCGGTGCGCCTTGAGCAAAATCGTTCCGCCGGGAGTCTCATAGCACCCACGGGATTTCATTCCCACAAAGCGGTTTTCCACCAGGTCCAGGCGACCAATTCCATGCTGTCCGCCTATGCGATTGAGTTCAGCCAATAAAACCGCTGGCGTCATGGTTACCCCGTTCAAGGAGACGGCGTCGCCTTTCTCGAAGTTCAGTTCCAGGTATTGCGGTTGATCCGGAGCCACTTCGGGGGCCACGGTCCAGCGCCACATGTCTGCCTCGGGCTCCCGCGCCGGGTCTTCAAGGCCTTTGCCTTCATAGGAAATATGCAGCAGATTGGCATCCATGCTGTAGGGACTGCCGCCATTCTTATGTTTCATCTCCACGGGAATCCCGTGGGATTCCGCATAGGCCAGCAATTTTTCCCGGGATAACAAATCCCATTCACGCCAGGGGGCAATTACCTTGATGTTGGGTTCGAGGGCATAATAGCCCAGTTCGAAACGCACCTGATCGTTACCCTTACCCGTGGCTCCGTGAGAAACCGCCTCGGCGCCCACCTGTCGGGCAATCTCGATCTGGCGCTTGGCAATCAAAGGACGGGCAATACTGGTTCCCAGCAGATACTCGCCCTCATAAATCGTGTTGGCGCGAAACATGGGATAGACGAAGTCCCGCACGAATTCCTCGCGCAGGTCCTCGATGAAGATCTGCTGAATACCGAACTGCTGGGCTTTGCGCCGCGCCGGCTCCAATTCTTCTCCCTGTCCGATATCCGCCGTAAAGGTAACCACCTCACATTGGTAGGTATCCTGCAACCACTTAAGGATGACCGAGGTGTCGAGTCCCCCGGAATAGGCCAATACAACTTTCTTGATCTCACTCATCAGCGCTCTTTCCTTGTCAATCATTGCCGTGAATCATGTCGTTTCCAGACGACCCAGAAGCAGATATTCCATCAACGCCTTCTGCACGTGCAGACGATTTTCCGCCTCATCCCACACCACACTCTGCACCCCTTCCAATACCCCGGCGGACACTTCTTCGCCCCGATGGGCCGGCAGGCAATGCATGAACAGAGCTTCGGGATGGGCCTGACCCATCATTTCCTCATCCACCCGGAAATCCGCAAAGACTTCACGCCGCACTTCGCTTTCAGCTTCATAGCCCATGCTGGTCCAAACATCCGTGGTCACCAGATGTGCGCCCCGCACCGCATTCATGGGATCAGCAAAAACACTCAGATGGGCCAATTCTTCGGATGTGGCTGCCTGGGTTTCCAAGGCATAACCGTGGGGGGTCGACACATGCAACTGAAATCCAAACAAGGCCGCCGCCTGTAACCAGGTGGCGCACATGTTGTTGCCATCCCCCACCCAGGCCACGGTCTTGCCTGCCAGAGAACCGCGCTGCTCCATGAAGGTGAAGATATCTGCCATGATCTGGCAGGGATGATATTGATTGGTCAGCCCGTTGATGACGGGAACCCGGGAATGCACCGCAAAGCGTTCGATGATGGACTGATCGAAAGTGCGGATCATGACGATATCCACCATGCGCGACACCACCCGTGCCACATCTTCAATGGGTTCGCCCCGGCCCAACTGGGTTTCCCCTGTGGTCAGGTTGATGGCTGAACCACCCAACTGATGAATCCCTGCTTCGAAGGACACCCGTGTACGCGTGCTGTGCTTCTCGAACACCATGGCCAACATGCGGTCCTTGAGGGGATGATAGATGGTGTAGGACTTGAAAAGTGCCTTGAGGTGGCGGGTACGCTGAAAGAGATAGTCAAATTCTTCTTGGGTAAAATCCTTGAACTGAAGAAAATGCTTCATGCCCCCTCCAAAAACTGCCGTACCAAGGGAATCAAATCCGACAGCAACCGTTCGATTTCTGCTTTCGTGATGATCAGCGGCGGAAGCAGACGGATGACTTTGTCCGAGGTAACATTGATCAATAATCCCTTCTCCAGAGCCAAGGTGACCAAGGCGCCACAGGGCCGATCCAGTTCGATGCCCACCATCAGCCCCTGTCCTCGAATCGCCACGACTCCCGCTACCGAAGCCAGTGCCGTTTCCAGTCCGGCACGCAATTGTTCTCCCCGTTCCCGTGCATTGGCCAGCAATCCTTCGGATTCCATGATCTCCAGGGTCGCCAGGGCAGCAGCGCACACCAGGGGCCCGCCCCCGAAGGTCGTGCCGTGATTTCCGGGTTTGAACACCTCAGCCGCTTTCCCGCGCGCCAGACACGCGCCAATGGGGACGCCGGAACCCAGGCCCTTGGCCAGAATCAGGACATCGGGAGAAACCCCGGCCTGTTGGGTGGCAAACCAATCACCGGTCCGACCGATACCCGTTTGGACCTCATCCACCATATACAGCCACTGGCGTTCTTCACACAGCCGCTTCAAACCCTGCTGGTAGGCGTGATCCGCCACATGGATGCCCCCCTCCCCCTGAATGGGTTCAAGCAAAACGGCCACCACATTGGAATTACGCTCGGCCACTGCCGCCACGGCCTCCAGATCATTGTAAGGAACGCGCACGAAACCGGACACCAACGGTTCAAACCCAGCCTGAGCCTTCCGGCTGCCGGTGGCCGAAAGGGTGGCAATGGTACGTCCATGCCAGGCTTTTTCCATGACGATGAGGGTGGGCAACTCGATACCGCGCTGATGTCCGTACAGACGCGCCAGTTTGATGGCGGCTTCGTTGGCTTCTGCCCCCGAGTTGCAGAAAAAAACCCCGTCCATCCCGGCAATACGGCATAACCGTTCCGCCAACTGCTCTTGGCGCAACACGCGATAAACATTCGAGGTATGGATCAACTGACCGGCCTGATCGGCAATCGCGCGCACCAGATGAGGGTGCCCATGACCCAGTCCATTGACGGCAATGCCTGCCAAAGCATCCAGATAAACGCGCCCTTCTTCATCCCACAGCCAAACTCCCCGACCATGGGTGAAAGCCACAGGCAACCGCGCATAGGTATTAAGCAAATGGTCCATGCACTCTCCCATTCAAGAAAGCGATAAAACAAAAACGGCGGCGATATGCCTACCGCCGCCTTAGGGAGTCAACCCTTCAATCAGAAACCTAAGGAAAATCAGGCACTCATTCCCTTGATCGCGGCGGACAACCGGCTTTTGGTGCGTGCCGCAGAATTCTTGTGAATGATTTTCTTGTCAGCGATACGGTCAATGGTGGAAGTGGCCACTTGAAATACGGTCTGTGCAGCGGTCTTGTCCCCCTCCAAAACGGCCTTGCGTACCTTCTTGATGGCGGTACGTAAAGTAGAACGCAGGGACATGTTGTGCGAGCGCTGGGCTTGGGCCTGACGGGCACGTTTTTCGGCTTGAGCGGAATTGGCCATTTTGAATCACCTCTGGTGGACGGGGAATACCGTCACGCAACATTAACATTAACGGAAACCTTGGATTCTAACCTGTTGACCAAGGATTATCAATCCCATAAAAAGAAAAAAAGCAAGGGAAATTGAAATTGGCAAGGGGATAGGGTATAGTCGAGACAGGATCTAATATAGGGAAGGAGAAGAAAGTGAGTATGGTACCCGATCGCGCTGAATTGGTGGATCGCTTGCGGACTTTCGACATCATCCCCACCCATCAGCGCCTGGTCATTGCCCAGGCACTATTTTCCCGACGCCAGCATGTTTCGGCGGACCAGTTACTCAGCCAGGTCAATCTGACCCATGGGGAAGTTTCCAAGGCCACCATTTACAACACGCTCAACCTGTTCGAAAAGAAAGGTCTGGTCCGGCGGGTGGTAGTCGATCCGGAACGGATTTTCTACGATACGTTCATGGACTCTCACCCCCATCTCTTTGACGTCGAAAAAGGGGAACTGTATGACATCGAAGCGCCTGACCTGCAAATCGTCGGGCTTCCGCCTCTCCCTCCCGGCATGCGCCAGGAAGGACTGGACATCGTCATTCGCATGCGCCCCATTGCTGCGTTCAATTAGAGATTGCTGATTCTCCTGGTGCGCCGCAGACCTCTCGGGAAGAAAGACCGGCTTGAATCATGCCAGAGCCTTGGGTAGAGGAAAAACCACCCGCTCCGGCGTCCCCTCCAGTTCCTGAATTCCCTGCGCCCCCAGTTGCTTCAGTCGATCCACCACTTCCTGGACCAAAACGGCGGGGGCAGAGGCCCCGGCCGTAACTCCCACGCGCTGTTTTCCCACCAGCCAGGCCGGATCCAGATCATCGGCACGGTCTACCATATAGGCTTCGATCCCGCGATGGAGGGCTACTTCGCGCAAGCGATTCGAATTGGAACTGGTGGGGGAACCCACCACGATGACCAGGTCCGCGCTCCGGGTCAAGACCTTGACGGCATCCTGGCGATTCTGCGTGGCATAGCAGATGTCGTCCTTGCGCGGGCCCTGGATGGCTGGATAACGAAGGCGCAGGGCATGGATCACGCGCTGGGCATCATCCACCGATAGGGTGGTCTGGGTGACGTAGGCCAGTCGTTCCGGATGATTAACCTTCAAATTTTCCACATCCTCCGGAGTTTCCACCAGATAGATGTGGTCGGGAGCCTGACCCAGCGTTCCTTCCACCTCGGGGTGCCCACGATGGCCGATCATGACGATTTCCTGACCGGCCGCATGTAAACGGGATACTTCGGTATGTACCTTGGTGACCAACGGACAGGTAGCGTCGAACACATGCAATCCGCGCACCTTTGCTTCCTCCCGCACCGCCATGGAAACGCCATGGGCACTGAAAACCACCGTGGAGCCCGTGGGGACCTGAGCCAACTCATCCACGAAAACCGCCCCTTGGCGACGCAAATTTTCCACCACAAAACGATTATGCACCACCTCATGCCGCACATAGATGGGCGGACCGAAACGTTGGAGGGCCCGCTCCACGATTTCGATGGCCCGATCCACCCCTGCACAAAAACCACGGGGATTGGCCAGGACCACAAAAAACGGTGATTGCTCGCTCATGCCACAGGCCCTCCCGAATTGTCTCCGGATTTGGCAGAAGCATGTTTGCCTCGCCCCTCCAGCAATAGCATGACCACGCCCACCGTAATGGCCGAATCTGCCCCGTTGAACGCCGGCCAGTAATGTTGCCCCACATGCCATTGCACGAAATCAGTAACCTCTCCCGCCCCCAGACGGTCCACCAGATTCCCCAGGGCGCCCCCCATGATCAGCGCCAGTCCGGTACAAAACCAGCGCTCCGTAGCATGGCGCCAGATCAAAATACTGAGGACGACAATGGCAAGCACGGCGATGGCACTGAACAATCCCTTCTGCCACCCCCCTGACGTAGCCAAAAAACTGAACGCCGCACCCTGATTAAAGGCCAGCACCCAGTTGAACCAGTCCGTCACCCGTACCACCTGCCCGGGTACCAGATGTCCGCGCACCCAGGCCTTGCTGACCTGGTCCACCGCCACCACCCCCAGAGCGAGCAGCCAGCCCAATCCCAGACTACGCATGCAGGCGCTCCTCTCCTGCCCCAAACAAGTTGCAGGTACAGCGGTCACAAAGATCCGGATGTTCGGGCAAGGTTCCCCGCACCGAACGATAATGCCAGCAACGGGGACATTTGGTGCCCTGCGTCAAGGCAATCTGCAGTCCCACCTGCCAGGTTCCCTCTGCCCCAGGCACCTCCAGAGAAAGGGTGCCTTCAGGCCGGTCCGACCCTGCATCAACCACCACCCTGGCCTGCGACGTGATGAACAGGAAACGCAGATCGTCGCCCAGGGCCTGCAAAGCCTGCAAAGGGGCACCCTGGGCGTGCAGCGTCACCTCTGCCTGAAGAGAAGAACCCAAGGTGCCGGCAGCACGGAGGGGTTCCAGATGTTTTCTGACCTGTTCGCGCAAAGCGCGCAACTGATCCCAACGGGAACGCAACTCCCTTTCCCCACTCAACTCCGGCAGTACATGCCATTGTTCCAGAAATACGGAAGAGGCCGTTTCCGGAGTCTTGCCCTGCAGGGTCGCCCAGACCTCCTCCGCCGTAAAGGTCAGAATGGGAGCCAGCCAGCGCGTCAGCGCCTGGGTGATATGCCAGAGGGCATTCTGCGCCGCGCGCCGGGAACGGGACTCCTTTCCTGCGGTATAGAGCCGGTCCTTCAGAATATCCAGATAAAAGGCCCCCAGATCCTCAGAACAGAAAGTCAGCAAACGTTGGGTAACCTGATGAAACTCATTCTGTTCATACCCGTTCCGAACGATTCCTTCCACTTCACGGGTCAGAGCCAAGGCATAACGATCGAGGGTGAGCCAGGACTCCGTTGCCAGGGCATCCCGCTGAGGATCGAAATCCGCCAGGTTGGCAAGCAAAAAGCGCAGGGTATTCCGTAAACGGCGGTAGGCTTCCACCACCCGGTCGAGAATCTCCTTGGACAAACACAATTCTCCCGAGTAATCCGTACTGGCCACCCAGAGGCGCAGGTTATCCGCCCCCAACTCTTTCATCACGGTCTGCGGCACCACCACATTGCCCAAGGATTTGCTCATCTTGCGCCCCTGTCCATCCACCACGAAGCCATGGGTCAACAAAGCCCGGTAAGGCGCATGCCCGTTCAGGGCTACGCTGGTCAGGAGCGAAGATTGAAACCAGCCCCGATGCTGGTCCGAGCCCTCGAGGTACAGATCTGCCGGGAAACCCAGTTCGGGGCGTTGGCCCAAGACGGTCCCATGGGTCGAACCAGAATCGAACCAGACATCCAGCGTATCCGTCAAAGGGCGATACGCTTCGGCCTCCGCGCCCAACCATGCTTCGGTTGGCGTACCGAACCAGGCTTCGATTCCCTTCGTCTCCACGGCCAAAGCAACTTTTTCCGCCAAGGCTGAAGTCTCCGGGTGCAAGGCTCCTGTCTGGCGATGGACAAAAAACGGGATGGGGACCCCCCAGGCGCGCTGGCGCGATACACACCAATCCGGCCGATTATCGATCATGGCGGACAAACGGGCACGTCCCCAGGCGGGATAAAAACGAGTTTCCGCCACCGCCTTCTGGCTGAGAGGGCGCAGTGCAGGTTGCTGTGCACCCGGCGTATCCATGACGATAAACCACTGCGGCGTAGCCCGAAAGATGATGGGAGTCTTGTGACGCCAACAATGGGGATAACTGTGTTGAAGGGGGACATGGGCAAGCAGCCGTTCCCGTTCCGCCAAGGCTTCCACCAGCACCGCATTGGCTGCCCAGACCTTGAGTCCGCCCACCAAAGGCACCTCGGGCAGAAAGACGGCGCGGTCATCCATCAAATGATCCACACTCAACTGATAGCGCAAACCCACCTGATGATCTTCCACGCCATGAGCCGGTGCCGTATGAACCAACCCGGTTCCTGCCTCCACGGTTACGTGATCGCCACAGACCAGAGGAACAGTACGTTCCGCCAGGGGGTGTTGCAGCGAAAGATGTTCAAGATGGGCCCCCTTGACCGGCCCCCATACCTGCTGCGCCTCCAGTCCATAGCGCAGGAGTGCGCCCGCCCGCAGACTTTCCTGCAGGAGCAGCAGTCCGCGCGTCGTTTGCACCAGTTCGTAGGCCAGTTCCGGATGCACCGCCACCGCCTGATTGGCCGGCAGGGTCCAGGGGGTAGTGGTCCAGATTACGGCAAAAGCAGGCCCCGGCAAGGAATCCATACCAAAACAGCGGGCCAACCCCTCTTCATCCTGCACCAGAAAAGCCACATCGATGGCCGGTGAAGTGCGTTCCTCATATTCCACTTCAGCTTCCGCCAGGGCCGAACCACATTCCGGGCACCAGTTGACGGGTTTGAGACCGGGTTTCAGATACCCGGCTTCCCAGATCTTGACCAAGGTTCGAAGAATGCCCGCTTCCGTTTCCGGGTTCATGGTGAGATAGGGCTGTTCCCAATCCGCCATTACCCCCAGACGGATGAAATCGGCTTTCTGCTGGTTCACCTGGGTGGTGGCATAGGCCCGGCAAAGTTCGCGAAAACGGGCGGGGGGAAGATGGCGTCCATGCTCCTTTTCCACTTGCAGTTCGATGGGCAGACCATGACAGTCCCAGCCCGGCACGTAGGGTGCATCAAAACCGGACAGCGTGCGACTCTTGACGATCATATCCTTGAGAATCTTGTTGACGGCATGACCGATGTGGATGTTACCGTTGGCATAGGGAGGACCATCATGCAGAATGAAGCGGGGTCTCCCCTGGCAATGGTCCCGCAATTGCCAATAGCGTTTCTGTTGCTGCCATGCTTCCAGCCAGCGCGGCTCCCGTCGAGCCAGATCGGCACGCATGGGAAACGAAGTTTCCGGTAAATTGAGAGTGTCCTTGTAATCGGTCATGACGCATCCTGAATGAGTGACTGAGCAAAGTAGGCACGGGCCGCTGCGGCGTCCGCATGCATCTGTGCCACCAGTTGATTCGTATTTGCAAAATGCCGTTCATCGCGCAATTTATGCAAAAAGCGCACTTCCACCCGTTGCCCGTAGATCGTCTGGTCGAAATCAAACAGGTGGACTTCCAGCAATGGGGCATCCAGGGGATTCACCGTGGGGCGATGCCCCAGACTGGCAACCCCGGACAAAGGGTGAGGGGTGGGACCACATACTTCCACCACGAATACCCCTGCCAAGGGAGGGCGATGTCGCAAGGCCAGATTCAAGGTGGGAAACCCCAGAGTACGCCCCAACTGATGGCCATACCCTACCCGCCCCACCAAAGAAAAGGGACGACCCAGCAAGGTCGCGGCTCGCGCCAGATCGCCCGCCCCCAAACAGGCACGAATGGCACTGCTCGAAATACGCTCGCCCGCCATCTGCACGCTCTGCAATGACGCACATTCAAAACCCAGGGTCTGGCCCAGTTCGCGCAAAAGAGGGAAATCTCCCTGACGGCGGGCTCCAAAGCGGAAATCATCCCCCACCAATACCCAGCGTGCCGAAAATCCCTGCACCAATACACGGCGTACGAAATCGGCAGCAGACAGGGCAGCCAACGCTCCATTGAAGCGCAATACCCGCATCTGGTCCACTCCCATCTGCTTCATCCACAGATACTTGCGGGTCAGGGAAGTCAGGCGAGGCGGGGCTGAAGTCCCCTCAAAAAACTCCCGGGGATAGGGTTCGAAGGTCAATACCATGGGAACCAGCCCACGCACGCCCGCTTCCTTCACCAAATATTCGAGCATGGCCTGATGACCCCGATGAACGCCGTCGAAATTGCCCAGAGTCAGGGCCGTACCCACGGTCCCTACGGGCAAATGATCGATGGCGATACGTTTCATGGGTCAATTCAAAAGGTACGATTCTATCATGAGCCTTCCCACCTCAGGAACTCTCGTCTTCAGGGTTGGGAGCCGGTGCGGCCAGGGCATTCTCGACTCGGGTGCGATCCAGCGCAGGCGCAAAAAGTTGTATGAAGTCATAGACAAAACCTCGCAGGTAGGTTCCTGCCCGCAGGGCGATACGGGTCAAACTGGGCTCAAACAGATGAGCCATATCCCGCGCTCTCAAATCGCGATCCAGGTTCTGGTCGTAGGCCATGGCCGCGATGACTCCCACCCCCATTCCCACGCGCACATAAGTCTTGATCACATCCGCATCCAGAGCCGTCAGCACCACATTGGGCGATAGCCCTTGGCGCTCGAAGGCCTGATTGATTCGAGCGCGTCCCGTGAAGGCATGGTCATACGTGATCATGGGATACTGAGCCAATGCCTCCAGAGTCAAATGTTCCAAGGCCAACAAGGGATGGTCGGGCTTGGCCACCAGGATGCGGTTCCACTGGTAACAGGGCAGGATGCGCAAATCAGGAAACAGGTCCAATCCTTCCGTGGCAATGGCCAGATCCGCCCGTCCCGCCACGACTTCTTGAGCCACATGCAGAGGATTCCCTTGATGAAGCACCAACTTGACCTCGGGATAACGCTGTGCAAACTGCACAATCACGGGAGGTAGCACATACCGCGCCTGAGTATGGGTGGTGGCAACGGTCAGTTGACCCGCCCGTTGACGACTGAACTCCTGCCCTGCCGTCTTGAGGTTGCGGGCCTCCAGCAAGACCCGGCGCGCCAAGGTCAGGATTTCTTGTCCCGCCGGGGTAATGCTCACCACCCGCTTGCCATTGCGCACGAAAATCTCCACGCCCAACTCATCTTCGAGCAAACGAATCTGCTTGCTCACACCGGGTTGGGAAGTGAACAGATTGTCCGCCGCCTGGGACACGTTCAATCCCGCCTCCACCACTTCCACCAGATAGCGTAATTGCTGTAATTTCACGAGACTTCCTCCCACCCCAGGCCCAGAGTTCATTATAATCATTGGTTAGGTACATACAATAACTTATTACTTAGTTTTCTATAACACCTCAGGTATGCTCTGTTTCAGACTCTTCTCACACACTCGGGGAACCCGCTGGCATGCTCGTCAATTTCATCCTGTCCGGCGCTGCGGGGGGGCTACTGATCGGAATGACCGGAATCGGAGGAGGATCTCTCATGACTCCCCTGCTGGTCATGGGCTTTGGCATCCCCCCCGCAACGGCCATTGGAACCGACCTGCTTTATGCAGCGTTGACCAAGGCCGGAGCTGTTGCCTGTCACCAGCGCCATGGAAATGTATCCTGGCGTACGGCGGGTTGGCTGCTGGTGGGCAGTTTGCCGGGCAGCGGACTCACCCTCTGGATTTTACAGCGGATTCCCGCCAGCCCCCTGCTGGATCAAATGTTACGCCAGGGATTGGCCGTGGCCCTGGCTCTCACCACCCTGGCCCTTTGGAAACGGCGCGCCCTGCCCAAACCCACAGACACTCCGTACGCACGAATCTGGACTCCGGTGCTGGGGTTTTTTATCGGTATTCTCGTCACGCTTTCTTCAGTAGGAGGGGGTGCACTGGGGACGGCACTACTGCTGGTTCTCTACCCCAGTTTCAGTTTTTCCACCATTGTCGCTACGGAACTGGCCCATGCGGTACCGCTGACCTTACTGGCCGGCTTGGGACATCTGCGTTTGGGACATGTGGATGGAACCTTGCTGGCTGCGCTCCTGGCAGGATCTCTCCCAGGGCTTTGGGCAGGCACCCGACTCAACCATCATTTACCTGAAAAGGTCACCCGCGCCGGACTCTCCCTGTTACTGCTCGGTTTGGCTCTTGGCCTGTGGCACAGTGTGCCGGGAAAAATCGCGTAACCGAAATCCCAGACTCCACAGGGTCGAAAAATAGCTGCCTCCGGCCCCCATCATCAGTGGGATCAAATGCCTTAACCGGGCACCAAAAGAAGCCGTCAACCAGAAAGATTCCGCTCCCTGTCCGATCCAGAGCACCGCCCCCATCACCCCCAGCGCCACCCCTATTTTCAGCAAAAACCCGGACCAACCCGCCCCCGGAAGATATACGCCGCGCTGGCGCAGCCCCCAATACAACAAACCCGCATTGCCACAGGCACCCAGACTGGTCGCCAAGGCCAGACCGGCATGATGCAGGGGGCCGATGAACAGAGCGTTCATCCCCTGGGTGAGCACCAGGATCAACAGGGCAATCTTGACTGGGGTCTTGATATCCTGACGGGCATAAAACCCGGGGGCCAGAATCTTGATGCTGATCAGCCCCATCAACCCCAGACTGTAGGCCAGCAGCGCCAGATTGACCTGCAGGACGTCGTGCGGACCAAAGGCCCCGCGCATGAACAAGGTTGAAACCAGAGGGACCCCGATCAAAGCCAGTGCCAATGCAGCGGGCAACGTCAACATCAAGGTCAGTCGCAACCCCCAGTCCAGCAAGGCCGAATAACCCACCCGGTCGTCTATCGCATGGGTACGAGCCAAACTGGGCAACAGGATCGTACCCAAGGCTGCCCCCAGCAATCCCGTGGGAAACTCCATGAGGCGATCGGCGTAAAATAACCAGGAAATACTGCCGGTGGGCAAGTAGGATGAAAACAGGGTACTCAACAACAAACTGATCTGCCCCACCGATACCCCGATCACTGCCGGTCCCATTAATTTCAATACCCGCCGTACCCTGGGATCAAAGGGATCCCAACGCCAGCGCGGAACCATCTGCAACTGACGCAGAAAGGGCCACTGAAAGAGAAGTTGCAACACGCCGCCGGCAAGGGCGCCCCAAGCCAGGGCTGCAATGGGTGGGGTAAAGAACCGGGACAGTGCCAGTACAAAAAACAGGAAAGCAATATTCAACCATACGGGGGTAATGGCCGGCACCCAGAAACGATTCCAGGTATTGAGAATCCCGGCGGACAAAGCCACCAGGGCAATGAAAAAGATATAGGGGAAGGTGATGCGCAATAATTGGGTGGTCAGCGCAAATTTGGCCAAATTCTGGCGAAAGCCCGGGGCCGTCACCCATACGATCTGCGGAGCAAAAAGCACACCCAGCAGCGTCGTCACCAACAAGGTCACCACCAGAACGCTCGCCACATGATCCACCAAATGCCGCGCGCCCGCATCCCCATGTTTGGCTCGTTGGGCCGCCAGCAAGGGAACGAAGGCTTGTGAGAAAGCCCCTTCGGCAAACAGGCGACGCAACAGGTTGGGGAGCCGAAAAGCCACCACGAAAGCATCTGTTTCACCCGCCGCGCCAAAGGCGTGCGCCACCACCACATCGCGCAGAAAGCCAAGGATGCGTGAGAGCAACGTCATGCTGCTGGTTTGGGCGAGAGATTTAAGAAGATTCATTACAGACCCAGAATTCGGTATAATACATGGTTTCAGTGCTGATGTAGCTCAGTTGGTAGAGCAACTGATTCGTAATCAGTAGGTCGGGGGTTCGACTCCTCTCATCAGCACCACCGTTCCATCCTGCCCTTGGAAATGACAACAGCCTCATCTTTCTTGAAGTCATTGTGGCGTGATCCTCCTCCCTGCCAATCCCCTCTCCCTGCACACGGCAAAAACCCATAAACCGTGGCGCGAACCTATCCCCCTCAGGAATGTCCTGCGCCTACTGTTTCTTCTCTGCTTCCTCCCCTTCCACTTTCCGGTCCAGGCTGCCGTATCCACGTTAACGCAAGGATACTTCATCTTTTCTTCAGAAAATTCTCCGCCCGCGGAGGAACTCGGGCGTTGGAACCCGGTCACTCTCCCCGATAACTGGAATATAAGCCACCCTGGTCAAGGGGGAACCGGATGGTATCGATTCACCTTTTTTCTTGATCATCCAAGTCACGATCTTTGGGGCATCTACTTACCCCGACTGAGCGCCAATGCTGAAGTTTTTGCCAACGGAGTTTTGGTGGGTAGCGGCGGTCGTCTGATCGAGCCAATTTCTCTCAACAGTTTCCGTCCCCTGCTTTTTTCCATCCCCGGCGGCCTGTTACACCCAGGGAACAACATCATCTCCATCGCCATACTGGGCTACCCCAATGAGATGTCCGGCCTGGAAAACGTGCAAATCGGCCTGGCTACCGAACTTACTCCGCGCTATGAACGACGCTCCATGTTCGAGGTGACAGCCCCCATCACGGTCTGCGTACTGAACATCTCTCTGTCTCTGGGTTTATTTCTCCTCTGGAAACATCATCGCGCAGAACCGCTTTATCTCATGCTTGCCCTGGGAAGTTTATGTAGCGGCATCTATACCTCCTCATTTTTCCTGACGGAAGTGCCCGTACAGCACAGCCTCTGGTTATGGTTCATCTATACCCTTGCCATGGGGTTTTCTTATATCATCCTGCTGATTATCCACCGCTTTGTTCGGGTCGAACACCCCCTCCTGGAACGCTGGGCCGGTGCGTACACCCTGATCATCCCTTTTCTGATCGCCTGGACTGGCCCAGCGTACTATCTAAAACTCTTTGGATACATGGGGGCCAGTTATGCACTCATTTCCCCCTATCTGTTTTATCTGGTCATCCGGCACCGCAACACAGGGCACAGGATCGAATCCCTTCTCCTGCTTCTCGTTTTGTCGGTACTGGCCGGCATAGGCGTTCATGACCTGGACCAGATGATCTTCCCCCACAGGCACCTTCCCAATTACTATGCCTATTGGGCCGCCTCCTCCATGGGACTGGTCATCACCTTTCTGGTCATTCTGCGTTTTGATCGCACCCTTAACCGGTACATCCTGCTGAATTCGAATCTGAATCAACAAATCGAAGAAAAATCCCAGGCCTTGGCCTCCAGTTACGAGGAACGTCACGCCTTACTCACCCATAATGCGCTGCTGGACGAACGGGAACGCATTCTGCGCGACTTGCATGACGGATTGGGAGGCTACCTGATCAGCGCACTGGCGCTCATCGACCGAATGCCCCAAACCACTCATGCCTTGCAAAAAACCCTGCGTACCGCCCTGGATGATTTGCGTCTCATGGTCGACTCCATTGACGATAAAAACGGAGATTTGTCTCTCTTGATCGCCAGCGTGCGTGAACGCCTCGATCTCGCCATGGATGCCTGTAATATCACCCTTCACTGGCAAGTCACTGCCCCTCCTCAACTGCCAAACCCCAGCCCTTCCCGCCACGTACAATTGATCCGAATGATCCAGGAAATATTCAA
>VFSW01004822.1_pt1 | contig 20081 bp, 22 predicted proteins | sample 5358111 | NCBI WGS metagenome assembly VFSW01 (sample SAMN11554181, study PRJNA540505) | mine drainage metagenome | isolation source: sediment from site ElyBrook_90M | place: USA: Ely Copper Mine, Vershire, VT | collected 2017 | reverse complement strand
TCCCGGGGGGGAGGCTGCACGTCGCGGGGGGCGGTTGCTCGGCGGGAACGGCCGGGGTCTGCGCCATTGCCTGACCCATTGACGCCATCGTTCCGTAACTGCCGGAAAATTTGCGAAAGCCATCCGCCATGGTAATGACCTTGGCAAGAAAGATGAGTATAACCATAACCTGAAATACGATGACGACTTTTTTCACGACTCCTCCCACTTAAACTTGAGGATGGCGACTTCGTCCATGGTTTTCCGCTCCCGCTCCGCGATCAAGCTTTCGTAAGCCAGGCGTTTTTTTTCTTTGAGCGTTTCCAATATTTTTCTTTCCTTGACGATTGCCAGCAAGGCGGTCCTTTTTCCTTCGACTTCCTGCTCCGCCGTATTTACGATGGCGGCCTGGTCACGCCGTGAGTGCTGAACCCGTTTGATATACTCGGCATACAAGCTGAAATCGGACGCTTTCGCCGGTTGCCCGGCCAATCCCCGCCATTGCTCGATGAGGAGTGCTTCCTTTTCCGTAAGGGCGGTCATGGTCATCCGTTCGGCATTGAGCTTCACGGTGGCATCGGAAAATGCACGAAGGGCCATCTCTTCCATGGTCTTGCGATGCTCCAAAACAGACTGCAATTCGAAAACGAACACTGCTCACCCCTGAAACAGGCGCTGCAATTCCTCGCGGGTTTGTCGGAAACTCACCTTCTCTTCCATACCCTGTCGTAAGAATGCATTCACCCGCGGCATCATCTTTATGGCATGATCGATGTCCGGATTGCTGCCGGCGACATACGCGCCGATGTTGATCAGATCTTCCGCCTTCCGGTAGGTTGCCATGATATGAATGACTTCGTTGGCCATTTTCCGATGTTCTTCATCAACGATATCGACCATGACCCGGCTGATACTTCCCAGGATGTCAACGGCCGGATAATGATTCTGGTTGGCCAAGTGGCGGGAAAGGGCGATATGACCGTCCAGGATGGATCGTGCCGAATCCGATATGGGCTCGTTGAAATCATCTCCTTCCACCAGGATGGTGTACAAACCGGTGATACTTCCACCTCCCTCGATGATCCCTGCGCGTTCCAGCAATCTCGGCAAAACGCTGAACACCGAAGGGGTGTATCCCTTCGTTGTCGGCGGTTCTCCGACGGAGAGACCTATTTCCCGGAGCGCCATCGCGAAGCGGGTCAATGAATCGATCATCAGAAGCACATCCTGCCCCTGATCCCGAAAGTACTCCGCGATTGCCGTGGCCAGATACGCGGCTCGGGTCCGGATCAGGGGATGCATATCGGAGGCCGCAACAACAATCACCGATTTCTGCAAACCCGCCTCTCCCAGATTCTTCTCGAGAAATTCGCGCACTTCCCGGCCGCGCTCGCCGATGAGGCCGATGACGTTGACATGTGCATCCGTATTTTTGGCCATCATCCCCATAAGGATGCTTTTCCCGACACCGGAGCCCGCAAACACCCCCATCCGCTGCCCCCTGCCGCAGGTGAACAGACCGTTGAGCACCCGAACCCCCAAATCCACCGGCTCCTTTATTCTCCCGCGCTGCAGCGGGTTAATGGGTTCGGCATAGAGTGGGTACTGCTCCGTGCACGATAAGGGGCCCTTGTTGTCGATGGGCTTCCCCAGTCCGTCTATTACCCTGCCCAAGAGCCCCCGGCCGACGCCGGATGTTGCCCTTTTCCCCACAGAGAGGATCCTGCATCCCGGAGACAGTCCTCGGCTTGTCTCCAGCGGCATCAATAAGGCCTTCCCCTTTTTGAAGCCCACCACTTCCGCAGGAACCGGTTTTAACCGATCATTCGGATAGATTTCGCACACTTCTCCGATCGAAGCCGGCGGTCCCTGACCCTCGACGAGCAGACCGACGATTTCGCATACTTTTCCCGTAACACGGATCGGATTTGCGACCGCCAGGCAGCGATGGTACTTCATGAAATCCACTCGTAATGACACCCTTCCTTTCAATGACCGGACAACGCAGTCTTCAGTTCGCTCAATTGCTGATCCAACCTTGCATCCACCTCTCCAAATGCGGAATCGATGACGGCGCTGCCCCGCCCGATCGCTGCATCCTCTTCCAGCATAACGTCTTTTATGCCCTCCATGCCCGGGAAGATATCGGCTTTCCTTTCCGTCAGATATCGGTAATCGTCGGGATTAACGCGAATCCGCATTCCGTCCTGGTCTACGATTTTCTTCAGGGCACCTCCCAACACCTTGCAGATCACATCCTTGTCGGTCGCAATTTCATGGCTGAGGACCTTTTCCGCAATCGCAAAGGCAAGATTCAGTACCTCGGTTTCCATCCGGCGCAGAAACTCTTTTTTCTCCCGGGTCAACTCGCTAATCAATCCCGAGAGGGTGTTCACGAGCTTGGCCAACTCCTGTTTCTGTTGAGCCGCACCCCTCTTCATCCCTTCGGCCAGCCCCAGGTCATAGGCCTCCTGCCGGACGAACTTGGCCTTCTCTTCCTTCGCATTGGACACCTGATCGACCGCGGACGATTCGTGATGATTCAATCCCGGGGAACCTGGTTTTCCCGCTCCCTCGTTCAACGGTTCCGCTTCCGGGAATGGTGTCAGGGGATGCTGCCGGGCAATCTTGATGGCAGCAGCCTTTATCACTTTATTAGACGAACGCATCTTCTTCCGAATCACTCCGGGAAATCACGATCCGCCCCTCGGACTCCAAGCGCTTGGCTATGTCAATGATCGTCCGTTGGCTGCCTTCCACCTCTGACAAACGTGTCGGAGGCATCAATTCAATATCCTCTTTGAGCATCTCTGCGCCGCGTTTCGACATGTTTTTATAAAATTTCTCCCGCATCCCTTCATCCACCAACTTCATGGCCCGAGCCAAATCTTCCGATTTCACTTCGCGCAAGATTTCCTGCAAACTCCGGTCATCCAGCCTCACTATGTCATCGAAGGTGAACATCAGATTGCGAATGGCGGCCGCCAACTCAGGTTCTGCGTCTTCCATCGCCTGCATGATCGCACTTTCGCTGGCTCGTCCCATTTTGTTCAGGACTTCGGCGATCATCCGTACGCCGCCGATCTCCTGGCCCGTCGTAACCCCAACAACTATTTCATCTTCCAGGGTTTTGGCGATCACATCGAGTAATTCATGGGGAACGCTTTTGAGTGTAGCCATCCGCCTTGTGATTTCATACTGCATCTCCGGCGAAAAATTATCCAGAATCTGCGCTGCCTGGTCGGGGCTCAGATGGGCGAGGATCAAGGCAATTGTCTGTGGGTGTTCCGTTCGGGTGAAATCAACGATCAATTTCGGGTCGATATCCCGTAATTTTTCGATAATCGGGTTGTCTTCCCCTGCGGCACTGCTGGCGACGTCCTGGAGAAGTTCATCCGCCCCTTTCTCACCCAGCGCTTTCGTAACGATATTTTTCGTACTGTCCTCGGGTACGGCGATCATCCCGCCCTTTTCCCGGGAAAAGGAGCAGAACTCCCGGGCCACGCTGTTTAACGTATCTCCCGGAATAGAGGTAATTCGACTCATGTACTTTCCGAGCCTGCGAATCTCCGAGGGGCGGAGATTGCTCATTACCTGTGCGGCCACATCCTCGTCGAAGGACAGAAGGAGGATCGCGGCTTTTTCCTCGTTGGTCATTGTCGTTGTCACTCTCCTACTTGATCCAGTTTCTCAGCAATTCGGCGAATTTTTTTGAGTCCGTCATGGCCAACTGGCGGGCCATCTCGCCATCCGTCAGCACCTTCTGATCCCTCTCCGCCATTGCCAGGGGGGGCAGTTCCCTCCGCTGTTCCGCCTCCCCGGCAGTCAGCTGCAGACCTTCGGAAGACCCGCCGGCCCGCTGTGCAAGGCCGGCAATCAGCCCGCGAACTGCGGGGCGAATAATGAACAGTAATACCAAAATCAGGATCACGATCGTGCCCGCATACTTCATCAGCGGCGCGAAAACGATGACTTTCTCCCACCAAGGAGTTGAATCGACGATCTCTTCATCGGGTAACTTCTTAAAGGGCATGTTGCTGACCGCTACCTGATCGCCCCGTGATGCATTGAAACCTATCGTCTTTCTTACCAAATCTTCCAACCCGTCGATCTCTTTCTTGTCGCGGGGCTGGTAGACCTCCTTGCCCTGTTTGTCCTTTAGATACATGCCGTCCACTAACACCGCGATCGATAATTTCTTGATCTCTCCGGTGGGCATCACGGTTTTATTCACAACCTTGTTGATTTCATAGTTGATGACTTCGTTCACCTTTTCGCGTTCCGGCGTCCCCGGGGCCGTTGTACCCGCCGCCCCCTTCCCGACATTCGCAGCGCTGGATTTTTCCGTCTGCCTTTGGAGACTCCTGACTACCGGCGCCTCCGAATCGTAGGTTTCTTCCATCTTCTCGCTCACGCGAAAATCGAGATCTGCGGCAACCCTGACAACTGCCTTTCCCTGCCCGACAACATTCTCCAGCATCGATTGAATGCGGCCCGCTAAATCTTTTTCCAGGTTTTGCTGATATTCCATCTGCGAGGCCGTCGCCCGCATGAATTTCGGATCACCCGTCGGCTTGGAAAGAATGGTGCCCCGACTGTCAATAATGATGACATTCTCAGGACTGAGCCCCTCGACGCTGCTCGCCACCAGATGGGTAATGCCATCGATCTGGGACGGTCGCAAGGTGCGTCCCGACTTCAGTTTCATGGTGACGGAAGCAGTGGTTTTCTTTTGTTCTTCAACAAAGAGCGAATCTTTGGGAAGTGCGATATGGACCCGTGCGTTTTGAACCTCATCCATGCTCCCGATCGTCCGCGCCAGTTCACCTTGCAGAGCCCTTCGATAATTGAGCTGCTGTTCGAACTCCGTCGCTCCGAATTTCATCTTCTGGTCGAAGATTTCAAATCCCACCCCTCCTCCCCGGGGAAGGCCCGCCGTTGCAAGTTCCAGCCGGAGTTCGGCAACCTTATCATCGGGAACCGAGACGGCGTCGCCGGCCTTGTTGATCTCAAAGGGCACTTTATTCTCTTTGAGCTTGTCAACAATGCTTCCGGCATCCTCGGCAGACAAATTTGCAAAGAGGACGCGGTATTCGGTCCGATTTGAAATGGTAACCATCCCCCAGATGCCCGCCAGAGTCAGCAAAGTCACAACAACGAGAGAGATCTTTCTGGTCGGAGTCAACCCGTTGAAGGTCCGTCCGATATTTGATAAAAATTGCTGAGGATCCATCCTAAACCTGCAACCTCATCACTTCCTGATAGGCTTCCAATAGTTTGTTCCGCACCTGCATCATCGTACGAAACGAGATGTCCGCTTTTTCCATGGCGATCATGACTTCATGGATACTCCCCGACTCTTCCGTCTGAACCTTCGCAATCTGCTGATTCGCCTGGGTCTGCAGATTATGAACATCCTTGATCATCCCTTCGAGAATCGACCCGAATCCTCCCGGCGCCGCTTTCTTGGCATCCGGAGTCAGCCCGGTCGGAACGGACAACGGCAGTGCCGCCTTTCCCCCGATAAAAATATCGCTCATGACAGCATCCTCCCTCAGCAATCCCCACCGTTCTTATTTTCCGATGTCGAGTGACTTCAATGCCATATTTTTTGTGGCATCAAAGGCCGTAGCGCACGCCTCATATGACCTGTTGACATTGATCATCTCAGCCATTTCGAGAACGACATTGATGTTCGGCATTGCCACAAACCCTTGTTCATCGGCATCGGGATGCGCCGGGTCATAGATCATTTTTATGCCGTTCTTGTCTTCCACGATTCCATTCACTTCAACCGTCTGCAAAGCATCCTGGAGCCGACCGTCAAAATCATCCACCGCACTCTGGGATCCCAGCACGACCTCCTTACGCTTATAGGGCCCTCCCTCGGGGGTGCGTGTCGTGCTCACGTTTGCCAGGTTGCTCGTGATGACATCCATCTTGGTACGCTGTGCCGCCAGACCGGAGGAGCAGATCTTGAAAGGGATAGAAAAGTCCATTTTATCTTGCCTCCTTCAGAGCCGTAGTTAACGTACGAAACTTTCTCGCCAACAGCTCTATCGTAAGATTATACATCAACTGGTTCTCCGCCAAATTTCCCATCTCCTTATCGAGTTTTACCCGTTCACCTGTCGCAACGGCATCTTGATTTCCGCCCTCCGTCGTCGCAGGGAGGTGCCGTGGATCGGTTTTTAAAAGGCCTACTTTATTATCGAGAGCGGTCCCCAGCTCCTTGTTGAAGTTCAGCTCCTTGGATTCATAATCGGCAACATCGATATTGACAAGATTGGAAACGATGACTTTGTGACGCTGAGCGCGAAAATCCGCCCAGGCTGACAACCTGTTTATGGTCCGATCAAATAATTCCATCACAACCCATCCTCTCTCCCGCATGAAATAGCATGCAAGCCATGTACCGTTTCACCACATATTCTCCATCTGGTATTCGTTGAGCTTGTTGCGAACCGTCCGAACGCTGACTCCCAAGAGCTGGGATGCCCGAGTCTTATTCCCCTTGACCGATTGCAGCGTTTCAAAGATGAGATTCCTTTCCATGTCCCGGAGGGTCGTTCCCTTCCCGGCAGCAAATTCCCCCTCCTCGCGCGAGGTCTCTTTCGCTGGATCGGTTGGGATGAGTTCTTCAAGACAGAGATTTTCCGGGACAATACTGTCGCCGCCGCACAGAAGAACGGCCCGTTCGATAACGTTTTCCAACTCCCGGACATTTCCCGGCCACGAGTGCGCACGCAACAGGGCAGTAGCCTCGGCGGTCAGGCGCGGTTTGGGGCAACCATTCCGGCGGCTGTATTTTGTCAGGAAGAACTCACTCAGCAGATCAACGTCGCCGTTTCTTTCGCGCAGGGGAGGGATCTTGATCGGAACGACATTCAACCGGTAATACAGGTCACTGCGGAATTGTTTTTCATCGATACCCCGCAGGAGGTCGGCATTGGTCGTGGCGATGATCCGCACATCAACGGGAACAGGGTCGTGACCGCCGACACGATCAACCTCCTCTTCCTGGATGACACGCAGGAGCTTCGCCTGCAGATGTACATCCATTTCTCCAATCTCATCCAATAGAAGCGTTCCGTTATTGGCCAATTCGAATTTGCCGAGTTTTCGCTGGCTGGCTCCCGTAAATGCACCTTTCTCATATCCGAACATTTCGCTCTCGAGGAGGTGGTGCGGTATGGCCGCACAGTTAACAGCGACAAAGGGCATCGAATTCCGATTGCTCTGCCGATGGACATGCCGGGCAAAGAGTTCCTTGCCCGTGCCGCTTTCTCCTTGGATAAGGACGCTTGATTTGCTTTTCGCCACCCGATCGAGCATCCCCAGGATGGCCAGGATTTTTTTATCCCGCGAGACGATTCTGCCTTCCCCCGACGCCGCCACTCCTTCGGCAGGCGCATCTTGTTCTCTCGTCCGAATTGACGGCGGAATGACGTTCCTTACGGCCATCTCCATCTGCTCCAGCGCGAATGGTTTCATGATGAAATCCGCGGCCCCTTCTTTCATCGCCTCTACCGCCGTGTTGACCGTTCCATACGCGGTAACCACGATCACCGGAGTCTGCGGGGAGAGCCTTTTCACCCCCTTGAGGACATCCATCCCCGTTGTTTTGGGCATTCTCACGTCGGTGATCACCGCGGAAAATCCACCCGATTGGAACTTACGAAGGGCCTCCGTTCCGCTTTCCGCGGTTTCGATTTCATACCCGCAGCAGGAAAGACTGTCCGACAAGACCGACCGCATGGATGGTTCGTCGTCGACAAGCAGTATCTTTATCTTCTCCATCACGCCTCACGCGCCCGCAAAGGGATTCGATTCCGCTGTTGCCGCACGGCTGAACACCGCTTCCCGATACATCGGCTTACGGAAACAAGTCTTCATCGTTACTCCAACAATCCTTTGTTCTGTTCAGTCCAAAGGGCATCCGCTTTCCAGGCATCGATCATCTTCACGGCAAATTCATCACCGGCAGTCGCCGCGGCCTTTACATCGTCAAACGTCTTCCCGACAAGCTCAGGATTGTTGAGCCTTGTGTACCCCTGTCCAATCCGCAGATCCACCCACCACAGATCTCTCCGCTCACGCAGACCGGCACGGGCCAGTTGATACATCTGCAACCCATTGGAAAAGTTGCTCTCCTGATAGAGGCTGTCTCCCATTCCGATATAGGCTTCCGACAATTGTTGGGGAGAATAACGCCCCGGTGCGTCTTGAACCATCTTGGCCGCCTGACGGTAGTAGGTAAGGGCCTGTCCATACTGCCTTGAGATTTGCAGCGCCCAGGCATAGCGCTGATAGTCGAGCGCCGTCATCGTTAAGCGCCCCGCATGAGCGATATCACCGTAGATGCGGACGGCTTTATCCCATTCGCCCCTCCCGAAATAGATGCCCGCCAGGTCCCGTTTGCTCCTCGATGCCAATTCCTGATTGTTCGAATTGCTCTTTTCCGTTAATCCCACCAGGATAGCTTCCGCCTCCTGATCCCGCCCCTCACGCCGATGAATTTCAGCCATGAATATCCGCAAGTTATCACGGCGGTTGGGGTCTTTTTCCCGTGGGATGAGTTCCTTCAACAGCACCAGGGCATCTGCGTAAAGACCGAGTTCCACGAGGCTCCTGGCCATGCGATAACAGGTGCGATAATCATCGGACACCTGCAGATGGCGGCCGTAGCTGCGAAAATAGATATCCGCAACGGCGAGGTGGTTATCATTCTTTTCATACTCACTTACAATCAGAGCAACCGTTGTTTTCAGGTATTGCCGCCCGAGGTCGCTGTATTTCCCTTTGGCATTGAGTGATAGTAACCGATCCAAGACACGAACAGCCTCCACGGACCGATTCCATTTGGAAAGCGTATATCCTTTCCGGTAGAGCAGGTATTCCGCCAGTTCTCCCTGAGGATACTTGGCAAGGAGGGAATCGTACGCGGCGAGCGGGTCACAATAGCCATCATACCCGAGGAAAGCAACCGGCTCCTTTTTCTTCATCCGTGATCTTTCCACCTCCAGATCGATCATCGAAACGGCGCTATCCCTGGCCTCGCGTGTACCGGGGTATTGGTCGATTGTCCCCTGGAAAACCTTCAACGCCGAGATGATCTGGTCCTTTTCGGCGAGGGCATGACCAAGGCTGTACATCACATAGGGACTGTCGGTGTCCTTCGGGTAGAGGCTTACGTATAATGAAAAGAGGGAAATCGCCTCAGCGTAGTTTTTCATCTGGTAGTCGTGAAAACCGAGATCCCTCAGGACCTTACGCGGAAGCTCCCGCACGCCGGGCCAGTTTCTCAGCGCACCGCGAAACCAGAGCTCGGCATTCACCGTCTGACCCATCCGGTAGTAGCAATCCCCGACCATAAAAGAGGCGATCTTGGTATATTTCCCATCGGGATTGCGAAACAGATAGGAACGATACTCATTGATGGCATATTCATACTTCCCATCTTTCTCCGCCATATTCCCTATGCCGGAAAAGACATCCTCCATATAAGGGGATGAGGGGTATTTGGTAACCACCTCCCGGTACTGTTCCTCTACGGCCTGATGATATTTGAGCTTCTCATAGCTCTTTGCCAGCCGGTAATGGATAAGGTCGTTTCCGGGTCTCGGGTCGGGATAGAAAGCAAGGATTCTATTATAGTACTCCACCGCCTTATGGTAGGTGGTAATACTATCATCGTTCCCCAGGAAATAGGTGCACTCCGCCAATTTCCTCCAGGCATCTTCCATAATCTCAGCGGGGAGGTTCTGTAGGCCGACGATCTGCTCGAATATTCCCCGGGCCTCTTCGTATCCTCCTCCCGCAAAAACGGTCAGGGCCTTTTTATACAGCGGATATTCTTCGGATAGCGCAGCCGGATTCTGACTATCCGTGGCGGATACTTCTCCTTTATTTCCGGCCGATGTGGCGACAGTCACCGGCGGACTCCCCGCGATGGAACCGATATGAACGAATGCCAGCAGAACCAACGTCACCGGGGCTAATACCGCTACAATGATGCTCTTCCTCTTCCGTTTCATGATGTGATCATTCCGGTTTCGCTTTGGATAAATTGCTGAAATTTTCGTAAACAGACTTTGTGCAAAGAACATACCATATCGCCCTTTTCCCTACCCTCTCACCATTCGGTTCGGCATCAGAGGGAAAGTGCACCAGTGGGAATTGCCGGTCCGCTCAAATCGGCCCGCCCAGAGAAATTCAACTCTGTCAAGGAGCCAGCAAAATAGCCAAATTATTGACGGCGCAGATGCTGCTGAGGTCCGGTTTCCAATCGAGAGACAACGGTTGTCCCTTTCAGGGCTCCGCTTGGTAAACGTTCCGGCTGTTTCCCAAAGTGGCACTTCACTTGCATTATACTCGGCGAGTGAATACCGGCGTTGCTCGTCGCTTCAGGAAAGAATGTGCCGTTGAGATGCTGGAGAGGATCGAGACCGCCGCCAAGGAGATTGCCATGTCCACAGGCGATGATGTCCAAAGGGAAAATCGTCGGGAATTTTGCCGTGTCGAGGTTTGCATCCCCTTCGCCTGCCGGCTCGTCCCCCTGGAGGAACAGAAAAAAATCCGGTCACACGTATCCGGTTCTTCTGTATATGCAGGTCACGAGACGCTCCCGGAAGTCAAGGACCCGGCAATCGCCGAATGGTTGAATCTCCTCAACAGCAAACTGGACACGCTCGTCCGGCTCCTGACACTGGAGCGCGAGGGATTTTATGCACTCCCGTTCGAGTGCGTGACTATCGGCGGCGGGGGATTGAGGTTCTCCTCTCGGGAGAAATATCAGCGGGGAGATATGCTGGAAATCAGGATGATGCTTTCCTTGCTTCAACCGGTAGCCCTCTACGTCTATGCGACGGTGTTCAGTGTTTCTGAAATAAATCCGGATGGCGAATACAGCACCGCGGTGCAGTTCATCAAGATGGATCATCCGATTCAGGACGAAATCGTCCGGTTTGTCTTCGAACAGGAGCGGGAAATCCTCCGGGGCAAGAAGAGGGATTGGGAATAGATGTTCGCAATCAGCGGTAGCTGCATCGTGCTGGTTTGTGTTGTCGGGGGCTATCTGCTGGAGCACGGGAACCTCGCCGTTCTTTTTCAGCCCATCGAACTTCTTATCATCGGCGGGGCCGCCATCGGGGGGTTCATCATCGCCAATCCCCTCAAGGTCATAAAACTGGTCATGGCCTCCATCGGCAAGATGTTACGCGCCAGCACCGTCAGCAAGGAAGATTATATCGAGGTCCTGAGCCTGCTCATCGGCATGTTCAACAAGATCCGCCAGCAGGGCCTCGTCTCCATCGAGTCCGACGTCGACCAGCCAAAGGAGAGCAGCCTCTTTAAAACGTATCCGAAGGTGCTGAACAATCCCCGGGCGATCAACCTTATAACGGATACCTTGAGAACCGTCATGAGCACCACGATCGCCCAGCACGAGTTGGAGGCCCTGATCGACAGCGAACTCGAAGCCCACGAGAACGAACTGATGACCCCCCCGAAAGCCATCAATATGGTAGCGGATTCCCTTCCCGGCCTCGGGATCGTCGCCGCCGTGATGGGGGTGGTGCTGACAATGGGCAAGCTCAGCGAACCGCCAGAGGTCCTGGGTATGAGCATCGGCGCCGCGCTTGTCGGGACATTCCTGGGTGTTCTGCTCTGCTACGGGTTTGTCGGCCCCATGGGGAGAAGCTGTGAACACCTGGCTGCTGATGAATTGGAGTACTTGAATGTCCTGAAGGTCTCCCTCCTGGCGTTCATCGGCGGGGCCGCCCCCAAGGTGGCCGTCGAATTCGGCCGGCGCGTAATTCCCGCCCACGTCAAACCCTCCTTCCTCGAATTGGAGGAAGTCCTCCGGAAAGGTAAGAAATAATGGAAGGATCGCAAGCAAGACCGATCATTGTCAAGAAAAAGCGGAAAAAGCACGCCGAACATCATGGCGGGTCATGGAAGGTGGCATATGCGGATTTCGTCACCGCGATGATGGCCTTTTTCCTCCTCATGTGGCTCTTATCCATGGCTTCCCCCGAAAAGCGGGCCGCCGTATCCCTCTACTTCAAGAACTTTGATATCTTCAACGTCGGGAAGTCCGCATCCGGACGTTCTTTCATGAGCGGCTCAAATCAAGCCTTCGACAGCGGCGACAGCATGAGCAAGCCAAACAGGCAGGTCAAGCGGGCCTCCCAGGCCAAGGTACAATCGCTTTCCCCGGAGGATCTCTCCAAACGTTTGCAGAACGCCGTTAACGAACAACTCCGCTCCGTCCGGAATCAGGTACTGGTCGACATCACCGAGGAGGGGGTACGAATCCAGATTGTGGACGCTGAAGGGAGTCCGATGTTCTCTTCCGGAAGCGCCTCGCCGACGCAAGAAGCCCAGGATATTCTGCAGCTCGTTGCAGAAAACATCATCGACATTCCGAACCGGATCGTGATCGAAGGCCACACCGACGCCGCTCCGTTTCGAAGCGCCCGGATCACCAACTGGGAACTCTCCACGGACAGGGCCTCTTCGGCGAGGCGAATCCTGGAGGCGAACGGAATCGGGCCGGAGCGTATCGCCCGCGTCGTCGGATACGCCGATCAGGAGCTCTTCATCAAGCTGGATCCGTACGACCCCCGGAACCGCCGGATCAGTATCATTCTTCAGACCCCGCCTCTGCCCGGGGAATGAGTCACGGAGTTCTTACTGTTGTTTCGCGTCGCTGATGCATACATCCACTACGAACGGGCCATGATCCGTTTCAAAGGGAATGATGATGCTCGGTCCGCCCATAACATGGATGATGGAATGACCCTTCCCGAATACAACCGTCGGAATCGCAGCGGTTATATTGAAACCTTTCGCCTCGAGATTTTTCCTCGCCGCTCCGGAGATCATATTGGTGATCTCCCCCACCGCATCCTGGATGTCGGCGTTAAGGTCCGTGATCTCCTCGCCCAACATGTTGGATACCACCCGAAGGATGCAACCTCCGCTGAAACTCAGCGCCAGCGAACCACGCGCCGAGCCGGTAAGTCCGATGATGCCTGAAATGTCACCGACGGCCATGTTGTCCTGCTTCAGATAGGGTTTCCCTGGCCTCGGTTCGATGAAGGCCATGGTCTTCAGTACATTGATCGTTCCTTCCAAGAAGGCATTGACAAACCTTACGTCCATGCGCCATCCTTTCTTAATCGGTTTATCTCGTTATATTTTTTCCATGATCTTTTGGATTTTTCCGTTCAGCGTCTCTGCGGTGAACGGCTTGACGATATAATTGCTGACCCCGGCCCTGACCGCAGCCACGACGTTATCCTGCAAGGCTTCCGCTGTTACCATGAGAAAGGGGGTAGCGCTCAATTCGCTGTCCGCCCGCACAGCTTTGAGGAGTTCCAGGCCGGTCATGTTCGGCATGTTCCAATCGGATACAATAAAGTCGATTTTCTGGGATTTCAGTATTTTGAGAGCGGAAACGCCGTCTTCCGCCTCGATAATGTTTTCATAGCCTACCTGTTTCAACAGATTTCTCACTACTTTTCGCATGGTTGCGAAATCATCTACCACCAAAATCTTGATTGTCTTATTATCCATACTTCCCTCCCCTCACTTCTTTCCTATTCTTCGCTCAATTCGAACAGTCCTTCCGGGTCCAGTATCAACCCGATTTGGCCGTCTCCGAGGATCGCCCCGCCGGAGATCCCCTTAAGTTCCTTCAGCCCCTCGCCAAGCCCCTTGATCACGACCTCTGCCTTGCCGAGGATCTGATCGACGAGCAGGCATTTGGACCGGTCCCCTCCGTCAATGACTACAACGATGGCCTCCCAGGGGTTGCGCCGCTCCGGCTCTATACCAAAAAGTTCATAAAGTCGCACGAGAGGAAACAATTGTCCCATTGCGTTCATCATCTCGCCTTTATCGGCGATATTCGTATAGGATGATTCGCCGGGCCTCATGACCTGCCTGATTGCCGTCATGGGAAGGATGAATCGTTCCGAACCCACCTTCACGATCATCCCGTCGATGATGGCCATCGTCAGAGGAAAGCGCAGAACAAACGTCGTGCCTTTCCCGGACGTGCTTTCGATATCGATCTTCCCGCGCAGTTTCTCCACCGCGCACTTCACAATATCCATGCCCACGCCTCGCCCGGAGATGTCCGTCACCTTCTCGGCGGTGGAGAGACCCGGGTGGAAGATCAGTCTGCATACCTCCTGATCGGTCAGTCCATCGACGCTCTGGATGACCCCATTTTGCAGGGCCTTGGCGATAATCTTTTCCTTGTTGAGCCCCCGGCCGTCATCGGTGATTTCAATCACGATGCATCCACCCCGGTGATAGGCCTTCAGACAGATCAAACCCTTCTCCGGTTTCCCGAGCCCGATCCGCTCTTCGGGCCGTTCAAGGCCATGGTCTATGGAATTCCGCACCATGTGGACCATCGGATTGTAAATCTCATCGACCATGTTCCGGTCGATCTCCGTTTCTTCACCCTCGAGCTCGATAGCCACGAGTTTCCCGGAATTTTTCGCCAAATCTCTCACCAGGCGCGACATGCGCTGAAAGGTCTGTTTGATGGGCACCATCCGCAGGCTCATCGACGTCTGTTGCAGTCCCGAGGTGATATTGGTGAGCTGGGCGATGTTGCGCATCAGATTGCGATCTGCCTGTCCCTGGCCGGTAAAGTTCTGCTGGATCATGGAATGGGTGATGACCAGTTCCCCCACCATGTCGATCAGGTCATCCAGTTTCCGGACATCGACCCGAACGGTCGTCTTGTCGGCAGACGGTTCCTCCTGTTTCCGCAGGGCCTGGGCAACCTGTTTGGGCGTTGCTTTCCCCTCGTTGATGAGGACTTCCCCGAGCTTCCTTTCCGGCGCCGTTTTGGCTTTTTCTAATCCTTCATTCAGAGCCTCTTGATTGATTACACCGTCTTGGAGGAGGATTTCGCCGATCTTCTTGGTCTGCCCGTCGTCGCTGGCCGCATCCACCCCCTTGATGCGCCGGATCAAATCGGTCATGTTGATATTCGCGAGTTCGCTTTTGCGCACTTCCGGCGGCTTTTTCAACAGGCCGATCATTGTTTTGAGGGTATCGGCGCCGTCCAGCACGACGTCGATGAGCGCCCTGGTAACCGATTGCTCATCGTTTCTGACCTTGTCGAGCAGATTCTCCAGGTTGTGGGCTAAATCACGTATATCCGTAAGATTCAGGAATCCTGCGACGCCCTTGATGGAATGGAACGGTCGGAAGACGGCATTGACGTAATCCTTATCCTCAGGATTCTGTTCCATATTCAAGACGTTTAGCTCAATCTCGTCGATGTATTCAAGGGCTTCCGTAATGAAATCATTCAGAAGCGCTTCGTCGGGAATCTCCACGAGGTCGGATTTTTTTTCATCAGTCGCGGTCGCCTCCGGTTCCGCTTTTTGCGAAATGTTTTCCTCTTCCATCGGTGGAGCGATACCGGTGAAACTGGATATCTCTGCCAGGAACTCATTTATGTCCCCTGAAAATGCCCCGGTGCTCTTATACTGATCGAGAACTTCCTGCATGAGCGAGATTCCGCGTGAAAAGCTCTGCAATGCCTTCTGCTTATCCTCGATCTTGTTCAGTATCATCTTCTCCAGGATATTATTCAGGCTTACGGCAATCGCCTTCGCCGGCGCCGTCCTCGTGTGTTCGGCCTCCTTTGTTATCGCATCAAGTTTGTTCATAAATTTCCCCGCGGTGGGGACATCCACATCATCGGGATCCAGAAAGAGAAAATCGGAGGTAATATCATTGAGCAAAGCAACCATTTGGTCCATACTAAACCATCCTCACAATCTGAGAAGCGATCTGATCAATGGGCATGACATAATCCACGGCATTCAGTTTTATGGCCTCTTTCGGCATTCCGAACACCACACAACTCTTTTCATCCTGGGCGATGGTGGCGGCGCCCATTTTTTTCATCTCGAGCAAGCCCTCCGCTCCGTCGGAACCCATGCCTGTCAGAATAACGCCGATGGAATTGGCTCCGGCATATTTCGCCGTGGATTTAAATAATACATCCACGGCCGGCCGCTGATGATGCACCATGGGACCGGTCTTGATTTCGACGTAGTATCGGGCGCCGCTCCTTCGTAAAATCATATGATAATTGCCGGGGGCGACCAGGGCGGTCCCCGTCGTGACGGAATCGTTGTCCACGGCCTCTTTAACCGTGATCTGACAAAGATTGTTGAGGCGTTCGGCAAACGCGGTCGTGAAGTTGGCCGGCATGTGCTGAACGATAATGATGCCTGGCGAATTCGGCGGCATTTTTATGAGAACCTGTTTCAGCGCCTCCGTTCCCCCTGTGGAGGCACCGATCGCGATCACCTTGTGCGACGTCTGGGCGAGCGCCTTGATTGGTTCGGCCTCCCCGCGGGCGACAATATCCGGTTTTTCTTTTCTGGTCAATCGCACCCGGGAAGCAACACGGATCTTTTCCACCAGATGGATGCTCATATCCCCGACGGTATAGGCCGCCCCCGGTTTGGCGATGACATCCACAGCGCCGATATCAAGAGCTTCCAATGTCAGTTTCCCGCCCTTGGGTGTCAGGGAACTTACGATGATGGTCGGAAGTGGGTAGTACATCATTAATTTTCTTAAGAATGTCAAGCCGTCCATCCGCGGCATTTCGATATCGAGGGTAAGCACGTCCGGTTTCAGAGTAACGATTTTATCCCGAGCGACAAACGGGTCCGGCGCGACTCCCACTACCTCGATATCCGGATACTTCGCCAGCTCTTCGGCAAGGATCTTCCGGACGATTGCCGAATCATCGACTATGAGCACTTTTATTCTTCCCACACACCACATCCTTTATCCATAGCGTGTATCCTCGCTATTTTTCATAATCCTTCAACCTGGCCCGAATAGAGAGGTGTCCTTGTTCAGATTCGAAACTCAGACACTGTTCAAGACCTTGCCCCGGAGTGCCCTGCTGCGCTTCCGATGTATCCGGTAAACAGACAGGCACTGCCATGTTAAAGATCTTTGTCGAATCGAGAGTCCGGAGAAATTGGCCGCCAATCATATTGACCGCTTCCTTGGCACAATCTTCCCTCATTGTCCGTGTAACATCCTGCTGATCCACGCTTAACATGTTTTCGACCATGGCCAGCACCAAGGAGTCGGAAAAACCAAGCTGGATCTCTCCCTCAAACGGCCCTGAAAAGTGGATTGATGTTACCAAATCACATTGCCGCCATCCCGTCTTGGACACCTCCAAAAAGATGAAGAACATCTTTTCGAATACGTCAAAAGTCGAGGTCGTCAGAATCTTTCTGATCTTCTGCGTAGCTTCCATCGGCATCAACTCCCAATACGCTGTGCAAAACCTTTTTTAAATCCTCGGGAAGAAAAGGCTTCTTTATAAATCCTTTAGCGCCGTTACAAAAGGCCTCGTTAACCCGGTCCTCGCTGCCTTCGGTCGAGATGACAATAACGGGAATGTTCTGATATACCGGGTTCTCTTTCATTTTCCTCAACATCTCCAGTCCGTTCATCTCCGGCATGTTGATGTCGGAGAGGATGATGTCCACCCATTCCCTCTCCAAAACGGCAAGGCCTTCGCGGCCGTTGCCCGCATCAAAGCATTGATCCATGCGAAACCCCGACATGGAGAGGACCTTTTTTATGACGGATCTCATGGAGAATGAATCATCTACTATAAGAACATTGAATGACATGGCTTTACCTTCCGTTGATCAGTACCACAATTTAAACGATGGCTATTAACTCCTTCGCTTTTTCCATATCTTCAAACAGTTGCACCATACAGGCCTCAATGTCCTTGTCTCGGAGCTGGAATCGTTGCGCCACTTCACTGACGGCCCGGTAGGCAAGGCCGTCCTGCCCTCCTCCGACTCCCATCATCGAACCGATCTGGTCCGCTAAATAGATGAGCCAGGGGAAAATTGCTTTATTGTCATCGAGGAGATCAGGACGGTGATGTAAGGCAATAGCAGTACTGATTTCCTCGGGAAAATTCCATTGTTCGGCAATTTTCCCTCCAATAGTAGCATGATTTATGCCAAACAATCTCTCTTCCGCTTCAAGAAATGAGCATTTTTCCCGACCAATCATATCGATGATTTGACTGAACGACTCATGGACATATTCCCCGAGAATCACCTTTCCGACATCGTGCAGAAGAGCGGCGGTATAGAGAACGGGTTGTTCCTGATGAAAAATCCGTTTAAAGAGGATCTGAGTCATCAGCGCAACGGAAACGGAATGCATCCACAAGTCGTTCGCCCGAGGCACATATCCTCCGGACGCCTTTTTGAAGAAGCGCGATACCCCTGATGTCTGTACGGCTGTGACGATATGTTCCTTTCCCAAGTATACGACCGCCTCGTCGAGCGTCCCGATCCGGGAACGAACTCCGAAATAGGCAGAGTTGCACATACGCAAAATGTTTGCCGTTATTGCCTGATCGAATTTAATAACGTTCGTTACTTCCTGGACCGAATAATTCTCGTTCCGAAGAAGCTCCGTCACCTTTTGTATCGTCATGGGAAATGCCGGAACATGGCGAATGGACCGCAGGATTCTCTCTATCGTCATTTCAGCTCCTTCACCGTGCCGCCCAAACCCTTCACCAGAAACCTGCCGGTGGATATTTCCAAACGGACGGTTCGGTTGTAGTTTTCCCCGGTATCTTCCGCATCGATCAACACATTATTCTTCCAGAAGATCTTTCGCAGCGCAGTCAGATTCTTTTGTCCGATCCGGAAATAATTCATGTCGTCCATAATCCTGGCGCCCCCGGCAATCTTTATAACCATCCGCTTTTTCTCCGCACCGAGTTTGTAACAGGATTTGAACAGGAGCGGGATTCCCGTATCGGCAAACATTCCGGGGTGCTCCTTGGCCTTTCCGGAATCCAGCGTGGAATCGGGAAGCATATAATGCAGCAGGCCCCCCACCTTCACCTCCGGATCATAAACGGCGACAGCGATGCAGGATCCCAGGGCATAGGTCACCAGGCAATCCATTTCCACATTGCTGACCTTCAGGTCGGAAATCCCGACAACGACGTCACTCATATTTCACTTCCGATACACGCTTGGTTCGATGTACTTGAAGGCATGATTCAAACCCGTCAAACTTTCCGAGTGGCCGATAAAAAAATATCCTCCCTTTTGCAGGCAGTTATAAAACCGGCTGACCAGCATGCCCTGCGTCAGTTTGTCAAAATAAATCATAACGTTCCGACAAAATATCACATCAAAGGAGAACTCGGGCGGCGGTTGCTCCATGAGATTGAATCTCATGAATTCCACAATGTCCCGCAGACCTTTTTTCACCCGGTAGCTTCCCATCCAGCGACCGGAACCGATTTGAAAATATTTCTTTACCAGCGGTAAAGGAAGATTCTTGATCTTTTCTTCCGAATAGATGCCGTTCATCGCGGTTTTCAACACTCGAGTCGAGATATCGGTTGCTACGACCTTTACCCTGTCGGTCCCGTTGAGACATTCTTTGAGTGTCATGGCCAATGAATAGGGCTCCTCTCCCGTGGAACAGCCGGCACTCCAAATCTTGAACAGGAGTGTCGATGTCCTCTGACCGTGCGTATCGGCGATACCGGCTAAGATGCCCCGGAGTTTTTGAAAATGGCTCTCCTCTCGGAAGAAATAGGTAAGATTGGTGGAGATGGAATCGATCATTGCAACCAGTTCATCCGTTCCTTCGTCAGACGTAATGAACTGATGATACTCGGAAAAAGATTCAAAATTACCCTCTCGCAGCCGTTTTCCCAAACGGGCTTTCACCAACTCCTTTTTTCCATCATGGAGGTTGATGCCGCAGTGTTCATAAACGAGCTTGCTGATTCTCTCAAAATCAAGCGGCCTTAACTCATAATTGGGCATAGTTCACACATTGCATACCATTGATCATTGATCTATTTTCGGCATAATAGCGCAAAACTTTACAAATTTTTTCCTGTAAACCGGAATAATCAATTTCAATATTTGTGCCATATGCATCCAAATAAAATGAATCGACTATAGGGTTTGCAGGGCTACGTCATTCACAAAGACAAATAATCGCCTTGATTGAAGAATAAAACA
>VFSW01004821.1_pt1 | contig 20081 bp, 32 predicted proteins | sample 5358111 | NCBI WGS metagenome assembly VFSW01 (sample SAMN11554181, study PRJNA540505) | mine drainage metagenome | isolation source: sediment from site ElyBrook_90M | place: USA: Ely Copper Mine, Vershire, VT | collected 2017 | reverse complement strand
GGCCGCGCTTGCTCGGGAACCCTTCCCGACGAACGCGGGCTTCGTCAGGTGAAGGGTTCACCGGAGCAAGGCCGCGCTTGCTCGGGAACCCTTCCCGACGAACGCGGGCTTCGTCAGGTGAAGGGTTCACCGGAGCAAGGCCGCGCTTGCTCGGGAACCCTTCCCGACGAACGCGGGCTTCGTCAGGTGAAGGCCCCACCTGAGCCGTGTCGCGACGGCTCGGGGGGCTTTCCCGACGAACGCGGCCCGCGATGAACTGTTGTTGGTGCGGTCGTCGTATCCGCGAAAAGGCATGGTTGGCTCGGGATACCTTTGTCTGCGGTTATTGTTTCCACGAACGGAAAACATTTTCCATGTCGATGCGAGACGAGGAGGAAGAAGCGGGGGGCTTACCCCCCGTAAGTCCTGATGGCTCGTGCTACGACGTAGCACGTAATCCTCCCGGCGGTGGATAGATGAAGACGAAGGGGAAGAAAACGGGTCACACCGCCATCCGACAGGCGAATTGGCGGGCGCGCGCCAGCACCTACCGTGTCGGCGACGCGGAGCGGGAACGGATGATGAAGATGGTGCGCCGGGAGTTCCCGGACGCGGACACGAGACGGACCACGCCGGAGGAACTCCGACACGCCTCCCTTCGGTCGGATGGCCTTCGGCGCGTTGAAGGACGACGGAGACGATGAAGCCGCGTTTGGGTATCCGTCAACGGTTCGTTCTCGACGAGGCTTCTGATGACCGGGGATACCGCGTCCCACTCGAAAGGTTGCAGCCCCTCGGGAAACGATGGAGCGATGTCCTCCGAGGCTTCATCCCGTTCGTTTATACCCATGACGTCGTTCGGGTGGGTTTCAAGGGGCGGGACATCGAACCTTGCGGTTACTGGGATTTCTTCATCACCACGGAGGTCGAGCTTTGACACGAGAGCGGGACATCCTCGTCTCCGTCGCCAAGGTGCTTCGGGCGATGGCGGGGTCACCTCAGGAGAACCACGGGGTCGTTTCCGTCGAACAGGCTCGGCTGCTCGCCATCGCGGCTTCCGTGGAGAGGGTCCTCGACGTGGCGGTGTGGGAGCAAACCCCGTCGTTCACCGAGTGGAAGGAGCGGGTGTACCGACCATGAGCTTTGCCGTTCAGAGCGACATCATCGGGGCGACGCAGTTCCTCTTCGCCGCGATGGTCCTGCCGACGCTGTTCGACCCAAGGGCTGCGGTGTCCCGCTTCACCTCGGGAGCCACCACCCTCGGTCTCTTCCTCCTCGCAGGGACCTTCCTCACGATGGGGCCTCTGTGGGTCTCGTTTGCCGGTTCGTTCGTTTGCGGGGTCGTGTGGCTCGGCGTCTACCTGTTGCGACCGATGGGGGACAAAACGTTCTTCCATCGTGAGGAGAGGGCTTCGCCTGATGAAAGCTCTTCTTCCAACGAGGAGGCGTCCCTGCCTGCGCCATGAAGGTCGGAACCCCGATGAAGGAGTGCGAACCCCCCGAGCTTCCGCCTCTCGGCGGGTGTACGTTTGAGATAGCCACGAGGACCTACTATTTCATCAACGACGGAGGGTTCACCAACCTCCATCGGTGCAAGAAGACCCATGCTCGCGGGGAAGAGGACCACCGCTGTTCCTGCGGGATGACGTGGAGCGGGTTCCCGTACGTCCCTTTCGAAGGTTGGGAGCGTCCGTCATGGTGGGTATGGGTCGGGGCCTCGGTGTTCGGCTTCTGCATGCTCATGTTAGTCGGGGTCTTCATGGCGTTCGGTCTCCTGTGATGGACCCCGACATGAAAGAAGCCCTGTTGCTGCTTCGGGCTGCGTTGGACCGCTCCCTCCCCACCGTGGAGTGGTACGCCCGCGTGAAAGCCCTGCTCGAGAGATATCCTTAAATATCATCGAGGGCTATACAGGCTGATGCACGTCAAAGACGCGATGGCCGTGATTGAGGACGAACTGAACCGGGCTACGAGGCTCCACGGTTCGTTCCACAACGCCCACGAGGGGTTCGCGGTGCTCCTCGAAGAGGTTGATGAGCTTTGGGACGAGGTCAAGAAGAACCCGGCGAAGCACCCCGAACGCACCGTGAAGATTCTCGCAGAGGCCACCCAAGTAGCCGCGATGGCCGCTCGGCTCCTTGTCGATTTGGATGTACCATGAGCGAGGGAAAGCAACCCTTGAGGTTCCTCGGGGTGGACATCGAGACCACCGGGTCCGATTTCACCGACCGCATAAAGACCATCCAAATCGGGGTGTTCGACACCGAGACGGGGGACCTGTTCCGCTCGGACATCGGTTGGCCGGAGGGTTTGTTCGACATGGTTCCCGAGGCGACCGCCATCCACGGGTTCACCATCGGGCGAATCCTGAAGGCTCCGTCTGCCCACGAGGTGGACGAACACTTATCGCGGTGGATGGCCGAACACGGGGTGACCGAGAAGAGGGGGGTTGCCATCGGGTTCAACGTCGGGGGGTTCGACCTTCCGTTCGTCCGACGAGACCTTCCCGAGGCGTCCCGTCGTCTCTCCTACCGCTCGGCGGACCTGAACGCCATCTGCTTCGCGCTCGCAGCGGCCAAGGGGCTTTCGTGGATGTCGGTGAAGGAGACCGTCAAGAAGGAGGCCCGGCTCGAGGCGTCTATCCGCACCACCCTACAACCCCACGACGCAGCCTACGACGCGATGGAGGCGGTGTACGCGTACCGATGCCTCGTACGGTGGATGAAGGGACCGGAGCCCTAATGAGGGTTCGAGCGTGGTCGTCTCCTCTTCGGTCGGACTTGCGGTTCCGTCTCGTTCACAAGGACCATCTCTCGCCGATGGACGTCCCGCTCGGACAAAAGTGGGACCCTCCGTCCCGTCTCGCTATCGACCTGAGCAACGCAGAAGGGGTTTACTACGTTATGTCGCCGTTGACATGGGCGCACCTGATGGGGATGTTCCTGCTGATGTCGCTGTTCTTCATACGGACTTACACCGCCTTGTTCGTCCTCGTAGACGCCGTGGTCATCGGGACGTTCCTCGCGTTGTTGTCCTACGGACGGAAGCATCCCGGGGGAAAGAAGGAGAACCCATGAGGCGAGAGGGCGTTAGACCGCTCAAGATTGCCGTGGACATGGACGACACGCTGTGCAACGTCACCACGGTCGTTCTGGATTTCTTCAACTTCAAGCACGGGACGAACCTCACCGAGGCAGACGTGGGTTCGTGGGACTGGAAGGACAACGCTACGGCATGGGGGCTTGACCCCGACGTCGTCTCCGCGGATTTCTGGAGGGTCTACGGGTTGCTCGACCACACCCACCTGCGTCGGGCCTGTCCGCCCATCGACCCGATGGCCTGCGCCTCGGTGAAATGGCTCGTGAAACGCGGGTACGACGTCCACATCGTGACGTCGAACCGCGCCGAAGCGGAGATGCCCATCCGCTCGTGGCTGTTCGGGCACGGGCTGGATGTTCCTCTCGACCTCATCGGACGGAGACCGGCCGGCGAGAAGGCCCGGCTCGACTACGACATCTTCATCGACGATTCGCCGCTGCTGGCTCCCGCGGTGGAAGCCGCGGGGAAGCTCCTGCTGCTGGTCCCGAGGTCCTGCAACAAGGAGGTACGACAAAGACGATGGTTGAACGTCCATACGGGGTTCACGTGGCGTCATGCCGTGGACATCTTCGAGGAGTTGGGGTTGTGATGTCGCTCTCCGTATCCCTCCTGCGGGAGAGGTTCGTTCCGCAACGATTCCAAATCATCGGGGTCTCCGGCAAGGCCCGGCATGGGAAGGACACGGTCGCGCGGCTCATCGCGGAAGAACTGAACGGGCTCCAACAGGTCGTTCGGCTCGGGTTCGCCGACTCCCTCAAGGAGGAATGCCGCGACCGTTTCGGATGGAACGGAGAGAAGGATGTCGCGGGCCGAGCCTTGCTGCAACGCATCGGGGTCGAACGCAGGTCGGAGGACCCGCTTTACTGGGTCCGTCGGGCGTTCTCCCGCATGATAGACCCCGACACGTTGTACGTGGTCTCCGACGTACGGTTCGTGAACGAAGCCGACGCCATCCGAACGGAGGGCGGGCGGCTGTGGAGGGTCGACCGCGTCGACCCGGGCACCGGCGAATGGTTCGACAACGGCCTCTCCGCGGGGCTCCGCACACACGCCTCCGAGACCGACTTGGACGGATACTCGTTCGACGAGTATCTCGTCAACGACACGATAGAGAACCTGCGGGTGCGGGTGCGGGGGGTGCTCGGGCTTGATGGGTGAACGGCTCCGCAACGCCTCGGACACGTCTCTCGTCTTCATCGTCTGCGTCGTCTTCGTCGTGTTTGCCACGCCGCTGTTGGTGGGCTTCTACTTCCTGCTGAGCAAGATGCGAAGATGGAGACGCCGATGAAGGGGCTTCGTCCGGGAAGGAGTCCCGACGAACGCGGGTGTCGAATCTGCATGGGAGAGGACCGGCGGGACTTCGAGCAGGTCATTCGGGTGCTCTGCGGTATGGGCGAGAGCCTGACCGTGTCTCGTTCCTCACGCGGTAGAGAGAGGGTGTCCGTTATGCGTCCCGAAGATGCGGTCGAACTTATGATAAACCTGTGGAGGTCTCTCGGTTGAAGGGTCAGCGCTTGTGGAGGGTTGGCATCGCCGTTACGGCGGGGCTGATGGCCGTGACGGACGCGATGACCTCGGGGCCTCGGTGGAGGGTCGAGGCGTGGGTGCTCCTGCTGTTCTTCCAGACCGTGGCGTCGGTGTTCCTGCTCGACGATGTTAGGACCCTTCGTCAGAAGCTGCGGGCGGTTTCGTGGCTCGCCGGGGTGTTCCTCGGGCTTTACAACGGGGTGTGGGTCGTCACCGAAGCGGCTCGGGGGAACTTCTTTTCGAACGTCGGGCTGTATCCGTTCGGGCTGAACGTGTCGTGGATGGTGTTCGGCCTGCTCACGACGCTCGGGTTCTTCCTGATGTACGAGGGGGCTTGCCCGTGAGCCTTCCTCTCGAGCTTTGGACCGCGTGGACGTGGGTGGTCCTGCTGATGCTCTCCGCGTTCGTGTTGATGTTCTTCCCGTTGGCGGTATCGCAGGCTCTCCTGCTGTTACGGTGGGTGACGAGCCCGTCCCGCAAGACCCACGGGCTCCCGGTGCCGGGACGACGCGTCGCCGTCGTGGTATGCACGAACGGGAAGGCGACCGGCGTGGTGGAGCACCTGCTGACGACGATTCGGGGGTACGGGGTCCCGAACGTCGAGCTGTACGTCATCAAAGAAGCCGCCGACCCGTTCCGCTACTCCGCGGTCGAGATGACCGTCCCGTCGGGCTACCGCACGAAGAACGGCTCGTGGACCAAGGAGCGGGCCTTGCAGTACGGTGCCGAGTGGGGGAAACAACACGGATGGGGGACCGAGACGTACGTGGTGCATCTGGACGACGATTCGCTCGTCGACCGGGGCTACCTCGAGCACGTAATGCGGATGCCGGAGGAGGCCGGGCAGGGCGCCCTCAAGCTGCGCTCCCACGGGAAGCACCTGATGTCGACCCTCGCAGACATGGTCCGCATCTCCGATTGCGAGACGTGGTGCCGCTTGTTCAACGAGCGGGGCACCCCCAAGGCCGTCCACGGGGAGGGGCTCGCGCTGCGGGCGGACGTGGAGCAGGAAATCGGGTGGGACTACGCGACGTACTGCGGGGAGGATTTCCTCATGGGGCAGGAACTCGTCTCGCGGGGGTACGGGTTCGAGCACATCCCGCACGACATCTTCATCGCTCCCCCCGTGAACATGCGGGATTTCCTTAAACAGCGACGGCGGTGGACGTGGGGCATCTTCTCCACGTGGGGGCTGATGACCGCGCTCAACAAGACGACCCTGACGTGGGTGTTGTACCGATACTCGGTCGGTTGGACGGGGTTCGTTGGGTTCTTCCTGTTCCTCTACTCCATCGCGGTTCATCTCCCGTTGCCCTCGTGGTTGGCGTTCGTTGCCACGTTCAACCTCGTCGTCTATTTCGCCTATTACCAAGTGGCCGCTGCTCACATAGACTACCGCTACATGCCGCTCATGGCGTTGTTGCAGTTCCCCGTGGCGATGTACGAGGGCATGGCCCTGCCGTACTCGCTGCTCTACCCTCCCGACCCGCACTCGTTCGATACCGTCGTGAAGGTGTGACCGCATCGTCTTTTTCTCCCGAACGCTCGGCGATACGTGGTATCGGGGCCTCGGCGGTAGTCGCGTCTCACGCAACCAACCTTGTCGTGGCATCTGCGGTTCTCGCCCCGTTGGCTGCCGTCTTATCGATAACACACCTCGGAGACATCGGTTACATGGGGGTCGCCATGTTCCTTATGCTTTCCATATTCCTGCTCATGGGGGCTCTCGACAACAACCCCAACCTGCTCCGCTACTTCCGACGCCGCATCACGCGCATATGGCCGCTGTACTTCGGGACGTGCATGGCGCTGTTCGTCTTGTTCGACCATAACGTCGTCACGCTCATATGGAACCTCTCTTTCCTCGCGGTGTTCAACCCGAGCGAGATGTTCGTCAACACGGTCCGAGCGGGTTGGCCCGCGACCTACGTCGTATGGACGCTTCAACTGGAAGAATGGGCGTACCTCTGTTTCCCGCTCATCGCTCTCCTCTCTCACCGAAACCGGCTTGTAGTGGGGATGGGTCTTCTCTTTTTCGCGGGGGTTCTATACGGAACGACCCCCGGTGTCTCCTATTTTGTAGCATGGCCGTGGATAGGCTGTTATGGCTTCGGGCTTCTGGCTTACGAGACACGACTGAAATGGGAATCCGCGGGTAAGTGGAGCCTCATCGGTCTTGGACTGGGGTTCCTCGTCCCGTGGCCGTGGGGATTGCTGTGCGTTGGACCCTCCCTCGCATGGGTCATCGCATATCCGCCTGCGTTCTTACGTCATACGGTGCTCGTATATATTGGAGAGTGTTCTTACGCGCTCTACTTGGTACATCTGCTCTTCCTTGAGTTCTTCGGGTTCCTCGGGATACCGATGGCGTATGCCTCCGCGTGGTGCATCGAGTCCTTTCAACGAGGCAAGGAGATGAGACGTAGGGTTGGCTTTCGAAAGGCACGCCTGAAACCAGCCGACCGAAGAGAGGCTTGTTGAGGCCGAAGGCCGAAACCATCCCGGCTGATGATGGATGAACCATGTCAACCTTCCGTGGCCTCTGCTCGGAACCCGCGCTCGGTATCGGTCGACCCATCAGTCGCATGTAGGTCCCCGCTGCCCCAAGTGCGGGGACCCGCTGGCGACCCACTTCGTGACGATACCCCCGTACCGTCACCACGCCTCTTCCCGGTCGTGCGTTCGGAACGGGGTCACCCGTCGGGCCTGCTTCGAGGTGTTGGTGCTATGACATGGGCGTAGCCACGTGGTTGACGCTCATCAGCGTCTTTTTGGGGATTGCCCTCGTCATCGACGTGGCGCTGGGTCACGTCCCGTACATCGGTCCGTTGGTTCCGAGCGACGTAGGGGTGCTCACCATCCTGATTTTCGTGTTCTTGGTGGCGGCCGCGGCGGTCCATGCCGCGGACGTCAGGGCGTACATAGAATGAGCGACGTTCCGGTTTTCACGCAGATGGTCATCGAGACCGTCTGTGGGGTCTTCCTGCTGTTCTTCCTGTGGTTCGTCGTCTCCGTCCTCCGCGAGGTGATGCGACGCCTCAAGGTGCTCCGATGGGCATCGGCTCACCCAGAGTTGGTGGGGACAACGACCACGACTAAGGAGAACCTCCCTCGATGAAGAAGCGTTCGGCTCAGGAGGAAGAAATCCTCCTCGATTTCACCCCGTCCCCCAAGCGGGAGCCGCTCATCCGTCGAGCCATCCGTTCCGCAGCGGACTCGTTGACCCGTCGCCCAACCCCCGAGGAAGAGGCGGCATACGAGCAGGCCCAGCGGATGCGGTGGTCGAACGGGATGGTCGACCGACGTAACGGCGACCGCAAGCGCGAGGAAGAGGAGGAATAAGACCATGACCAAGGGTGACGGCGAGCCGTCTATGAGCAAGATTCAGCTACAACGGGAGGTGGCCCGACTTCGAGAGCAGGTGGCGATGCTCGAGCAGCGGGAGGTGCGACCCGACGACATGGGCGTGGCCGGGCGCATCGCGTTGACCCGCCTTCGGGACACCGACTACCCCGAGTTGGTCAAGAGCGTGGAGGCCCTGCCCGGGGTATACGAGGCCAAGGGGTACTGGGCTGCGCTGGCCTACGCCCGCACGCACGTTCGGACGCTGCTGTCGGCCATCCTCGTCGCCGACCCGCGAACCCCGTACATGGCGACGGCCCAGCATCGCTTGCAGATGATGCTCAACGAGGGCGAGGTGGACGTGATGATGCGACGCGACCAGTCCGGCGTCCGCAGCCGTATGGAGTTCCTCGAGTGCGTCGCGCTGTACGCCTTCTCTCCGTCCATCCGAGCGGCGTTCGCCAAGGGGGCTGAGACCCCGTTCGGAATCGTCCCGCCCACGTTCAACCGGGAGTAGGTCTTCCGATGCCGTCGCTAAATTGGACCATCGAGGACCTCGTTCATATCGCCAAGGAGGGGTCGACCTTGGAGGGCTCCACGCTGCTCAGCGCCATCGAGATTGGTCGACAGGTGCGGGTTCGGGCTCGGGGCATCTCGGAGGACCCCGCTCCGATGCTGCCGTCGGAGGGGCGTCATTTTTGGAATCACGAGCTTGCCTATCGGACGAAGCACGGATGGGATTCCGTCGTGCTCGTTACGGGGGAGGTCGGGTCGGGCAAACCTCTCGCCCTTGGACAGGGGGTGCTGATGTTCGATGGCTCGGTCAAGAAGGTTGAAGATGTCGCGGTGGGTGACATGGTGATGGGGCCTGAGTCCCAACCGCGAAATGTCATCAGCACCTCGCGGGGATACGGACCGTTGATGCGTGTGGTGCCGAACAAGTCAAAGCCGTTCACCGTGGGAGCCGAACACCCGTTGACGACGGTTCGCGGAGCAAGGGTGGTTTCACTGGGGACGAGCCCGCGCTCGAAACGTGGGCGTTCGGACAGAGCTTGGTCGCGTGGATGGAGGAGACCTCGCGTGACCGAGGCTCATCCAAACACGGCGAGTTATTCCGCGTTGAGCCTCGGAGGATGGATACGCGACCGACCCGCCGCGTGTTATGCGGGGAGGCTCCGAAGTGGCGACCTGTTGCTCCACTCAGAAGCCCTCGTGTTCCCGCCCCTCGCCCGTCCTCTTCCGTTGGACCCTTACTTGCTCGGGGTCATCCTCGGTGACGGGACCTTGGCGGCTTCCGCAGGTGGACGTGGAAGCATCACCACGATGGACCCGGAGATTATGGATTACTGTCGCAGGTGGGCGTCGGAACACGAAATGTTGGTGACCCTCGGAAGCAAACGAGGAACCCCTGCCGTCACGGTGGGATTCGTTCATCCGTTTCAACGGATGACCGCAGAAGAACGGCTAAGGCGCGGTCGAGAATCCGGTCGTCGTCATTATCGAAAGCTTCGACCTCTGGCGGTAGGACCCAAGCCCCGAAAGGACACCCCGCCTCCTCCATCGGGGCTCGCTCGAAACGGACGGCGCCTGAACGCGTTGAAGGAATCCCTCGTTCGACTCGGACTAAGCCCGATTCAGTGCCATGAGAGGTTTATACCTCATGAATATAAGGTGGCATCTGCTGCAGAGCGGATGGAGGTGCTGGCGGGTTTGATTGACACCGACGGTTACATTACCCCCCGTGGCGGTGTCGATTTTGTTTCGAAGAGCCAACGGCTTGCGGACGATTTTTCCTTCGTGTCGCACAGCCTCGGTTTTCGTGTGATTACCCGTACGGTGGAGAAACACGACCAGAACGGACACGGTGGAACCTACCACAGCGTGAGCTTGGTCGGAGACACCGACCGTATCCCGCTGCGCGTAACCCGAAAGAAGGAGCGCCTTCGAAAGCACAACTCCTTCAAGGAGCCTCTGATGGAGGGTTTCCGCGTGGAGCCTGCGGGTGAGGGAGAGCACGCGTGCATCCTCGTGGATGGGGACCACAGGTTCCTCATGGACAACTTCCTGTTCACACACAACAGCACCGTCGCGCTGCGGATGTCGCAGGAGATGGACCCGACCTTCACCGTCGAGAACCGACTCTGCTACACCTCCCCCGAGTTGCTTGACATTTACAAAACCATCCTGCCGGGACAAGCGGTACTTTTCGATGAGGGCGTCAGGGGGCTCTTGGCGGGGGACCAGTCTTCCAAGGAGCAGAAGGCGCTGATTCAGTCGTTGGCGCTCATCCGCGAGAAGGGGGCGGTGCTGTTCATCTGCGCTCCGTCCATATGGAACATCGCCAAGCAGGTTCGTCAGAACCGGGCTTACTTGTGGATTCACGTTCAGTCCCGTGGGGTGGCTCGGGTTCATGAGCGGGTGGGTAGGTTGTTCTATCAGCAAAGCCCCGACCTCGGGTTCGAAATATCCCGGGTGTGTCCGTTCCTAATGTGGAAGAAGTACCCGCCTCAGTCCAAATTCTTCAGGGAGTATCAACGGGTGAAGACGCTCCATCTGGACGATTACCTCGAAGAGACGAGCGACCTCATGCGGTCGATTCACTCCAAGGGGAGAAAAAAGGCGTCTTCGCCGTCCGCTCCGTCGTTGGAGACGGGTCGGTCGGCTTCCGATGAGGACATCTTCAGGGTGCTCAAGGAAGGCGGTTCGTACGGGGACGTCATCCGTAAGTTCCACGTCAACTCCCGTCGTATCGTCGCCATCAAGAAGAAGTACGGGCTGGGTTAGATGGTCCCGCCGGCCCCTTGGGGCGTCTGCCCTCGTTGCGGGTATCGGACCAAACGGCGCTACTGCCCGCGATGCGGGTACGCGCATCTTCATCTGCAACGGACCGCTCGGGAGATGCTGAAGGTCGCGCGAGAGCCTCCCCGAAGCCGTTGACCCCGCCCCCACGTCAAAGCCTGTCGTGCTATACCCTGTTTCGAGGGGGCTCCCTCGAAGCCAACGCGTGGGGTGGCTTCGAACGCGCGCGTATGTCTTCTTGATGCACCTCGCTTGGGAGGGTCGATGCGGAGCACACACCCCCTTCGAAACCCTCCCGGCACATGATGGATGGGATTCAATCGTCGAAACCGACCCTCGTTCTTCCGGTTGTTCCCCGTTCTCGTCGTGGTTCTTCTGACCTTCGTGCCGATGGTTGCGGTGCTCGGTTCGGCCTCCGCTTCAGCGCCTCAACCCTCGGGGATACCCACCCTCACCCCTGCGAGCGGAGGTGTCAGTGGCGGGTCTCCGTTGCAAGGCGGGGCCTTCCTGACGAACGACCACCGCTTCCTCGTCTTCGTAGGCTATCTATCGTTCGGTGGGGCTTACAACACCATCTCCAACGGGTCTCAGGTCTACGCCGGGGCTCTCGTCATCATCATATACTCCCTCGTGAACGTCCCGCAGAACGTTCCCATCGCCATCGACGAACGGGGGTCCGTTTCCAACCAAACCACCTTGGTCGACCCGGGGGTCGCTGCGACGGTAACGGTTCCGCTCCAACCGAGCAACTCGTGGACGCCCGCCGAGTTGGTGGTGGACGGAACCCCGCAGTTCTACACCGTAGCGGTGCCGATTTCCCTCCTGCCGTCGTACCTCGACAACATCGGGGGAATCGACCTCATCGCGCTGGGAATCCTCTCCGAGGCGGTCATCGCGTTGTCGCTGGCGCTCGCTGCGGCGTACGCGGCCCAGCGGAAGGCGTACTGGGCTCCGAAGTTCAGCCTGCTCGTGTGGGGGCACGTCATCCTCATCGGCATCGCTTCCTCCGTCATCGTGGACTTCCAGTGGGTCGACCAGACCTTCGCGGGATGGTCGCCGCTCGTCTACGCGGTGCTGCTCTGGCCCATCTTCTTCCTGTTCTCGTTGTCGTACTTCAACCGGGCTCCACGGGCTGAGTTGCTACAAGCGAACACCCCGTCCGCGGGACGGATGTCGTTCAACCGTTGGACCCTGCGGATGGTCCGCACCACGAAGGGGTGGGAGCTTCTCGGGCCTCGGTGGAAGCACTGGTTCGCGCGGCTCGTCTCGGAGACGAACGGCCACGTGTTCCTCTCCGTGCGTGAGTCCGACCTGACCAAGCCCGAAGCCTCGCTGCCAGAACCGTTCATGGCCGACATCATCAACCGTCGCGTCCGCTCGTCCGAAGAAATCCTACGACGGGTTCGTCGTCCCTCTCCGTCCAAGACCCACCCGCTCGACGACTTCGACATCATCCCGGCGACCCTCGAGGGGCCTCCTCGGCACGGAGACGACCCGCCGGTGAAGCTGCTGTTCACCCCGACGGGGATGCCGGTCGAGGTGTCGTGGCCGAAGATGTCGTGGCACGTCGAGGTGCTCATCCCCAAAATCGTCACGAAGGAGGGGCTCATCATCGAGGAGCACTACGTTCGGAAGGTCTCCCGACCGCACTACCAGCCCGGCAAGGCGGTGCTCACGCTTCACACGCTCCATTTCCGAGCCCCGATGTCGGTCATCAACGGGTGGCGCTCTGTCGAGGACCTCGGGGTGTTGCTCGACACCATCACGCTCGACCTCGAAGCCCTCAAGGCGGCGTTCGGAACGCAGGTTACCCGCAAGGTCCGCGAACGCATCCTCACCCGCGAGGCTCTGCTCGGACGCGGGACCGAGGACATCGACCCGCTCGAGGCGGCAGAGGATGCCGTGCGGGAGAAGACGCAGGGGATGCTCTCGCTCGACCAACTCTTCGGTCGTGGGCTTGTCCCGGGGCAGATTCCCCAGCGACCTCCCGAGCACGTTCGCCGGAGGAAGAAGCCTTGAACCCGCCGACTCGGCTCATCGACCACCTGCTGTGGCTTGAGTGGTCGCGGAAGACCAGCCGTCATCAGCGGGCGTTGCTGCGAAGCCTCCGAGACCACGGGATAATCCCCCCGAAGGAGCCTGCCGCTCGATGAGAGACCTGTCGTTCTTCCAACGGATGCGGCTGAGGACCCGCGCCCACGAGTCCGCGGAACGGTGGGCTTCCCACCTACGCCTGCCGAAGGCTTCAGGGGCTTCCGTCGAAGAGATGCAACGGTCGTTCAAGGTGCTGCGCGGGGTATACGAGGGGGCCTTCCTTGACGCCGCGTCCGACTCGGCGTCGATGGAGGATGGGGTGCGGCACCTGCTCGCGCGGGTGCACGAGGCGCTGTCGCCGGAGGAGCCGGAGGAACGGGTGCGGAACGCCGACCGCAACCTGTCCGAGGCGTACCGCTCGGGGTATCGGGCGGGGCTGCTCGTCGAGGTGTGAGGATGCCGCCGTGGACCGACCTGTTTAGTTTCACGCCCAAGACCCGTCGGGAGATTCCCGAGGATGAAGAGCCGGAGGCTAAGAAGCCGAAGGTGGGGTTCCGTCTGAACGACCGTGAGGTGGAACGACGGTTCGCCAAACGGGTGAAGATGGTCGGCGAGATTGCCCCGGACTACGCGGCGTTCGTGAGGCTCCGTCCCGAGTTCAACGACGTGGTGCGACGGTTGGTCACCGCGTGGAAGTTCTACCGCTCCTCGGGGTTCTCCCTCCGCAACCGTCGTCACGAGGACTCGCTCATCACCGAACTGAACCGCATTCAACGCGAGCTACACTGGTTCAAGTACCTGTCCGCTCGGGATGAACGGACCCGAGCCAACTGGGCGGGAGCGAAGGAGTGGGTGTGGTCGGACAACGCCGAGTACGAGAGCGAGTTGATGAAGACCCTGAGCATGTCCGCTCCCCGTCGTCGTGGGGAGTCCCTCGACGATTGGCTCAAGCGGCTGCGGATGATTAGGGCGGGGCTCGGCGCGAGCCCGTCCGACTAAACCCTCCCGAAGGGAGGGGTTGAGGCCGAAGGCCGAAACCATACCGGCTTAGGTCGCATCGGGTCAAGAGCGGGAGAGCGGCGGAACGCTGCGATGCCCGCCCCCACAGCGCGAAAGTCGCAGCCCGATGCTCGACCTTCTTTTCCCCCTCGCCCGTGCTACGCCGTAGCACGTAATCCTCCCGGCGAAGGATGATGACGCAAGAACAGGAGGTGACAAAATGAGCAAGCGAATCAACAGCGAACCCCTCCCATCCTATCCGTTCGTCAAGTCGCGGGACCTCGTGGGCAAGACCTTCACGACCCTCAGCCGACTTCGACAGGGCGAGACGAAGCAGGGTCTAAACTATTTCATCGACGTGATCGTCGACGGAGTACCCATGACCCTCTCGTTCGGCGCCAGCGGAGCGATGGGCAAGCAGGTGGCGCGCGACACCACGACCATCGTCGAGGGCATGTCCCTGACGGTCGAGGTCGGCAAGGCCAACGCGGCCTTCCCGGACAAGCCGCCCTACCTGCTCGCTACGCCGTAGGACGGGACAACCCGTCCTCCGAGCGGCCAACCTTTTCCCCACTCCCGGGGTGGCTTGTAACCCCCGAAGGGCTGTTGAGCGAAGCGAAACCATCCCGGGGGCCTATGTTGAACGACAAAACATGCGATGGCGACACACGCGGGCAGGGCTTCCTACGGTTCCTGAAGGCTGCGTTCGAAGACGCGGGGGTTTCGTTGCTCGTGTACATCTTCGGGTGGGTCCTTGTTGTTGCGGGGTTTGTTCGTGGACTGACGATAGTCCTGCTGACGGGGGACGTCGTGTTGTTCGTTGGAACGGTGACGATGCTCGTCGTCGTGCTACGCCGTAGCACGAAATCCTCCCGGCGAGTATCGCTATGAGCGACCGAACGAGCGGACCGGGAACGAACCTGCCGGAGGCGGAAGGCTCCCACGAGACGCCGATGAGCGTAGGCATCATCATCGCGGGGTTGATTTCCGTCGGGTTGGGAGCGGTGAGCGGGCTCACGCTGTTGACCATCCTCGGCGGTGGGACGCTCGTCGTCGGGCTGCTGATGCTGGCGATGTGGGCGATTCGGCGGGGGGAGGTTTGATGCCCGCCGTGTCAGGCCGTAGCACGGAATCCTCCCGGCCTCCGGCGATGAAGTTCGAAAGGATTGCCTTGCAGGCGATAGCCTCTCGTCATCGCGTCAAGCCGTTCGAGCGGGGAAACCGACCGAGGGACCATCTGTACGCGAGCCAACTCGGTGCCTGCGCTCGGGCGGTGTGGTACTCGTGGGCTTACCCCGACGTAAGACCGGACGACAACTTCTCCGAAACTCGCGGGGCTCTCGGTCACGCGGTCGAGGGGGTCCTTGCCGAACAACTGAACGGCATCGTCGTGGCTCGGGAGGTGAGCTTTTACGACGAGGCTCGCCATGTGTCGGGACGGGTTGACTTCATCGTACGGCTTGTCAAGGACGGTCCGATGATTCCCGTCGAGCTCAAGACGACGCTGGCCTACGACCGCTTCCTCGCCGAGCCGATGGCGTCGCACCTGCTCCAGCTACGCTATTATTTGACGCAGGTTCCCGAGGCCCCGTTCGGCATCCTCGTCTACTACAATTTGAGCGGATGGGGCGGGAAGATGGGGGAGTGGACCGCGCTCGAGATTCCCCGGGACGATGCGTCGGTGACCGAGCAAGCAGCGAGGCTTTGGCGGGTCGTTCGTCAGAAGGAACCTCCTGCCTGCGAGCACCACGACGACAAGGACGGGTGTTGGGATTGTTCGCACTCGGCAGAGGTCGTCCTGAAAGGAGGGGACGCATGAGGGGTCCCTTGCGGTCCTTGGCGGCGAAGATTCACGCGAAGGAGCGGTCGTGGGCGAAACAGGGCATAAAGTTTCGTGGACGCCCGTTGACGTACGAGGTCTACCTCGTCGCTCGAGAGCGGGTTCAGGGGGGATGCTGCGCTGTGTGTAGCAGGAACTTCGGCTTGTTCGCAAAAGGGGCTGAGGCCGCTGACCACGACCATAAGACCGGGGAGTTCCGCGGGGTGCTCTGCGCGAAGAAGACCGGGTGCAACCTCGCCATCATCGGGCGGTACGAGCGGGGGCAGGTGCGGAACCTGACGGCGAAGGCGATACGGGCGGCACAACGATACCTGACGAGCCCCCCGGCGAGGATGATATCGTGACGACGTTCTACGTCGACTGGAAGCCCCTTCGGCTGGACGTGCTCGCTGACGAAGACGCTGAGGCGGGGGTGTTCCTTGGGTCGTTGGAGGGGTTCGTGCGGGAACGGGCTCCATGTCGCCTGATTCTTGAGTCCACGTTCGAAAGCTTCAACCCCGCGCAACACAACCTCGTGGTGGATGTCGCAACACGGTGCGGCGTTGAACTGCTGACCATCCCTCCACGCGTGTCTGGGAGACGCGTTCGCGAGTTGTTCCCCAGCTTCAATCCGTCGAAGGACGACCCGCTCGTTCCGCTGGCGATTCGGGATTGCGTGAAACGGGGGACCCACCTCAGCGCCCCGAGGATGTGGGACGTCCCAGCGCCTTCGGTTCGGCGCAACTACGAGGTCAAACGGCGGTCGGGGGGCTTCCGCGTGAGAGACCCGTGGGTCAAGGAGCGATTGGAGACGATACCCCCGTTCTCCGACCTTCCCGCGTGGGCGAAGGCCGCCCTCGGAACCCAGAACGGGAAGCGATACGACCTCCCGTTCGTCATGTCGATGCTCCCGGCCTTTGCGGAGGCTCGGGGGTCCCGTGACCTGCTCAACCGGGTCATCGGGGCCTGCGGAAGCGGCTATCCGTCGTTCTATCGCTCGCAGTTCCAAAGACGGTCGATGACGTTGTTCCATCGGGTGAACGGGGGTAGGCGCAGACGGGCCTCGCTGAACCCCGATGAGCGGAAGACGCTGCACGCTCGTTCGAAGGGGCTTCGCGCAGCAATCGCCTTCGTGTATCACGGTTCACGGGAGAGCCAGATTAACCTCCCTCCATCATCGGAGGAGAGCCACTATAACCTCCCCGTGAACACCCCAACTCCTCGGGAGAGCCACATGTACCTCCCGTTCTTGAACGGAGAGCCAATCACACCTCCCCGGGGAGACCCCTTCGCTTCGTCGTCGGGCGGGGGTGAGGAGAGATGACGCGTCGTCTTCGTCCCGAGGAACGAGCCCGGGCGGTTCCGCCGTTGTCGAAGGTCGCTCGGGAGTTCATCGACGTACACCTCGCAACGGGGGCTACCCCATCCACAATCCGTCGCGTCTACAACGAGGTTGCGCGGATGAACCCCGAGGAGGCCGACCGCCTCCTGCCTCGACCACGCGGGTTCCTTCGCAATCAGCCCGGGAGAACGTGGTATCGCATCCTCGGGGAACGCCCGCTGACGGCGCGGGAGGTTCGTCGGGAGTACGACCGTCTCCGCAAGTTCCGTCACGGTGAGGGAACCCTGAACAAGGCCAGACAGCGCGAACTTTACGACATGAGCGCCGACGACATCCGAAACTCTTTCCTACGCGCCGCCATCCCGGGCAACACCCACGAGGTGCGCCGGGGCGAGCGGAGAGCCTTGCACGACATCGCGCTGGCTCGTCGGTACGGGGCGACCCGCGGTGAGCTTCACGAGATGGCCGACCGCCTTGACGTGGACATCCCGCTCTATCTGGACGTCATATGACGCACGAACCTTCCGAACCATCCGAACCATCCGAACAGACCCGAACCCCGACGGGAGGCGGGTCTGTCCGAAGACCTCGACGACGGTGAACCTTCCCCCGTAGAGGGGCGACAGCGGCGGTCGGACCGATGGAGGCCGTGGCGGGACACACGACCCGTCTGCACCGGGGTCGACACCGAGACGTTCCACGGGGTGTTGAAGGTCATCTGCTCGCCGACGACGTGGTTCGAACCGGACGGGAACGCCGAGCATCTGCTCCGTTGGGTCCTCGACAACGGAGCGGAGGTGACGTGGTTTTACAACGGGAAGTTCGACTGGTCGGTGCTCGTTCGGGCGCTCGGGGTCGACCTCGAGTCGGACGGACCTAAGCGGAGCCTGTTCCTCGAAGAGCACAAGGTCGTCGTCGGGAGCTACGTCCTGTCGATGATTGGAGCGAAGTCCTGCCGTGTCGAGGAGATGGACGCGCTCGGCAAGGTCGTTCGGAAGATTGAGTGCTTCGACGCGGCGTCGTTCTTCACCAACGACGAGGCACGCGTGTCGCTCGACGAGGCGGGAAAGACCTTCCTCGGGGAGGGGAAGAACGCGGAGGCGTTGGGGGTTGACCGTGTCAAAATCGGTACGGTCGAGGGTTACTACGAGGCGAACCGCGAGCGTATCATCGAGTACTGTCGACAGGACGCCAACGTCACGAAGAAGCTCGGGGAGTATCTCGTCGACCGCACGGGAGAGGCCCTCGGGTTCTGGCCGACCCGTTGGTCGTCCGCCGCCTCGCTGTCGAAGGCGTGGTTGGGCAGGTACCACCCCGAGATAAGTGCGAGGGCGAAGGGCGACTTCAAGATTTTCCGTCGCTCGTTCCGTGGGGCTCTCTTCATCACGCGCATCCTCGGACGGGTCCCCCACCAAGACGAACTCGACCTGCGTCAGGCGTACACCGCCGCCATCCTCGAGCTTCCGTCGATGGAGGGGTTGGTGTTGCGTAGACGGGTGGATGAGAAGGGGCTGACCATCTCGCCCGATGCGGTGTACGGGTGCTACCTCGTAGGGGTCCCGTTCGACGGGAAGCTCGGGTTCCGCCTCTCCGACCTTGTCGGGATACGCGATTGGGACCCGAAGGAACAAGCCGCGGTCGAGCAGATTTTCTACCCGGATTCCGATGGGGAACCCAAGCCTTACTGGGCGAACCTCGTCGAGCTACGCTACTTCGACGAAGAGGGAATCCCTTACACCATCGTCTCGGCGGACGAGCTTTGCGGGGTCCCGAAGGGGAAGGCCCTCGCAGACATCCAGCCGCTCGCGGACAAGGTCGTCGCGCTCAAGAAGGCTGCGAAGACCGACCCGAAGGCGAAGACGATGCGGGAGACGTTCAAGCGGGTGGTCAACGCCACGTTCGGATGCCTCGCGGAGTCAAAGCACGGGACGACCCCGTTCACCACGTGGCCGATGGCGGCGTACATCACGTCGAAGTGCCGCGTGAGCGTGTGGCGACAGTGGCGGGCCGTCGAACGCGGACGCGGCTCCGTCGTGTCGGTGAACGCCGACAGCATACGCTACGTCAAGGGGGATTACGAGATTCCAACCACCCCGGCGATTGGGGATTTCTCCGTGAAGTTCGCCGATGCGACGGTGACGCACTACGGGAGCGGACGGGCGCTCATCGAGCACCGATGGAACTGCGATTGCGGAGACTGTCACACGTCCGAGGGGCGTCCAAAGGCGTCTCGGTTGCTGCCGTCCCAACGGTTCCACCCCGAGTTGCACGCGACCGAGTGCGAGTGCCCGCGGTGCGAACGGGCTCCCGTCGTGACCTTGCGGAAACGCGGGTTCCCGAACATGAACGCCGGGATGTTGCTCAAGGCGAAGGGGTACGCGATGGAAATCGTCCAAAAGAGACCGTTGACCATCAACGAGGGGGTCATCCAGCGGCGGATGAAGGACGTTGGGGACATCCCCGACAGCGAGGCGGACATCGACGCGGAGGATGGAGCCCGTCGAAGGGAGTTCAACCTGCTGTCGAACCTGCGAATCGCGGTGTACGACCCCCGCGAGTTGACGTTCGAGCGGCTGAACCAAGGCGCGGTAATCGGCATACCCATGCCGTACGACGCGGTTTTTCAGGACCGATGGGTCAAGGAGGCACTGGCGATGCGCGAATACGCGGAGAGCGGCCTTTTGACCGCGGGCGTGTGAGGGTGTAGCACACAACCCTCCCGGCTTTGGATGGATGACGGGTCATGAGCGGCCGTCTGTAGGGGTGCCGTGGCGAGCGGCTAAGTGCCCCGCGTGCGGGCGGATGTTCGACCCGGCAGTGCAGGTGTGCCCGTACTGCGAGCGGCCCACGAGGCTCGAGGCACCGATGGCGGGCGTCGTCGGGGGCGCTCGATGAGGGCATGGATGGTGTTTGTGATGGCGTTCGCGTTCCTCGTCGTAATTTTGTGGCTCGAAGTTCACTAAGATAGGCGGGATTTCGCCTTTCTTGCGTATGTAGCGGCTGATTATTGCCGCTTATGGCCGTTTATGGTCGTTTTGACCTATATTTGACCGCTTTTGCGGTCGACTGACCTGTTTTTTGGGGCCGTGCTACGGTGTAGCACGGGGGTATGCTATGGTGTAGCATGCTATGGTGTAGCAT
>VFSW01004820.1_pt1 | contig 20084 bp, 14 predicted proteins | sample 5358111 | NCBI WGS metagenome assembly VFSW01 (sample SAMN11554181, study PRJNA540505) | mine drainage metagenome | isolation source: sediment from site ElyBrook_90M | place: USA: Ely Copper Mine, Vershire, VT | collected 2017 | reverse complement strand
ATTCGGAGCACCACGGACCTTCGCGTTCATTCTCATCTGCTGTGGTCTCACGTCGGTTGCTGGCGCATTTACCACCGATTACAAACTCCTCTTTATCGAGCGGGTAATTGTGGCAATCGCAGGCGTTTCTTTCGTGGTCGGCATTCAACATGTTGCTCAATGGTTCAACGCCAACGAGATTGGCACTGCGGAGGGGCTCTACGCGGGCTCGGGGAACGTCGGAGCTGGCATGGGCGCGTTGCTGCTGCCGCGCATCTTTGGCACGAATTATCGCGGCGCGTTTCTATGGCTTGGAGTAATCGCTATCGTGATTGCGGTGTGGTATCTTGTGCGCGGCAGTGCCGCAAAGACCGAGCAGCAGCGTGAACTTGTGCGCGGCCACAGCGACATGCGTAGCACGATCTTTGTGTGGAGTCGGTACATCGCCATCGCACTGATGCTGGCCTACGCAATGTCATTTGGTTTGGAAATTGCCATGAATGCGTGGCTGCCGGGCTACTTCACTCGCGGCTTTCATGACGCGATACTCGCGCTGGGATTCAACGGCGTTGCAGGCCTGCAAATTGCCGCCGGAACCTTCGCGGCAGTGGAGTCATTCAATGCGTCCCTGTTCCGTCCCTTCTCCGGATTCATGTCTGATCTCTTCCAGCGCAAGGGGTGGACGCCTCTTCCGTTCATTGCCAAGAGTCTGCCTTATGCGCCGCGCCTTCATTGGCTCGGGATCGCACTGATCCTGATCACGCTGACGATGACGGGTTTGACATTTGCCGGATTATCTGGCTCTCTGCATCTCTCTGTGGTGGTTCTCGTTGCGCTTGGAGTCTTTCTATCGTTTGGCACCGGCGGCACATTTGCACTGGTACCGCTGTTGTTTCCAGACCGTCCCGGTGCCGCAGCAGGGTTCATAGGAGGACTATCCACCGCTGTCGGCATTGTGTACCCGCTGGTGTTTGCGAACGGCTCGAACATTTACACGGGATATTCCTATGTGGCTCTTTGCATGTTTCTGCCGTTCGTTCTGTTCTACTTCTGGGCTGCACGCTACGAGCGGCACCCCGAGGAGCATGGACTGCTTAGGCGAACGTTTGCGGTTGAAGAAGCTTGATCTTCATTGTGCACCTATTCAACCTGAAGTGTGAGGTCTTTCATGCATAAGACAATCTCGTCCAATGAGCCTGTTGCCCAGGATCCGTGGTTCAAATACGGTGTTGGTGTGCTGTTTCTCGAGATGGTGATTGCTATCGCCGTCAGTGCCTATTCGCTCTACATGACCTTCCACGGGCTGGGAGGATTTCCAGGAAAGCACTGACTCGCTAGACATACTAAGCCATACCGTTCCTGTCATGTGGCGCTCGCGCAGCATCGCTCGACTGTATAGAGAGAGGCTGCGACTACCTGCTGCTTTATGGATAACGAGCACTCGGTGAAAAAGTAGTTCACTCAGCATTGAGCATCATCAGCGATTTCACCGATACATAATCTTGGCTAGTGCAGAAGGAAAATAGAACAAAGACGGCAATCCTCTGTTATAGCGTGCAGAATTCAGCAGACACTTAACGATCTTTTGAACCTGTACTTTCTTTCCGGTCGAGAGCCGTATCACTCTTTGCTTGGCTATCTGCATCAAGGGAGTTTACGCCGCACCAAATCTTCATGATGTACATAGATTGCAGATGACATGCGTTCGCGCGGCGGCTGCCATAGCTGATGTAGAGTCCGTACGCAAAGTTGCGCACTCGAGGAAGTGTGTCGAAGGGACATCGAGTGTATGCTCCACTAATAGAGCAGGTACTGTTGGCATGTTCGCATGGCTCGATGTATGTCGGGGTTATCCTATTTCACGCCGAGCGTAAGTAGATTCAGCCCTGCCTGCCAATTCTATAAATTATGAACAGAGTGAGAGTGGCAGCGGAGTCCGTTTGATCATTTAGAAGCTATCTCGCCTTGCTTCCAAAGCGTGGTTTATCCAGTGTGTATACTGTGGCCTGACCTCGAAAGCGGTCAGATCTAGATTCACTCAGCCAAGAGGTGATGTTTCTGCCATGCTGCTCCATGAGGACCGTTTGTTTCCCGCCGAACCAGGTGCACGAACGATAGCGCGATCTCTGTACACCCACATTCGATCGTTGCCCATCGTCAGCCCGCACGGGCATACGCAGGCCGCGTGGTTTGCGCGCAACGAGCCATTTCCCGATCCCGCCAAGCTGTTCGTACAGCCGGATCACTACGTGTACCGGATGCTGTATAGCCAGGGGATTTCCCTGGAGGATCTTGAAATCGGGCAACCGGAACTGAAAGATCCCCGCAAGGTGTGGCGCATCTTTGCAAGCCACTATGATCTGTTTCGCGGTACCCCGACGCGCATGTGGCTGGACTTCGCCTTCCAGGAGCTATTCGGGCTCGAGGAGCGGTTGTCGAAGAAGACGGCTGACCTCTACTTCGACACAATTGTAGAGAAGCTGCGCAAGCCCGCATTTCTTCCGCGCGCTCTCTACGAGCGCTTCAACCTGGAAGTGCTGGCGACGACCGATTCGCCTCTGGATTCGCTGGAGGATCACAAGGCTATTTGCGCCTCTAACTGGAATGCTAGGATTCTTCCCACCTTCCGGCCCGACCCGGTTGTCGATCCGGAGTTTCATGGATTTGCCGAATCGATCGCAAAACTGGGCGAGAACACCGGAGAAGACTCCGGGTCGTGGACCGGCTATCTGAGCGCTCTGCGCAAGGCCCGAGCCCGCTTCATCGAGCAGGGCTGCACGGCTACCGACCACGGGCATCCCACCGCACAGACCGCGGATCTTTCCACAGCCGAGGCGGCAGAGTTATTCGGCCGGGTGCTGGCGGGCGGAGCCGACGTCCAGCAGCAGGAACTATTCCGGGCCCAGATGCTGACCGAGATGGCGCGGATGAGCCTGGATGACGGGTTGGTGATGCAGATCCATCCCGGCAGCACGCGTAACCACAACCGCAAGGTCTATGAGCGCTACGGCCGCGACGTAGGCGCGGATATCCCCAGATCAACCAACTATGTAGACGCGCTTCGCCCCTTGCTTGACCGCTTTGGCAACGAGAGCAGGCTGACCATCATTCTCTTTACGCTGGACGAGTCGACTTATAGCCGGGAGTTAGCACCGCTGGCCGGTCATTATCCGTGCCTGCGTCTCGGACCGCCCTGGTGGTTTAATGACAGTCCCGAGGGCATGATGCGTTTTCGCCAGCAGGCGACGGAGACGGCGGGCTTCTACAACACCGTGGGCTTCAACGACGATACGAGAGCTTTTCTTTCCATTCCGGCGCGGCACGATGTAGCGCGCCGCATCGACTGTGTCTTCCTGGCCAAACTCGTCACCGAGCACCGCCTCGAGGAAGATGAGGCCTTCGAGGTGGCGCACGACCTGGCCTACGGACTGGTGAAGAAGGCGTACCGGCTTTAACGAGAAGCACGATGGCTGAAAGAACGGTCCTCGGCGCCCCCTCCGACGAACAATCCGATACTGGCGTACGAATGGGGCGCATGCGCTGAACGCTCTTCGCCATGCTGTTTTTGGCGAAGGGATCTCCGCATTTCCGTAGTAGGTTTCCTGCGCACTTAGTCTAGCGGCTGCAAAACTTTCGAGAACGTCACATCGCTCGTGTTAGATCAGGCGATGGCCTGCGACCGAGGTGTCGTATCCGCCCAGACGCTCTAATTCTTGTCTGTATGCAGCTAGAGCAAGCGTGTTGAAGAGCGCCTGCACTTGCGGCAGGTGGAGATGGCGCCTATGGACGACAAGGTCGTAGCGCTCGCAGACAAGAGGGATGAATCCGAGTCCTAGCACTCGCGCGGCCGATGATACGGCAATACAGCAGTCGGCTTCGCCCGATTGTACGCGGCGTGCCGCGGCCATGTGACCGGGCGCAATGCTGTCATATCCTCGCAGGGCTGCATGACCGATGCCAAGAGAGCGCAGCCGCGCGTCCAACAGCAGTCGGCTACCGGAGCCGCGTTCACGATTCACAATGATTACGTCGGATCGTCCAAGGTCGGTGATGCTGTTGATCTTCTTCGGATTGCCGCGAGAGACGACGAGGCCTTCTTCCCACAGCGCGAGCGAGACGACAGCGATGTCTTGCTTGCGGAATATACGGCCAATGGCAGCGACGTTGGACTCCTCTGTCCGCTCGTCGCGGATGTGACAGCCTGCAACGTGAATACTCCCTTGACGCAACAGTTCCAGGGCCTTTGTGCTGTTGCGGTGCGCGACGATGAGGTTGACGCCCTGTTGCCCCAGATGTCGGGCGAGGATTGAAATGCCGGGATCGCAGCCTGCCATGAGCAGACTCTTCTCGAAGTCGTGAGGCGCCCCCAATAATTCGACAGGAATCTTTGATTGCCTGTTCGATTTACCTGCCGCACCGGCGATCACGGCGTCTGCCAATGGCAGGCTCCAAGAGCCCGGTTCCGGATAGGTCGCGATCAGCCGGCCATCCACACGACTTAGGCACACGGGCTTGCCCGGTATAACCGCATGGTCAGATTCCAACAGCTCCGCCTGCTCTGTGAATGGCGAAGTTGTCTGCGCATCCAAATAAAAAATATCCTCGACAGTCACACCTAACGTATGAGCCAGCTTGAGTGCGACGGTGGTATTAGGAGCGTAGTCACCCGATTCAATGGCGTAGACGGTTTGCCGTGTGATGTCGACCGCAGATGCTAACTCGGCTGCCGAAAGGCCGCGCGAAGTCCGCAATTCAGCAAGACGATTTTGTACCTTCATTGGTTCCTCTTTCGTGATCCTGGCCGAAAGAACGCTGGCAACGTGCCGCGAATAGCCTCTGATTCGTCTTGTAAGAGTGCCCACTATGTTGAGAATATTCTCTCTCATAATGCGTGTCTTGTAAAAAAGACAGCGGTGTGCATACAATACAACTCAATCGCGCTCAACGATTATTCCCGGACGTCTTGGAAGACGGAAGCACATCTGTCGCTGGTTTCAAGAGTCCCAAATCATCTTGTACGGTACGCTATTTCATTCCGTGGAGAGATAAATGGTACAGCGCCGTCATTGTATTCTTCTTCTGATTCTGGGCATTACGGAGGCCGCGGGTTCGCTTTTTGGCCAGGCTGGCAGGTTCATCGAGCGCTACCAGGCTCGGGTTAGCGCTACACAGGGCGAACAGCCCCATTGGGTGACACCTCTGGTCACGGTTACGCCGCGACTGGAACAGGAACTTCGCAGCGACTTCGTTCGCCAATACACCACGAAGGGTTACGGTATCTGGAACTACGGCAATGGAAAGGGACTCGAATTGATTCCCGAGCGGCACACCGAAATTATTATCAATATCCCCCCGTTTTTTGATCATTCGGATGGTGCAGAGGACGGATTTGGTGACATCTCCTTTCTTGCCAAGGAGCGGTTTTACGCGCGCAATGAAGAGCATGGCAATGCTATCGTCACGGCATTCCTCTCTGGATCGATTCCAACCGGCAAGAACGGCAACGGTAGTTGCTGCGCCGTTGTCACTCCAACGCTTGCGGTTGGAAAGGGATTCGGACAACTCGCCCTCACCTCGACTGCGGGAGGCTCTCTGCCAGTGACAAATTCATCCAGCCTGGGTCATGGCATCGCTTGGAACAATACCATCCAATATCGTGGCGGAAAGAACGGGGTAGCGCGCCTCTTCTGGCCTGAAGTGGAGTTCAATTCCACTTTTTACAAGGGCGGCTCCAATGACGGCAAAGTTGCGACTTTCGCTACGCCAGGCATGATCATTGGCCGCATTCCTCTTTCACATGACGCTACCGGAAAACCAGGGCGACTCGGCTTAACGTTCGGCGCAGGCGAGCAAATCGCTTTGACGAAGTTTCATACTTACAATCACGCCACGATTATTACCGTACGCCTACCGTTTTAGGCGATAGGGAAGAAGGGCTAAGCAGTAGCACTTTAGAGGGCACGGCTTGTTCGCATTCCAGAGGTCGCACCCGGATCGAGATTGAATCAGCTAACATCAGGGTTGCGACAACGACGAAGGAGAAACCTTGGAAGTGAAATTGTTGGCTGGGAGAAACTGCTCAAGGTCGTACTTGTGCGCGATGGTGTGTGCGGTTGTGGTGTTCATCGCCGCATGCCATTCGACGCAACACACCACGTTCACGGTTTCTGTCGCAGCTAGCCTTCAAGATGCACTTGCGGAGGCCGAGGCGGCCTATGAGCAATCCGAGAGGAATGTCGGTTTCAGGAATAACGTTGGTTCCTCAGGAACTTTGGCGCAACAGATTGAACAGGGTGCCCCAGCGGATGTATTCCTATCGGCCGCTGCCAAGCCACTGGACGATCTGGAAGCAAGAGGCCTGATTGTCGCGGGAACGCGCCGCAATCTGTTGCGCAACACATTGGTTCTGATTGCGCCGCTTGATTCGCGGCTCGCGGGCTTTCAGGGACTCACGGATTCTTCGGTCAGGTTGATCGCATTAGGCGATCCCGCGAGTGTTCCGGCGGGCCAGTACGGGCGACAGACGCTTGCAGCTCTTCAGCTTTTTGACAAGCTGAGCGCAAAGGTTGTGTTGGGAAAGGATGTGCGCCAGGTTCTGACATACGTGGAGACAGGCAATGCGGATGCGGGCCTGGTTTATGCTACGGACGCGCAAAAGTCCTCCAAGGTTCGCGTGGTTGCTATTGCTCCCGAATCGACGCACGATCCTATCGTTTATCCCGTGGCCATCGTCAAAGGAAGCGATAGCGAAGGGGCAGCGCGCAAGTTTGTTGATTACCTTGCCGGCCCTGCCGCTCAAGCGATCTTTCAAAGGCATGGATTTACAATGGCGGCACGGTGACCATGCCCATCGACCCATCGCCGTTGTTGATTTCGCTGGCCACCACATGCGCGGCCACCGCAACCACGTTTTGCCTGGGAATGTTGGCAGCGTGGTGGATGTACCGCGTGCGTGGCAGGCTGCGCGCATGGATAGACGGCATTCTGACTCTCCCTCTCGTCCTTCCGCCCACGGTAGTCGGGTTCTTTCTCCTGTTGCTCCTCGGGCGGCGCAGCTTCATCGGTCATGCGCTTGAGCAGATCGGTATAACCATTGTCTTTTCGTGGCCCGCGACAGTCATCGCAGCGACGGTAGTGGCGTTTCCACTCATGTATCGCACTACTCTGGGTGCATTTGAGCAGGTCAATCCGATACTTCTGGATGCAGCGCGAACGCTGGGAGCCTCGGAACGATCTGTATTTCGCAAGGTGCTTCTACCGTTGGCTGCGCCCGGCGTGCTTGCTGGAACGGTTCTGGCCTTTGCCCGTGCATTGGGAGAGTTCGGAGCGACGCTTATGCTGGCTGGCAACATTCCCGGCCGCACACAGACCATGCCGCTCGCAATTTTCTTCGCGGTAGAAGACGGTGATATGCGAGGGGCTTTGCTTTGGGTGGGACTCATCGTTGCTTTGTCACTGGCTATCATTCGGCTGCTCAATCGGCAGAGAGGTATGCGCAGTCCGTCGAGCCATCAGATCGGTCACGCCACGTCTTCCACGACGTCTCAGCTTTTACCGCGTTTGCGCAAGGTGGAGGCGACCGCGCCTTCCACTGGACTTGAAATCCAGGTCGAAAAGGCTCTGGAACACTTCGATCTGCGGATTCAGTTCTGCACGGGCCGGGGCGCTGTTGGCTTGCTCGGTGCCTCAGGCGCGGGAAAGACCATGACGTTGCGTATGATTGCCGGCATTGTCGCGCCGGATAGGGGGCGCATTGTTCTCAACGGTCGCGTGCTATTCGACAGTGCGACCTGCCGGAACCTCACCGCTGCACGCCGTAGAATCGGCGTCGTGTTTCAGGATTACGCGCTGTTTCCACGGATGACAGTGGCTGAAAATGTCGGCTTCGGGTTGAGCGCGGTGCCTGAAACGGAACGTAGGGTTCGTGTTCAGCGGCAACTTGAAAGGATGCATATCGCCGAGCTGGCAGACCGATTTCCGGCGGAGATTTCAGGGGGGCAGAGGCAGCGCGTAGCTATCGCGCGATGCATGGCCATTGAGCCCGATGCGCTGCTGTTTGATGAGCCGTTCGCTGCGCTCGATCCGCATCTGCGGCGGCAGATGGAAGAGGAGCTTCGTGAGACGCTGGCGGATTACAACGGCGCGGTTATCTTTGTAACTCACGACATGGAAGAAGCCTTTCGCTTCTGTAGTGATTTGCTTGTGCTGGACAGTGGCCGCGTAATCGCAAGCGGGCCGAAGCATCAACTCTTCGAGCGACCGCAGACGGTAGCAGCAGCTAGGCTGACAGGCTGCAAGAATATTGCTTCTGCGCAGCCTATTGCCGAGGATCGAATCGCGGTAGATGCGTGGAACTGCGATTTGCGGGCGGCTGGCCCTGTTCCCAATGCGTTGACCCATGTGGGTTTTCGATCGCATCAGATCGCATTTCATGTTGGAGAGAGACACCAAAACACTTTTCCATGTTGGCTGATGAGCACGAGTGAGGCTCCGCATGAAATGACGCTCTATTTGCGCCTGCATGCCGCGCCACAGCCTGGAGATTCACCGCACTTGCAGGCAGATGTATCCAAAGAATTGTGGCGCATGTTGAATGCGCAGCCTCAGCCGTGGCAAGTTACGTTAGATCCTGAGCGGTTGCTGTTGTTGGAAGGGTAGAGGCCATTCTTCAGTTCAAGAGCCGGAATTTCAATCTCTTTGTGGGGCGAAGTATGCTGAATTACAGCCTCTAGTGTGAAATATCTTGTTAGAAATGCTTGGGCAGGGGGGACGGACCTTGATACACAAGACTGAGACCCCAGTCCCCATCGGATGGAAAATCAGGTAACTGAATTTCACCAATGCTGTCTGCGTGTATGACTCCATCACCGACATTCGACCATGTGCCAGACCGCGGATCGAACCATTGTGCGCGATATAGACTCATAACTCGCGCTCCGCGAACGAGGCTTCGGGGACAACCTTTTTCGAAATAGGCAAGAAATGTTTCTTTATCAGGCGTGCGCGAGGCATAGGCCCATCCTTCGTATCCCTTTACAACCTGGGTTTCACTCGGGACTACAAAACCCGAATCCGGGGCCAGTTGCTGATAGCGTTTGCCTATTGAAAATATAAATGCGCGCAGATACTGCATCTGGGATGCCGAATTCCATTGGAAGGCCTCCCACATTTTGATGGGTGCACTCGGCTCGATATCCGCTCCCCAAATGCCCTCCGCTCCATAAACATGGCCTGCCAGGCCGCCGGATAGAACGTTGCCGTACATTGCCGAACGCACGAATTGATCGTCCTTGAGGGTTCCGCCTGGAGCACCGTACTTATACCCCCCGTTCAGGCCGCGTGCATCAACGTAGCCGGAGTAATAGGGCTCTCCGTTCAGCGCAGGATGTGGATGAAGTTCGCGGAATATCTCTGTCATGTACCAGTAATACTCATGCTCTCGCTTATTGCCAACCTGATGTAAAGTAACCCAGGAGTCTTCACCCCAATTTACGAGTGTGGACGGATTGGCATTTGCGGATAGAAGCGTCCCAAACGGTGGAGGGCCGTATTTCTGGAATACTAAATCAATAGCCTTGTTAAACTCCGGAATCGTAATGCTTTCCTGAATAATGTCAAGGTGAATTGGACTTAGAACGGTGTTATTGGCCTGATAGCGCGACCAGACATACTGGATGAATCGCGAATATGAGTCTGGCCATGAATAGTATTTTTTCCAAAGCTCGCTTGCATCACGGCGTGAGACTTCTATGAAAGCAACGAAGCCTTGTGAGTTAAGATAGTCGATCTTGCGATCAATATACTTAAAATATTCAGGATTCACGCGGTCAACGTCGGGGAAGACATTTTCGTAGCCCGGCGCCTTGCCGGGAAAGGAGAATGGCCGGCCGCCTTCATTGTCCATATTCTTTGCGCTGCCAGTACCGAACTCGAGCCACGCTGAGCGAACTGTCGTCTTGTCCGCATCATCCATGACGATGTGCCAGGGAAGGCCGTCGGTTTCCCAATTGGGAAAAGCTGCGATGATATTGACCCAGTTATATCCCTGCGCCTTGCGGTAGCGAACGTAATCTTTGAATCCTGCGGTAGGCCCGATAGGGCGTTCGTTGTTGTCGTCATACCACCGAAAGCGATTTGTACCGGCGGAATACCACGTGTCGCCGAGAACGAAAAATGGCGTGCCGTCGGCAGTTTGTAGAGCATGGTGATTTGGAGTGGGTTGCAGAAAGCCGCGGCGAAGGGGATTGTCATGCTTCTCTGCCTCCGTCCAGTCTGTTGCTACAAAGGATCCGGTCTTGCCGGTAAGGCCAGGGGTTGATGGCATTGAGCCACTCGTCCAATGCCACGTCCCAGGAGCGGTGGCGACCAAACGAACACGGAACGTATTGCCGCCATCCCAGAACCCATAGACTCGCTTGTGGAATCCAGGGCCCGTCAGGTCAACCCAAACAACAACATCCGTGTAAGGGTTGGAGAAGGTTCTGTCAGCGGTGAAGGAAAGCTCGTGTTTCTCCCATACATGAACGACGGAAGGAGCGGAATCCATGGGTACCCCAGCGAGAGACCTTGAAACGGCTCCTATTGTCGCCGCTCCCGCACTAACTCTGACAAACTCCCGGCGTGTTAACTTACTCATGTTCACCTTAGTCTCCATTGTTCCGAGCAAAAGTAATGGTCCAAGAAGCGAACCCAGGATTCAGATCAAATTGTGTTCCAACTTTTCTGGACTGCACCCGTGCAAGAGATGCTCTATTGGGTTGAGTTCAGATGGTCTAGAAACTCGTAGCGGTTACGATGCGTGTCTGCAGACGGACCGGGCGTGGCTCTGAGATGCATCACCTGGTAATCGTCACGGCTACTGTACGCGGGCCACTGGGGCAGTCCAGGGCCGTTCGGATCGCCCGTCTTTGCGAAGTTCGTCCAGTAGGCGGCCATCAACTCCGACACTTGACGATCTTCAGGCCGCCAGGGAAGGTTCTTCGACGAAAGCACTCTGAAAACGAACTCGATTTCGGAGGCATGGGGCGCAGCAGGCTCGGTGCCGGGTGCTGCATCCGTGGGCAGCGGAAGAGCCTGGTCGAACTCGTACCGGAATACTGGCGATTCACCGGTCTTGAACTGCATATCGATCCATTTCCAAGTGGAGTACCCGGTGAAGCGGTCGCTAGCCAGGTCATGCGCTGACTGTTTGGCCTGAGCATCGGTGGCTGCAGGATAGAGTTTCAGCAGAGCCTCGGCGTTGGTGCCGAATTCAGACTTAACGCGAGCGTCATAATTGCTGACGGTTGGAGCCTCCCCATCGAAAAAGGTACGGTAGCTTCCTTCGTCCTGGTTCCATCCAGCCAAAAGCGGTACATGGCTCTGCTTGCCTTCGGCGTAGATCGCAGCGCAGTCAGCAGGGAGGAAGTACCCATCAATGTCGGACGAGAAATAGCCCCGTGGCTGCTTTAACGCAGCGTCGAGCACGTCTTGAGCCGGCTTTGCTCGCAGAGCCTCGATAGAGTCTGTGCCAAACGCAGTGTGGGTAAAATCCAGGCCGGTCTTCTCTGCTTCAGCCAGGGTCTTCATTGGGCGGCGCGAACTGAAGCAGGCGCCGCTTTCGCCAATTGCGCGGCGGAAGAGCCCTCGTGTCAGGGGCGAGGCCATCAGCGCACTGACAGAGGATGAGCCTGCCGACTCCCCGAAGATTGTGACATTGTCAGGATCGCCGCCAAACGTTGCGATATTCTTCTTAACCCATTCGAGTGCTGCGACCTGGTCCAGCAGACCGTAGTTTCCCGATGCGTGGTGCGCTGACTCCTTGGTGAGCTCAGGGTGCGCGAGGAGTCCGAACACTCCCAAACGGTAGTTGAGACTGACAACCATCACGCCCATTTTCGACAGGTTCCCGGCGTCCTGCCGTGGTTCGGAAGACGAACCTGCAACGAATCCTCCGCCGAAGATCCAAACCATCACTGGTAATTTGCCTGCCGTATGATGTTCCGGCATCCATAAGTTTAGATAGAGGCAGTCTTCGCTTGGCCCGCTGTCGTTAAAGATCATGTCATTAAAGATGCGGCCCTGCATGCAACGTGGTGGATACTCGACAGCTCTCCGGACACCAGTCCAGGGCTGAACGCGCTGCGGCGCTTTCCAGCGTAATGGGCCAACAGGTGGAGCGGCATAGGGAATGCCTTTGAACGTGCGCACCTTTCCGTCGGCGCTGACAACGCCTTCCAGCACGCCATCCGCAGTGCGTTGCTGCACTGAGCGCACTTGTTGCGCATGGAGCGGATAGATGATTGACAGAAGCGCAAACAAAATAGCCAACATCGGTCGGCGGAGGTTCACGGGTTCTCCTTTGATCTCTCGTATGCGACGAGGTTTTGGTCGGCACTCATTCTAGGCTCAACCGCTGTAGTCGGACAACCTGTTGTGCAGATGAGCGTGGTTGTATGACCGCCGGTTTCAGGCGACCGACGATTGCGATATAATTCGCTTGCTTTTCAGAGCGCAAGAGTCAGGTGAGTGTGGCAATGACGATTCTGTTGAAACGTATCCTTGGTTTGGCATCATTTCTAACCATCGCAGTTGCGGGTGCGGCAGGACAGCAGAGTCGGCCTGCTATCACCGGGATTTCGCACATGTGCGTCTACTCCAGCGACGCCAGCGTAACTGAGCACTTCTATCTTCATAACATCGGCGCGATGAAAGGGACCGACCCTCAGAACCCGGCAGGCACGCGGTACTATCTGAGCCCGACACAGTTTGTCGAGGTGCTACCGTTGCCGGCTGAGCACACCATCAGCAGAATGGCGTGTGTCGCCTATAACACGGCAGATGCAGGCGCTCTTCGCAAGTATGTCGTTGCTCACGGCGTGAAAGAGGTTGGGGAGCTGCGCGCCGAAAGCGATGGCACTTCATGGTTCCAGACGAAGGATCCGGAAGGTAATGCGGTTCAGTTTATCCAGCCCGGTAAGGCCCCGGTGATTCCTGCAGGTGCCCTGCCCATTGGCACCCGCATTATCCATGTTGGGTATCCCGTGCACAGCAAAGCTGCCGAAGATCATTTCTACAAAGAGATCCTGGGGTTCCGGCCAATGTGGTACGGGTCAAAGCAGGCAGGTCATCTAGACTGGGTCGCAATACAGGTTCCCGATGGGCGTGACTGGCTTGAGTACATGATGGTAGGTGATGGCTCGACAGTACCTCTCTCCTCGATCGATAAGAAAGAGTTAGACGTGCTCAACCACTTTTCTATCGGTGTTCCCAATATGGAGAAGGCGGTTACCACTTTGCTTGGAGAAGACCGCTTCAGTCCAAGGCACGATGGACCACAGATGGGCCTGGATGGAAGGTGGCAAGCTAACCTGTACGACCCGGATGGCACGCGCATTGAATTGATGGAATTTCAGCCGGTGATCAAACCTTGCTGTTCTCCCTTCACGGCCGAGAGTCCAGTCGACTAGGGCCTGTTCACACGATCAAGGCCATCCACCCTGATCGTGTGAACAGGCATTTCTGGTTCTGATTTATCTTTGGATATCGATGCCGGGCGACGATTTTCTCAGGAGATCGCCCCCGGCATTTTTGAATTACCAGATAGTGTGCACCGCTGCGATGATCATTCCGCAGACCGGATTCTCTGTTGCACGGACAGAATCTTATAAGTCGAGGATAGGTGAATGATAGAGGAGCGTTCGGCGCTCTAACTGTTGTGCGTAGTCAGCCTTAGTAGTGAACGCCTGCCGTTGCGTGGGCCATGCAGTGCTGCCGAGACTGGAATGACGCCATATAGGATCGGGTGACATGCAACCGGTCCATTACCACGTAGCGCGTCCGCAACCCGTCCAAGGTCTGCGGAAGTTGAGCCGGCACCCGATTGCGGTCAACGTAAATGATCAGCGCTGCCTCTTTGGGATTATCCAGGCTTTGTCCCACTCCCATGCCGAAGAAGGCCAGGTTCTGCTGCATCAGACCGTGTGCCACTTGACGTTTGATGTTGACTGCCCGGCTGAGTGCAGTAGCTGTGAGCGCCGGAGCGCCAGTGGCGGCGTTGGCAAGAGGTGCAGTACCAAAAGCCACGGCGTGAGCGTTAGTGGGAATCACCAGCGTGCGCACGCTGGCCACTGTGGCAGGCACAATTTCCTGCGCATTTTCATCCACGTACACAATCACCGCCGCCTCACCCGGATGGTCGCTGCTCTTGCCCATGGCCACGTCCAGGATACCGGCCGTTGGGTTCACCAACGCGCGCGCCGCTGCCAGGGCCTGCTGGGCGCGTGCGATTTCGGCATCACTCAGCGCGCGGCCTTGCGCCGCCGTTACTGTGTTGTCGCCATAGCTCAAGCAACTCACCGGGTGATCGGCACCGCCTACAAAGGCATAGTTTGCTCCGCCACCGACCTGCGCGCTGAGTTCGCTCAGCACGTCACTGGCTGGGTTGGCCACGCCCTGGCCCACGCCGGAGGCGTCCGTCCCGCCGGCAAAATAGAGACCCACTGGCTCCGCGTTGCCCGCATCCACCACCAGCGCGCCGGAGTCACCGGCGTCGCTGAAGCGGTCACCGCTGATGGCTAGCTGGTTGGTAAAAGTCTTGGTCAAGTACGGCTTGGTCTCGGCGCAATCTCTGAAGTAGTCCACTGAAACGTCCAGGCTGACAGCAGAGACGCTGGCGCAGGTCAATCCGGTCGTTCGGCCGCTCTTGGCAACGCGGAGCTGCAGTGCGGGCGGCTCGCCCTTGCCGCCCGTGGAGGAGACGCCCGGAGGTGCAGCGGCCAGCGTGCCGTCGGCCAGCCGCGCGCCAAGTTCCAGAATGCTGCCTGCCGAATCTACACTGCGCGATGCCACCTGGGCGATGGCAGCGTCGGCATTCGTCTGGGTCGAATTGAGCGCCAGCCACCCGGTAAGCGAGCCAACCGGCACAGTGCCGGGGCCGTCGCCGTTGGGCGTGCAGTTATTGTCGATCAGGCCCGGCTGGATGATCATGTCGCACCCGCTGGCGTGGTCGCTGCGCGCCAGCACATGGTTGTTGCTCAGCAGGTATTGCCTGCCGCTGCCGTCCTGGAGGAGCGCGCCGAGCGTGCCGCTGCAGCAATCCACGATTGTATTGCCGCTGATGTCGAAGTCGTTGTTGTTGCCGCCGGAACTGCCCAGTTGCATGGGAGTGGCTAACTGTCCCTGGTGGGTTACGGGGTTGCTCGCAACTCCTGCGGTGTTCAGCAGTACTTCGGCCTGGCTCTTTGCGGACGAGTTGCCTGCCGTGGCTACTACATACGTCACACCCGTGGCCGCAATCGTGGAGGGCGCAGTGTATGTGACCGTGCAGGACGTAAAGGCATGGTTCGATCGCTGGCAACTCGTGGCGCTCAACGAGCCCTGGCCGCCGCTCGATCCCGTGGCCGTGCCGGAAAGTGCAAAGTGAATGCCGGCGGCACCGCCCGATTCGGCCAGGTAGCCTGTAATGGCCACCGTTCCATTGGCTCCGAGCACCACGTTTTCCGGCGTGAGCGGTTGCAGAAATCCGGCCGTCAGTGTCAGTACGGAGGATGCCCTTACGTTGGGATTCGCAGCCAGCGCGGCCGTCACCACTACCTGGGCGCGATCGGCGGTCAAGTAGTTGGGCGGGGTGTACTGGCCGGTCGCATTGATCGTGCCGGGACCGCTGGTTGCGTCTCCGCCGGAGACCGACCAGATGACGTTTGCCGCGCCGCCGCTCGCCAGCGTTGCAGCGAACTGGTGCACCGGGCTGCCGTGCACATTGGTGGTGTTGCAGCCGGTGCAGTTGGTGTCAATGGAGACTGTACCGGGCGAGAGGGAGAACATTGAGTTAGCTGGGTTTGCAGTGACCATACCACCGCCGCCGCACCCGGCGAGCGCGGCCAGCACCGGAATAAGAAGGGCCGGAACAACCCGCAATGCCCGGTAGCGCGCACGTTTGTCCACAGGCCTTGAGCCCGTAAGTGACATATTTCTCGCGGTTTGCTTGGCAGCAGGCAATGTTCGTCCGGATTTCGTTAAAGTGCGGGCGCTCCCGTCTGTTTTGACGTGCCCCAGACCTTCAGGGTAACGCATTGGCTTCCGCGCGACCGGCCCAAAAGCTTCAACTCGATCAGCATTACGGCTGGACCCGTCCCGTGAACCCCCGCAGCCCCCAGCGCCCCGGCGCCAGTTGTTGGGTGGCACTACTGTTTTGCCAGCTCCACCTGTGCCAGCTTCGTCTGTTCGATCCAGCGTACGAGAGTGAGAGCCGTCTGTGGCTCCGCATAAAATGCGATGCTCTTGCCGTGTGCACACATCCGGGAGAATTTCAATTTCAGATCGAGAGGTGTGTCGTTGAATTTTGTACTCCACTGTAGCGGAGGGTCTCCAATATGCATGCCTTCGACCTGCGCTATTGGAACGAAACTAGTTAAGCGAGGCTTTGGTTTCTTGCGGATCGTTTGGATCTCTTCCTGCGTCGTCACCGTGACGCCCGTAGAATCTAGTTCCAGCGTCAGGGAGGTTTCGACAAACTGCTCCATCATGCCTTCCACATGAATCGGATTGGATAGGTCAAGCGGGGGAAATACCCCTTCCTTGTGCATGACAACAAACCGGTGAAGCAGATTCTTCTGGGGAACGAATTCAACGGTTTTTGCGATGTCCTTCTCGTCAAAGGTGACCAGCAAATTATGGGTTCCCCAAACCCGGGATGCGCCTGCGAAACCGTAGGATCCTGCAAAAACTGCCCAGCTTGATTTTTGGAATTGCCCCCAGAACAAGCCAGGTGTGCCGGAGTCAACGGCGAAGGCCTTGAACTTCTCTTCGACCTGTTGGCGGGTGGTTACGCCGGGAACCGGAGCCTCTACCGGAGCGACCAGCTTTTCCCCGGCTGCGGTCTTGACCGATGTCTTCATGCGGATCGGTACGATAATGCATCCCGCGAGACCGAGACAGAGTGAGCAGATCAGCGCAACGGGCAGCATGAGCGAACAACAGATACTTCCTCTTTTCATGAGGAATCTCCGTTCTCATCCATGAATCGCCAGAATTATAGGCCTGTCCTCATGCGCTGCAACAAAAAAACTTGCTTCAGGCGACGTATCTTCCTCAGGTTCTTTGAACCAGCAATGACCTCACTTCATCATCACCATCGCATCAACCGTTGCGGCGATTTCAGCCACACGCCGGTATGACTCCAGCCGGTCTTCCCGTTCATAGGTGTCGGTCACCACGATCACTTCGCTTGCGCGGGTGTCTCTCACCAGCTTTTCGAGGCCGGCTTTCACGGTTGCGTCGGACCCCACAATTGCCGCGCTCAGCCTGCTTTCGACTGCGGCGCGCTCCCAGTCCGTCCATAGGGATTCCATGGAATCCACGGGCGGAAGCAGCTCCACCGGCTGGTTGCGGATGAGCCGCAGAAAGCGCTGCTGCGCAGTGGTGAAGAGTCGCCGCGCCGCCGCATCGGTTTCCGCCGCAATAACCTGCACGCCCACCATCATGTAGGGCTGCTGCAGCATGTCGCTGGGCCGGAACTGTTCGCGGTAGAGCTGTGCCGCGACGTAGAGATAGTCGGGCGCAAAGTGCGCGGCGAAGGCAAACGGCAGACCCAGCCGCGCGGCAAGTTGCGCGCTGAAGCCGCTGGAACCGAGCAGCGTGATGGGCACATTGCTTCCCTGGCCAGGAGTCGCCTTGACCAGCTGGCCCGGCTTCTCCGGCCCCAGGTAGGTGCGCAGTTCTTCCAGTAACTGGGGAAAATCGTCGCCGGTCTGTCGCAGATCCCGCCGCAGCGCACGCATGGTGGCAATGTCGCCGCCGGGGGCGCGTCCCAGGCCCAGATCGATGCGGCCAGGATAGAGCGCCTCCAGCGTGCCGAATTGCTCGGCCACCACCAACGGCGCATGGTTGGGCAGCATGACGCCTCCGCTGCCGACGCGGATCGAGGTGGTCGCCGCTGCCACATGCGCGATCAGCACCGGTGTGGCTGAGCAGGCCAGGCCGTGAATGGCATGATGCTCGGCCAGCCAGAAGCGCTTGTATCCCCACCGCTCCACATGCTGCGCCAGGTCCACCGACCGCGCAATTGCCATGCCCGGCTGCTCGCCGGGGCGCATCCCCACCAAGTCCAATACTGAAACCGCTAACCCGTTGCCCATGTGGTTTAGATGAGCCAGAGGGAAAAGCGATGCGGGCGTGATCGGCTTTCCGGCGCCGTAGTTGTATGCTCGAAGGCGGACGCGCATGCCGCGGAAACCGAAGCGTGGCGTAATGGCGGCGGCGCGAAGCGCGAGGTTGCACTTCCATGGCAGAACTGATCGCTCTTCAAGGGGACATCACGCGGCTTGAAGTGGACGCGATTGTGAATGCGGCCAACACGTCGCTGCTGGGCGGAGGCGGAGTGGACGGCGCGATTCATCGTGCGGCAGGGCCGGAGCTGTTTGAGGCTTGCGAAAAACTGAACGGATGCGCGACGGGAGACGCCAAGGCAACACCGGGATTCCGCTTGCCGGCAAAGTGGGTCTTTCACGCCGTCGGACCGGTGTGGCAAGGCGGAGGACTCGGCGAAGATGAGTTGCTAGCGGGTTGCTACCGGCGCTGCATGGAACTTGCACGCGAGCACCATGTGCGGTCGATTGCGTTCCCGCCCATCAGCACTGGCGTTTACCGGTTTCCGCAGGAGCGTGCCGCACGCATCGCGATTCATACCGTAAGAAAGCACATGGAAGGCAGCGGGGTGGAGGTGGTGAACTTTGTCTGCTTCAACCGGGAGACATTCGACCTCTACGAGCGGCTGCTCTCGGCTGCAAGCAAGGCGAGCGGGCACTGATGGGAGGGCCGGCGAAGAGAACGCGCGCACTTTGCATCTTTCATGGCCTCGGTAGAGTCTTATCGTGAAGGAGCACGAGTTTTTATCGGCAGCGATGGGCCGAAATGCTACCACCTTCCGGGGAGAAACAATGGAATACGTCAATCTTGGTAAGACCGGACTCAAAGTTTCCCGCATCTGTCTCGGCTGCATGACCTACGGATCGCCGGCCACGGGCGCGGCCAAGGCCGGCAGGCACGTCTGGGCTCTGAATGAAGAAGAAAGCCAGCCCTTTCTGCGTCAGTCACTCGATCTGGGCATCAACTTTTTCGATACTGCGAATGTCTATTCCAGTGGCGATAGCGAAGCGGTGCTTGGCCGGTTTTTAAAAGCCAACACGCGGCGCGAAGCGGTTGTCATCGCCACCAAGGTGCATGGTGCGATGCGCGACGAACCCAACGGGCGCGGCCTTTCACGTAAGGCAATCCTGTACGAACTGGACCAGAGCCTCAGCCGCCTGCAAACCGACTATGTTGACCTCTACCAGATTCATCGCTGGGACTATGAAACGCCCATTGAGGAAACCCTTGAGGCGCTGCACGATGTGGTGAAGTCGGGCAAGGTGCGCTACATCGGCGCTTCGTCCATGTATGCGTGGCAGTTTGCAAAGGCGCTTTATCTGGCCGATTTGCACGGCTGGACGCGCTTCGTTTCCATGCAGAACCACTACAACCTGCTCTATCGCGAAGAAGAGCGCGAGATGATTGGGCTTTGCCAGTCTGAAAGCATCGGCGTCATTCCGTGGAGCCCTCTGGCGCGCGGACGGCTGGCCCGCGCCTGGCAATCCGAGAGCACCAAGCGCTTTGAGACGGACCAGTTTGGAACAAAGATGTACTCGCAGACCGAAGAGGCCGACCACCAGGTCGTCGATCGCCTGGGCCAGATCGCCGAACAGCGCGGGGTCCCCCGTGCGCAGGTGGCGCTTGCGTGGCTGCTGGGCAAACCGGCTGTGACCGCGCCAATTGTGGGCGCCAGCAAGTCGCACCATCTTCCGGATGCCATCGCCGCGCTCGCCCTGCGGCTGACGCCCGAGGAAGTCGTGTCGCTCGAAGAGCCGTACTCGCCGCACCCGGTGCTCGGTTTTAGCTAGAGCTGTTCTTCAATTCACGTGCCCTGACGAACTCCGTGCAATGGGACTTTTCCATAGGGAAAAGGCCACTCGGCGGTCGCGGTTTCGGGGTGCAGCAACTGGAGAACGGTTATAGACCGGAGCGATATGGGAGGCGAATCCACCTTTCCTGTAATTTTCTGCAAGCGAATTGTGGAAAAGCGCAAATAA
>VFSW01004819.1_pt1 | contig 20085 bp, 13 predicted proteins | sample 5358111 | NCBI WGS metagenome assembly VFSW01 (sample SAMN11554181, study PRJNA540505) | mine drainage metagenome | isolation source: sediment from site ElyBrook_90M | place: USA: Ely Copper Mine, Vershire, VT | collected 2017 | reverse complement strand
AACTCGTCTTCAAACTCCTCGTTCAGCCACTTGCTGAACGCCCCAAACTCCTCATCGCGCCCCAGGAAGTCGCGCACCATTTCGCGGCCCGGCTTTGACCCGCCCTGCTCCAACACGGCCTTCCGGTACTTCGCACCCGCATCGCAGCCAAGTAAGTCCGCCGGGTCAAACTGAGCAAAGAAGTCCAGCGCGATCACCTTGTCAAATGCATAGGTGTAGTAATTCGACGAGTATCCCGTCAAGTGGCCGAAGCTTGCATACATGCGATTGCCCTCCATCCACGTCCACGGCTGCAGGCCCCGGTAAAGTCGCTCGGTCGTCGCATCCAGGTCCAGCCCAGCTGGAGCCTGGTCGTGCAAGTCGAGCGAGAGCGTAGTGTAGTAGAGCTGCGACCGCACCCAGTCCGCCCGCCCAAAAGCCCCCGCCAGCTTCATTTTTCTGATCGTCTCGGACGGCAACACCTCTCCAGTCTCGAAATGCTTCGCAAAGGCTTGCAGCAACTTTTCGTCGCGGAAGAACTCCTCCAGCATCTGCGACGGCACTTCGATAAAGTCGCCCTCTGTGGCAAATCCTGAAAGCCCCGCCCACTCCGTCTGGCCGCCCAGGATCGCGTGCATCAGATGCCCGAACTCGTGGAAGAACGTCACCACGTCCGAGTATTGCATCAGGCCCGGATCGCCATCCTCGCCGCCGGGGAAATTGCAGATCAGCGCCGCCTCGGGCAGATAGCGTTCGCGCACTCCTGTCACCACCGGCGCCGCACTGAACCACTTATCCTTGCCCTCGCGTGGGTGCATGTCCAGATAGAATCGCCCCACAAGTCGTCCGCCGTCGACGACCTCGAAGACCGAAACCGCCGGATCCCAACCGGGCGTCTCCGACCGGCGAAACTCAATTTTGAACAGCCGCGCCGCTGTCGCCAGAACCCCGGCCTCCACCTGGGCGTAGGGGAAATAGGGCCGCACCGACTGCGAATCGAAGTCAAAGACCGCGCGGCGAAACTGCTCGTACCAATAGCCGCGGCTGGCGATGCCGATCTCCGTAAGCCCCGGCTCACGCCCTCGCGCAAAATCCAGAATCAGCTTGTGCTCCCGCTGTGCGCCCTCCCGGCTGGCCTCGTTCAGCTTTTCCAAAAAGCTCCGCACGTTGGCCGCCGAACCCATCATCTGGTCAGCCGTTGCCAGGTCCGCCCAGCTTCGGAAGCCCAGAATCGATGCAATCTCATGTCGCGTAGCCAGCAGGTCCAGCAGCATTTGCTGATTAGCCGGGTAAGCACGCGTGTTGTAGGCCAGAAACATCCGCTCCCGCAGGGCCGCCGACGCCGCAAAAGTCATCACCGGCTGCATGTCGGGCGGATCGGTGGTCAGTGAAATCCAGCCCTTCGCATCCGGCGGATGGCGGGCGAGATAATCTGCCGGGAGCCCCTCCATTTCGGCCTCGGTAGCCTCGATGGTCTTGGCGCCCTCTTGGATATTACGGCTGAATTCCAGCGATAGCCGGGTAGCCTTTTCATGCAGACTCTGCAGATGCGCGCGCGTCGCATCATCCTTGTCCACGCCAGCCAACCGGTAACTCAGCAGCGTGCGCTCCACATAGTGCTTTGTCGCTGGGCTCGCGCCGTCAAGGCTGATTGCTGCCAGTGCATCGTAGACCTGCCGGTTCAGGCTCAAAGCGCTGCCAGCCATGGCCACGCGCTGTGCCTCCATCTGTGCTTGGTCGCGCACGGCCTTGTCTGCTGCGACGGAATTGAGCACACCGGCCTGTGCGCCAGCCAGATTAAGTTGCTCGATCGCCGCGTCATAAAGGCTCAACGAGTTTCCCGGCGTACGTGGCACCCGGACGGACAGCAAGGCCGTCAGCGCCGCTTCGTGGGCGGCAAGCCGGGCTCCCACCCAGGCGGACAGAGCCTCGGCGGACTGAGCTCCACCCCCTTCCCATGCATGGATCTTGTCGGTAACGGCGGTGGCATCGGTTTCAACTGGCATCGAGAGATTCCCTTTCCAATCTTCCTCTTTCCAGATTGCCACAAGGAAGAGAAATTATCTGCAAAACCACCGAAATCGCTGAACCTGCAACCCTTTGCTGTTGCATCGCGACCCACGAGCGTCTAATATGCGTCAATTGAAGTTATGCCGCACGCTGCTGCCACTCTCGCGCCTCCGTCGCCTCCCGCAGGTGTTCGTCTGCGGCTGGGCAAAATGTGCGTAGCTATTCAGGGATCATCGCCCAATGAGTTACTGGAACGAGCCGAGGCAGCGCTCAAAGACTCTCATTTTCTTGAATTCAGGCTGGATTTGCTTCCCAAGCCTCCCGCCGCGCTCCCCCGGCTCAAGGAGTTCCTGGCTGCGCACCGCGAGGTAACGGCTATCGCCACTTGCCGGAGAAAAGGCAACGGCGGGGGGTTTACTGGATCACTTGCGGCGGAGCTGGAATTGCTGGCGAATTCGGCTCTAAGCGGCTGCCAGATCGTGGACCTTGAGATCGAGTCCGCCGAGGCGGCCAAGCCTGCGCAGCTTGCCCGGCTTCGGGCTGCATGCCCTGCGCTAGTCATTAGTTTTCATGACTTTACACGCACCCGTAGCCTGGAGCAGGCGGCCGATCGGATTGAGGTATTCAAGCCCGACTTCATCAAGGTGGTCTCCACCGCGCGATCGCTCAGTGACAATCTCGCCGTCCTGAGGCTCATTGAAGATCGTTCGCTCTCCTCGCACGTGGTTGGCATCGCCATGGGCGAAGAAGGCATCCTGAGCCGCGTCCTGGGTCCGCGAGCGGGAGCGGCCTTCACCTTTGCTTCCTTTTCCGACGAAACCGAGACCGCCCCTGGACAGGTGGCGGCGCACACTCTGCGCGACCTTTACCGCCTTGAACAACTGGACCAGGCGACGCGCATCTTTGGCGTTGCCGGCAACCCAATCTCCCATTCCCTCTCGCCGCTGCTGCACAACACGGGCTTCCGACGCGAAGTGGTGAATGCCGTCATGCTGCCCCTCAAAGTGCGCGCGCTGGACGACCTGCTCACCGTAGTACGGGAGCTGCCCTTGGCGGGTGTGGCCGTGACCATGCCGCTCAAACAGGAAGTCCTGCCGCATCTAGCGAATATGGACCCGCTCACGGCCAGAATCGGCGCATGCAACACCTTGCGCACCGGGGCCGACGGCAAACTATACGGCTTTAATACCGACGTTGCCGGAGTTGTGAGACCGCTGGAAAAGCGCCTGCGGCTGAAGGGCGCTCGGATTGCCGTGCTGGGTGCAGGAGGAGCGGCGCGAGCGGCGGTCTTCGGCCTCGTCGAACAGGGCGCGGAAGTCTTCATCGTCAACCGTACCCATGAGAGCGCCGTAACCCTGGCGCGACAAGCCAAGGCCAAGTCATTGAAGCATGAGGCATTTGCCAAACAGCGCTTTGATGTACTCATCAACTCCACGCCATGCGGCATGAAGGGCGTAAAGCAGGCGTGCCCCATCGCCGAAAATGAGCTGAACGCCAGTCTGGTCTTTGACATGGTCTACAACCCCCTGGAAACTCCGCTGCTAGCCCTGGCGCGAAAACGGGGCATCCCGATCGTCGGCGGACTGGAAATGTTTGTGCAGCAGGGGGCCCGACAGTTCGAGATCTGGACCGGCAAGCCAGCGCCAGAGGCCGAAATGATGCGGGTTGTGGAGTTCGCTTTGCGCAAGCGGGAATAGAGATCCGGCTCTTTCAGGTCATCAAAAGCCGATACCGGAACCGCTGGCTCCCTGGCTGGTCGGCCCCCCATAGAAATATACTGAAGGGCGCGGAGCAGCTTGATTTGCAACGGAAGCATCAAAACCAACCAAGTACAAATCATTCTTCACAAATCCACGGCAATTTGCCTCGAAAGCGCTCGATGACCTGCTCCCTCGATTCCGGTTTTCGCTCAGAAGACCGGACTAGTCCGACTCTATGCCCCATCTGGCGCCACGCCGTCACACCTGCGACTGTGCTCCTGAGTCTGTTCTTTTTGGTTTTAATCGCCGGATGCGGTTTCTGGGTCCAGGGCCCGTTGCCGATCGTCGTGGTCCCTCCGCCAGGTGGGACGCCGCCAAGCTCAACGCAAAATGGCTCGATAACGATCACGCCGCAATATATAGCCCTGTCTCCAGGGCAATCCTTCAAGTTCACGGCCACCTCAAGTACCGGCGGGGCCATCGAGTGGTTTGTGAATAATCTGCCAGGGGGCAATGTAACTGTGGGCACCGTGGACGCCACAGGCAATTACACGGCCCCGGCAACCGTGACGCAGGTTGAAAATATCCAGGTGACAGCTGCCCTGGCCACGGCACCCCAGCAGGACAACGCCACCGCAGTGGTGGCCATCATTCTGCCGGGAACGACGCTCTGCCCGCCACTGACCGGCAACCCGCAAGTTGCGGTCTATACCACCTATTTGCCTGCACCCGGAAAGGTTTCCGTCGAGTTCGGCACCACTACCAACTACGGGCTCAACACCTGGCAGCTGGCCACCCCCTCGGCCAACGGCGGACAGGTCACCGTGGAAGTCGGCGGAATGAGAGGCAACACCAACTACCACCTGCGCGGCCAGATTGTGCTGAACAACGGCGCAACCTACAACGACACAGACTTTACCTGCTCCACCGGCACGCCACCCGCCACTGTTCCAACACAAGTTTCCATTCCAAACGGCGGAACCCCACAGCCGGGCATCGAGATGTGGAACACCCTCTTCCCGGCAAATGTGACCCAGGCCTTTGCCACAGACTTGCAAGGCAACGTGATCTGGACCTACACCTACCAAGGTACGGGAACGGACCTGTTGCAGGGCATACAGCTGTTGCCTAACGGACACTTCCTCATGGTGATCTCGTATCTGTCCTCACTGGTCAACGCAGGCTCACAACCCGGCGTGATTAACGAGGTACGCGAGGTTGACCTGCTGGGAAGTACCATTCGCAGCATCAATATGACCCAGTTGAACCAGAAGCTGGCCGCTTCCGGCCTGCGCGATGCAAGTGGGAATATCTATCAACTTGGCAGCTTCCACCATAGTGTGCTGCCGCTGCCCAACGGGCACTGGATACTGCTGGCCACTTACACCAGGACCAAGACCGTGGACATCAACGGACAGAATGTGACCCTCCCTGTGCTGGGCGATGCCCTGATCGATGTGGACCAGAGCGGTACCCCAGTCTGGGCTTGGAGCGCCTTCGACCATCTGGACGTGAATCGCCACCCGATGAACTGCGGCACCCAGAGCTGCGACTGGACTCACTCGAATGACATGCTGTATTCAAGCGACGACCATAACCTGCTGCTCTCCATGCGCCATCAGAACTGGATCATCAAGATCGAGTATCTGGACGGACAGGGGTCGGGCAAAGTCATGTGGCGCCTGGGTTATCAAGGCGACTTCAAGCTGGTGGGCGCCACTGACCCAACCGACTGGTTCTATGCCCAGCATGGATTGAACTACTTCACGCCCAATACCACGGGCGTCTTCCGCATCGGTCTGATGGACAACGGCAATGACCGCACCTTCCCGCCGCCCACGGGTCAGGTGTACTGCCGGCCTTCGGCAACCCCTGTGCCCACGTGCTACTCCACCATGCCTCTGCTGGAACTGAACGAGTCGAATATGACGGCCACGATGATCACGCACTACATGCCGGGGCCCATCGATTTCAGCTTCTTTGGCGGCAATGCCGAGTTGCTGAACAACGGCGACCTCGAGGTGGACTTTTGCGCGCCGCATGCCGGGGCCCTCGTGCAGGAGCTGAATCCCCAAAGCCTCAACGTGGTGTGGCAAGGCACAACTCCCGGCGCAGACCAGTTCCACGTGGACCGGCTCCCGAGTCTCTACCCGGGCGTACAGTGGTAGGAACTGAGGAGATATCTAAGCACGCGGCCCATTGCATGGGAGAGGCACAATCCTTGAATCGGCTGTCCGCTGGCGGAGCGCGAAGCGGGCGGTCGAAACAGCATAGTTGTCCGGTTCATCTGGACACACCTGCCTTGTTCCTTTCTGATCTGTTCATGCATAGATGTGTGATGAATGCCTTGCGGTGGCGGAAGCTTCTCGCAGCCGCACTGCTTCTTGCGGTTGCTCACTCGATCCCGGCCCATCCGCAAGCAGCCGCACCCCGCGTCGACGACTCGCAGGTGCACCCACCCGTCATCCAGGCCGATATTCAAATCGTTCAGCTTGCGCGCCAGGTGCTCGATTCCCCTGCCAAATGGAATCGCGCCGACAATCGCATCTGTCCGCCAGACGCCACAACCTTCAGCATGTATTGCGCGCTTGAAAAGGCCACAATCGAAGTCACCGGCAACTTCAAACATCGCGGCGCGGCAATGCAGGAATCCCGATTCGTAATCGACGACATAGCGCCCAACCGTGGCTACCACCATCGCCTGATGGATTACAACAACGACCCCACCACAACCTTCGCCGATGTCCAACTTGTCTTCCAGCTGCTGCAGGACCGCATCGCGAAGCGTCTGGCTCAGCAACCGTAGCCAACCGCATGATTTACCTGCTGCGGCCCTTCGCGCCTTTCGTCGGTTCCTTTGCCTTTGCTTCGTGGATGATCGGGATCGGCGCCAGATCCGGCCCAGTGCGTCGGACCATTGTGTCCCGCATGGCATAGGAAATGGTGCGCGGGGCCACAGGCTTTGCAATGCCGGTGTCGGGGTCGATGGCCACATCAGGCGAGGTGGAAACCTGGAAGCTGAACACTGGCTCCGTCCCACTCGGCGCGGGCTGCGAAGTAACCCGGACCGGCAGGAATCCCTGGATTGGCCTCAATCGGAAGGCAGTCTCGTAGCGATGATGCCTTAGGCTCCAGGTAAATACACGGATTTGATCGAAGTCATAAGGCAAGCCAGCCTTGTAGGGCGCAAGCGCCATCACGTATTCGGGCATCTCGTGGTTGTTTCCTGGCGCATCCGGGTCGTTCACCTTGGCGATCACGTACGCACCCACGATGCGCTGGCCCTCGGCGTACTGCGCCACATCGTCGGGCACTTCCACATCGACGCGGCCACTCAGCAGCCAGCCCGCGCGACCCTGGTTGTCGCGCACCAGCCACCAGTCTTCCATGATGACCGGGGGAGAAGCCGGCGCACCAATTCCAGGCTTCGGCGCAGCAGGTGTTGCGGCCGGCGCGGCAACGGGCACCTTGGGCATTGAGGCGCGCAAAAGCAACTGTACTTTGGTGTTCTCTGCCAGCAGATAAAATCGGTCGGTTTCGCGACCGGGAGACTGGTGAAGGTACACGTCATCGCGGATCGTTCCCGTAGCTACAACGGGATCATCGCGGTGCTGCGTGGCAAGTTGGACAAAGCTGTCATAGGTTCCGCCATCAATCACCGCCCGTTCCGGAATCCAGCCAATTTCGCCTTTAGCGGTCCTTACCTTGAGAAAGCGGCGGCCATGCTCAAGAACATCGAGCGGCTGGCCGTTGACCACCTCGGCCACGCGATTGGAGACGGCAGCTACCCGGTCGCGCAAGTACATCTGGCGGGCCCACACATAGACCGTCTCATGGCGTTCCTGGTGAAGACGGCTGCATCCGCTGGCAAAAACGAGTAAGCAGCACACCAGCAGGCAAGAAATCCACGATTGGATGTTCCTGAACGAGGGAACGGATAGATTGAGGAGTCGAGTCAACGCTGCCACCGGCGGATGTCTTGAGAATAGCACTCTGCAACCAGAGAAGCAGGATCTGGCACGCGGCTGGTACACAGGTCGGCATTAGTAATTTGCAGTCACTGGGACGTCGATTCGGGTGGAACCTTCCCAGTCTCGCAGGAGAGTCTTGCGTTCCTCCTCCGCAGCAGTCGTGCCGATTGCAGCTCAACTCAGTGAGAGTTGATGAGTCGAATCGTCTCCATGAAGACGTCGCCATCGATGGTCAGGCTGTGTGCGCTGATCTTGTCTAGCGTGTCCTGGGCGGTATGGTGATAGCTGTCGTTGGGTCCGTAATCGAGGTCAATGATGTCGATTGACGGCACACCGCGCTCCACAAAGGCCAGATGATCGTCTTCTACGGCCTCTTCCTGCTGAAAAAAGTAGCGCTCGTAGCCGAATTTGCGCGCCGCCTGCCGCACCAGCGAAACCAGCCAGTCCGTTGAGCGCGTCTCGCGCTGAATGTCGAGGTCTTTGTCGCCAATCATGTCGGCCAGCATGAATGCCTTGATATGGCCCAGAGTCCCGTCGCGGCCCCACTTCGCGGCCAGGTGACGGCTGCCATAGGTCGAGTCGGAGGCCGACCAACTCCGGATCGCCTCTTCGCCATCAAAGAACACCAGCCACACCGAGTAACCCTCAAGCTTCTTGCCGTGCGCGGTCTGCGCGCGCAACTGATCGCCAATCGCCATCAGCAGGCCCACTGTTGCCGCGCCGTCATTGGCTCCCACAAAATTGATAGTGCGCAGCGGATAGTTGGTCTCATAGTGCGAGGCCAACACAATTGCGCCGTCTTTCTTCCCCGGATAGCGCACGATGAAGTTACGCATGTTCACCGGGCCGATGGGCGTGTCGGCGGTGAAGGCGTCCTCTTCAAGCTGGTCCTGCGCAAAGTGGGTGCGCAGAAATTGCTCGGCCTTCACATGTCCCTGGCTGGTGGGCCAGCGCGGTCCAATGGCCACAAACTCACGCGCGTAGTCATACGCTTTCTGCCCATTGAAGTGAGCCTGAGCGGTAGCGGCGAGCGGAGCCAGCATCAGCAGTGCCGTCGCGAGCCCTTTACCCCCTGCGCCCCAAACTCCTGGCCGGCCCGTCTGCCAAAGGCAACTCACTGCGCGGCCTCCTGCGCCTTGCGACGCGAGGGGTGTACCCACCAAGCCACACCGATGCCAATAAGGTACAGCCCCAGCATGGGGATTGCGTATATGCACATCGTCCATGGATCGGGGCTGGGCGTAATGATGGCCGCCACAAGAAACACCGCCAGAATTGCGTAGCGAATGTTCTTCCACAGGAATCGGGGGCTGACAATGCCGAACAAAGCCAGAAAGAAGATAAGGATCGGCATCTCAAAGCTTATGCCCAAACCAAGAATGATGGACAGAAAGAAGCTCGTGTACTCCTCTATCGTCACCATGGGCGTGAAATTGTGCCCAAAATCCACGATCAGGATTTTCAGCGCGCCCGGCAGCACCCAGTAGTAGCCGAAGGCCGCGCCGCCCAAAAATAGCCCCACCGTGGCCAACATAAAAGGAACGACAAACCGCCGCTCTTTCTGGTAGAGTCCCGGCGCAATAAAGAGCCACACCTGAAAGAGGATGAAGGGTGAAGCCAAAATTGCTCCGCCTACCAGGGAAACTTGCAGATCGAGGTTCAAGGCGTCCATGGGGTGGGTGAACACCAGGGTCTTGCCAATATGCCTGAGTGGGGCCTGGATAAAATCCACAAAACGATTGTGAAAAGCCCAAACCGCAAAGAAGCCCAGGGCCAAGTAAATGGCCGAGTGCACAATGCGCCGGCGCAGTTCCTCCAGGTGCTCCATCAGGCTCATGCCGGGGAGTTCAGCGCGCTGGGTTACCGCCTCCCGCGCCTTGCCAATTGCCTCTGAGGGATCAACCATTGTGGCTTACAGCCTCCGTGGCGGGGGCGCTGGATGCAGGTGTGGCCGGATCGGCCTGGGGTGCAGACTCTCCCTCTGCGTTTGTCTCTTGCGCTGCGGTCTCAGTGCGCGGCACGGGACGGGATGCCATGACCGGTTCGCCAGTGGAGGGCGGCTGAATCCGCAAGGTTCCCTCTTCTTGCTGTGCGGCGGGTGCATCCGGCGATCCTGAAGAGCTTTGGCTGGAGCCGCTCAGTTCAATGCTGTTGACCCCTGCGGCAGGCACTTCCGCCGTCGTGGCGGCAGCTTGCGCGGGCGCGCTCAATGCCAGAAGCCGCTTCTGTTCTTCTTCTTTTTTTCGGCGCTCGGCTTCTTCGGCAGACCGCAGTTCCTCCTCCATCTGATACTTGAAGTCGTTGGAGGCCTTCCGGAACTCAAACATCAGCTTGCCGATCTGCTTCCCAATCTGCGGCAGACGCCGCGGCCCAAAGACCACCAGCGCCAGAACCATGAGGATCAGCGAGTCGGCCATCCCTAGATTGCCGAGTTCAATTGTCGGCGGAGTTCCCATAAACGCTAATGATACCTGCCAGCGCGGGGCGCTCACAAACCCAGCCCGCATCCTCATCCAGTGCAACCGGAATCACCAGCTAAAACCGCCTGAAGGCGGCGGCCAAGCGCCCGCGATTTGCCGCAGAAGGACGATGCGCCCAAAGTGGTAAGCATTGTGGGCTCCCAGGCTCTCCAGCTGCTCCCGCACCGTCATGGTGCGAACCGGGATACCCGGCCGCGAAGGGCAACGAACCAGCGTTTCATGCCGGCCCACATCGCTCGCCGCAGCCGCCGCTTCCCCGTTTCCGCCGAAAAACCGTTGGCGCAACTTGTGCCAGGGTTCAAGGGCGGCGTCGGCCTCCGTCGGAAAACCAGCGGCGGCATGGACCGGATAGGGCGTCTCGATTCCCGCAATCCAGTCCAGCGTCATCTGCTGCCAAAACGCAATATGCCAAAGCTCCTCGTAGATTGTGCGCGGCGCGCCCGCCTCAACCCGGTGCGCCAGGGTATCGTCAATGCCTTCCAGAATGACCGCCGGGGGCGACGCTGCACTATCCCCAACGAGAACTTGCTCCAATTCATTCATGCTGCCTCCCAATTCCTGTTCCACCGAGCGGTAGAAAAAGATTACCCGAGCGCATCGCCGTAACTCTTCGATCCAGTACTTCTGGGGCTGCAACTGCGCTTGCGTTAAAATGGGAAGAACTGGAAGCGTCTTCTCCCCGGATGGAATCTTGGTAGAACTTCGGGAACCTGCCGGAACAAAGGCGCATCCTAGTAGGTGAAAGGGCTGCAACATCCCCGTGGGTGGGCCAGCCTGGGCGACGCGGCGAAGACGCGGGCAGCGCAGGCATTTGCAAGACACCCGCTGCAGCCGCGTTTGCTTTCAACATCCCCGCCCGTCATCCGCGCAACTAAGGATGCTTCGGGCTGAAGGCGGAGTACCGTGAACCTGATTCTCGACGAAGAGGCAACAGCCTCGCCCGTGACTGCCAGCGCGTGCAGCCTGGAACATTACCTCACCCTGCCGGATCACTCGATGGACACCCGCATCGCCGCAGCCCGCGCCAAGCTCGGCAAAAGCACCATCCTCCTCGGCCATCACTATCAGCGCGACGAAGTCGTCCGCTTTGCCGACTTCACCGGCGACAGCTACAAGCTCGCCAAAGCCGCTGCTGAAACAGATGCAAAGTACATCGTCTTCTGCGGCGTACACTTCATGGCCGAGAGCGCCGATCTGCTGGGCCGCGATGGCCAGCAGGTGATCCTGCCCGACCTCAACGCAGGCTGCTCCATGGCCGACATGGCCGAAATCTCCCAGGTCGAAGATTGTTGGGAAAACCTCGAGCGCCTCGGCCTCGCCGCAGACACCATCCCCATCACCTACATGAACTCCACCGCCGCCATCAAAGCCTTCTGCGGAGAGCATGGCGGACTGGTCTGCACTTCCTCCAACGCCGGCGCTGCCTTTCGCTGGGCCTTCGCGCGGGCCAAGCGAGTACTCTTCCTGCCTGACCAGCACCTGGGCCGCAACACCGGGCATTCCATGCACATACCTTTGGATGAGATGGTCGTTTGGGACCCGTGGGCCCTGCAGGGCGGCCAGACACAAGCCAGCGTCGCCGCCAGCCGCGTCCTGCTTTGGAAGGGCCACTGCGCCGTCCACCAGCGCTTCCTCCCCAGCCACGTCGATCAGGTCCGCGCCAAATACCCCGGCATCCAGGTCATCGTCCACCCCGAGTGCCGCTGGGAGGTCTGCCAGAAGGCCGACGCCCTCGGCTCAACCGAACGCCTCATCAAGATCGTCGAAGACGCCCCCGCCGGAGCCATCTTCGCCGTCGGCACTGAGATTCATCTCGTCAACCGCATGGCGCACCGTTTTGCCCAGCAGGGCAAGCGCATCATCACGCTCGACGACACCGGCTGCCTCTGCACCACCATGTACCGCATCAGCCCGCAGCACCTGGCCTGGGCGCTTGAAAACCTCGTCGAAGGCCGCGTCGTCAACCGCATCCAGGTCCGCAAAAGTGTGAAGCACTGGGCCCACATCGCCCTCGACCGCATGCTGGAGCTTGCTTGATTCCCCGGTTCACCCACAACCCAGCACCGCGACAAGTGCCTCACCCACAGCAGACTTCTATCCCAACCACCAGACCGGGTGCCCCACCTTTGGCGCTGTGCGACTCGCGCGCAACGGCAGATATGGGCTTCCCCCAGGCGCTGTCATCCCCTCTGGCCTCACTTTTCCTCTAACCCATTCATTCCATTTGTTAAATTCCCTTATGTATTTTGCGCATTCACTCCCTCCACCGGCGCAGAATAGACTCAGAATGCAAACCACGCTCTCCAACCCGCACCGGCGCCCTTCGACCCGCAACCAAGTCCGCCGCGCGGAGACCCCTACCCCCCTTCCCCCTCCAATATTTTTCCCCACGAAAACTTGCAGAAAAATCCCGAATCGAATTCGCCTCAACTTCGCACTGTGCCCCTCGCCCACTGCGCCGTCGAGCCTTTCGCAGCTTCCACCGGATCAACGCCGCTTTTACCACAAACGGGGCATTTCTCGATGACCACCGCGCACCGCATTCGTCGTATTCTTGTAGGAGACCCCGATGAAGACCTTTACCCTGGATGAGGCCCAGTCCCTGCTCCCTGTGCTGGAGTCGCTTCTCAAGCGCGCCATTGAGGGCAAACAGGCCGCCGAAGAGGTCGAGTCGAGTCTCTCGTCGCTGGCCCAGCGCATCTACCTGGCCGGCGGCATGCGCGTGGATGTTGCCCACGTCTCGCAAAAGCGCGGCGAGTTGGAGGCTCACCTGCAGCGTGTCCGCGAGACCATCGCGGAAATCGACACCATCGGCGTGCAGGTCAAGGACATCGACTCTGGCCTGCTCGACTTTCCCTGCCGCGTGGACGAAGAAGTCGTTCTGCTCTGCTGGCGTCTGGGCGAAACCGCCATCGAACACTGGCACACCATCGAAGCCGGATTCAAAGGCCGCCAGCCTGTCGATGAGCGCTTCCGCCGCCGCTCCAACTCCAACAACCGGCCCAACTAGGCCGAACCCGCTTGCGTATGAAAGCGTCGCCATCCCCGTGTACATCTCTGAGCACGAAGTTCGCGCCGCGCTCACCTATCAAGCGCTGATTCCAGCCCTTCGCCGGGCCCTCATCGACTACTCGGCCGGCAAGGTGAATCAGCCGCCGCGCACCATCCTTCGCGCAGACAACGCGGATGGCTTCCTTAATGGCTGGTTTGCCGTGATGCCCGTCATCGCCGGCGACGTGATGGGCGTCAAGACGGTCACTTTCTACCCAGGCAATAGCCAGTTGCACCTGCCCACCCACATGGCAGTAATTGAGTTGCTGCGGCGATCGACCGGCGAGCCGCTGGCCGTGATGGATGGGCGCCTGATCACCGAGATGCGCACTGCGGCCGTCTCCGCCGTAGCGTTCTCGGCACTTGCGCCTCTGCACTTTGCGACCGTCCCGCTCAGCCTGGGCATTCTCGGCTCGGGCGTGCAGGCTCATGCGCACATCCATGCGCTGCGCCATGTGTGGCCCGCCCTCAGCGACATTCGCATCTGGAGCCGGACGCAGGCCAACGCCGCGCGGCTGGCCGCAGAGACCGGCGCACGCACCGTGGAGCCTGAAGAAGCTGCGGCCGCGGATGTAGTGCTGACCGCTACGGCCTCACCGGATCCCGTGCTCCGTGGCTGCTGGCTCAAGCCGAATGCATTGGTGCTGGCCGTTGGCGCCACCGGGGCCAGCCTGCGCGAACTGGACAACGAAGCCATGCGCTCCAGCTTTGTCGTAGCCGAGTCGCGATCCGCAGTCGAGCGCGAGTCGGGCGACGTGCGCCTCTCCGGAGCCGCAGTGCAAGCCGAGATCGGCATACTCCTCGCAGACCCAGGCGCCTGCGCCATTCCTCGCGATCAACGCATCATTTTCAAGTCCGTCGGTATGGCGATTGAGGACCTGACCGCCGCCCGGCTGGTTTGGCAGGCGCGTACAGGGCAACCATCTCAAAACGCATGATCCACTTGCGCTTCTAGAACCAGGATGATCCATATAGAACATCGCAGACGTAAGGATTGCATTACCTGCGCACTGGCATTAACAACTCGACAAAACCCATTCTATCCAGCCCAGACAACCTATCTCTTTCCCACCTCGTCCAAGTAACAGAATAACTTTCTCCGCAAGAAAGATGCGAGAGTCAGTTTATCCAAGGAGCTTTTGAATGAAACATAATTACGGGATATCCCTGCTAATTACGGCAGCAGCTATTGCTCTATCGTCTCCGCTCCATGCTCAGACAGGCAGCATGCAGAGCGCACAGGCCGCTACCAACGCAGCCAATGCATCTGCGGGAGAGGATCTATCTTCGCAAATGGTGGCTGCCCGGGCCTCGCTGCTGAAGGGTCTTGATGCCAAGAAATCCAAGGCAGGTGACTCGTTTCAAGCCCGTCTTAGCCGCACGGTTCATCTTAAGAATGGGCAGGAGCTTCCGTCCGGAACAATGCTTGCTGGAACTATAGAATCTGATAACATGCAACCTAGCGGCAAATCGAGTCTTTCCTTGCGCTTTAACTCCGCTACATTGAAGGATGGGAAGATAGTGCCTATCAAGGCGACTATCATGGGAGTCTTCGCGCCGGAAAGTCAAGACGGTGAAGGATTCGACATCGTCACCGGTGATCAGCCTTCGAATATCTGGAAGAGCGGACTGCAAGGCGTGGATCAAGTCGACGCCTTGTCCGGCGTGGACCTGCACAGCAAGGTCGCCGGCAACAATTCCGGCAGCTTCGTTTCGACAAAGAAGCATGACGTAAAATTGTCGGCGGGGACCGAAATCATGCTGGCTGTCGCCGCGCTTTCCTAAACCCCCGGGAGCTGTTTTAGAGTTCCCTTGACATGTACTTTGCGAGATGCTGGCATGCGGCCCGCCTGCCAGCATCTCGAACCCTCACTGCCCCCAAAAGGCGCACGTCTCCTCAGTCGCGCGGCCACGAGCGCCGGTAAATCGCAGACTCTCGCGTCGGATGAATCCTTAGATTAAAGACCCTTCCCTTTTATTTCACGTCACGGTGTTTTGAGGCGAACGTCTTGTCGCCTTCCCAGGCCGCCCTGAACGCTCGGTCATCAAGTGCTTAGGCCTTGCGTGTAGAGACGCCGCCATTGGCTCCAGGTTTGTATATCTTGCGTGGCGCTATAACCATTTCGACCTGAAGGGCCTGCCGATCCCGATACCCTCAGCCATCAAGCGCGGCTTTTGTGAGCAGGTGGTCATTCCGGACCCAAAACGCCGGCGCTGTACAATGCGCCACCTTCATCGTGGACAACGAGAACATCATCCGCTTCGTCTACGTCACTGACCTCTCCGCCCGTAGGCCGCAATCCGCAGAAGGTCCGGCGCGTGCTCGCCGCGCTACAGTCAGACGAACTCTGTCCCTGCAACGGTCACAAGAACGATGAAACGACCGGCGGCGCAGTGACTCCCCGGACAGTGCAAAACGCCCGGAGCGCGCGATGGGCTGGCTCAGGTATGCTGGCACGTGGGCGGAATCGACGATTTCCCGCAATGGGAACGGTATCAACCACAGATCAGAATATTGGCACATGCATTGCACAGCGCCGCGGAAGAAACTCCGAGCAAGCTACAGGGAATGAAAGCCAGAGGATCGATCACAAAAGCAATGGGGGGATGAGGCAGATGTCGGCAACGAGGCGGGATTTTCTGAAGACGACGGCAATCGCAAGCGCAGGTGCGGCAATGGAAGGTCTTTCGGCCTGGGCGGAACCCATGGGCGCGCAGATCTCGGCCGCATCGACCACAATCAGCGCAGGCTCGCCCGCAACGATTCCGGCGCAGCCGACCCGCGGGCTCGGCGTCTATCCCGGCGCCCCCAGTGAAGACTTCGGCCCGGAACTGGTTCTGGACAACCCCAGCTATCGCAATCTTGCGCTTCTGCGGCCTGCCTTCCACTCCAGCAGTTACGACTACAACCTCACCGCGCAGCTGGTGACGGACGGAATCAAAGACACACGCTTGCCTGATTGGATTGCCGTCACGGACGGCATTCGTGGCGCGCTGCCCAAGGAAGAGCGCGAGACCGTTGTCGATCACAACCCAATGAGCATCCTGGAACTGCGCGGTACACGGCCGTCCATTGTGATTCAGCTTGGCGGCGGTGACAAAATCCCGGAGGTCGATCGTGTCGAACTCAACGTTGTTGCCCCGCCGCAAACTGCGCATGAATCGCTTAAGTTCACCGTGTCGATCTCTGCGGATGGGCGAGCGTGGCAGGAGGTTGGCAGCGTCACGGCCCCGCAGCCGGCTTCCACCGCTGGGTATCCTCCCGACTTCGCCGCGCCGGGCGAATTCTTCATCCCTTCAATTTCACTGAATACCGTATGCCGCAGCCGCTTTTACCGGATCGAGTGCGCGACCGAACATGATGGCGAAGACCCGATGCGCGCCTTCGGCTTAACATGGCGGCTGGGTGAGGTGGCCTTCTTCCACGGGACTGAGCGGGTGCAGATCGGCGGACCCTACAGCTTTACCAGTGCGTGGATGAGCGCGGGACTTGGCGAGGAGTGGGTCTACGTCGATCTTGGCGCGCGCTTCGAGTTTGACCGCGTTAAGCTCTATTGGATCGCGCGCGCAGCCGAAGGCTCCTTGCAGGTCTCAGACGACGCACACAGTTGGCGCGAACTGCAACCCTTGCCCGGCGACGATGGGCTTATGGACGACCTGAAGCTCGCGCAGCCCGCCACGGGCCGCTATGTGCGTGTGCGGATGACCCGGCCAACCTCGACTGCCGGATACATTCTGAGCGAAATTGAAGTGTACGGCCACGGTGGATTTGTCGCACGGCCAAAGCCGGCGCCGGCACCGGCTGCCGACGGAGAGCTGCGACTGGCGGGAGGCTCGTGGCGCATCCAGCGAGATAGCCTTGTCGGCGCTACAGGCGAAGCGCTCTCCAAGCCCGGCTTTCAGAACAACGATTGGCTGGTGGCGACCGTGCCGGGCACCGTGCTCACTTCTTACCTGAATGTGGGCGCCATCCCCGATCCAAACTTCGGGGAAAACCAACTCCACATCTCCGATTCCTTCTTCTATTCGGACTTCTGGTATCGCACGGAGTTCACCGCGCCGGCAGCGCATGCAAAGCAGACCGCATGGCTCAACTTCGATGGAGTCAACTGGAAAGCGGAGGTTTATCTCAACGGCGAAAAGCTGGGCCGCATTGAGGGCGGCTTCATGCGAGGCCGCTTCGATGTTACCGGCAAGCTGTTCGCCGGCAAAAGCAATGCACTGGCAGTGCGCATTGAAAAGAACGCAACTCCGGGCAGCGCAAAACAAAAGACATTTGAAAGCGCGGGCAAGAACGGCGGTGCTCTTGGCGCCGACAACCCCACTTATCACGCTTCCATCGGCTGGGATTGGATCCCCACCATTCGCGGACGCAACACCGGGATCTGGGGTGAGGTCTATCTCTCTTTCACCGGTGCAGTCACGATCGAAGACCCTTTCGTATCCACCACTCTGCCTTTGCCAGATTCGACAAGTGCCGACGTTGCAATCGAGGTAGATCTTCTGAACCATCAGTCCAGACCCGTGAGCGGAATGCTGCGCGGACGATTTGGTGATGTGCTCTTCGAGCAGCCTGTCACACTGGCCGCTTTGGAGCGGAAGAAACTCCGGCTCACGCCCGCGTCGCATCCTGCCCTTCGTCTCAAGGATCCGAAGCTGTGGTGGCCCGTGGGCTACGGCGATCCCAATCTTTACGACGTGGAACTGACCTTTGAAGCCAGCGGCCGCAAGACGCTCGATACCACGTCCTTCAAGGCAGGCGTGCGCCAGATGACCTACAGCGAAGACGGCGGGGTGTTGAAAATGTGGATCAACGGCCGGCGCTTTGTCGCTCGTGGCGGCAACTGGGGATTCAGCGAGTCGATGCTGCGTTATCGCGCACGTGAGTATGACGCCGCAGTGCGCTACCACCGCGAAATGAACTTCACCATGATTCGAAACTGGGTAGGCCAGATAGGCGACGAGGCATTCTATGAGGCCTGCGACCGCTACGGCGTAATGGTATGGCAGGACTTCTGGCTGGCAAATCCATGGGACGGCCCGGAACCAAACAACGACCCGCTCTTCCTCAGCAACGTCAAGGATGTCGTACTACGCATCCGCAATCACGCATCGTTAGGCCTCTACTGCGGCCGCAACGAAGGGTTCCCGCCAAAGCCACTCGAAGACGGTATCCGTCAGATTCTTGGCGAGCTGCATCCCGGCCTGCACTATATCTCCAGCTCTGCTGACAAGGTAGTGAGCGGCCATGGCCCATACTCTGCCATGCCCGCACGCTTCTACTTCCGCGCTGCTGATTCCAGGCTGCACAGCGAGATCGGCGCTCCCACCATTCCGCCCATTGAGAGTGTGCGCATGATGATGTCAGAGAGCGATCTGTGGCCGCAGGGGCTGTCCTGGGGCCTGCACGACTTCTGCCTGCAGGGCGCACAAGGCGGAGTTGGATTCTGCGGCATCATAGAAAACAGCTATGGCGGCGCCGGCAATGCAGAGGAATGGATCAGGCTGGCGCAGTTCGTGAACTACGAGACCTACCGCGCGATGTTTGAAGCGCAGAGCCGCCACCGCATGGGCGTTTTACTCTGGATGAGCCATCCTTGCTGGCCCTCATTCGTCTGGCAGACCTACGACTATTACTTCGAGCCGACGGCAGCATACTTCGGCTGCAAGAAAGGCTCCGAGCCACTGCACATCCAGTGGAACTGCGAAGACGAAGCGATTGAAGTGGTGAACATCAGCGCGGGAAAAGTCACAGGGCTTCTAGCGCTGGTTGAGGTCCTCAATATGGACGGGAACAGGATGTGGCAAAAGAGCATCCAGCTTGACAGTGAAGAAGATAGCACCTCCTCCTGTATCTCAATGCAATACCCCGCCGGACTTACGCCTGTGCATTTCCTGCGGCTCACACTGACACGCGGTTCTGCAATGCAATCGACAAACTTCTACCTGCGCGGCCTGGAAGAGGGAAACTACCGCGCAATTCGTCAACTGCCAAAGCCCAACGTTCAGGCACAGACAATTGCGGAACGCCACGGCGACGGCTGGACGCTCACTACGCAGCTTCACAACAATGCGCGCTGGCCGGCACTTATGCTCCGCCTTAAAGCCGTGGAAAAATCAGGCGACCGCATCCTGCCGGCCATCTATTCCGACAACTACATCGCGTTGATGCCGGGCGAATCGCGCACTATCATCACGGAAGTCAAAGAGGCGGATGCGCGTGGAGAGAAGCCTTCCATCACCCTGGAGAGCTGAATCGCGTTGAGCTGCAGCGGACCGCCGCACGCCCTCGAGCCGTTCTAGCTCGCATCGTCAGGTACCGGAACCTCCTAGGCGTGACGAAAGTCGAGAACGCGTGAGTAGCTGACTCGAGGGTGGGACGCGACGCATCTGCCATCCTCTTCCGTAACCGGCACACGCAGTGGCTGGCCGGTTAGTGTTGCATGGTCGGAAATCTGATCAATTTCCTGGAGGAGTGCGCGCGCCTCAGGGGTCGCATTTGGATTGACAGGGACGGCATGGGCTGGCCCCGCTAGGTCGACTGCGGCCTGCGCCCCGGCGATCCCTGACAGAATCCCCTAAAAAGCCCCGCATTGAACAGCAAATCTAACGACTCGCATGACACATTTCCTTCCGCTTCTGAATGGCCCCATTGCGAGATTTGCTGCATTTGAGTTCTGTGCACTGCACGCCGCAGCAGCGCGCAGGAACGCGTAAGTAACAGGCCGATCACGCAAACAGTAACGCTATCATTGATGGGGAGCCGCTCACTATTCTGTACGCGGCACATGCGCACATCCGGCCATGTTCTAATTCTCTGGAACCACATGGTGCAACTGTTCCACGTTGCAGAGGAGATCGCGATGTCAACCCCTACTCGAAGAGAGTTCATCC
>VFSW01004818.1_pt1 | contig 20088 bp, 17 predicted proteins | sample 5358111 | NCBI WGS metagenome assembly VFSW01 (sample SAMN11554181, study PRJNA540505) | mine drainage metagenome | isolation source: sediment from site ElyBrook_90M | place: USA: Ely Copper Mine, Vershire, VT | collected 2017 | reverse complement strand
GTACAGAAGTAGATTCGGTTCAGGGGCCAAAGTAGCAACATGACCTACGTCCTCGGGATTGATGTTGGCGGTACCTTCACAGATTTCCTCGAAATCGATGCTTCGGGCTCGGTCGAGGTCGTTAAAATTCCAACCACACCGCAACGCCCCGCCGACGCTGTTCTGACCGGCCTGAGCAGGCTGGCGGTGTGTCATGACTCGTCCCTGCAGGAGTATTTGCCGGGTGTGACGCTGATCGTCCACGGAACCACCATCTCTACCAATGCGGTCATCACGCGCAACTTTGCCAAGACGGGGTATGTGACAACCAAGGGCTTTCGCGACATCCTGAATTCGCGCCGCGGTATCAAGCGCAGCGCTTTCACCGCCAAAGAAGCGCCGCCGGAACCAATCGTTCCACAACACCTTGTTCGCACGGTGGAAGAGCGAGTGGAACGCGACGGCAGAATCGTTACTCCGCTCAATGAGGACGACGTGCGCTCTGCCGCGCGCCACTTTCGAGAGCATTGCGTCGAAGCGATTGCGGTCAACTACATGTTTTCGTTTCTGAATATGACGCACGAGCGGCGAACCCGCGAGATTCTTGAGGCTGAACTCCCCGGGACTTTTGTGACTATCTCCAGCGATGTGCTTCCGCAAGTGCGGCTCTATGAGCGGGGCTCGACCACGGTTTTCAATGCTTGTGTTGGACCGCTGCTGCGCGCTTACATCAGCGATCTGCAGCATCAACTGAAGAGTTCCGGATTTCGCGGCCGCTTTCTGACCATGCAGTCGAATGGCGGCGTGATGTCTGCGGAGGTTGTGAAAGAGTTCGCGGCCAACACGCTACTTTCGGGACCGGCGAGCGGACCGGTCGCGGCCCTTTATTTTGCCCGCCGCCACAAACTCGACGACCTGATCACCATCGATATGGGAGGCACAAGCCTTGACGCCTGCCTGGTGCGTGATGGTCGAGCCAGTGTCACCACGCGGTCGGAGGTTGCCGAATACGCGTTGGCGCTGCCATCGCTCGATATCGACGCGATCGGCGCGGGTGGAGGTAGTATCGCGTCAGTCGACGCGGGCGGAATCCTGCGGGTGGGTCCGGAGAGCGCCGGTGCGGTTCCTGGTCCCGCAGCTTACGGCGCCGGTGGCATGCGGCCCACGGTAACGGACGCCAACCTAGTCCTCGGTTGCATTAACCCCGATTATTTTTTGGGTGGAGAGCGGCGGTTGGATTTGGAACTTGCGAAGGCCGCGATCGAAAGAGATGTGGCTCGCCCTCTGAACCTCGCCATGGGCGATGCAGCGCGAGGGATCATCGATGTCGTTAATGCACAAATGGCCAATGGAGTCAGAAGGGTTTCGGTGGCAAGAGGGTTTGATCCGCGAGACGCAACCCTTGTGGCTGCGGGCGGGGCCGGGCCACTCCACGCCTGCGGAATCGCAGAAGAGTTGGGGCTGGAGCTTATTCTCGTTCCGCGCACCTCTTCTGTTCTCTGTTCCACGGGCATGCTTGCGACAGATCTGCGGCACGATCTGGTGCGCTTTGCATTTTTGAGATTCTGCGAACCGGAACAGACTCTGAGCGCGCTGAACAAACTTCGCCGTGAACTGCTTACTCGCGGAGACAAAGTCCTCCGCGAGGAAAACGTCCCGGCGAAGCGTCGCCGCTACGAATTCACCTGCGATATGCAGTTTGAAGGGCAGTTCAACGTGCTGGAAACGCCAGTCCCGTTTCTAGCCGACGGGCCTATACGACGAAAGCAGCTTGATGCGGTCGCGCAAGCGTTCATCCGCCATCACAAACGCGTTTACGGTTACACGCTATCTGACTCGGTCGTCGAGATTCAGTCGATTCGCTTGGCCGCAATCGGTGCTGCCGAAAACCCTCCATTCCGCAACATTCTCCGCGGCACTCGATCCGCGACGCCCGCCCTCAAAGGTACGCGCCGTGCGTGGTTTGGCAGCAAGGCGGTGAAAGCTCCGATTTATGAAAGCAGCCAGCTCAAGAGCGGCAACGTAATCTCTGGTCCGGCCATCATCGAAGCGCCGACCACCACGATTAAGGTGGATGCGCAATGGAACCTGAAGGTCGACGCGATCGGCAGCTACCTCATGTGGAAGAAAGGAACCCAACTGAGGAACATCCTGACCCGCTTGTCTGGCCAGAAACTGGCCCGTCGATCGCACGAGACGGAAAGGAGCGCCGCATGAACTTCCGCGCCAGAGGCCCCAACCCCAAAGTGGACCCGATACTGGTCTCGATCATACCTAACCGTCTCGATGCCATTGCCGAAGACATGGCCCAGACTCTGATGATGACATCGCGATCGGGAATCTTCGCGGAGGCGCGTGACTTCGTCACCGGACTGCTCGATGCTAATGGACGGTTGCTCGCCCAGAGCCGCTACTTCCCCGGTTTCGCCTGTGCCTTGCCATACATTGTTCCTCCGGTTTTGGCCAAGTACAAAAACGATCTGCATGAGGGCGACGTAGTGATGGTCAACGACCCCTATTCTGGGAACAGCCATCTCCCCGACATGAACGTGCTGAAGCCAATCTTCGATGGCGGGAAGCTGCGCTTCTGGACTGTGTGCAAAGGTCACATGGCCGATATCGGAGGTGCCGGTGTGGCGGGATATGATCCTCAGGGAGAAACCGTCTGGGATGACGGGGTGATCGTGCCCCCCACCAAGTTAATGGTTCGAGGCAAAATCCAGCAGGAAGTGCTGGATCTCGTGCTGCGCCAGATCAAGCTGCCGGAAGTCGTGCACGGTGACATTCTCTGCCAGGTCGGAGGAGTCAACATCGGCGAGCGCGGACTGCGTGAGTTGATCGGCCGCTACGGGATCAACTGCGTGAACCAACACATCGATGCCTATCTCTCCGCTTCAGAGAAGGCCATGCGGGCGAAGATTCGCAGTATCCCCCCTGGCAAGTATGCGGGGGAAAAGTCGCTTGATAACGACGTAGCAAGTGATCTTCCGCTCAGCGTTCGCGTGGAAGTGACGATTGACGGCAGCGAAGTCACTTTCGATTTCAGCAGGAGCGATCCGCAAAGCGCACGCTACATGAACAGCACGGACGCTTTCACGCGCTCCATGGCGATGCTGACCGTCTTTGGAATTCTGGAACACGGCCAGAGCAACGACGGATCCCTGCGTCCATTCTCATTCATAAACCCGCCGGGCACCTGCGTCCATGCGGAATTCCCGCATTCGACGGTGCTCGCCACCTGCAGCATGGCCGAGGCCGTTCAGGAGGCGGTGCAGCTGGCGCTCGCACACGCGGTGCCCGAAAAGGTAGCGGCTCCGAGCGCGAAGCTGATTTTTCCGATTATCAGCTATATTCATCCGGGCAAGAAACATCTCGACGTGAACGTAGATTTCTTCTTCCGCTGCAATCCTTCCGGAGGGACGCTGGGCTACGATGGCTGGGAGCAAGGCGGTCCCGCGCAGGAGATGGGGATGGGCCGCTGCCCCGATCCCGAGATCCATGAACTCGCCCACCCGGTTCGTATCCATCGCTTCGAGCAGGCCATCGACTCGGCGGGAGCCGGTCGGTTCCGCGGCGGCAACGGCCATGTGTATCGCGTTCAACACTTCGTGCCCAGCGTAAATGCCGTGGTTTTCGGGTCAGGTTCCACACCCCATGCCGCGCCGTCAGGGCTATTTGGAGGACATTCTCCTGGACGGAGTCATCTGACCATTGAACGTGCATCGGGTGTGAAGGAAAACATTCCATTGAATAGCTTCTTTCAAGTGAGCGCGGGCGACGTCATCGAGTTGTGCGAAATGGGTGGCCCCGGTTACGGTAATCCTCTCCATCGGGATGTCGAACGGGTTGCTCGTGACGTGCGCGACGGTTACCTGTCGGTCGCTAAGGCCGCTGAAATTTACGGCGTTGTTGTCGATGGGACTGGTCGAGTGGATCATGAAGCGACCACGATGCTCCGGAAGCAGCTGGGGGTCCACTGAACGAGGGATCGCGGAATACAACTATGCGGATCGAGGGCAAAGTAGCAATTGTTACCGGTGGCACTCGCGGTATTGGCAACGCAGTGGTTCGGAAGCTGGTGGCGGAAGGTGCTGCCGTCGGCTTTACATATCTGAAGAGTGAAAGCCTGGCGAGCGAACTCGAGCATTCCGTTCGGCAAATCGGCGGACGGGCGTTCGGCATGAAGGTGGACGTCCGCGACGCGGCTCAGGTGCATTCGTACGTTGCCCGAGCCGCGGACGAATTCGGCGGAATCGACCTAGTCATCAACAATGCGCACCAGGCCTACGAAGCGAGGTTCTTTGAGGATGCCTCCTGGGACGACTTCCAGAGGGAAATTGATCAGCTTGTAAAAGGTCCGTTTAACGTCATTCAGGCCGCACTGCCGCATCTGAAAAAGCGCGGCGGCGGTAGCATCATCAATATCGGATCTACAATGGCGCGAGCGCCACGGCTCAGGCATTCTTTTTACGTGACGGCGAAACGAGCCCTCTGCGGTATGACCGAGGCTCTCGCCCTCGAACTCGGCCGCTATAGCATCCGCGTCAATATGGTGACGCCGGGACCATTGGATACCGAGCACAACGCAAGTCAATCTGCCGAGCGCATGAAGAAGTTTGGGGAGGAGACTCCTCTCAACGGCAGGATTGGGACCCCGCAAGAGGTGGCTGATGCGGTTATCCTGCTCACACTCGATGAAGCGCGCCTGATTACTGGCGCCGATGTGCTGGCGTCAGGTGGTTTCGCGATTGCTTAGGCTGCAAATTTTATGCCCAAGGGAACGTGACTCATGAAAGTGATTGCTGTAATTCCGGCTCGGCTGGCTTCGACTCGCCTCCCGCGCAAGATGTTGCGCGAGATTGCGGGCGTACCGTTGCTGGCCCGGGTCTATGAGGGCGTGCGGCGGTGTGCTTCTCTCGACCAGGTCATCGTCGCTACGGATTCGGAAGAGATCAGCCGATTCTGCGAACAACAAGGGTTCGTTGCGCACATGACTTCAGCAGCGCATCGCTCGGGGACCGAGCGGGTCCATGAGATCTCGACCCAAGTACCTGCAGATGTCTATCTGAACGTTCAGGGCGATGAGCCACTGACTCGTCCGGAGCATATCGACAGCTTGATCGCCGTGATGCAGAGCGCGGAGGTTGAGGTCGGGACGCTGAAGACTACGGCGGCAGAGATTGATATCAACAATCCCAGCGCGGTGAAGGTGGTTACGGACAGTGCAGGCCGTGCTTTGTATTTTTCCCGAGCCACGATTCCTTATGACCGCGATGCAGTGGGCCCACGATATTACAAGCATCTTGGGTTCTATGGATATCGAAAGACGGCGTTGGACAAGTTCGTGCTCTGGCCGGAATCATCTCTCGAGCGTGGCGAACGCCTTGAGCAGTTGCGCTTTCTGGAGAACGGGATTCCAATTCACGTGGCGGAAACTCCGTTTGACACCGTGGGCGTGGATACGGAAGAGGATCTGCGGCGCGCCGAAGAGATTATAAAAGAGTACGACCTGCCACTGCGGGGACACTGAGGCACCGAGAAGCCTTTTTCATTTTTTCTCTGTGACTCCTGTGGTGGGTTTTGCTCTTGACGGCGTCAGTGTGTTTGCGCCCAACCTTCGGCGGCGGCTACTCGCTTGGCGATTGCGGGATGGGAGTGGAGCAGCCACTCCACCCAGCGGGCCGGCGTTTTTTCCGCCAGATTCTGCTCGGCCAGCTTATTCATCGACGAGATAAAAGGCTCGACACTGGCCACCGACTGGAAGCAATAGCGGTCGGCTTGACGTTCGTTGAAACGCGAGTAGGCGTTGAGCGCGGGCATGAGCAACAACGAGAGCACGGTCGAAACCAGAATGAGCAGTGGCAGATTCGCGAAATCATGGAAACTCGCGAACATATGACGGCGATACACGGCGTAAGTGAGGACATAGTCCGCCAGCCAGAAGCCCAACAGAGTGATTCCTGCCTGCACAAAGATACTCTTCAAAATGTGACGATGGACGTGATGGCCGAGTTCGTGGGCGAGCACTGCTTCGATTTCATCGTCGGAATAGTTATCGAGCAACGTGTCGGCGAGAATGATACGGCGGGTGGCCCCAAGCCCAGTCAGGGCGGCGTTCGCCTTCTTGCTTTTTTCTGAGAGATGCCACTTGTAGACGCCGCGCACGCGCGTGCCAGCGCGTTCGCTTAAAACAATGAGGCGGCGCTTGAGTTCTTCATTTTCAAGCGGCTCGAATTTGTAAAAAATAGGAAATAGGACAACCGGGGCAAGCTGTGCGAGGAGTACCACAAGCCCGAGAAAAGCTGCCCATGCGATCAGCCACCAGTGCTGCGGACTCTGGCGCATCAGCATGTAGAGCAGTTCGACAACAATTGAGGCCATGATCAGGCCGAGCAGCAGACTTTTCAATTCGTCCCAGAGCCAGGAACTGAATCTCTGGTTGGAAAGGTTGTAACGATGCTCCAGACGGAAACCGTAGTACTCGAGCGGAGTTCCCAAAGCTTTGCTGATCAGCATCAGCATGAGGACATAGAAAAAAACGGCTACGCTATAGCTCCGCGCCGCGCCGTTGTGCTCACCCAACGCCAAATCGCGCAGCGTTCCCGTCCATCCCGTGGCGAGCAGCACCACTAGCAGGGCAAAACCGATTGCCATATCGGCGAGCTCCAGCCACCGCTTGATGCGATTATAGCGGCGCGATTCCGGGGAATCGGCGGGAACCGGTGTGATTGCTTTGGTAACCATTATCTTGGGTTGAGACTATCCTATCGCGTTCGGCGGCTGGCTGGAACGCGGAAGTGCCGAATGCACGCGGCCGGCCGAGCTTTGCTCGGGTGGACGGACGAGGCGTCCGTCCCTACGCCTGCCTTACAAGTCTTTCGCCGGCTTCCAGAATTTCCTCAACGAGTTCGGGAGTAGGCGCTTCCGCGTAGCAACGCAGCATGCGTTCGGTGCCGGAAGGTCGGAACAAAACCCAGGCGTCGGCTCCGTTGCCGTGCTTGGGAACATCGAGATAGAACTTCACGCCATCGCGATTCTGCTTGCGCAGGACGGCGTAGGCCCCGAGTTTTGTGGTCTGCGGATCGGCGGCGCGGCGAATGGCGCCATTCTTCATTTCGTCGTCGATATGAAGATCGCGGCGACCATAGTAGTGCGCGCCGAATTCGCGCTGGAGGTCGGCGACGAGTCGGCCCAGCGGCTTCCCTTCTTCAGCCATGACATTCGCCAGCAGCAGGGCGTTGAGAATGCCATCGCGCTCGGGGAGAAAGCGGCCGTAGCCGATGCCGCCGGATTCTTCACCGCCAATCAGAATTTCGTGGTCCATCATGAGATCGGCAATGTATTTGAAACCGATGTTGCATTCGTACAGCTTGCGCCCGTACTTGGCGGCGATGCGGTCCATCATGCCGGTGGTGTTGAACGCTCGCACGACGTCTCCGGGCCATTTCTTGTGCACCAGCAACCAGTGCAGCAGAACGCACATGCACTTGTGCGAATCGACGAAGGTGCCGTCTTCGGCCACGGCCCCAATGCGGTCGGCATCGCCATCGGTGACGAGGCCGGCGTGGCATTTTTCTTTCACCACGATTTCCTGCAGCAGGGCTACGTGCGGAATGATTGGCTCGGGATTGATACCGGGGAATAGCGGATTCACTTCCTGGCGGATGGCAACGTAGCGGATGCCATGAGCGTCAAATATTTTCGGCAGAACTCCGCGACCGGAGCCGTACATCGAATCGATAGCAAATTTGAAATTGGCACGACGGATGAGATCGAGATCCGCGAATGCGGAGACGGCTTCGACGTAGGCGGGCTTGAGGTCGACTTGTTCGATTTTCGCGGGTGCCCCATTCTTGTGCGTTTTGTGCGCAAGGGTGGGAGAGGAATCCGTGGGCCTTGCTATGGCGGCCAGCTCTTCTTCGATGGACTTCATAATTGCGGGGGTAGCTGACCCTCCGAACTTGGCTTTGAACTTCACGCCGTTCCAGTTCCACGGGTTATGGCTCGAGGTGACCATGACGCCGCCCGCTGCGCCCAGTGTCTTGACGCTGTAGGACACGGTGGGAGTGGGCACATAGTCGTTAGCCAGCCGTACGGGAATTCCAGCCGCCACGATAACTTCGGCCACGGCCTGTGCGGCATGGTCTGAAAGGAAGCGAGTGTCATAGCCGACGATTACCCCGCGTGTGGGATCTTCGTTCTTCAGCACGTATCCGGCGATGGCGCCCGCAACCCGGCGCACGTTGTCGAAAGTGAAGTCGTCGGCAATCAGGCCACGCCAGCCGTCGGTACCAAATTTGATTTGGGTCATGGGATTCGTCGTTCGCTACTCGTTATTCGCGGTTCGCTGTTCGTCGTTGGCGGTCGCGCTGCCTCTATTGATTTGTCATACCCGGAGCGAGGTATCTGCATTTGCGAATAGCGAACGACGAACAGCGGACAGCTCTCACACCAGTTTCTCCAGCTTCTTCTCATCCAGATGCTTTACTACTTTGCCGACGTCCTGCGACTGGTCGAGCGTGGTCACTAGCAGTGCATCGTCGGTTTCTACGATCACTAGGTTGCTCACGCCGACCAGCGCTACAAATTTGCCGGGGGCATGGACGTAGTTGTTTTCTGCATTCAGGGAAAAACTCCCCGCTAAGGCTGACGAGTTCGCGGCTCCGGACTTTGTCTTAGCCAGGTGGTGCTCGTGCAGCGCGGTCCAGGAGCCGAGGTCGTTCCATCCGAAGTCGGAGGGGATACAGAATATGCGCGACTGGGACTCTCCCTTGGCCGAGCGGGGTTCGAGGACGGCATAGTCGATGCTGATGTTTTCGCACTTGAGGTAGAGCTTACGGAACGTATCCGCAAACTTGCGCGTGCCGTAGGCAGCGGCAATTTTCTCGAGCAGGGGTGCGGTGCTCGGAAGATGCTCGCGCAGCGCCTTTGCCAGCGTGTCCGCGCGCCAGAGAAACATACCGCTATTCCAGAAGTAGTTGCCGGCCTCGACAAACTGTTTCGCCCGGTCGAGATCTGGCTTTTCGGTGAAACGGCGAACGCGCAGCGCGCCATCCTGATCGGGCGCGCCAGCCTCTATGTAGCCGTACCCCGTTTCGGGGCGCGTGGGGCGGATTCCCAGCACGACAATATTTTCCCCTGCGGCAGCGATCTCAATCCCTCTGCTGAGCGTTGCGCGGTATTGGGCTGGTTCGGCGATTACGTGATCGGAGGGAAAGAGACCGAGAACCGCCGCGGGATCATGACGAAGCAGAAGAAACGCGGCCAGACCGATGGCCGGGGCGGTGTTGCGTCCGACGGGCTCGGCGATGATCTGCTTCGCGGGCAACTTCTTGAGTTGGCCCATGATCGCGGGGCGCAGATCGTCATTGGTGATGATCCAGAAACGGCTCGGCGCGGCCATGGGGAGCAGGCGCGCGACAGTCTGCTGGATCATGGTGTGGTTGCCATCGAGCGCTAGCAGTTGCTTGGCGCGGCGCTTGCGGCTGAGCGGCCAGAAGCGAGTACCTCGGCCCCCGGCGAGGATTACGGGGTAGAAGTGCGAGTTCGTCTTCAGAGTCTTCTTCACGACAATAGGAAGCCTAACATTTGGATGTCAAAGTAGAAAAACCCTTTACTACGGGGTACACAGGGTTCCACGGAGTATGCGAACTTCAAGAAGAATGAAACGAAGCAAGCGAAGGCATTCCCCCGGGTGCCTCTGTGTACCCCGTGGTAGACGGTTTTGGTTTATAGCCGCGTGGCAGGCTCTGGAACCGTCGCGCCCGGCACACTCGCCTTCAAGAATTCGATCTGCCACTGTGGACGAACCGTGAACCCGGACAAAGGGGCGGGAATCACGACCGCATCGCCCTTGGCCACTGTCACCGGCTCGCAACCCTGCGCTTCGACAACTCCACAGCCTTCGACCGCGACCAGGATTTGTACAGAAGTCTTGCCGGAATCGTCGGTGGTTACGAAACTCTGCGGCTCCTTCAATTCAAACAAGTCCACAGTGAAGTAGGGTGCGGCGATCATGGAGGATAGCCGATTCTTGCCACCGCGAATACTGGCTGGTGCTGGTCGAATCACTTTGCCGGAGGCGTTGCGTTCCTTGACCGAAACAAGGCCGCGCTCCAGATGCAGCGGGCGTGGGCGTCCATAGTCGTAGAGGCGATAGGTTGTGTCAGACTGCTGCTGCGTCTCGACGATGACGGAGCCGGGCCCGAGCGTGTGCACCGTGCCTCCGGCCACGTAAATCATTTCACCCTGGTAGACGTTGATCCAGTTGAGCAACTCTTCGGCGCGATTTTCTTCGATGGATTTTTCAAATTGAGCGACCGTGACGCCGGGCTTCAGGCCGAGAGCGATTTTCGATCCGGGCTTCGCATGAGCCACATACCAGCACTCCGTTTTCCCCCAGGGCTCACCGAAGCGCTGCGCGGTGGCGTCGTCGGGATGCACCTGTACGGAAAGGTTTTCTTCGGGAAACAAGAACTTCAGCAGCAGCGGAAAACGCTGCGGATCGCGCGCTGCTGTGCCTACAAGATTGGCACCGAATTCCTTGCTCAGGTGAGACAACGAACGCTTGGCCAGCGGGCCATTCGTGACGATGCAGTTGTCCCCCGTGAGCCAGGCTTCTCCGATGCGTTCGTTGAACTTGTGATTCGGGTAGATCGCAGAAAGATCGAGCGTACCCCAAGGGCGCGGGTCGAAGGCGGGCTGCATCAGGAGTGGGTAGAGTTGGGTCATGCTTGCAAACTGCGGGTCCTGCACCGCGTTCAGCAAATTCCAGGTATAAAACCCACATTGTCATCCTGAGCGAAGCCAAGGACCTGCTGTCTCGTGCACGGACAAAAAAGCAGGTCCTTCGCTTCGCTCAGGATGGCAACCCCACCTTTTGTAGCGAACCAAAGGCGCGCCAGCCGACCACCCGCCAAAACAAATCCTTATTCTTGCGCTACCAAATGGACTTGCTGTCTGTTCCACTTAAAAAAACGCTGGTCTTTCGCTGCGCTATGTATGACAACCGAACCTTATGTCGCGAACCTACGGCACGCAAGCCTACAGCCCGCCAAAGAACTTCCGCATTCTCTCCAACCCGCGGTCCAGTTCTGCCTGCGACGTTGCGTAGGAAATACGAATGTGTTCTTTCGTCCCGAATCCTTCTCCCGGTACAGTGGCGACATGGGCATCTCGCAGGAGTTTGCCTGCGATATCGGCGGCCGAGTTCATACCGCTGCGGCCGAAAAACTCCGAAACATTCGGATAGGCGTAGAACGCGCCTTCGGGCAGCGTGCACTTTACACCGGGAATCGCGCGCAGCCCCTTGACCACGTGATCGCGCAGCTTGATGTAGTCCAGGCGCATCTCTTCCACGCACTGCTGCGAGCCTTTGAGCGCCGCCACCGCCGCTTTCTGCACGATCGAAGTCGGGTTCGACGTCGACTGGCTTTGCAGCTTCTGAACCGCCGAGATGATGGCGGAGGGGCCAAGCGTGAATCCCAGACGCCAGCCAGTCATAGCATAAGTTTTTGACAGCGACCCGACGACCAGAAAGCGGTCGCGGTAGTCGCGCAACGAACCAACCGAAAAGCGTTTGCCCGTGTAGTTCAAGTAGACGTAGCACTCATCGGAAATCACCCAAATGCCGCGATCGTGGGCCAGTTTGACGACGGCGGTCATATCTTCCGGACTCATCACGGCTCCGGAAGGATTGGATGGCGAATTCAGGATGATGAGCTTTGTCTTCGGCGTCACCAGTTTCGCGACCATGTCGGCAGTAACGCGAAAGCCCTGCGATTCGTCGCTCTGGAGCAGCACGCAGGTGCCACCGGCATAACGCACCATGTCCTTGAACGAGACCCAGTAGGGAACGGGAAGAATGACCTCGTCGCCATGGTCCACTAACACCGAAATGACGTTGAACAAAGCATGCTTGCCACCGACCGACGCCGCAGCTTCTTCACGGCGGTAGTCGGAGTCGAAGTCCACGGCGTGGCGGTGCACGATGGCGTCCTTCAGTTCGATGGTGCCGCCGACAGCGGTGTACTTCGAGAAATTCGACTGGATGGCAGCGATGGCGGCGTCCTTAATGTGCTGCGGCGTGGAGAAATGAGGCTCGCCGGCGCCGAAATCCACGACATCGATTCCCTGCTGGCGCAGCTTGTCAGCCTCTGCCACGACCGCCATGGTGGCGGAGGGCTCGATGCGGTTGATGCGTTCGGTCAGGCGGACGGGATGAGTGACGGGAGATGCGACGGTGCTCATGATTTCTTTGTCCTGGTCGTGGTTTTGGTTTTGGTCTTGGTCTTTCCCCTGGGTTCGGCGTTGGACGTCGCTGTCCCCACGCCGTTTTCAAACTTGTTCGCTATATCTATTTTCTCACGAAGTTTCTGTTCCACGATTTCGGGCACCAGGCAAGCGATCGAGCCACCAAGCTGCGCTACTTCACGCACCAGGCGCGAACTCAGGTATGAATATTTTGCGGCGGGCATCATGAACACCGTCTCCAGGCCAGGTTGGAGTTTGCGGTTCATGAGCGCCATCTGAAGCTCGTATTCGTAGTCGCTGATAGCGCGGATGCCGCGCAGGATTGCTTGCGCCTCTACTCGGAGTGCATAGTCCACGGTCAGGCCATCGAACGTATCGACCGAAACGTTATCGAAGCCTTCGGTCATTGCCTCCAGCATTTTGCGCCGGTCGGCGACGCTGAACAGCGGATCTTTCTCGGGATTGCGGAGAATGGCGACCACTAATTCGTCGAAGATTTTGCTGCCACGCTCGATCAGATCGAGGTGGCCGTTCGTGGGGGGATCGAACGATCCGGGATAAATAGCTTTAATGCGCTTCACAGGGCCCTCTTTTGCCGACGGTGTCAAAGAAAGGAGGATTGTATGCGGGGGGAAGAGGAGATGGCAATGCGCTGGGCGAGCCATGCGCTGGGCGAGCCTATGTCGAGCAGCGGGTCCAGCTCTCGACTGAGACTCGTCTCGATAACCTAGGCAAGAGCGGATTGGATGTCTGTCTGTGTGAAGTCGGCGCCCTTAAAGAGAAGAGGTTCGTTCAGAGCTTTTGCCAACGCATAGGCGAAACAATCTCCAAAGTTCAGCCTCGCTGGATGTCCGCTTCCCTGGCCAAAGTCGCGATAAGCGTCACGAGCGACACGCGCCTGAGTTTCTGTCACCGGCTCGATCACAAATTGCGCCTCGCGCAGAAGATCGTCAAACCTCCGGCTCGCGATCGGATCGCGATTGCCATCGATGACCGCGGCCGATTCGACGAAGCTGACTGCGGAGATTCGCCGAACTTCAGCGTTGGCAATCACCTCTGCGAAGGCTGGAGCTTCCGGTTCATCCCGCAGGATGGCGATCAGCGCGGATGAGTCAGCAATCATCGCGGCAATCCTTTCTCGTCATAGAGCAGGTCGCCGTGGTCCGCAGACCGAAACGGTTCTTTCAAGTGCGCGGCGCAGTCTTTGCCGATTCGCGTCAACCGCTCGGCAAGCCCGGCTCCACGCTGGTGCTGCAGGCGATCGAGGCGCTCTCGGATCGCGTTGGTGACGGCCTGCGTCATGTTCTCGCCGGTCAGCTTGGCCAACTGATTGGCGAGTATGTGAGCGTGCTCATTCTTAATGTTAAGGCTCACGATATACCTTCTCTACCGTCTATATCTACCATTCTACCATACAAGGTCAAGAAAAGCGGGTGAATGGGTTCATCCACCCGCCAGAAGAACCTTCTTATCTCCGCGCTGCCGGTACTTTGGCTTCTGCCGCGCTCGGCATGGTGGTCACTCGCCCCTGCGTTCCGGTGGCTTGCGCGGGAACCACTGCCGGAGCGGGCGTCGTCACAGTCGGCACCAATCCCAACGCTTTGCGCACCTCGGCATCGAGCTTGGCCATTGTGTCCTTATTTTCTTGCAGGAAGGTGCGGGCATTCTCGCGTCCCTGGCCGATGCGCTCGCCCTTGTAACTGAACCACGAGCCAGACTTCTCGAGAATATTTTGGGTCACTGCAATATCGAGCAAGTCGCCTTCGCGCGAAATACCTTGGCCGTAAAGAATGTCGAACTCGGCTTCCCGGAAGGGTGCCGCTACTTTATTTTTCACAATCTTGACGCGGGTGCGGGAGCCGGTGACCACGTCTCCCTCTTTAATGGCGGCGATGCGGCGGATGTCAATGCGCACCGACGAATAGAATTTCAGGGCGCGGCCGCCGGTCGTAGTTTCGGGGTTGCCGAACATGACGCCGATTTTTTCGCGAATCTGGTTGATGAAAATCAGGCAGGTGCGCGACTTGGAAACCGTTCCGGTCAGTTTACGCAGCGCTTGCGACATCAGGCGAGCTTGCAGGCCCATATGGCTGTCACCCATTTCGCCGTCAAGTTCGGCCTTGGGAACGAGTGCGGCGACGGAATCGACTACCAGCACGTCGATGGAGTTCGAGCGCACCAGCGCTTCCGTGATCTCGAGCGCCTGCTCGCCATAGTCGGGCTGCGAGACCAGCAGGTTGTCCACGTCCACGCCGAGTTTCTTTGCATAGGCCGGGTCGAGGGCATGCTCGGCATCGACGAATGCCGCCATGCCGCCCAATTTTTGCGCCTCGGCGATCACCTGCAGGGCGATGGTAGTTTTGCCGGAAGATTCCGGGCCGAAGATTTCGACCACGCGGCCGCGGGGCACTCCGCCAACGCCGAGCGCGGCATCGAAGGAAATCGCGCCGGTGGAAATCACCGAAATCGGGACAATCGCTTCCTTCGACCCCAGCCGCATGATGGAACCTTTGCCAAACTGCTTCTCAATCTGTGCGAATGCGAGTTCAATTGCCTTTGTGCGCTCGCTGTTGCGATCTTCCGCTCTGCTGTCGGCCATGATGGCTGCTCCTGTTTTTATGAATCTGGAATCGTAGCCTACACCCGCGGGCTGGGGCGAGAAGTGTTGGCTGTCACATCATTTTGGGTCAGTTTAGCATGAAGCGAATAAAAGGCGAAGCAAGAAGTTGATGGACGTGGTTCAGCTCGCGGCAAAAATCCACCACGGAGTCACGGAGACACGGAGAGGATCAAATGAGTTCCCTTCTGATTTCCTCCGTGACTCTGTGACTCAGTGGTGAAGAGTTTCTTGCTAGACTCGCCTCATGCAGGAAGACATGGAGAATGGCGGCATCTCGGAACGCGGCCCGGCCGTTGGAGGCCCGTCGCTCTACCTCGTGGCCACGCCAATCGGCAACCTGGAAGACATCACGCTGCGGGCGCTGCGGGTGCTGAAAGAGGTGGATCTGATTGCCTGCGAGGACACGCGGCAGACGCTAAAGTTGCTCAGCCATTACGGCATCCAGACGCGATTGGTCAGCTATCACGAACACAACGAGATGACCAAGGCGGCAGAGCTGGTCGTCGACCTCGAAGGAGGCGCCAAGATCGCTCTCGTTACCGATGCCGGCATGCCCGGCATCTCTGACCCGGGATTCCGGTTGATTGCGTTGGCCATACGCCACCATGTGCCAGTCGTGGCGATTCCGGGAGCGTCGGCCGTTCTGGCGGCGCTGGTCGCGAGCGGCCTGCCGACGGATTCGTTCCGCTTCAGCGGATTCTTGCCGTCGAAGTCGGGACAGCGACGCAAGCTGCTGGAAAGCGTGAAAGATTCTCCGCGGACGCAGGTGTTCTATGAAGCTCCGCACCGGCTGCTGGAGACGCTGGAGGATGTGATCGCAATCCTGGGAAGCGACCGGCACATCGTGGTGGCTCGCGAAGTGACGAAGATCCATGAAGAGTTTTTGCGCGGTCGAGCGGGAGAGATCTTGGAGCAGTTCAAAACGCGAGGAGGCGTGAAAGGCGAAATCACGCTGCTGCTCGCAAAAGCTGAAAGCCGAGAACTGACAGCTGAGAGCTCTGTTGTCAGCGTTGCCCAGCGCGTCCGCGAAATCATGTCCGCGGAAAACGCCGATGAAAAGACTGCCCTGAAGAAAGTCGCCAAAGAGCGCGGCATCGGGAAGAGCGAGGCGTACCGGGAGTGGCAGTTGAGTAAGTGATCTGGATGGCTGATGATTTCATGAAACCGTCGGCTCCATAGACCTGAGTAGACTTGGGAGAGTCAACCTCCAAGGCTCGGGAGAAAGGAGCCGAACATGGTGATTATAGGATGCGATTATCACTCGAGCATGCAGCAAAATAGCGGGGATCGATACCGAGAGTGAAGAAGGGGGCGAGCGGCGACTGGAGCACAGTTCGAGCGAAGCCGAAAGGTTTTATCGCGAACGGAAGCAGCGCGGAGTACCGGTGCGGGTGGCTATCGAAGCCAGCGCACTCCTGCGTTGGTTCGAGCGCTTGCTGGTGCGAGTTCGAGATCGAGTTGTGAATCGGTCATCACACCAGGATCGCGGCGCAGCGGGTACACAAACAGAAGACCGACCGCCAGGATGCGCAACTCCGCAGCAAAAAAGGGCGCCCAATTTCAAAGGACTTCTGGTATCGCTGAATTTATACCCTGATAACCCTGATAGAAAATCGGGCTGCCGCAAACTGTGAAGTCGGCCCTTCCCAGAACGTACGCTCACCGGCTGTATTGATTTCGCTTCTTGTCTTCGTGGCGTTCGATTCCTAACTGAATCAGGCGATCGATTAACTCGGGATAGGTCAAGCCCGAGGCCACCCACATCTTTGGATACATACTGATGGCGGTGAAACCGGGCATCGTGTTGATCTCGTTGACGAAAATCTTGCGCGACTTCGGGTCCATGAGAAAATCGACGCGCCCGAGGCCGGTGCAATCGACGGCTTGAAATGCCGCGATGGCGAGTCGCTGCACGGTTTTCATTTCCGCTTTGGTGATGTTCGCGGGGATCACCGCTTCGGAGCCTTCCGACAGATACTTCGCGTCGTAGTCGTAGAACTCTTTGCAGGGAACGATTTCTCCGGGGAGCGACGCTTTCGGATCGTCGTTGCCTAACACGGCGCACTCGATCTCGCGAGCTTTGTTTTTCTTGCCGCCTACTCCTTCTTCGATGACGATCTTGCGGTCGAATTTCGCAGCTTCGGCGATGGCCGGACCTAGTTCCTTGCCGTCATGCGCCTTCGAGATTCCGACCGACGATCCGAGGTTAGCGGGTTTCACGAAGACAGGATACTTCAGCTTGCCCTCGACCAGCGTGCGAACTTTTTTCGGGTCGCGTTCAAATTGGCCGCGCAAGACGGTCACGTGCTTCACGATGGGCAATCCGGCAGCGCAAAATAAAGACTTCATGATGTCTTTATCCATGCCGGCGGAAGAGCCGAGGACGCCGGCGCCAACGTAGGCGATGTCGGCGAGTTCGAGCAGGCCCTGGATCGTTCCGTCTTCGCCGAAGGTGCCGTGCAGGACGGGGAAAATGACGTCCACGTTGATCGCGCGATCGGCGGCGCGGCGGAGATTGGCGTCGATATGAAAGGGAGCGAGTCCAGCGTTGCGCCTGGCTGGTTCCGGAGGTACAACGACGGATTCGCCCGCGGCGATCACGGCTGCGCCGGGAGTTGCCTCGGGATCGCCGGCGCGAAGGTGTGTGGCGCGGGCGCCCTCGCCCGCGGGTTTTTCTCCCTTCAGCAATCTCTCGGCGTGTTCGGCTGTGAGCCAGCGGCCGTCTTTTGTGATGCCGATGGGAACCACTTCATATTTCGTTTTATCGATTGCGTCCAGAACGGATGCCGCTGACAGCAGCGACACTTCATGTTCACCGCTGCGACCACCAAAGAGGATGCCCACTCGAATCTTCGCCATGACATTTCAGTCTGGCGCTCGGCGCGTTTTCCGTCAATCGCAGCTTTGGTTCGGGTAGAGCGGTTTACCACCGAGGACGCAGAGGAACACGAGGAACCCCTTGTAAGGATTCACTGCCGGTTCCTCAGGGCCATCGAGGTGTCCACGCCGCGGTGTGGCGAATCGTTGAGTTCGTCTTCGATATGCCGCTGGATTGCTTCCCATTCCGAGCGCAGGGTCATTTCCTTGATGGCAAACATCGATTCGTGGCGAGCGTCGTCGACGCGCACCGCCAACTCTTTTTTCTTGAAGCGAAAATCGACAACTTCCGCCAGCGGCACCAGTTGATTGGACGATTTGCCCACGATGACAAACACGACTTTGTCGGTGAGCAGGGTGTACTCGGGACAGACTCCTTCATTCGGGGCAGATTGCGGGGGACCGAATGCGGTCATGAAGCCTCCGTGCATAAGGATGCAGTCGCCCATGCGCATACGAATTACAGTCCCATGCTGGTAGCGGCCGAGCGTGGAAGCTAGCGCCAGCGGCATAGTCACCAGCAGCAATACCAGGGTCAACAGCAGCGAAGATTTCATAAGTCTCCAATCAGCAGTCTTCGATTTAGCGAAGGCTGGGCTCGTAGTAATAGCCGTTCCGGCTATGGAAAGTGAGATTCGGGTTGCGAGTCGGCAAAAGGCGAAGAGCGTGAAAACCAGCCTGATGGCTGGGCAAATCGTAGGTCACCACGTATGAGGCGCGCAGATCTTCGAGCACGACGCTCAACAGGGCGGAGGTATTGTCTTGGCGGGTGGAGCGCGCGGAGAAATAGCGACCGCCCGTAGCCTCGGAAATTTGACGCAGGAAGGCGCTGCCGGATGGTTGACTTCTTGGGCCTCCAATGTCAACGGAGTAAATCAAAGTTCCGCCGTCGGTAACGACCTGAATCGCATCGAGCGAAGAATGCAGGCTGATGGTATCGTTGCCGTCCGAGAACAGAATCAGTACCGGACGGACACCGGCGCGCCGATGATGCGAGATGAAATCGGCACCGAAGATGAGCGCGTCGAACAGCGGGGTCGTGCTGCTGCTCTTCACTGCCAGAAGCCTCGTGACTGCACCAGTTGTGCGGCAACCGCTTGAGCAGAGGATGGCCGGCTGCAGGGCGGGGATAGATCCAAGCTTTTCTGGCGATGGGCCTGGAGATGTTCCACCAAAAGAGAGGACGGCGATATTGTCGTCGGGAATCATTTGCTCACGCGTCACCAGTTGCACGACGTCGCTCATGGCGAACTGGAAGCGCGACGCTACGGATTGGCTCGCGTCGACCAGTACCACGACCTCGAGCGCGGTTTCATCGGACCGTGTGAAGCTTCGGAACTTACGCACGACCCGTTCACTGTCGACTACGGCAAAGTCGGAGTTCGTCAGGGTGGTCACCGGACGGTGGCTCTCGTCGGTGGCGAAAAACGTGACCCGTACCTCCGAAACGGTGCTGCGGTAGGTGGCCGGCTCGGCGGTGTCGTTGGTGACGGGAGCGCAAGCCAGGAGCGCAAGTGAGAGAAGTGCCGGTCGAGCATGCCAAAGGGCCAACATTGCAGTCCATTAGCGTCATCGGCGAACGATCGACCACTCCCCAATTACCGCCGTTACATTGGGAGGTGACCATGAGGTTCGGAAAGGCAGCGCCGCTCAGCTTTTTCAGGACTTTTTGCGGACATTTTGATTACAATTGCCGGTGTTCCGGCGGTGCGAGGGCGCAGGAAGAAGAGAACGGGGCGGTCAACGTCGGGTTGTAATCAAAACGGAAGACACGAGAGAAGTGTTTCCGGACTTTGGCGAAGGTGGAGCTTTATGAAAACAACTTGGCTGGTGGGTTGGGTATCGGTTTTGTTGCTCGCGTTTGCGGTTGCCGCTTGGGGGCAGGACGGGGCCACGCCGCGCAAGAAACGCATCGCGATTATGGACTTCGACTATGCCACGGTCCACGACGGCGTTTCGCAGATCTTCGGCCAGGACATTGATGTCGGAAAAGGGGTCGCCGATCTGCTGGTAACGGACCTGGTGAAGAACGGTTCTTATGCCATTATCGAGCGCAAGGCCCTCGACAAAGTACTGACGGAGCAGAATTTCTCGAACAGCGATCGAGCCAATCCTGCCTCCGCCGCCAAGATCGGCAAACTGCTTGGGGTGGACGCTATTCTAGTAGGCAGCATCACGCAGTTTGGCAACGAGACCAAGAATCTGGGCCTCGGCGGGGCCGGCGGGAACTGGGTTGGCCACGGTTTGGGCGGGTTCGGACACAAAAATTCGAAAGCGATTGTTAGCTTGAGCGCGCGCCTGGTGGATATCGACACCGGTGAAATACTGGCCGTTGCCGAAGGCAAGGGAGAGTCTTCGCG
>VFSW01004817.1_pt1 | contig 20091 bp, 10 predicted proteins | sample 5358111 | NCBI WGS metagenome assembly VFSW01 (sample SAMN11554181, study PRJNA540505) | mine drainage metagenome | isolation source: sediment from site ElyBrook_90M | place: USA: Ely Copper Mine, Vershire, VT | collected 2017 | reverse complement strand
GGTCCACGCTCGCCGCTGGCTCATCGCGGCCGCCTTCCTCAGCGGCGCCGCGGCGTTCATGTACGAGCTCGGCTGGATCCGAATGCTGAGCCTGGTGCTCGGCAGTTCCACCCATTCCTTCGAGCTGATGTTGAGTGCGTTCATCTTCGGCCTCGCCTTCGGCGGCCTGTACGTGCGGCGCCGCATCGAAAGCCTGAAGGATCCGCTCACCTACGTTGCCGGCGTGATGGTGGCGATGGGTGCCCTGGCGGCGCTCACGCTGCCGGCCTACAACCTGACGTTCGATTTCATGGCCTGGTTTCTCGGCGCTTATGCGCGCACCCCCGATGGCTACCTGGGATTCAACCTCCTCAGCCAGCTGATCGCCGCGCTGATCATGATCCCGGCGACCTTCTGTGCGGGGATGACGCTGCCGCTGCTGACCCGCGAGCTGTTGCGCCGCGGCGCCGGCGAGCGCGCCATCGGCACGATCTATTCGGCCAACACGCTCGGCGCCATCGCCGGCGTGCTGCTGACCATCCACGTGCTGATGCCGCTCATCGGCGTCAAGGGCGTGATTCTCGGCGGCGCCGCCGTGCACATCGCCCTCGGCCTTTCGCGGCTGCTCGCCGGCCGGCGGCTTGCGGCTCCGGCTTTGCGGGTCGCGCCGGCGCTCGGTCTCGCCGCATTCTGCCTGGTGCTGTTCGCGGTGAAATTGGATCCGCTGCGCATGACCTCCGGGGTGTACCGCACCGGCTCCGCGACCCTGCCGCAGGGCGCGACCGTCGCGTATCTCAGGGATGGAAAGACCGCCACCATCAGTCTGATCGAAAAGGACGGCACGGTGACCATCGGCACCAACGGCAAGCCGGACGCGGGCATCCAGATGGGGCCGGGCGAGCCGACGGTCGATGAGAGCACCATGGTGCTCGCCGCCGCCATTCCGCTCAGCATGCAGCCGCATCCGGCACGCGTCGCCAACATCGGCTTCGGCTCGGGGCTGACCACCCATACGCTCTTGACCAGCGGGCTGGTCAAGCGGCTCGACTCCATCGAGATCGAGCCGTTCATGGTGGACGCCGCGCGCCGCGGCTTCGGGGCGCGCATTCACAATGTGTTCGAGGATCCGCGCAGCCACATCGTCTACGAGGATGCGAAGACATTTTTCGCGAGTTCGCGCGAGCCCTACGATCTGATCGTCTCCGAGCCCTCCAATCCGTGGGTGAGCGGCGTGGCCACCCTGTTTTCGGGCGAGTTCTACGGCCGGATCACCCACTACCTCACGCCCGATGGTTACTTCGTCCAGTGGATGCAGGTCTACGAGACGAATCTCGGCATTCTGGCCTCGGTCATCAAGGCGCTCGCTCCGCACTTTGGCGCGTACGCGCTCTACAACGTCGATGACCTGGACGTGCTGATCGTCGCCACTCGAGGTCCGGCCTTGAGGACGCCGGACGAGCGCCTGCTGCAATCGCCGCAGCTGCGTGCCGAGCTCGCGCGGGTCGGCGTGCAATCGGTCGCTGACTTCCAGTCGCGCAAGATCGGCGACAATCGCACCTTGGGTCCGGTGCTCAACGCGCTGGCGGTGCCGCCGAACTCCGATTTCTTCCCCTACGTCGATCTGAACGCGCCGCGCCTGCGCTATCTGAAGGCCAATGCCATGGAGCTGCCCGCGCTTACCGTGCTGCCCATTCCCTTCCTGGAGCTGCTCGACGGCGCGGCGCCGCGCGCGGCCACGCCGGCGCCCTCGGCGGCCAGCGGCGTGGTCCGCGATCAGCTCGTGCAGCGCGCGCTCGACATTCGCGCTGCGCTGCTGAGCGGCAGCCTCGAGCGCCTGGATCCGGACACGGCCAGAGCTCTGTGGCTGATCGGCACGGCAGCGGATGCCTGCGCCGCAGCGCCGGGGCGCGCCGGTTGGCAGCACGCGGTCCGGCACCTCAGCGACGCCACCGCGTCGTATCTGAGCCCCGCCGAGCTTCGGGTGGTATGGAGTCAGGTGGAGTCGAGCGCGTGCTATCGGTCAGCGGCGGGGGACGACAAGGCGTGGGTGGATTTATGGGCGGCAATCGCGCGGCGCGACTCGCCGGCCATCGCCGCGCTCGGAACCGGCTTGCTCGCGCCGGGGTCGCCCGAATCGTCCGCCGCGGGCGGCGATCGCGCCTATCTCACCACCGTCACCGCGGCCGCCGACGTGAGCATGGGGGAACCTGCGCGGGCGCAAAAACTGCTGCAGGCGCAGTGGGATCGGTTCGATCACGCCGGTCCGTTCGACTTTGCGTTGCGCGAACTTAACGCCCTGACCCGGCAACCGCCAGAGCCGCCGCGCTAGTCTCAGCGCGCCGCCAGCCGCCCAACCTGATCCGTCACGGGCAATCGCGGCCGTGCTCCGCTCCTCAACAGGCTCTCGAACTGCACGGCGGGGACCGCTTCGCTGAACAAGAAGCCCTGGTACTCATCGCAATGGAAGCGCCGCAGAATCTCCAGCTGAGTGGCGGATTCGACGCCCTCCGCGACGACCTTCAGATCCAGCGAATGTCCCAGTGCGATGATGGCCTTGACGATCGCGACATCGTCGGGATCGACGGCCATGTCGCGAACGAAGGTGTAGTCGATCTTCACGCTGTCCACCGGGAAGCGCTTCAGATACGCGAGCGAGGAGTGTCCCGTGCCGAAGTCGTCGATCGCGAGCGTGATTCCATGGTTCTTGATCTGTTCGAGCAGCTGCAGCGCCCTGCCCGGATTCGTCATGACCACGCTCTCGGTGATCTCGAACTCCAGCAGCCGCGGGTCGCATCCCGTCCGGTGCAAGACCTGGTGCAGATTATCGAGCAATCGCGAATCGGCAAACTGCTGGGCCGAGAGGTTCATGGCCACCCGCGTCGGCGGCAGTCCCTCGTTGCGCCAGCGGATGATGTCGAGACACGCGGTTTCCAGGACGAAGCTGCCGATGGCGCCGATCAATCCGACCTCTTCGGCCACGCCGATGAAAGCGCCCGGCGGCAGCAGCCCGCGCTGCGGATGCCGCCAGCGCACCAGGGCCTCGGCGCCCGCGATGCGGCCGGTCGCGATATCGATCTTCGGTTGGTAATGGACCTCGAATTCGCGCCGCGCCACCGCCTGACGCAACTCGTTCTCCAGCGCGAGCCGCTCGACGCTGTGCTCGTTGATCTCGCTCGAATAGAATTGAAAATTGTTCCTGCCGGATGATTTTGCCCGGTACATCGCGATGTCCGCATTCTTCAGCAGGGACGCCCCGTCGGCGCCGTCCTTGGGATACATCGCGATGCCGATGCTGCCGGACAATTGGTAGACGTTGCCGTTGACCGTCAACGGGCTGGACATGGCGGTGAGCAGCTTTTGAGCGATGGCGCTGAGGTCGTGCGTGTCGGCCGACTGCTCGACCAGCAAGGTGAATTCGTCGCCGCCGACGCGTGCCAGGGTGTCGGTGCCGCGCACGCAGGCGCGCAGATGGTTTGCGATCTGGCGAAGCACCGCATCGCCGGCGTCGTGCCCGAGCGTGTCATTGATGATCTTGAAACGGTCGAGATCGAGGAACAGTACGCCCGCCGGGTTGCCGGAGCGCTGCGCGCGCGCGAGCGCGATGTGCAGCTGGCAATTGAAGAGCAGACGATTCGGAAGTCCGGTCAAATCGTCGTGGTGAGCCAGATGCCGGATGCGGTCCGCTGCCTGGCAGCTCTCGATCGCGATGCCCGCAAGATTGGCGCAGATGCCGATGAGCTGAGCATTCGATTGAGGCGCCTCCGCGTGGCGCCCCTTGTACAGCGACAGTGTACCGAGGCGCTGATCCTTGCTGCCGATGATCGGGCGGGCGCTGACCCGCTGCAGGACGCCTGCGTCCGTCTGTGCGACTTCGGCGGCAACCCCGTCGAAGTCCGGCGGCATCGAGGGCGAGAGCCCCACGCAGGTGCCCGTGCCGACGGCATTCTGCGCAACCAGCGAGCAGGCCCCGCCCCCGGACTGCTGTTCCACGAACTGCGCCAGGGTCGTCAGAATAACCTTGAGCTCCGCGCCGGATGCAATCAGGTTCAGGATGCGATTCTGGTCCGCCAGCACCGCGGCCTGATGGCGCCGCTCCGCCTCCCGCTGCAGGCCGTCCAGCGCGAAAGACGCCTCCATCGCCAGCTGCTCCAGGAGCTCGACGATGTCATTCTGAAAATACCTCTCTTCCTGCGAAAACACCCAGAGCACGCCGATGACCTCGTTCCGGCATAGCAAAGGAAACGATGCCTCGGACGGGAACACCCTGCGGGAGTCGCCGGTGCCGTTGAACACGCGGGATTGGCGCGTGCCCAGCGGGGCGCGCGCCGCGTCGGCGTCACCCGCGGCGCTGCTCGCGAACTCGGCCTGCAGCGTCTGCAGGTAGTCTTGCCGGTCGCCGTGAGCGGCGACGAATTCGATGCCCGGCGGGGCGCGCCTCGACAACCCCACGGCCGCCAACATAAGTCCGCTGGTGCCCACGCAGATCCGGCACAGCTCATCGAGCAGCTGATTGCGGTCGCGTACACGGGAGATCAGCTGGCTGGTCTGGCTCAAGGCCGCATACAGCTCGGTCAGACGCGCCAGGCCATGCTGCTTGGCGTCGCGCTCCCGCACGCGTGCGTGCGTCACCCGAATGCACAGCAATCCCGTGATCAGCGTGCCAAGCGCGAGCGCGAGGATCAGCAAGCTGCGGGTCGTGCGCGCCAGGTGACCCAAGGTGGAGGAGAAACGCGCTGCGAGCGGCGTGAGCTCGCCGTTGATCCGATGCAGCTCGGCGCGAATGCGCGCTTGCTCCGCGGCCGCAACTGCGCTCCCGTCGGCCGGGTGCAGGCGTGCAGCGAGCGCGCAGATCCGCAGCGTGTACTCATCGCCCTCGGTCCAGATGTCGATCGCGCGCCGCACCGGGCCGAGATCGCCGAACAACTGGAACACCAGGATGATGCTTTCGACGTCGGCGGGATCGCTGCCGCCCTCGAGGAAGCCCGAGCGAACCACCTTGAGGTCCACGGGACGGCGTTGCAGGGCAATGCGCGCCTTCCAGTCGCCCAACGGAAAGGCGATGGCCGCCTGGTACAGCTGAAAGTCATCCTCCGCATGCGACAGCGCGTATTGCGACAGATAATAGGTGGCGTTTTTCTGGCCCTTCGAATACAGACCCTCGCCGCCGACCCAGGCCCGAATGGTGGAGAGCAGCTCGATGCTGACCACGGCCGCAATCAGCATCACTGTCAGCGAAACGAGGACCGGCGCCACGAAGCGAATCGCCAGCCGCGGTATCCCGTTCGAATCATCGGAGCTGCGGTGCAGTCGCTGCATCTCGGCGGTGCTCGGGTCGTCGACGATCCTCCCTTAACGGGTCGCGAGCGCCCGGTGCCGCGGGGGCCTGCGGAACCGCAAAGGAATGAGAACACTGGCATCCACCTGGGGGTCGTCCGCGCGCGAGAAAACTGGACCCAGCCTAGCTACCCGGGCGATCGGATACCGAGAGAGCTGTCACGGCTCGGCTCGCCGCGCGTCCCGCCGGGCCGAGCCGTCGGCCGCGATGCGCGAACTCGGTGGGCGTGCGGCCCCGGTACGACAAAGGTTCTCCCCTACAGCGCCCTCAGGGCATCGCGGTTGCGTGCGCTAGTGCCCACCTTTAGACTCTACATAATCTGGTGCCGGGTGCGCGCATGCGCCGATAACCGGCGGCGGGGATGCTCAAGTTCTGGAAATGATGGGCCGGATCACGGTAATCGCGGGCCCGCTTTATCGCCAAGCGCCGGCGGATGCAATCCCGCGCGACTTATTGTCAAATTCAAGGAAGGAGTACTGGTGGACACCGCGTACGAGTTAGCAGCCGAAAGTCAGTGGATCGAAACCCTCAAGCTCTACCTTCAGCCCGACTGGAACGAACTCGTGACCGGAGAATGGGCGGCCAACCTCAGCAACGGATCCTGGTCGACCGACGCCATCCGCGGCTGGTGCCTGCAGCTCTACCCCTTTGTCCACGCGTTCCCGAAGTTCCTGGCCGAAGCGCTGATCAAGGTGGAGGACGAGTACTCGCGCTCCTTCCTGATCGACAACATCAGAGTCGAAAAGGCCCACGCCGAGCACTGGCTCTGGATGGGCGAGGGCTTCGGCATCCCGCGCAGTGAGATGATGGCCATTGCCGAAGGCGACCGGCCGATGTTGCGCGACGTGCAATCGTTGAGCGACTGGATCTGGTACATCAACGCGAAGGGTTCGCTGGCGGAGGCGGTTGCCGCGACCAGCTTCGCCATTGAGGGTGCCACCGGCGATCTGACCCGCGGGCTGATCAACGCCTTCGAGGCGTACGGATCGCGGGAAGGCGTCAAGATGAACCCGCGAACCACGAAGTGGTTTCGAAACCATGCGAAATACGACGACGACCATCCGCGCATCGCGTTGCAGATCGTTGCGCGCTACGCGCAAACCGAGCGTGCGCGCATGAAGGTCATGGCGGCTGCGCGCCGCAGCCTGCAATTGCTCAATCTGGCGCTGCTCACGGCCAGCCGCGAATATTCGTCTGCGGGGCAGGGCGTACCCGTGCTCGCGAGCGCAACGCAGCCGCGCACCATCGATCGCCGCCACGCGCGGCAGCCGATTGCGTTTCCCGATCGCCGCATCGTCGAGCGCCATGTCAGGCCCGCGGCCACGGTCGAGCGGAGCCGGTTGGCGGCCGCGAACTGATGCGGCTTGCGCCGGTACGGCGCGCGCGCATCGGCCGCGCACGATAAGCGTGCGCCAAACCACCGCGACGCACCGCTCCGAGGCGCGATGCGGCGGTTCGGCCGCGCACGCCGGCCGCGGCCGGCGCATCCCCCGCGGCGGTGAGCGCGCCGCTCGAAATGTCGCTTGCGACTCCGCGGAAATTTCCTATAGTTACTTGAACGTGAAGCGAGCAGGTAGCTTCGGTCGACGCACGGCCGATCACGGAGGGGTCGATGCTGAGGACTTTGCGCCTGGCGGCGCGCGGGTGGCCGACGTGGCTCGCGGTCTGCTATGCCCTGAGCGGCTGGGCGCTCGGTATCTGGATGTTGACCCGTCCCGCGCCGGGGCTGAACGTGCTCGGCGTGCTGCTGGTTACGCACTCCCTCGTGTGCTCGGCGTATCTGATCCACGATTGCGTGCACCACGCCGTGTTCAAAACCACCCGCGCCAACGACCGGTTGGGCGTGCTGATGAGCTGGCTGAACGGTGCGTGCGTCGCAAGCTATCGGCGCCTGAAGAAGAAGCACCTGCGGCATCACTCGGATCGGCTCGACGTGGTGACCTTCGATTATCGCGCGGCGTTGCAGCGTGCGCCGCGCATCCTGCGGCGCGGCGCTCTGCTCCTGGAATGGGCGTACGTGCCGGCGGTCGAGCTGCTGATCCGCGGCATGATCGTGGCGGCGCCGTTCTCCTCCGGCGGCTCGGCGGAGCGTACTCGCGTGATCCTGGTGCTGCTCGCACGGGGCGTGCTGTTCGCGGCGCTGGCGTGGCTGTCCCTGAAGGCCGCCCTGTTGTATGCGCTCGCCTATTTCCTGTTCCTCACGGTGCTGCGTTTCCTGGATGCGTTCCAGCACACCTATGAGGTGTACGCCTCGTACTCCCTCGAGGCGGCCGCGCCCGATCCGCGGCGCGATCTGCGCTACGAGTACCAGAATACCTACTCGAATCTGTTGAGCGCACGGTGGGCGTGGCTCAATCTGCTGGTGCTGAATTTTCCCTACCACAATGCGCACCACGTGCGCCCGAACGCGCCCTGGTATCGATTGCCCGCGCTGCATCGCTCGCTGTACGGCGAGCGCGATCCGCAGGTGATCACCTGCCGGCAGCTCGTGGCGAGCTTCCATCGGCATCGAGTGGCCCGCGTGCTGGCGCAGGATTACGGCTCCGTGGCGGCCGGCGGCGACCGCGCCGGCGGCTTTCTGGGCGCCGTGGGGGTGTCGTTTCTGACGGCCGTGTGACCGGCCGTGTAACCGCTCATTCACGCCATACCGGGAATGCCGGCCAGCGCCGGTACGCGAGGAAATCGTGGCTCGGCCAGAGCTCGGCGCGCTCGGAGCCGGCGAGCGCGTTCAGGCGGCGAATGCTCGCGAGGGCGAGCGCGTAATCGTCGCGCCAGCAGCAGCCGGGGGCGATTTCGTCGGTCAGGTTCTCCTCGAGGTCCGCGGCATCGCCGCACAGGATGACGGGCCGCCCGCGGGTCATCTCGATGAACAGCGACATGTGGCCGGCGGTGTGGCCCGGCGTCTCGAACGCGCGCACCCCGGGGGCCAGCTGATAGTCGCCGCTCTGCGTCTTCCAGCGAGCAGCCGCGGACACTTCGTCGGCGAACACTCCGGCGTCGAGCCCGGTGGCCGCGGCGGCGATCTCCGCGCGATGCACGTGCACCTCGCAGCCGGGCAGCTCGCACAATCCCCCCGCATGATCGAAATGCAAATGCCCGAGCAGCACGAGATCGATATCCGCCGGCGCGAGGCCGAGCCGCGCGAGATGGGCGGGAATGCGCTGCTGTTCGGTCATCACCGGCGGCTCGAACAGCGGCCGCATCGGCTCGAAGAATCGGCTGCGCAGCTGCGCGCTCGAGACCTTGCCATAGTCGCAGCCGACGTCGTAGAGAATCCGCCCGTTCGGCGTCTCGATCAGCACGGCGAGAATGGGGGCGTCGATGAACTCGCCGCGACCGCGGTCCCGGGTGGAAACGATTTTTTCATAGCGCTGCGTTCCGGTCAGCAGCGGCCAAACTCGAATCGCGCGCGACGTGACGCTCTCCTTGCCGTGTGCATTGTGCCGGGTTGCCCGGCGCTCCATTGCCGTAGCCTACTATGGCGCCAAATAAAATGCCCCCGGTCGCCGGCGCCGGCCGGCGTCGCGATCCCGACCGCTGCGCCTACGGCCCCAGGCCGTAAATATCGAGCTCGCCGGGCGTGCCGGTCGAGCTGTCCGCGCCGCCCGTGTTGTTGCCGCGCGTTCCCACGTACACCCGGCCGTTGGCGACGGTCGGTACGGTGAATTTCACCGCGTAGCCGGCGGCATCCGCCGGATTGGTGGAACTGTTCCAGAGTTCGGTCGCGAGATCGGTGGCATCGTAGGCATGCAGCACCGCGGGACCGCAGGACGAGGATTGTTGGGTGCAATAGCTGTTGTCATCGAGCGCCCACACCAGACCGTTGTGCGTGCCGGATGCGGATACCGAGGGCGTCGCGCCCGGAAAATTGTAGATGTGCGTGGAGATGGAGGACAGGCCGAATGGCAACGCCGCCGCCGTCAATCGATACGCGTGCAACGCTTCGCCGGCGGGGGCGACGAACAGATAGGTGTTCCACAGCGCCGCGGTTGCGAACAGTCCGTGACCGAGGGCAATGATCTGTGCCGCGAACGTGTCGCCGAAGCCGCCGAGCAGATCCCGATTCAAGACGTACAGGTTGCCGTCCTTGCCGCCGCACAGGAGCGCATGGATCACCGTGTTGCCCGCCGGCAGGTCCGCGAGCAGCGCAGCGCCCCCCGACCCGAAGTCCTCGTCGTGCTGATACAGGGTGAGCTCGTCCGACGGGGTGAAGTACTGACTGACCCCGAGCACGGCGCTCAGCTGCAACAGCGAGTCACCGTAATCGTTGTTGGGCGGGGTGACGCTGTCGAGGTCGAACTGGCCGTTGCCGGTCGACACATACAGATTGCCGCTCGAGTCCACCGCCGGCGCCTCGCCGGCCATCCATACGCCGCCGCGCCGCAGATTGGGCTCGGTGTTGAATGCCGCGCTCCGCGAGAACCCGCTGCCGTCGTACCGATACGCCATCACCCAGCCGTACCACGGCGCGCTGTCCTCGTGCGAGCCCCAGGTGATGTACACGGTGTCGTTGGCGAGCGCGAGACCGCCGCGCTGATTCTGCTGCTTCACGTTGAAGGTCACCGTGGTGCCGCCGTCGCCGGTGCCGGGAACCGTTGCCGTGATCACGGCGGGAGAGCCCGCCTCCTCGCTGCCGCTGGTGAGGTCGATGGCGTGCAGCCGCTGATAAAAGGTGGTCTGCGCCGAGTTCACCGACTTCGACACCACATAGAGTATCCCGCTCTGGGGATCGATCACGGGCGTGCCGGTCACGCCGATCTCGGGCACGATGTCCCCGTCGCCGGAACCCACCAGGGTGTTGGGGACCGCGGTCTCGCCGGCGCCGGCGCCGTGCGCCGCATCGATCAGGCTCACCGTCCAGAGCGGCGTGCAGGCCGCGGAGTCGCCGTCGAAGGCGTACAGGCTGTCGTGTGCAGTCGCCGCCAACACGACGTTATGCGGCGCGCCGTTCACCGTGAGGTTGGCGACCCACAGCGGCTGAGCGTAGATCGCCCCGTCGACCGCGCAGGCGGCGAGTTTGCCGAACGAGCTGCCGACGGTGGCGACGGTGAGCGCGTACTCCTGCTGATTCGCGCCGTCGCGCGCCAGGTCGTTGTGATGGGTGTACATCCCGGGCAGGTCGGTGACTGCCGCGTTCGCGGTCGCCGTCTGCGTCGAGTTCGCAACGCTCGTCGCCGCGATGACGTGCACGCCGGCGCTGCCCGCGGTGTACAGACCGCTCGCGTCGATGGTGCCGGCCGTACCGTCGCCGCCGGCGATTCCGTCGACCGACCAGGTGGCTGCGCCGCCGCCCGGTACGGTGGCGGTGAACTGCTGCGTGCGCGTGAGCGTGATGGCAGCGTTCCGCGGGGAGAGGCTCATCGGCACGCTCGATACGGTGAGCGTGGCCGACGCGCTGCTGCTCGCGCCGCCGGGACCTGAACACATCAACGAGTACCCGGTGGTGGTGCCGACGGCGCCGGTACTCCGAGTGCCGCCGGGGCCGAGCGCGCCGCTCCAACCGCCGGACGCGGTACACGCGGCGGCGTTGGTCGAACTCCACGTCAACGTCGCCGAGCCTCCCGGCGCGATCACGGACGGGTATACCGACAGCGTGGCGGTCGGTATTACGTTCACCGTGACCGCCGCGGGCGGGCTCGTGCCGCCGGGCCCGGAACAGGTCAACGTGTACGTCGTCTGGGCATTTACCGCGCCGCTGCTTTGCGTGCCGCTGGCGGCGAGCGCGCCCGCCCAGCCGCCTGAGGCAGTGCACGCAGCGGCGTTGGTCGAACTCCAGCTGAGGTTCGATGAGGCGCCCGCCGCGACGGGGTTCGGAGCGGCCGAGAGCGTCGCCGTCGGCGCCTGCAGAATGGCGACGGTGGCGCTCGCCGGAGTGCTGATGCCGCCGGCGCCCGTGCAAACGAGGGTGTAAGTCATCGCCGCGGTCAGCGGCCCGGTGCTCTGCGTGCCGCTCGTCGCCAGCGCGCCGCTCCACCCGCCCGCCGCCGCACACGCCGTGGCGTGCGTCGACGCCCAGGTGAGCGTGGCGGCGCTGCCCGCGGTGATCGTGGTCGGATTCGCGCTCAGGCTGGCCGTCGGCGGCACGTTGACCACGATCGTGACCGTCGCAGGCTGACTGATGCCGCCCGCGCCCGTGCACGTCAGCGCGAAGCTGGTGTCGGCGCTGAGCGCTCCGGTCGGGCGGCTGCCGCTGGCTGCGAACGTGCCGCTCCATCCGCCGGAGGCGCTGCACGAGGTCGCGTTGGTCGTGGACCATGACAGCGTCGCGCCGGAGCCCGCGTCGACCGAGGTGCTCGATGCCTGCAGGGCCACGGTCGGCAGCGCGACGACCGGCACCGCGCCGCCGCCGCCGCAAGCCGACAACACGGACATGGCCGCGGGCGCACCGAGAGAAGTAATGAGCCGCATGAAATCCTGCAGCGAGGTTCCATGAATCGTATGGCAAACACCCCGCATGCGCGCGGGCCCCCGGCAGAATATATCCGTTGTGTACGCTGCCTCACAGGGCTGAAATGATTATGTTTCGTGCGCCTGCCGGCGCTGCGGCCGGAAGCGCACTTTTCGCTCCCGTGACGACGCTCACAGATTACATAACGTTCGTGAGACCCATTGCCCGGAGCCCCGCACGCCTGATCCGCACAATGCAGGCTCGAGGTCATGACATCACGCGAGAGGCGCCCGACCATGTGGTTCTTAGCGCTGGCCGCTCTGGCCGCCGAATTCAAGCCGTCCGCCTGGCTGCTGGATCAGCCCGGAAGCCCCGTGGCGCGATTTTTCGACGGCGGCTCCGGCGTGTGGCCGGCATGTTTCGGGGTGCTGATTCTATGCGCCGGATTCTTCGGCCTGGTCGGACTCGGTGATTTCGCGGGATCGGACTGGCTCTACTACAGCGCGGAAGGCGGCCTCGGCTCGTACCTGCTGAAGCGCACCTTCACGCTTAACTAGGCGGCTGTCGCCGGGCTCGCGGCCCGAGCGCCCCTCACGGCGCGCTCATCGAATCTGCGCCAGCGCCTGCTCGAGATCGGCGATCAGATCCGCGACATCCTCGATGCCGGTCGAGTATCTCACCAGACCTTCCGGAATACCGGCGGCGGCCCGCTCGGCGGCCGTGCATTCGACGTGGCTGGTCACCGCGGGCGGACCGACCACGGTTTCCACACAGCCGAGATTGGCGGCGAGATGCGCGAACTCGAGCTTCGGCAGGAACGCCTTGATGGCGTCGAGCCCTCCGCGGACGCTGAAGCTCAGCATGCCGCCGAAGCCGCGCATCTGCCGCCTGGCGACGTCGTGGTGCGGATGGGATTCGAGTCCTGGATAGTTGACCTGTTCGACCGCCGCGTGGCGGCTGAGCCAGCGGGCGATGGTCAGGGCGCTGTCGTTCTGGCGCGCGATGCGCAGACCCAGGGTCTTCATGCCGCGCACCAGGCTGTAGGCATCGCCGGCGCTGAGCGTGGCGCCGTTGATCTCCCGGAAATGATAGAGCCGCTGAACCAGCTCCCGCCGTCCGCAGGCGGCGCCGCCGAGCGCATCGGCGTGCCCGCCCAGAAACTTGGTGGCACTGTGCAGCACGAGATCGGCGCCCAACGCCAGCGGATTCTGGTTGATCGGCGTCGCGAAGGTATTGTCCACCGCGACCAGCGCGCCCACCCGATGCGCCGCGTCCGCGAGGCGCGCGATGTCGGTGATCTTCACGGTCGGATTGGTCGGCGACTCCAGATACAGAAGCTTGCAGCCCTTGGCGATCTCAGCCTCGATCGCCGCGTGCCCGCCGGTCGCGCAGAGCGTCGCGTCGATGCCGAACGCGGGCAGGAATTCGGTGAACAGCTTGTTCGTGCCGCCGTAACTGTCCTTGATCGACACCACCCGGTCGCCCGGCCGCAGAAACGTGAAAAAGGTCGCGCTGATGGCGGCCATGCCGCTCGCGAAGCTGGTGGCCGCCTCGGCCGCCTCCAGATCCCGAACCTTGTCCTCGAAAGCGCGCACCGTGGGGTTGGTGTTGCGCGAGTAGATGTGACCTTCCTCGTGTCCGAGGGCGACGGCGAGCCAGGTGTCGATGTCCCGATAACCGAAGGACACGCTGTGCACCACCGGTACCTGCGTCGCGCGCTCGTAGGGCTCGTGCTCCCGCTCGCCGCCCCAGATGGCGGTGGTCCCGCTGCCGCAGCCCGGCCGATCGCGCTTGATCTCAGTCATGAATGCTCTCCCGGAGGTTTCGCCCGTTGCGCCACCCGCCGATGATATAGAATCGGCCGGCGCCGAACTCAAGCACGGGGCCGCGGGGCGCGGCGCCCGCGCCCGACGTTGAGGCAGCATCGTGCGTCTCGGGCGTCCGCCCGGCAGATCGCCGCGCAAAGGGGCATGGGATGACGAAACGGGGCTTGCAGACATTCGCGCCGGTGCCGGCCGGCGTGCTGCTGGTTGTGCTCGCCGTGCTCGCCGGCTGCGGTGCGCACGGCGACTCATCCTCGGTTTCCGCCGCGCCCGCCACGGCCGCGCCGCCGCCGGCCCCCGCGCCCGCGGCTCCGGCGCCCCCGGCGGGGGCTGTGGGCGCCGCGCGCCTTGCCGCCGCCGATCCGGACCAATGGCTCACCCCGGGTCGGGATGCCGAGGGCACCTATTTTTCACCGCTCAAGGACATCGACGCCGGTAACGTCGGCACGCTCGGTTTCGCCTGGGACTATCGTCTCGGCACCAACCGCGGCCAGGAGTCGACACCGCTGGTCATCGACGGCGTGATGTATGCCACCAGCAACTTCGGACGGGTGTACGCGCTCGATGCCGCCGGCGGCAAGGAGCTCTGGACCTACGATCCGCACATCGACGGCCGCTGGGCGCGCTATGCCTGCTGCGATGCCGTCAACCGTGGGCTCGCGGCGTTCGACGGCCGGCTGTACGTCGGCGCGATCGACGGTTGGCTGCATGCGCTCGATGCGCGCAGCGGCCGGCTCTTGTGGAAAGTCGACACCTTGATCGGGCGCGCGGAGCGCCGGCCCTACACGCTCACCGGGGCGCCGCAGCTCGCCCAAGATCTCGTGGTCATCGGCAACGGCGGGGCCGACTTCGCGGGTGCGCGTGGCTACGTTTCCGCCTACGACCGGGTGAGCGGCGCGCTGCGCTGGCGCTTTTTCACCGTACCGCGCGATCCGGCCCAGGGCCCGCAGGAGCAGCCGCATCTCGCGGCGGCGCTCAACACCTGGGACCCGGGGCATCGCTGGGACAGCGGCAGCGGCGGGACGGTCTGGGACGGGATGGCCTACGATCCGGGGCTCGATCTGGTGTACATCGGTACCGGCAACGCGGCGCCCTACAACATGAAGCTCGGCGGCCACCGCGGCGGCGACGAGCTGTACGCAGCCTCGATCGTCGCCATCCATGCGCGCGACGGCTCCATGGCCTGGTATTACCAGACCACGCCCGGCGATCGCTGGGATTTCGACAGCACCCAGAAGCTCGTGCTGGCGGACGTGGACATCGGCGGCCGGCGCCGCCGGGTGATCATGCAGGCTGCCAAGAACGGCTTCTACTACGTGCTCGACCGCGCGAGCGGCGCGCTGTTGTCCGCGAACAATTTCGCCTATGCGAGCTGGACCCGCGGCATCGATCCGAAAAGCGGCCGGCCGCGCGTCGATCCGAGCGCCGAGTATGCGCGCGGCCCCGCGCTGGTATTTCCGTCGGAGGCGGGTGCGCACAGCTGGCAGCCGATGGCCTACGATGCCGGGCGGGGCCTCGCCTATATTTCCGTGCAGGAGATGGGCAACATCCTGCTCGAGACCAGCGACCGCCCCGCCGGTCTGGTCGAGGGTCAGTTCACGACACCGGCGTTTCCGCCGGAAGCCTACGACCCGCAGGCCATGCGCTCCTTATACGGCGTGCTGCCGCCGCTCGCCGATCTCGAGCGGCCGATCAGGACCAATCCCGCCTCGCGCGGATTCCTGCGGGCGTACAGCGTCGCGGAGCACCGCGTGCGCTGGGAAACGCAAACGGCCACCGCCTGGGACGGCGGCGTGCTCGCCACCGGCGGCGGACTGGTGTTCCAGGGCGACGCCAACGGCAATCTCAATGCGTATGCCGCCGACAGCGGCGCGCGCCTGGCCTCGATTTCCCTCGGCACCTCGATGATGGCGGCGCCCATGACCTACCGGGTGAACGGCGTCCAGTACGTCGCCATCGTCGCAGGCTTCGGCGGCGGGGCCGTCATCAACGGCTATCCGCTCGATCCCGCCTCCGCCGCGTACCGCTACGGCAACGACGGACGCATCATCGCGCTGAAGCTCGGCGGCCCGCCGCCGCCGCTGCCGCCGCCGCGCACCGAGGCGCCGTTGCCGGAGCTGCCCGCGCGGCCGACCGATGCGCGGCAGATCGCGGCGGGCGAGGTGCTGTACAACCGCTATTGTTCCCGCTGCCACGTCATGGGCCGCGGCAATCTGCCGGACCTGCGGCGCATGCAGCCGGGCACTCAGGCGCTGTTCAACGGCATCGTGCTCGGCGGCGCCTACGCGCCGAAGGGGATGGGCCGGTTCGACGACGTGCTGTCGCCGGCGGACGTCGATGCCATTCACGCCTATCTCATCGACGGAGGATGGGCGTCACTCCCACATCCACGCTGAGCTTGTGCCGCCCGCCGCCCACGATCATGCCGCGCAGCGGCGACACGTCGCCGAAATCCCGGCCCCAGGCGAGGGTCACATGATCTTCGCCGACCACGCAATCATTGGTCGGATCGAAATCGATCCAGCCGTGCGGCGGGCAGTACACCGACACCCAGGCATGCGAGGCATCGCCGCCGACCAGCGCTTCGCTGCCCGTCGCGCGGGCGGTTCTGATGTAGCCGCTCACGTAGCGCGCGGCGAGCCCCGAGGAGCGCAGGCAGCCGATCATGAGATGGGCGAAGTCCTGGCAAACGCCGCGGCGGCTCGCGAGCACCTCGGCGATCGACGTGCGGTTGCTGGTCGAGCCGGGAACGTAGTCGAAGTCGCGGTAGATCCGCTGCGTGAGCGCCGCGGCCGCGGCGGCGACCGGCCGCCCGGGCGGGAAGCACTCACGGGAATATTCCTCGACCGCGTGTTTCAACGGCACGTGGCTCGAGCGCATGCGGTAGCGGCAGGCGTCCAAGTCGGCGCCGCTCATGGGCGCGGCCCGATAGCTCAAGCGCGTCCGGCCGCGCTCCCAGGCCTCGCCGGCATCCGGCGCGCGGGTCCCGCGCGGCAGCACCTCGACCGGCATCTCGGCGGGGACGGACAGGCGGTCGTGCGTGCGGTCGTACTCGAGCCGCGCAATGTGGTTGCCGAAGGCGTCGCGGTCCTCGTGCGCCGAGCTCGGCTGCGGATCGAGATCGAGACGGTGGGAGAGGCAGCGCTGGAAATCGAAGTCGCGCGGCTTCAAGTGCAGCAGGTGGTGCGAATGGGCGACTTCGCCGCCGTATTCGTACAGCGTCGCATGGCGCACGAGGTAGCGCATCACGCGGTCACCGCTTTGAGCTCGAAGTCGACGTGCGAGAAATGCTGCGAGGTGAGCTGATCCGAGATCTGCGCGGCGGCGGCGTTCAGCTCCTTCAAGCACTGTGAGAGGACGCGCCGCGAGGCCTGCACCATGACAGGATCGTCGCTCATCGCGTCCTCCTTCAGGGCGATCAAATCCTCGATGGGCTCGTACAGCGCATCCTGCGGACGGGTGCCGAGCGACTCGGCCACTTCGATGAGCAGCGTATTGACCGATCTCCACTGGAAGGCGAGGGCGCGCGGATTGTGGTCGTCGTAGATCAGAAGCTCGATGGCGTTGTGCCACACGGGCGGCGCCCGGTAGCGGGTGCGGTAGGTGATGGCGCTGTCGCCCAACTCGAGCAGCCATTCGAGCTCCTGGCGCAGCGGCGTGTCGGCGGCCGCCAGGCGCCGCGCGAGGACCTCGCAGAGAAACTGCAGCCGTTCCAGCCGCCGGCCGATCAGCATGAGGCGCCAGCCGTCATCCTGCGTCATGTCATCGAGCGCGAATCCGGCCAGCGACACGAGCGAGAGCAGCAATCGATCGAGCGTCTCGCGGGCATCGCTCCGTGCAGTCTCCGCGCGGCGGAATTCGCGCTGCAACACCGTGATGGCGCGCCAGTTCTCGGCCGACAGGGAGCTGCGCACCTGGGCGGCGCACTCGCCCAGGCGGCCGATGTCGCCGCTCAAGGTAAAGCGCTTTTCCGGGTCGAACACGGAGGCGGCGCCGAACTCCTTGCAGATCTCGACCGCTTCGGCCCAGAAGGGCAGGTTGCGCCGCAGGGACAGAGTCGCGCGCAGCAGCCGCGTCTTGTCCTCGCAGCGCTCGGCGTAGCGTCCCATCCAGAACAGATTCTCGACCAGGGTCGAGGGCAGATCGTGATGCCGGCCGGCGGCGCGCGGATCGGCGCGGGCGATGGGTGCGGTGGATTCGTCGGATGCCTCGTGGGAGTCGCACAGCACCCAGATGTCCTTGCTGCCCCCGCCCTGCTGCATCGACACGATTTCCGCATGATCGTCGGCCGCGAAGCGCGCGAGGCCTCCGGGCATCACCCGATAGCCCGCGGGCGTTGCAATGGCATAGACCCGGATGCCGAGCGCCCGCGCCGAGAAGCCGTCGGAATTCTTGGTGTACCAGACGGGCGCCTGCGAGAAGGCGAGATGCTCCTGGGCGACGAAGGCGTGCGGCCGCGCCCGCATCCGTGCGATCAGTGCGCCGCGTTCGTCGGCGGACAGATCGCGGCCGAACACCGGGACCCGGCGCTGATTGGGAAACGTGGGTTTGATCACCAGCCGCGGCAGCTGCGCGATCACCGACTCCAACGCCGGCTCCTCGCCGCACCACCAGGTCGCGACCGACGGCAGCGTCAGGCGCTCGCCGATCAGCGATTCCGCAAGCGCCGGCAGGAAGCCGAGCCAGGCCGGCGACTCCATCACACCGCTCCCGAGCGCATTCGCGATCACGACATTCCCCTTGCGGATGGCGGCGAGCAATCCGGGCACGCCCAGTGCCGAGTCGACGCGCAGCTCCACCGGGTCGCAGAAATCATCGTCCAGCCTGCGCAGCACGGCGTGCACCCGCTTCAAGCCGGCGAGGGTCTTCAGGAACACGATTTCGCCGCGCACCGTGAGGTCGTGTCCCTCGACCAGCGGGAATCCCAGCTGGCGCGCGAGATAGGCATGCTCGAAGTAGGTCTCGTTGAACGAACCCGGGGTGAGCACCACGGCGAGCGGGTCCCCGCCCGCCCCGCGGAGCGTCTCGTCGCGCAGCGCCGCAAAGAAGGCGCCCAGCGGCCGCACGTCCATCGACTGCGCGAGCTCCGGAAGCGCACGGCGCACGATCTGGCGGTTCTCGAGCGCGTATCCGGGACCCGAGGGCGCCTGGGTGCGATCGGCGAGCACCCACCACTGTCCGTCGACGGAGCGCGCGAGGTCGACGCCGTAAATCGACAGCCACCGATCCTCGCGTGGACGGATGCCGCGGCAGGGCCAGAGAAAATTCGGGTGGCCGAACGGGATCTCGGCGGGCAATGCGCCTGTCGACAGCAATTCCTGCGGGCCGTACAGATCCGTGAGCACCGCGTTCAGCAGGCGCGCGCGCTGCGCGACGCCGGCCTCGATGGCCTGCCATTCCTGCGCGGTCAACAGATAGGGCAGGGGATCGAGGATCCACGGACGATCGCGTCCCTGCTCATCGGCATACACGTTGTAGGTGACGCCGTTCTCGACGATCATGCGTCGCGTGAACTCGGTGGCGCGGCGCGCGGCGCGCGCGTCGTCCTCGGACACGCCGCGGATCAGCGAAGCCCAGTGGGCTCGAATGCGGCCGTCGTCCGCGAGGAGCTCATCGTAACGCCCGGCACCGCTGTGGTAGCTCGCGAGCCTTGGATCGCCCTGCGGCGTCGCGGCCGTCTCGCCGCCGGTATCCCTGATCTTCTCCATGAGTCTGTCGGTGGCGGGCTCAGCGGTGGCGCAGGTCCAGCGTGAACGGGAATTCGTCGCTGAGCGCCGCCGGTTCGACGCGCATGGGTCCCGGCGTGTGATCCAGGCGGAAGAATCTCGCGAGGCGGCGGCTCTCGGCCTCGAAGGCGTTCACCGGAAAGGTGTCGTGACTGCGACCGCCCGGGTGCACCACATGATATCGACAGCCGCCTTCCGATCGATTCATCCAGGTATCCACTATATCGAAAGTGAGCGGCGAATGGACGCCGATGTTCGGATGCAGCGCCGACCAGGGCTGCCAGGCGCGGTAGCGCACGCCCGCCACGAAATGGCCGGTCCGCGCGGTGGGCCTCAGAGGAATCGCACGGCCGTTGCAGGTGACCGCATAGCGATCGGGAGCGAGGCCGGCGACGCTGATTTGCAGCCGCTCCACCGAGGAGTCGACATAGCGCACCGCGCCCCCGGCGGCGCCTTCCTCGCCCATGACGTGCCAGGGCTCGAGCGCCTGGCGCAACTCGAGCGACCCGCAGCGCATCTCCAGGTCGCCGAGCTTGGGAAATCTGAATTCGAAATGCGGCGCGAACCACTCCGGGCGCAGCTCGAAGCCGGCGTCCGCCTGCTCCGCCAGCACGTCCTCGAAGTCGAGCCGCACGAAATGCGGCAGCAGGAAGCGGTCGTGAAGCTCCGTTCCCCAGCGCGCGAGACGCCGCGGCGCATAGGGCGCGCGCCAGAAGCGCGCCACCAGCGAACGCAGCAGCAGCTGCTGCACCAGGCTCATGCGCGCATGCGGCGGCATTTCGAAGGCCCGCATCTCGACCAGTCCGAGCCGCCCGCTGCTCGAGTCGGGCGAGTACAGCT
>VFSW01004816.1_pt1 | contig 20092 bp, 12 predicted proteins | sample 5358111 | NCBI WGS metagenome assembly VFSW01 (sample SAMN11554181, study PRJNA540505) | mine drainage metagenome | isolation source: sediment from site ElyBrook_90M | place: USA: Ely Copper Mine, Vershire, VT | collected 2017 | reverse complement strand
CCTGGGCTGATGCCATGGTGCTGTCGCGGGAATTAAGCCTTACACATGTGGCACATATAGTAAATGAAATAAAAAGACGGAGAATAAAAGGCCCTTCAGGCAGGCCTGTAAGGATAGAAGTGTTTGCCCATGGCGCCTTATGTATGGCGGTATCGGGCAAGTGCTACCTAAGCCTTCATACCAATTACGCATCGGCCAACAGGGGTGTGTGCGTACAAAACTGCCGCAGGTCGTATATCGTTACCGACAAGGAAACCGGTTCCGAACTGGAAGTGGAAAATGAAAATATCATGTCTGCAAAAGACCTTTGCACCATCTCCTTTCTTGATAAGCTGGTTGAGGCTGGCATAGCGATACTGAAAATTGAAGGCAGAGGACGAAGCGCCGATTATGTGCACACCGTAACCTCCTGCTACCGCGAAGCCCTTGATGCTTGCAAGAGAAATGAATATACCGCCGGAAAAGTTGAGGACTGGGAAAAGCGGCTGTCAACGGTATTCAACCGCGGATTCTGGGACGGCTATTACCTGGGCAGAACCATGGGCGAATGGCATAAGGAATACGGTTCAAAGGCAACACAAAAAAAAATATTTCTGGGCACCGCAGTTAAATATTATCCCGCGATAGGAGTTGCCCATTTTAAACTGGAAAACGCGGGCATGAAACAGGGTGAAACCCTGCTGATAACCGGAAAACATACCGGCGTGCTGGATATGAAAGCCGACGGAATACGGGTGGATGGCGTATCGTACAGCGAAGCCGGCAAAGGACAGGAAGTAACGTTCTGCGTAAAAAAACAGGTAAGGGAAGGCGACAAACTTTACAAGCTCATAAGCGCGTAATGGTAAGAATAATACAGTACCGCAAATTATGCAACGGCTGTAACGCTTGTGTGGAACTGGACCCGGCCAGGTGGCGTATTTCTAAGAGCGATGGCAAAAGCATACTTGTAGGCGGGGCAGAAAACAACGGCTTTACCACGCTGCTTGCCAATGACGGGGAATATGAGTTGAGCAAGCTTGCCGAACAGCGCTGCTCCCTGAAGGTTATCAGAGTGCATAAGGTCTGAATGATTGCACATGCAGGCACACTGCATTCACCGGATAATTGACTTACGAATCGTATCTTTGCATAATTAAAGACCTCGCCATGCCGGTTCGTAAGACTACCGCCGCTGTAACAGTAAAAATTCAGCAACTTTTAAAAAAACGCCCGTTTATCATTGCCGGGCCCTGCAGCGCCGAAAGCGAAAACCAGTTACTGTCCACTGCACTGAAACTGGCTGCCACGGGTAAGGTTGATGTGTTAAGGGCAGGAGTGTGGAAACCCCGCACCAAGCCGGGTATGTTTGAAGGGGCAGGGAGCAAAGCCCTGAAATGGCTGCAAAAGGTAAAAAGCATCACAGGGCTGCCGGTAATGGCGGAGCCCGCCAATGCAAAGCAGGTTGAAGAATGCCTTTCATCGGGCATAGATATGCTTTGGCTCGGGGCGCGCACCACCGTAAACCCATTCAGCGTGCAGGAAATAGCCGATGCCCTGCAGGGCACCGGAATACCCGTATTTATAAAGAACCCGCTTAACCCTGATATAGAATTATGGTGCGGAGCCGTGGAAAGAATAGCAAAAACAGGCATAAAGGATATAGGACTCATCCACCGCGGATTTTCTGCCTACGGCGATAGCGAATACCGTAACCCGCCCATGTGGCACCTTGCAATAGAAATGAGGAGAAGGTATCCCGGCCTGATGATGATAAACGATCCTTCGCATATCTGCGGAAACAGGTCTCTGCTGCCCTCCGTCATGCAGCAGGCAACAGACTACGGCTTCGACGGCCTGATGATAGAATGCCATATTAACCCGTCTAAAGCTCTTACGGACGCCGAACAGCAGATAACCCCGAAAACCCTTGCAGGGCTGCTCGGCACAATAAAGTGGCGGAGTAAAAACACCAACGCAGCCGGTAACATGAACGTGCTGGACAGCCTGCGCCGGAATATAGACATACTGGACGAGGAATTGCTGCAGATAATAAGCCAGCGTATGAAAATTGCCGACCGCATCGGACAGTGGAAAAAAGAAAACAACATCAGTATTTTGCAGACAAAGCGCTGGCAGCAATCACTGGAACGATCGGTAAAGCGGGCGGAGAAGCTGGAATTAAGCCGCGAATTCATATTCAGGTACTGGGAAGCCCTGCATTTGGAAAGCATAAACCACCAAAAGAAGATATTAGACAGTTAGCACACACCCAAACACCAAACAAACTATATGGAAAAACAGCATGAGGCCGATGCAATGGCAAAGTATGAAAGAATACCCGTAAAGCGACTTGTGTCAAAACGCGACATAGGGATAGAGGCATTTGAATTGACCGACGGGAACCTGATGATGGAATCAACCTTTATGGATCCATATCACCTGATACGCCTCAATCTGATCATAGCGCCTTCTACAAAAACCATTGTTCATGCAAAATGTGAATTTACCAACCATCCGCATGGGGCCTGCCCGCTGGTGCAGGTAAAGGCGAAGCAGCTTATCGGGCTTAAGATACAGCGAGGCATAGCCAAACTGGTTCTTCAGAAAATAGGCGGCAGCGAGGGATGCGTGCATTTGAGGGAGCTTGCCATGGACACCATCAACTTTGCAGCTACTACATTGATAGGCTACGACGAAGGCTTCGGGCTGATGAGCCGCGAATTCAACATACAGGAAGAGGGAAAAAGGTTCGAAATATCACAGCATCTGCTCAAAGGCTCCTGCCATATATATAAGTAAACCGCATCAGCTATTCCCAAAGCCAATGATTACAGTGTTCCACGGGTTAATCATTCAACCAACCGGTAAAAATCCTTGAAACCATTTAGTTATCTTGCCTGAAGCCTGTATTTTAAACACATTACAGCCATACCGGATACAGCTAAATAAGCGTTGTTTTTCTCTTTTTTTTAACCAACTCTTGGTTCTTACAAAAAAATAACACATATTTGAACCTTTAAACTTGGCTGAAAGCCCTACTTTTATATCAACCTAAAGTAAGCATAAACATCTTTAACCAATAAAATACAGCAGAAAACAGCTACCTGTACAGACTGCAATAGGAATAATAACCATTCAATCCTCAAACCTTGAAAAAACAATTACTCGCCCTCGCCGGCATACTTTGTCTGTCGCTGCTTACACAGTACAACCTCAATGCCCAGACCGGAACCTGGACCGCAGTGGCAAACCCTGCGCCCAATCAAAACATGGGAGTAATGCTGCTGATGACCGACGGTACGGTGATATGCCACAATGCAACCGGCGGAGCCTATGGAACAGGCTGGGATAAACTTACCCCCAACGCACAGGGCAGTTATGTTAACGGTACATGGTCGGTGGCCGCAAGCATGATAAACGACCGCCTCTTTTTCTCCACACAGGTATTGCAGAATGGAAACGTTTATGCTGCCGGCGGAGAGTACGGAAACGGAGCCTATCACAGCGAGGTTTATAACCCCATAGGCAACACCTGGACAGCAAGCGGCAACCCGCCCGGCGGATGGAACATATACGACGGCAACTCCGAAATATTGGCCAACGGCGACGTTCTGGAAGGACCGCAGATCGGAGCGAACCCCTCATTCGATTGCCTGTACTGGAACCACGTTAGCGGTGCCTATACCATTGCCCCCTCCAGTAGCGTTCCGAACAACTGCAACCACGACGAGGCAGCCTGGCTTAAGCTGCCGGATAACAGCATTCTTTTTGTCGGACGCGCCTCCACACGCTCCACCAGATACATACCCTCACTCGCCACATGGGTTACCGATGCCACTGTGCCTGTTAACCTGTGGGACGGAGCAGACGAAGCGGGTTCGGCCTTCATGCTGCCAAACGGCAAGGCCATATTTTTAGGAGCGCTGGGGCATAATGCCATTTATACCCCTTCGGGGAACAACACACCCGGCACCTGGGCTGTAGCGGCCGACTTTCCCGTGCTGGGCGGCAACCAGATGGTGCCCAACGACGCCTCGGCGGCCATGATGGTGAACGGACATATACTGTGCGCCGTATCCCCCATAGGCAACCCCGTTAACCCAAGCGAGTTCAACAACCCCATCTATTTTGTTGAATACAATTACCTCACCAACACCTTTGCACAGGTTACCAGCCCCATCCCCGGTCTTGGCGGAGCCGATTCCATTGCCTTCGCAAGCTGCTATCAGACCTGTATGCTCGACCTGCCTGACGGAACCGTACTGCTGGGCGTGAACCAGGCGGGCAGTTTTTCGCAGCAATACTTTGTATATACCCCCGGCAGCGGCGCCATAGCACAAGGCAAACCAACCGTGAACAGCGTGTATCAAACCCCCGGCAATTGCGGCTTTTATTTCATTAGCGGAAAATTATTCAACGGCATTTCGGAAGGCGCCGCCTATGGCGACGACTGGCAGATGGAGACCAACTATCCTCTGGTGCGGCTTCAGAACGGTTCCAATGTGTATTACTGCCGCACCTCCATGTGGAACCGCATTGGCGCCGTTCAAACCGACAGCCTTCAAGACACAGCCCGCTTCACTCTTCCGCCTGCATTGCCCTGCGGTACTTATACCCTTGTGGCCGTAGTGAACGGCTTTGAGTCAAATCCTGTTATTTTCAATACCTATTGCATTTCGGCTTCGGTGCTTACCGAGGTACATTGCAAGGGCAGCAGCACCGGCAGCGCTTCGGCCACCGTTACGGGCGGAACACCGGCATATACCTATAACTGGACCCCTTCGGGCGGCACAGCGGCAACAGCTACAGGACTATCGGCTGGAACCTATACCATTACCGTAACCGATAAAAATGGCTGCATAGTGAGTGCAAGCGTTACCGTTACACAACCGGCGACAGTGCTTACAGCCACGGCCACCGCCACGCCCTCATCCTGCTCGGGAAACACCGGCACCGCTTCGGTAACCGCCGCAGGAGGCAATTCACCATACACCTATTTATGGGCTCCGCTGGGCGGAACAAATTCGCTCGCCACGGGGCTCTCGGCAGCTACTTATACAGTTAATGTAACCGATGCCAACGGCTGCACGGTAACGGCCTCGGCAACAGTTACCAATTCAGGAGGGCCTACAGTTATTGCAAGCAGCACGGGAGTAAGCTGTTTTGGCGGCAACAACGGCAAAGCCTCCTGTACCGCCAGCGCAGGAACACCTCCCTATACTTATTTATGGTCGCCGGGCGGAGGCACCACGGCAAGCATCACAGGCCTTACGGCGGGGTCGTACACCATTACTGTTAAGGACAATACCGGTTGTATGGCAATAGCAGTTACTTCGGTTACACAGCCTCCGCAGCTTACGGTTGCGGCAGGCAATACAGGTGTAAAATGCTTCGGCGGAAACACCGGAACCGTATCGTCAACGGCTGGCGGAGGCACCGGAGCCTATACCTATCTCTGGTCGCCAGGGGGCGGCACCAACGCCGGTATGACAGGGCTCTCCACCGGAACCTATACCATTACGGTAACCGACGCCAACTCATGCACAGCAACGGCAGCCACAACAGTTACACAGCCTGCCTCTGCATTATCTGTAACCATAAGCGGCATAGTAAACGTAAAATGCAACGGCAGCGCCACCGGCAGCGCAACTGCCAGCGCCTCGGGCGGCACCCCTGCTTATACTTACAACTGGACTCCGGGCGGCAATACCAATGCCACCGCAACGGGGCTTACTGCAGGCGCTTATACCGTAACGGTAACCGACAACAACGGCTGCACGGCAACTGCTTCGGCCACCCTCACCCAGCCTACAGCCTTGAGCGCCGTTACCTCCACCACCCCCTCATCATGCTCCGGCAGCACTGGAACGGCAAGCGTAACCGCATCGGGCGGTACGGGGGCCTATACCTATTCGTGGGCGCCTTCGGGAGGCACCAACGCCCTTGCAACTTCACTGTCGCCGGGCAATTATACTGTTACTGTTACCGATGCCAACGGCTGCACACATACTGCTTTGGCAGTGGTTGGCAACCTGGGCGGGCTTACTGTTTCCATCAGTTCAAGCTCCAACATAAGCTGCTTTGGCGGCAGCAACGGCAGCGCCACGGCCAACCCATCAGGCGGCACACTGCCCTATACGTACAACTGGGCTCCTTCCGGCGGAACGAATGCTACCGCAACAGGCCTTACCGCAGCCAGCTATACTGTTACCGTACATGATAAGAACGGTTGTGTGGGAACAGCTTCGGTATTGCTCACCCAGCCTGCAACCGCGCTTAGCGTTACCACCGGCGGAATTATTAACGTTAAATGCAAGGGCAGCGCCACCGGCAGCGCCACAGCCAACCCCGCAGGCGGCACTCCTGCATACACCTATAACTGGACTCCGGGCGGAAATACCAATGCCGGCGCAACAGGGCTTACAGCGGGCACATATACCGTTACACTTACCGACAGCCATGGCTGCACAGCTACAGCCACTGCCACCATTACCCAGCCCGCAACCGCACTTTCGGCAATAACTTCAACTACCCCTTCTTCCTGCAGCGGAAGTACCGGAACAGCTTCGGTAACCGCATCGGGCGGCACTGGCGCATATACATATAACTGGTCGCCGTCCGGAGGAACTACTACCCTCGCAACCGGTTTGTCGGCGGGGAACTATACTGTAAGCGTTACCGACGCCAATGGCTGCAATGTAACAGCCGGCGCCACCGTTGGCAATGCAGGCGGATTAACCGTAACCATATCGGGGGTAACCAATGTAACCTGTAACGGAGGCAGTAACGGATCGGCTACGGCAAATGCCGCAGCCGGCACACCGCCCTATACCTATAACTGGATTCCATCGGGAGGCACAAACGCAACCGCCACCGGACTAAGCGCAGGATCATACACGGTTACGGCAATGGACAGGAACGGATGCAGCGCCACCGCCATGACAACGATAACCCAACCGCCGCCAATGACCGTAACTCCCGTTGCGCCTGTTATTTGTTCGGGCAACAGCGTAGTGCTTACGGCAAATGGTGCAGGCAGCTATACATGGAGCCCTGCATACGGCTTATCGCCTATTACAGGACCTGTAGTAACGGCAAGCCCTTCGGTAACTACTTTGTACACCGTTACAGGCATTACCGGAGGCTGTGTGAATACGGCAACTGTTGTGGTAACAGTAAACCCCACTCCTGTTATCACACTGGTTCCGCCATCGGCTAATCTTTGCTCCGGAGACAGCGTTGTGATCACGGCTCACGGAGCCATGAGCTATACCTGGGCGCCGCCAACCGGGCTTAGCAATACGGTAGGGCTGGTTGTTACCGCGTTTCCAAAAGTAACCACTACATATACAGTAACCGGCAATTCCAACGGCTGCAGCGCTACACAAACTATTACGGTAACCGTTAATCCCACGCCTACTGTAACCGTTAATCCGGCAAATCCGGCTCCGTCGTGCTCCGGCGACAGCGTAGCCCTTACCGCAGGAGGAGCATCGAGCTATCTGTGGTCTCCCGCCACCGGCTTAAGTTCCATTACGGGTTCTTCGGTAAAAGCGGCACCGCCAGTTACTACATCTTATACCGTAACCGGAACTACGGGTTCCTGTTCGAATTCGGTGAGCGTGGTAGTAACTGTTAATCCAACACCAACCGTAACTGTTACGCCTGCATCTGCAAGCATTTGCACAGGCGGCGCAGGAACAGGGCTTACGGCAAGCGGAGCGGCATCCTACACCTGGGCGCCGGCTGCTGGCCTTAGCGCCATTACGGGCTCCTCGGTTGTTGCCAACCCTGTGGTAACTACCACCTATACCGTAACCGGCACAACAGGCAGCTGCAGTGCCACACAAACCGTTACCATTACTGTTAATAATACACCTACCGTTACCGTAACGCCATCTCCCGCTTCAGTATGTTCGGGCGATAGTGTAACATTAACCGCCTCCGGAGCTGGCAGTTACTCATGGGCGCCGCCAACAGGGCTAAGCGCCATTACCGGCTCTACGGTAAAAGCCAGTCCTGCGGCTACCACCTCATATACCGTAACCGGTACCAACGGCAGTTGCACGGGCAATGCGGTGGTGGTAGTTACGGTGCACCCCAAACCGGCTGTGATGGTAATTCCGCCTTCGGCAAAAATATGCGCCGGAGCGCCGGGTATTACGCTCGATGCCAGCGGAGCCAGCACTTACGCCTGGGCTCCTCCCGCCGGCTTAAGTTCACTTACGGGGCCTGTGACAGTGGCCGCGCCTGCCTCAACCACAACTTACACGGTAACGGGAACGGGCAGCGACGGCTGTACCAATACTGCCACGGTAACGATAACGGTTGACAGCGCGGTGAATGCCTCCATTTCGGGCAAGGATACCATCTGCCCGGGCGACTCAACCACGCTAACGGCTTCGGGCGGAGGAACCTACTCATGGAGCACGGGCTCTACCAACGTATCGGTTACTGTTAAACCTGCGGTGAGCACACAATACACCGTTACCGTAACAAAAGGATCATGTTCCGCCACAGCGGTGCAATTGGTGATAATAAAAGATTGCAGCATGGGCATAGATGAACTGACCACGGGCGGCGGAGTTAACGTATATCCCAACCCTACCACGGGCGAAATACGGGTGGACTGTAATATACAGGAAGGAGATTATATATTCAGACTTACTGACATATTAGGCCAGGTTGTATGGTCGGAAATGAGGCATGTAAGCGGGCAGTATACCTGTAACTTCAGCCTGAACAACTATAGCTCCGGCATATACGTGTTGAGCATTGAAGGCAACAACCTGACGGCACGCAAAAAGATTATGCTGAATAAGTAGTTTGGAAGTATTGGCATAAATTATCTTTTGTAAACCGGCACCGCTGAAGGGCTGTTCCTGCATACCGCGGAAATAGTGCCCAGCTCCGCTTTATTATGTATAAGGGCTTGAGGGCGCTTAGTGCAAATCCGGGTTTGCATGATGTATCAGATAGACTGCCTGCATGGTGGGTGCATCTTTATAAATTTCCTGAAAGGTTGTTTCACTACTTTCTTTTTTGTTGCACAGTTTGGATAAGCCGGCTGCAATGCCTTCCTGAACCGTATCGGAATATCCTTTCAGATATAGTAATGATTCTCTGTTCTTATCCAGCACATCGGCAATGGGCGCCGATTCGCTCCAATGGGTCAATGGCCTTGAGGTATCCCACAGGATATAGGTATCCGGGTATATCTTATTTAGGAATGCGGCGTAGGTTGACTGCAGGGCGCCCGAATACATATAGCCAAGATAGAGTGCGGGTTCCTTTCGCTCGCAGGCCATACAGCCATTGACCGATATGATAAGCGGTACTGATTTATAATTTGCAAAACATTTGTCCGCACCCGAATATTTGGGGTGCCGCATGGGGATGTAGCGTATTTTTTCAATTACCAGAAAAATGAGAAGTGCGCCGAAAAAGCCCCACAATAATTGTTTTTCATGCCTTTTAAATTCACTTATAAGCGGCAATGCTGCATAGGTAATAACTTTATAAGCTATGTACAAACCCAGCGGGAAGCAGCATTCGGCAAAAATAAGATAGTGAAAATCGCAATGCTTTGCAACCGCTGTTATAAGAGCCGTAATGCTTAGCCATACCCCAATGGCCGCTTGGGCAAGCGGGGAGGCCTTTCTTCTTGCCATTTGTACTATAGCCGTAAGAAAGCCAAGCGTAATAACGCCATACATGCTTGTAAATACAGCGTCTGTAATAAATATCCCTTTCAGGTTAGCAATAAATTGCGACGGGTTTATAATCCTCTCCTGTCCCTTGCCGTAAATTCCGTCGTGGGTAAGCAGGTTCCATATCCAACCGAACATGATATTGAACTTGGGCAGAGCCGGTATGATAAATACAAAAAATCCTATTAACAGCATTGCGATATATTTAAGCCTGTCTTTTTTCCATTTTAACAAGAATAATACCAAAAAAACAACCGGCAGGCATGTATATTTTGTGGCAATGAGGAAGGCCGAGAACAGGCTCAATATAAGTATAGTGTTACGCTGACGGGGTTCGGGGTCTGTTTTATCTTTTATGAAATGCACATAGAGGTAAGCCATAAAAAAGGAGGACCCTATCGTTATAAAGGCTTCAGGGTTCAATAAAACAGTCCTTTGTATGATGTTTATCTGAATGAGTGGAACCATCTGAAACAGCATGGCTGTGCTTATGTTGCCGCTGTGCCGCAGTACGTAGGCTCCGGTCAGATAATTTACACTTACAAAAAGTGAGATTAGTATTATGCTGCATGCAAGCAGGTAATTTTCAGGGTTAAGGATTACATCCTGATACAGAAGGGTGTGCGGTGATGTAAACAGATGCCGGATAAAAATGACCAGTGCCGCGAACACCTGTACCGTGGTTCCGGGGTGGTCTGTATGTCCGACTTCCCAATGCCCCCCCGCAAGGTTCATGCCATTGAAGAGATAGACATAGCAGGGATCGGGCTGCGTGAGATGAAACGGAAAGGCCTTGTTCAGGAAAATGACCAGGAACACAAGGCTGTAAATAGGAATAAGACAGAGTGCAATACGATGTTTGCCTAATAACGCCTTGTTCATCAAACCTTTGACTTTAAAATTTCTTCCGTCTCATTGTGGACGATAAATGTAGCCTTTTTATTTTCTTTTCATTTTTAGTCTTGGTTGTTCAGTACACTAAGAGGCTCAACAAATCAGTCCGGCCCGCCAAACGATTTATAAAACTCCAGTAGCCTTGGAATGTGCTTTTTCAGCGACAGATGCTCGCGTGATTCAAGAACATTTTTCACCTGCCCGGCGTAGGGAATGGCGCCTGTTTGTTTTCGCAAGGCATTAAAATCGTCTTTACTTTTAAATACCATGCCAAGCTTGTATCGCTCCACCAGCCAGCTCTGATAAAGAACATCACCTCCGGCGAGAATGGGGATGCCGGCCTCTATGTAATTAAATAGCTTTAATGTTGTCGCGTATCTGTATTTTAAACCGGATTGATTTGAGGCTCCGGTAAAGAATGGCAACAAACCATAGTGATATGCCGATAGCTCCTTTGCCAGGTTATCCTGTTCGACGGGCGGATGAAAATGGAAATAATTATTTCCCGCAGCCAATTGCTCATATTCCATATAGTCGGCTCTTAATCCCGATGGGCTGGGATAGATATGAAAATGTATCTTTTGTGCCGTAAGGGTGTCTATAAGCCAATGGAACTGGGTAGCTCCGTAATGGCTCTTATCTCTGTGCGAGCCTGCCACCCCTCCGGCATAAACAAGGTGAATATCGTCCGCTGAAAGAACTTTGGTATTATTACAAAAGCTATCGTTGTCGGCGTACAGGGGGAAAAATATTCTTTTCTTTTTGTCAGTAATGTTCCACTTCCTCATTCCCTCAAAGGGTTCAAGGCTTTGAGCAACAATACCGTCGGAGCGCTGGAAACATTGTTTTTCATAAGGTAGTTCTTTGTTCAGCCAGCGCAATTTGGTTTCCAGTCCGTAATATAAAACCAGCACATCCTGATAATCGGTAAGCACGGGCATGGCAGGGTTTATTTTTTTAAGAGTCTCAAGGGCAATAAAGGGGTATTTGCTTTTGGGTGCAAAGTTGTGCATGATGTAAGGCGCAGGCAGGGCTTTGATCAGCCGCTTCAAATGCCATTTATTCCTGAAGAGAAAGGTATGGTCTATTTCGCGGTTTGAAAACTTTTGCACATAGCCGTGCCTGTGGCAAAGCAGGATGGTAGTAAACCTACCGGATTTTTTACACCATTTTGCCAGGCGGGCAATTCGCGGCGGAAGAAATTCCCCGGCATACATGATGATCTTACCCTTCTCCTTACCGGTACTTATTTTACATCCTGACGGGGGAACTGACAGGTACCACAGAATGGAATCGGCGGCCGAAGTGGCAATGCTGTAAATGAGCCGGCGCACTTTGGTTAAAAGCACTGATATAGCAGCCGCTTTAACCATTTTTTGGTTTAAAATATTTTATTTTGGTATAACTATATAGCAATCCGTTCACATCATCCGACAATTTGAATAATACGATAGGGGTGCAATATAAAACCGTAACCACTGCCGATTTCAGGGCCATATCAACATACTTGTTATGGAGGTCGGGCAGCAGCGAAGCTATGCCCCATACCGCAAGCGTGATAAGCAAAACCCAAAGGCAATTGATGCTGAAGGGCTGCATTTTGTAAAAATATTGCACAAAAATCACGCGCAGTATATTATACAGCGAGATGCTGATAAGGGTGGCGATTGCCGAACCGAGGATGTTGTAGCGGGGTATTAATATCCAGTTAAGCGCAATGGTGGTTACTATCAGGAACAGCATGCACCAGAGATCGAACCTGAATTTTTTGGAAGTAATGATGATTAGCCCGTTGATGCCTGTTGCCATGTCAACGTACCTTGCAATCGCAAGGAGCAGGAATACGTATTTGGCTGAATAGTATTCGCCGGGCATAAAGCGGAAGATGGAAAAAATATTTAGCCACAGCAGAAGGAAGAAAAAACCGCCCGCCACCATATCGGTAAGCGTGGTTTTACGATAAAGTTCGGCCATGGAATCCAAATTTCTTTCCTTCCAGAAGCGGGCCAGAAGCGGGTGGGTAATTTTTAAAATGGAGCGGTATGGGAGCATCATTACGGTGGTCATCAGGAATACTGTGCCGTATATTCCTTCCTGTGCCAGGTTTAGTTTTGCGGCCACCATCAGCGCGTCAATGATACCGAGTATCTGCCCGCCCAATGCGCTTAAAATGGTATAAAAGCCATACACAAGCACTATCTTTATAAGGCGCATGAGCCTGCTGCTGATAACAGGGCGCAAGAAAAGCTGTTTCAGATAAGCGGCATACACAAGCAGCGTAAGGGCCACAACACAATTGCCCAGCACATAGAGCAGCACAAACTGATGGAAATTTATCAATTTGAGCACATAGAGCGTTATGGTGGCCGTAACCAGCAGCCTGCCGACCAGTTCGTAGGCTATGGTGGACACCACCGTTTTAAGCAAGGCCCGCAGGTACGATTCCAGAAACTGGAAGTAGAGCAGTCCGAAAGCGAGCGGAATGATGTAGTAATAGAATTCGATAAGCAGGGGCGAGTCCTTTTGGTAGTAGCGAATCACCACCGGCTTTATGAATATAAAGAGCAGGGTGGACGCAAGAAAGCCAACAGTAATTACAAAATTGCTCCAGAACAAAAAACCGTGATGCTGTTTCTTCTTGTCTTCAAAATATGGGAAAAAACGCACCCCGACGCTGGTCATGCCGAGCACGGCAAACTGGGCAAAAAGGGCCGAAACCCTGTTCATGATATCAATAAGCCCTACCTGATCGGGGTGCAGGAAATTGGTAAAGAGCAGTATCTTATTGAAATAGCCCAAAGCAGCGCCCGCATAAGAAACTACTGTTAACTTAATGCTTGCTTTCTGTACTATGCCCATTATTTAGGTTCTCTTTTGTTACCTTTTCCGAAAGTTTTACGCAGCCTTCCGCCCGAAATGGCATCAAGGTCTTCCGCCAGGGTACGCAGTTTGCCCTTCAGGTCCGGCTTTTGCGAATCAATAACCCGCGGGTCGTTTTTTCGCCATATACGCGGTATGCCGTGCAAATCGCTGTCCAGTATGATATGGGGTTTGAATTCAAGGGTGAAACCTGATGCAATCAGGTATTTGTCAATATTCATTTTCCCGGCGGGCTTCCACACGTCGCCGTGATCGCGTATGTAGAACATGCCGCCCGGTTTCAGAACCCTGTGAAACTCCTGTATTATTTTGCGTACAAGCGTGGAGTTCAGTTCCCGCAGAACCTGTACTGCCATTACCATATCAAAGAAGTTGTCGGGCAAAAGGTCGTAGCGCCAGGTAGGCAAATGGTAAATGCCTTTCTTTTCGTTGCTTATCCGGAAACCGTCGGGGTTGCTTGCGTAATCGTAAAATGGCCTTCCGAGGCTGGAGAAATAGAGATGCTGGATAGCGTACGACTTGGGTATGGCATCAAGCGCCACATAGATGTTCTCGTTGCTTTGCGACCAGAGGTTGGCCTGTCTTCCGTAGCCGGCCCCGAAGTCTATTACATTGCGTATCCTGTTTCTTTCGGGCACCGGATAAAGGTTGGGGAAGGCTGCATCGTGGGCATTGTTCAGACCAATTCTTTTGGAGTAATTCGGAAAATCATGCTTTATTCCTAATTTCAACAATATTTCCCGGTCGTGTTTAAGGCTTTCCTCTATCAAAGGATTGATAAGCGATTCGGGGAGGTAATTGGCATAGTCTTTCGGAAACCAGTTCATCCATTTTATCAGGTCATCGGGACCGTTGTACCTGTCGAAATCCTCCGGTTGTTCGCTGCCATAGGATATTTTCCTCTTCTTCCTCTTCACCTGATAATCCCATGATACAAGCCATTTTTTGATATACCGGGCCTTATCCCGGGCGAAAATCTCAAAAAATTTCTGTTGTATATCGGGTTCCATCATACGTATATTTCATTTTGTGCCGGTTGGTTTATTCAGTTCAAAGTGTAGCCAACAAATCATTCCGCGCAAAGGTCGTAAAGTTTTTTTGTCCTTGCTAAATTAGCAAATTAAAGCATAGCCTCATTGGCAGCCTTCGCAAAAACAGGCACAGATGGATGAAGCGCTTGCGCCAGGGGCTGAAAATTATCCAAATAGCCGGGAGTTTCTAAAGATACAGTTGCTTCAGGGCTAATGTGTGTGCAGCCCGCACTCCTTTTTGTTGTTCTGTTCCCACCACCAGCGCCCGGCCCTGATGTCTTCACCCTGTTTTATTGCACGCGTACACGGGGCGCAGCCTATGCTGGCATAGCCTTTGCTGTAAAGGGCATTGCAGGGTATATTGTTTTTGGCTATAAAGTCATCTACTTCCTTCCGGCTCCAGTGGAGCAGGGGGTGGTACTTGTATATCTTGTTCTCCTCGTCCCATTCCAGCTGCTTCAGTTCATTCCGGGATGCGGAATGCTCCGCCCTTATGCCTGTAATCCATAAATCATTGCCTTTCAGGGCATGTTTCAAGGGCTCCACCTTTCGTATAAAACAACATTCCTTCCTGTTCTCAACCGATTGGTAAAAACTGTTCGGTCCTTTTTCACTTAACATTTTTTCAAGGGCTTCCGCCTGCGGATAATAAGCGTTTATTTTCATTCCGTATCTTTCAAGAAGGCTGTTCCATACGCTATATGTTTCGGCAAACATGCGGCCGGTGTCGAGGGTGAATATTTTTACCGCTAAGCTGTCCGATGCAATCATGTGCGTGATAACCTGGTCTTCGTTGCTGAAGCTGGTTGAAAAAACCGCTTTACCACTGAATTCGCCGGCAAGCAACGCAAGCGCGCCGGCGGCGGTTTTGCCCGAAATGAGTTTTTCTATTTGTATCGCCTGCTCCATCATATTAGTTCTCCCGAATCAGAAAAATATTTGTTTGATACTTAATGCCACTATGGTTATGCCTACCAGCCACGATGCCGCCCTTACAGGAATATACCTGGTAATGTACGGGCCTGCGGGCGCACCTGCAACCCCTCCGATAATAAGCCAGAAGATGACAGACCATTTATAAAAACCAATAAGAAAAAGCAAAGATACGGAACTTGCCAGAGCCACCAGACAGCGCGACAACACCACGGAGCCAATGGTGTGCCTCGGGCTCCGTCCGCCGGCAATCAGTTTCGAAGATATAATGGTGCCCCAGCCGCCCCCGCCGATGGAATCGAGGAAGCCGGCGATAAAGGCAAGCGGATATATGTTTTTTATCTTTTTCCTAAGGCGCTGCGACTTTTTCACGGCTTTCACCAGAATGGCCACTCCAAGCAAAAGGGTATAGACCGACACGGCAGGCCTGATGATATAAACATAGCCCCTGAATGCAAAAAGAAGGCATGCCCCGGCCACAGCTCCTGCTATGCCGGGGATAAGCAGATGCTTCAATAGTCTTTTATTCATGTTGCCTATCCTGTAATGTATGGCGCCCGCCGTGCCTGCCGTAAATACTTCAAGTATATGCACGATGATGAGCGCCGTGGCGGGGGCTATGCCCGATGCAAGCAGCATGGTGGTGGTGGTTAGCCCGTAGGCCATGCCGAGCGCGCCGTTTATTACCTCCGCCGTTAAGCCGATGAGGGCAAACTTCCACTGGCTAATGTCTATGCGCTCAAAAAACCTGCCGAGCGATTCGGGCGAATAGGCGAAAGCAAAAAGATACCCTGTAATGAGCAGCAAAACGGCGAACAGAATAGAGAACAGGATGCGCCTTCGTTTCAGCTTCTTCTGTTTTTTCTGCTCGGCCGGCGTTGCCAGGTTTGATGTTATTTCGTTCAGCTTTTTCACTTTTTGAGTAAAATCGCCCCGCAGATATTCCCGCAGCTTCGAAAGGTTGGTAAGCGATTGGTTAATCTCCCCGGGCAGGTTCTCATCAAGCGTTTCACGCATACGTTTTGCAATAGTGGGCGACTTGCCGTTGGTGGAGATTGCTATTTTCATTTCCCCCTTCTGAACTATTGAGCCGAGATAAAAATCGCACTGCCCCGGCGTATCCGCCACATTGGCTATTATCCTTCTTTTTTCGGCTTCGCGCTTAATGCCGGAACTGATTAAAGTATTGTTGACAGCCACAATTATCAGATCCTTTTCATTCAGATCGCCGGTAACAAATTCCCGGCGCCGTATCGCAAGATTAGGATACCGCCTCCCCAGCTCCTCTATTTCCCCAATAACGGTTTTCGCAACAAGTGTTATCTGGGTTTTCGGACTGTTTTGCAATACGGCATTCAGTTTTTCCAATGCCACTTTGCCGCCTCCCACAATAAGCAGCCGGAAATTTTCCAGCTTAAGGAATATAGGGAACAGTTTATTTTCTCGCTCCTTTGTCATATCCGTCAGTTTAACTGATACGTTCTTTCATTTATTCGGAGAGGGAATTCTTTATGCAGCTTCACCACTTCGCCGATTACAATTATTGCCGGAGCCTTTATCTTTCGCTCCTGTGCCAGCGTTTCCACCGTTTCAATCGTACCAGTCAGGCTCTGTTCTCCGGGCAGCGAGCCCTCTTGTATTATTGCGATGGCGGCATCAGCCTTACCGGCTTCTTTGTATGCTTTTACTATTCCGGCAAGGTGCGTCAGTCCCATAAGAATGACTACGGTTGCGCGGGTTTGCGCTGCAGCCTTAATGTCATTTGATAGTTTGCCTTTTCTGGTGGTGCCTGTTATAACCCAAAAACTTTCGCTGGCGCCGCGGTGCGTTACCGGTATTCCGCTCAAGGCGGGTATGGCTGTGCAACTCGATACTCCCGGTATCACCTCGGCTTCAATGCCGAATAGTTCGGCGTATTTTATCTCTTCCATGCCCCGCCCGAACACGAAGGGGTCGCCGCCTTTCAGGCGCACAACGTGTCCGTACCTGAAAGCATGCCGCACCATCAGTCTGTTTATTTCCTCCTGCGGGCAGCTGTGCCTTTTGTTGCGCTTGCCCACGAAGATCCTGGGCGCATTTGCCGGAGCATAGCCCAGCAACTCGGTATTCACAAGGGCGTCATAAAGCAAAGCATCGGCTTTGCCGAGCGCTTTTATGCCGTTCAGGGTAATCAGGCCTGCATCGCCCGGCCCGGCGCCCACAAGGGTTATTTTCGGTTTTATGTTCATTGTTGCTTGTATTATCCCGGGGCGGGTTTATTGTTTTTCGGTTATTGCAGCTTCCTTTCTTTGTGCATTGCGGTACAGTACTGCTTTTTCAAAAAAGGAGCGCGCCTTGTCAAAGTATTCTTCAGCAAAGGCAGGCGAGGGCTCCCTTTGATTTATCTGAAGCGTAAAATTTCTGAAGGACTCCCCCGACAGATTTATCTCTCCGGTTTCAACAAAATGCTTGTCGAAGTCGCTTATCAGGCTGTGGTGTGTATTCACATGCACCTGCTTTTCCAGCAACAATACCTTGGCGGTGCTTATTATGGCGGCGTAGCTGAAATAAATGCTGTCGTTGTGCCTGCTGTCGGAAAAGGCTTCAGCGGCCGAGGCAAGTTTTTCTTCAGCCTCATAAAGCAGTGTGGCCACAAGGTCGATGATTACCGAAGCGCACTCGCCTACCCCAATCGCCGTTTTAAAATGCTCATCCTTACCCCAGTCCCTGTACTCATGTTCTTGTATGTTGGCGGTATCGGAATAAGGCTTCAGCAGGCGGTAAAAATAATCGAATCCTTTGCGGTCGTAATATGAATTGAATTTTTCTTCTGCGCCTGCATTATTCTTATAATCTGTCAGCAGGGTGCGGAGCACATCGGGGCTGCGCTTGGTTGCCACCTTAATTATTTTTTCGGCTATGCGCCCTTTGCCCCCGCCGAGGTTTCCGCCGCCAAGCAGGAGTTGCAGGGCAGGCACCACGTTGGCTCCCACCTTGAACGAGCTGCCATGAAATCCTATCTGTGCCAATCCGTGCTGGCCGCAGGAGTTTATGCAGCCGCTTATCTTTATCTTTATGTCGCGGTTATACAGCAGTTCCGGAAACTCCTGATAGATGACCTTCTCCAGCGCTTTTGCCGCTTCCGTGCTGTTTGAAATCCCGAGGTTGCACGTGTCGGTGCCGGGGCACGACGTTATATCGCCGGTTGAGTTAAAGCCCGGTTCTGCAAGCCCTATCTTCTTCAGTTCGTAATAGAGAGGCAGCAGGGCGGAGTCTCTTACAAAGCGCAGCAGGAATCCCTGATTTATGGTGATGCGTATATCATCGGCTGCATACAGGCTGACGGCGCGGGCAAGTTCCCGTGCAACGGCCGTGCTCAAGTCCCCAAGCTGAACTTTAATATACACTCCTCTGAAGCCTTCCTGCTTCTGTACAAAAGTGTTGGTATCCAGCCATCGCTTGTATTCCGTTTTATTCTCCGGATGGAAAGCCGTATATACCTGCGACTGCGGCGGTACCTGCGTAAGGGGAAAATCCCTTCCTACCTCGTATTCTGTAAAAGCCACCGCCTTTTCCTCTATCCTTACCAAGGCTAGAAATTCGTCTAAGCCAATCTTGTTGATCAGATATTTTAGCCTTGCCTTGCTGCGGCTTGTGCGCTCCCCATACCTGTCGAATACACGCACGGAGGCTTCAATGAAGGGAATGAGTTTGTTTTCGGGAAGAAAGTCGTAAACCGGTTTGGCAAGAAAAGGCTGCGCTCCCAAACCTCCACCGATAAACGCCTTAAAGCCCCTCTGTTCTTTCCCGTCCGCCCATTTTACTTTAGGAATAAAGCCGAAGTCGTGTATATATACCTCGGCCGAATCGGCATCGCTGCTTGAAAAGGCAATCTTTACCTTCCGCCCCAGGTCCTGATCAAAGGGCTTGCGCAGGAAGTAGGCGAAAACGGCGTGGGCATAAGGGGTAACATCGAAAGGTTCGGCGCGGTCTATGCCGGCCTTGTCCGATGCGGTAACATTGCGTATGGTGTTGCCGCATGCCTCCCTTATAGTGATGCTGTCCTGTTCCAGCTTCGCCCAGAGTTCAGGGGTTTTGTCGAGGCTTACAAAGTGTATCTGTATATCCTGACGGGTGGTAAGGTGCAGCTTTCCTGTTGAGTATTCGTCGCTAATATCTGCTATGCGAAGAAGCTGCTTTACGGTGAGCCTTCCATAAGGCAGTTTAATGCGGATCATCTGCACCCCGGGCTGTCGCTGCCCGTATATACCCCGTGCCAGGCGCAAGCTTCGGAATTTTTCTGCGGCTACATTGCCGCTTTTGAATTCCGCTATCTTCTTCTCCAGCTCAATGATGTCCTTTTCAACAGTCTGATTTTCCAATTCTGTTCTGAAACTTTTCATTAGGTTTGATTTTATTTTTCGTTTGTTTATCCTTACGTTAAAATGAAATAAAAAAAGCCCTTCGTTTTTCTGAAGGGCTTTGTAATGCTTGCCTGATAATTTTTAAATTATTCCACTACAATTCTTCAGTAATTGAATATGCATACAACAGCGCATGGCTGCGGCGCCGCTTTTTGTTTTGAGATATATGTTGCCTGTTAATTTCATCTTTCCATTTGAAACCATAACATCGGTTTACGGCACAAAAGTAGATATATTCTCATTATAAATACATATTGTC
>VFSW01004815.1_pt1 | contig 20094 bp, 19 predicted proteins | sample 5358111 | NCBI WGS metagenome assembly VFSW01 (sample SAMN11554181, study PRJNA540505) | mine drainage metagenome | isolation source: sediment from site ElyBrook_90M | place: USA: Ely Copper Mine, Vershire, VT | collected 2017 | reverse complement strand
GCGCATCTCTCCCGCTCGGCTCCCGCGAATCTTTTCTTGTTCGATCTGCTGTATCTCGACGGCTACGATCTGCGCGGAGTGCCGCTCGAAGAACGCAAGCGCCTGCTGTCGGAAGTGGTCACTCCCTCCGATCGCATTCACGTTTCCGATTTCTTCACCGCGGATGGAGATGCGATGCTCGAAGCCGCGCGCGCCAATGGACTGGAAGGCATTGTGGCCAAAGCGCGCGGGAGCAAATACGAAGGACGCCGCAGCCGCGATTGGGTGAAAGTGAAGGTGGTCTCGACCGGCGAATTCGTCATCGGCGGATTCACGCACGGCGAGCGCGACTACTTCAGTTAGCTGGTTCTGGGGCTTTACGATGGAGAAAAGCTGACGCACGCCGGCCAGGTGGGCACAGGATTCAACGAGAAGTCGCTCAAAGAAATTTACGGCAAAATCGAGCCGCTCATCTCGAAGAAAAGCCCCTTCACCGGAACCGTAAAGGCGCTGCGCGATGTGACGTGGATCAAACCTGAGCTGGTGGCCGAAATCAAATATCTGGAATTCACACCCGACGGACTTCTGCGCGCGCCGGTGTTTGTCGCCCTTCGCGGCGATAAGGATCCGAAAGAGTGCGTGCGCGAAACGGCGGAATCGGCGGAAACGGCTGGCGGCCCACTCATTCCCGCAGACTCGCCGGCTGAAGTTGCGCTCGACATCGAAGGCCATCGCCTCAAACTCACGAATCTCAACAAGGTGTTCTATCCCGGCGAAGGCGTCATCAAGCGCGACGTCATCAATTACTACGATGCCGTTGCGCCGCTGATTCTTCCGCATCTGCGCGACCGCCCGCTTTCGCTCAAGCGCTATCCGAACGGCATCCTCGAGCCGTTCTTCTTTCAAAAGGACGCCGAGGGCAAAGTTCCCGATTGGGTGCGCCTGGAGCCGATTTTCTCCGAACACAATCAGGACAAGATTCATTACATTATCTGCAACGATCGCGCGACGCTGATCTATCTGGCGAACCTGGCCAGTATCGATCAGAACCCCTGGATGAGCCGCGTTGGTTCGCTCGACAACCCGGATTTCGCGCTCATCGATCTGGATCCCACCGAAGGCTGCCCCTACAGCCAGATTGTCGAAGCGGCGCAACTGGTGAAGAAAACGCTCGACTCGATCGGGCTCGCGGGCTATCCAAAAACAACCGGCGGCGACGGAATGCATATCTACATTCCGCTGGAACCCATCTATACCTACGAACAAGTCCGTTCCTTCGCGGAGCTGCTGTCGATTCTGGTCATCAATCGGAATCCCGATCTGTTCACCACGCCGCGGACTGTTGCGCGCCGCAAGAAGGCGAAGGTCTATTTCGACTATCTGCAAATTTCGAGCGCAAAAACCATCGCGGCCCCTTATGTTTTGCGCGCCCATCCCGGAGCTCCTGTTTCGACTCCGCTCGATTGGTCCGAAGTAAAAGCCGGCCTGGAACCGGGGCAGTTCAATATCCGCAACGCCATGGATCGCTTCGCGCGCACCGGCGATCTGTTCGAGGGCGTTCTCACGAAGCCGCAGAGACTGGAGCCGGCTTTGGAGAAGGTGGCAGCGAATAGCGCTTCACTAGCGCCACACCCGCGAAAATGATCAGCATCGCGATCAGTTCCTGCAGGCCGAAATGTTCGCGGAAGAAGACCCAGCCGAGAAACACGGCGATGATCGGGTTGACGTAGTTGTAGATGCTGACCACGGAAACAGGCAGACGGTCGAGCACAAAAATGTAAGCGCTATAACCCACGATGGAGCCGAACACCACCAGATAAGCCATCGCTCCGATACTGCGCGTGCTCCAACTGGATGGATGCGGCCTGGCGAACAATGCGGGTATGGCGAACGCGAGGCCGGTGGCGAGTTGCTGCACCGCTCCGCTGACCACGGGATGCGCCTTGGTTTGATGGCGGCGTTGCAGGATGGACCCCAGCGCCCAGCCGGCGCAGCCGAGTTGCAGCAGCAGGAAACCGCGCAACAGTGGACCGCCAAAACCTTCCTGCATCGCTTCGGGAGCGACTAATAATATAGAGCCTGCGAGTCCCACGAACATCCCGGCGATGGTGGGTCCATGCAATCGAGCGCCGCCCGGAATGAGCGCTTCGACGCCGATCATCCAGAACGGCGATATCGTGATGAAGACCGATGCCAGGCCGCTGGGCACCCACTGCTCCGCGTACACCAGGCAGCCCGTGCCGGCGCCGATGATGATCACGCCGTATAGCGCCGTGTACCGGAGCTCGCGCCCGGTGGGAAGATGCGCGTTCGAGAAATAGGCCACCGCCAACAAGACGATTCCAGAGATGGTGTAGCGTACGCTCATCAGCACCGGCGGCGCCATGGATTCGAGCGCGATGCGAATGCCGAGATACGTTGTGCCCCAGAAGAAGCACACCGCGGCCAGCGCCAGGTACGCCTGAAAATGAGGATGGCGCGGCAAAATTCAGGGTAACATTGAGTGTTGATACTCACCGTCACGATCAACCCTTCGGTGGATCGAAATATTGAAGTAGACAGGCTGGTTTTCGAAGACCGCGCTTATATTCTTTCGCGCAGCGACTCGGCGGGCGGCCGCGGCATGAACGCTTCCCGCGTGCTGCATTCGTTCGGCGCGAAGACGCTGGCGATCGTCACCTCGGGCGGCGTGAACGGGCCACGCCTGGAAAAGCTGGCGGCGAAATCTGGATTTCCGGTGAAGGCTGTTCCGATTCAAAACGAGATTCGCGTGAATCTGACCATCACCGACAAGCAGGGGCTCGCGATCCGGCTGAACGAGCGCGGTCCGAAGATCACGCCAGAGGAGCTGACGCGCATGGAAAAGGCGGTGGCGAACCGTCTGGAATCGGCTTCCTGGCTGATGTTGTGCGGAAGCATTCCGCCGGGTGTGTCCAGCGATTTCTATACCAAACTGATTCGGATGGCGCGGGAGCACAGAGTTAAAACGATGCTGGATACCGACGGCGAAGCGCTGCTGCACGGCATCGAAGCGTCTCCCACGATTGTGAGCCCGAATCAGCCCGAAGCGGAAAGGCTGCTGAATCGCGCGCTGATCACGCGGGCGCAATTTTTGGAAGCGGCCACGCGCATCAAGGCGATGGGCGCCGAAGCGGTGATGTTGTCGCTGGGGGGGCGCGGCGTAGTGGCGGTGAATGAGAATCAACTGTTGGAAGTGATCCCCCCGCGGACCGACGCCGTTTCGCCCCTGGGCGCCGGCGATGCGCTGGCTGCGGCGTATGTATGGGCGGCCACCAAGAAAAAAGACTTCGCCGAGTGTGTGCGCTGGGCGGTGGCGGCGGGAACGGCCTCGGCCATGCAGCCCGGGCTGGTATTCGCCAGCCTGGAGCAGACCAAAGAAGTGTATAAATCGGTGGAAGTGCGCCGAGCCTGAATCCGCTTGCTCACACGGGCGGTTCCGTTTTGTGGTCGGAGCGCTTGGGTGAGTTGATCAACACCACGAACAGAAGCAGCAGGCAAAGTAGCGTGGCCACGCAGCCGATGACCAGGTAATCCGTCGATTTGTGGGGGCCCGGCATCACGGCCAGCAGGATGGCGACGGTTACGCCGAAGATCATCAACATGCCGATAGTGAGCGCCAGTGTGCGATTCATCCGTTAGTACAAGCTTCAGTCGTATTTTTCGAAAATGATTTGTTTGCGATCGAAGCCCAACCCCTTGAGGATAGCGCGTACGTCATCGACCATCGCTTTGAGCCCGCAGATGTAGACGTCGAGATCGCGGCGGTCGCCGATGGCTTCGAGTAAGTGAGTTTGCACATGTCCGGTGCGGCCGGCCCAGGAAGATTCCGCGCGGCTCAGGGTTGGCCAAAAACGGAAATTGGGATACTGGCCGGCCAGCGCGTCGAAATCGTCACGATAGTAAATGGTCTGTTGGTGGCGCACGCCGAAGAGGAGCGTGAGCCGCCTGGCGCGCGGATGCGACAAATAGTCGGGCGCCATAGCGCGGAAAGGCGCAATGCCGGTGCCGGTGGCGATGAAGATGGCTTCTTTCGCTGGATCGCGAATCACGAAGAATCCGAGCGGCGCGGACATCTCGATGGAATCGCCCGGCTGCATGGCGAAAAGATGGGGAGTGAAGACGCCTCCTTGCACCAGATTCAAGCAGAGCTCGAAGCGATTGCCATCGGGGAGGGAGACGATGGAATAAGGGCGCGTGATCTTCTTGCCGCTGAGAGTTTCGTTGAAGGAAACAAATTGGCCTGGTTTGAAGTGGAGCTGCAGGACCTCAGGAACTTCGAATACGAAGTGGCGGACTTCGGGTGCGATGTCGTGAAATTCCAGGACCGTGGCTCTCATGCGGTCGTCATCATGCAGTATTCTGGGCTTCACTGGCGCGATCGAGCAGCGCTTGGACCAGCGCCGGGTGGCCGTCGAGCGGGGAAGTGATCTGCACTTCGATGCCGCCGTGAGCGTGCGAGGCGTCGAGGGCGAGGCGAGGCAGGTCGCGCTGCATGTGCGTGCCAAGCGTGAGGAAATAGGGGATGACGACAATCCGCCGGGCGCCGCGCGCGATGAGCAATGCAGTGGCGGCGGTGAGATCCGGCTGGCCAATTTCCAGAAAGGCCGGTTCGACAACGTGCCGGCCGGAAGCAGCCATCTGAGCGGCCACGTCGCGCACGGCCTGGTTGGCGCTTTCGACGCGAGAGCCGTGGGCGAAGACGATGAACCCGGTCATATCTGGATCAGTGGCGAATCGGGCGCGAGACTTTGTTCGGGTGCGGGAAAGTATGCTCGCAGATAATCGATGAACGCACGTCCACGCGGGCGTCCGTTATTTTCGTGCAGCTCCACGCGCTCCAGGAACACGAGCGTTCCGAGGATTTCGGCGTCACGGAGAGGCATGGCATTCCTCCCGGCGAGTTCTTTGCGCAGGCCCTCGACGGCTTCCTGCATCCGCTGATGGATGCCGGCGGCGATCAGGTTGGTGGGGCGAGTTTCGTAGTAGAGACCACTTTGGAGCGTGCGATAAGTGCGAATGAGGGATTGGAGCGCATCGCGGACATCGGAATCGACCGCGCCAGCCGAGCCGAGCGAAGCTTCGATGAGCTTCGTACCCAGGAAAACCACGAGCGAATCGTGTTCGCGCAGAAATTCTTCAGTGACCTGGACGTCGCGGTTGGGCACTTCGCCGGACTTCAACTCGCGCGGCTTTTCATGCCGGCGCGCTTCCACCAGATAGGGGCAATCGAGCGGGCAACTGATGCTGACTTCGCGCTCGTTGCCGCAGCAGATGGAACAGATTTCGCCATTCACGCCGGGGCAATGGCGGCGCGGCTTGCGCGTGTCGCAGATGGGGCATTTCATGACGGGAAGGCTCGGTAATTCCATCGTAGCATCGGTGTCCAGTTTTCAGAGGCGCCTGTTTTTGGCTTGGAACCGATTGAGCGAGAAGGGGATGGCGCATCAGGGCTATTTTTGTGTTTGGTGACGATAAAATCCCGTTAATGTTTGGCGGCCATGAAGCGAGTTCAGGCAGGATGTACCTGGTCACCTGTGGTGTTGACATGCGTGTTCATCTTAACGGGATCTAAGCTGAACGGAGTGCGATCACCCTTTTAAGTCGCTGGCCGGAAAAGAGAAACGACCTCGTACAGACAGCTACTGGTCGAACTCGATACGCCTAATCTCGGGGATAGCCGCGCCCAGGGAGGGTACACAGTGCGGAGGGGGCGTGGCGTTGGGCCGCGTCCACTGAACACCGTGGCTCGGCGCGCATTGGTTGATGAGCTCCGGATGATGGGAAATCAGGATAGCTTGGCCTTTTCCATCATCGATCAAATCGACGAGGTTCATTAGCCACGTTGAATCTCGGCCAGTGAAATGAAATTTTCCGGTTCGTCGATAATAACTGTGTTCCCCTTCGCAACGACGACATGGAGAATTACGTAGAGGCAAATTAGACATCGCTGGCCATCGGACAATTCGGAGAAACCGACTTTGAGGTTTCCGTCCTTGCGGCCGCGGCTCGGAATCCGCACTGTGCGCTCACAGCCACTTGCGGAGCCGCGACCAGAGGGAGCGAAACAAATTGCGCCTTTTTCCGCAGCCTCACGAATGGCGCGCCACAGCGAAACGCTAGGACATTCCGCGGCGCGCGAAGGGCAGGCTCAGCACAAAGATTCCGACGCCCAACAGCACAATGGCGGGGCCCGGCAGGAACCGGAAGCTTTCGGCCAGCCACACTCCAGCTATCGAGATCGCGCCGCCGAAGATCGCCGATAGGATCACGTACCGCCGCATGCTCCGGGCGAGGTTCTTGGCGATGGACGCCGGGATGATGGTCAGCGCTCCCATCAAAAGCGTTCCTACCAATTTGATTCCCAGCGCCACGATCATCGCAAAGATCAGCAAGAGCGCTAAATCGTAACCGCGGCCTAAACCGTGAACTTTGGCGAGCTCGGGCGAAACGATCAGGAACAGAAAGCGCTTCGCGAGGAAGAAGCACAGCGCGGATAATACCACTGCGGTGAGCAGGATCGCGAGCAGTAAGGGCAGCGAGAGCGTGGGAAACGCGCCGAACAGCGACTCGATGACGTCGGCATTGGGAATCATAAGGATTCCGATCGCCAGGCTGGCGGTGAACAAGAGCCCGACAATCGCGTCCGGTGGCACGCGGCTTCGGCCTTCGAGCCAGAAAACCAGAAACGCGGCGCCAACGAGGAAGAAAATCACGCCATAGAAGGGATCGAAGCGATAGATGAGCGCCAGCGCAATGCCGGGAAGCGCCACGTGAGAAAGCGCGTCGCCCACCAGCGCCATTCGCCGCAGAAGGATGAAGGGGCCGACGCTGCCGGAAGCGATCCCTACCAGTAGAGCGATCCAGAATGAGGTGTGCGGGGCCATTTAATGCTCGTGATGGTAGAAGCTGGCCTCGCCGTAAAGGGTCGCGAGCGCTTGCGGATTCAAGGCGTCCACAGGCGCACCTTGGCACACCACGCTCTTGTTCAGGCACAGGACACGCTGCGCGTAACGGTAGACCACGCTAAGGTCGTGCGAGATGAGCAGCAGAGCCGCTCCACGCTCCATCTGGACGCGGTGGAGAAGCCCGTAAACCGTCTCCTCGAAGCCCGCATCCACCGCTGCCGTCGGTTCATCAAGAAGCAGCACGCTGGGTTTATGCAGCAGCGCCGACGCGATGAGTACACGCTGTGTCTCGCCGCCGGATAATTCGCCCAGCCCTTTTCGTAGAACCCGCCGATCCAGGCCCATTAGCTTTAGCTCCCGGTCCAACTGGCTGGTGAACGCCGCGCTCGGCCGCCAAAAGTTGGGCGATTGCAACAGAAAGAACTCCATCGCCGAGATCGGAGCGGAGCGGTCGATAGAGAACCGTTGCGGGACATAACCGATTTTGACATTCCGCTGCCATTGCACCAGGCCGGAATGCGGAAGCAGTCCCAACAAGGCCCGAAACAAGACGGTCTTGCCGGCGCCGTTGGGCCCGATCACTGCGAAGGCCTCGCCCTTTTTCAGCGTGAAGGAGACATTCTGAAGAACCGGGAGCCCGTCCAGCGTTACGGAAAGGTCTTCCACGGAGAGGACGGTGTCGTCAGTCATGCCGGGTTCGTATTCAACATCCTATCGTTACGATAGCCCAGTATCTTGTTGCCGTATCATGAGGGCAGCGGATGGCGTTTGGCAATGGCGCATTTCGGCGGGACGACGCGCTGCTCTACCTGGTGGGTGCGGCAGCGGTCACGACGCTAGTCTCCATCCGAGTCTTCGAGATCCTGATGGCCATGGCGGTGGTGCTGCTCATCGTCACGCGGCGGCGATGGCGGGTGCCGGCGGTCTGGTTGCCGCTATCGCTCTTCCTGCTCGGAACGCTGGTGTCGCTCTTCGCCTCCGGACACATTCGGGATGGCCTTCCCCAAGTGAAAAAGTTCTACGTCTATCTGATGCTGTTTCTTGTGACAACCGCAGTCCGGACGGTAAGGGACATTCGCTGGGTGGCGATCGGATGGGCGCTGGCAGCCACGCTTTCGTCGGCCTGGGCGCTGAAGCAATTTTTTGCAAAGTACCGCGCCGCCGAGCAGGCCCATCGGAATTTCTACACTTCTTACGTCGACTCGCGCATCACCGGATTCATGGGCCATTGGATGACATTGAGCGGGGAGTTGATGATGGTGCTCCTGGTGATTGCGGCGGCCGTGTTTTTCGCTAGAGACCGGAGAGGGATGGTGTGGTTGGCAGCAGCCGCGGTCCCGGTGGCGGCGGCTCTGGAGCTCACTTGGACACGCAGCATGTGGCTAGGGGCGCTCTGCGGCGGCGTTTACTTGATCTGGTTTTGGAAGAAATGGGCGCTCGCGGCGCTGCCTGTGTTAGTCGCGGCGCTTTTGATTGCGAATCCATTCGACATTCGCGAGCGCGCCGTGTCCGCGGTGTTTCCTCACGAAGGCCAGACGGACTCCAATAGCCATCGCGCGGAGTTGCGGCGCATCGGCTGGGAGATGATCAAGGCGCATCCTTGGCTGGGCGTGGGACCGGAACAGGTGTCGCGGCAGTATCGGGATTACATCCGGCCGGACATGCCTCGGCCGAGCGCGTCCGAATATTATGGCCACTTGGAAAACGACTACGTGCAATACGCAGCCGAGCGCGGTGTTCCTACGCTGCTGGCGTTGCTGTGGACAATCGGCTGGGCGCTATTCGATTTCGCGCTGGCGCTGCGGCGCCTTGCATCGGACGCCGAGGAGCGATGGGTGCTGCATGCCGCGATTGCCGTGATCGCGAGCGTCCTGGTGAGCGGCTTCTTTTCCTGGAATCTCAACAACAGCGAAGTGCTGGCGATGTTCCTGGCGATGATGGGCTGCGGCTACGTGGCTATGTGGCAGGCGCGGGCGAGGTTGGAGAAGCCAGCAGGCGCAGGTACAACCGCTCCGTTTGCTCGACAGTTCGCTCGATAGAGAATTGCGACGCACGTTCGCGCGCGCTGCGGCCGAATTCACAAAGGCGCGCGGGATCGGACGCGGCGTCCACGATCGCATCGGCGAGAGCTTCGGGGGAATCGGGCGGCGCCAGCCAACCGGTCTGCGCAACTAGCTCCGGAAGGCCACCCACGTTGCTTGTGATCACGGGGATGCCTGACGACATGGCGCGTAAGGCAGTCAGGCCCCAAGCTTCCGAACGCGACGGCATGATGTAAAGATCGAGCGCGGCGTAAAATTCGGCGAGGTCTTCGATGAAACCGGGCAACTGCGCGATGCCGGACGCCTGGCGCGCCAGATCCCGCATGGCCGGCTGCGTTCTCTCGGGACCATCGCCGGCCAGCAGCATGCGCGCTCGAGGAAGCTTTGACGCCAGCAGCAGTGCGGCGCGAAGAGCCACATCCTGGCCTTTTTCGTGAGTGAATGCGCCGGCATGCCCGATGACGAACTCATCGCTTGAATAGCCCCATCGAGCCCGAGCCTTCGCACGCGCGTCCGGGTTGGGCAGTTCCTTGGGCATCTCAATGCCAGGCAAGATAACTTCAATGTGCGAGTCCGGCACACCGGCGGCAATTAGAACCTGCCGCACGGATTGCGAATTTGCGATCACTGCATGGCATGTACGGCTATATTTCCAGCGATGGATCAGCGGATGCCGGGGTGTGAACGCGACCTGCCGGCTAGCCACGCGCCGGACCGGGAGGCCGACGGAAGCGCGGAAAGAAATCGTTTGCGCCTTGGCATCGTGGGCGTGCACTATATCGAACTGCTCTTCGCGGATCCGTCTGCGTAACTGGCCGATGGTTCCTAGCGGCGCCACTTCCAGCCCTTCGGCCCCGGCACGGCGGGCAAGCGCGCCGCCCTCAGGACACACAATCACCTGGCGATGCCCGCGCTGCTTCAATCCTCGCGCTAGCGACAGCAATAGGTCCTGCCCGCCGCGAAAATCTTCGCCGGTGTCGATATGAGCAATCTTGAGAATGAAGGAAGCTCCTAGCAAAGAATAACGCAGGCGTCTTCGCCTGAATGTCTTCGTAGGATGTCCCGGTCGGTCATCCGCCGGTAAAGATGGCCAAGGGCTGCCAACGCTTGTGTGGAAGTACCGAAATCGTTTACACGAACGCTGCCCGCGGGAGCACGTGCGCCACAGTGCCTCCGCTTTGCTGGAAATTCCGGTGGACTGCACAGTGGGCCGCTTCGATTCCACCGTTCCCTTCGTAGGACTCCAGGGGACGGAAGCCTATCGGCATCGGCCGTGGTCGGGGTCACTCGCCATCGGCTTTGCTCCGTACGTGAACTGCAGGCCTCGCGCTGGCCGCCCGACACGTCGATGGTTCCTATAGGTGAAACTGCCGAGTCGTACTGCGGGTGTGATCGGCGGCGCGTAACCCCGACCCGCTGCCACAGGAGTAGAATTGTTCGAGACCATGCCCCTCTTCAGCGGCACACTCGCGATCGCGGCAGGAGTCTTAGCCTCCGTTTCCGGTTTGGCGGCACAGCAGGCTTCAAGCGCGAATCTCGATGTGCTTCAACTGCGGCAGAACTTCTACATGATCGCGGGCGCGGGCGGCAACATTGGCTTTCAGATCGGAACGGATGGCGTCGTGGTTGTCGATTCAGGTTCGGCGTCGAGCGCGGATGCGGTGGTCGCTGCCATCAAGAAGGTAACGACACAACCCATCCGTTACGTGATCGATACCAGCGCGGATGCGGATCATGTGGGTGGCAACCTCATCGTCGCGAAAGCGGGGCAGACACTATTCACGGGAAACGGCGGGGCCGGTCTCGCTACCAATTTCCTGGGAGGCGGAGCTTCGATACTTTCCGCGGAACAGGTGTTGACGAGAATGAGCGGGCCGAGCGGGAAGCCTTCTCCATTTCCAATTGACGCGTGGCCAACGGAAACGTTCAATCAGCCGCGGAAGTATATGTACCTCAACGGCGAAGGCATTGAAGTCTTTCATCAGGCGGCCGCGCATACAGATGGCGATGCGATTGTCTTCTTTCGCCGTTCCGATGTTGTGGTGGCCGGCGATGTCTTTGACACGAGGCGATTCCCTGTAATCGACGTCGCCAAGGGCGGAAGCATTCAGGGCGAAATCGCAGCCTTGCAGAAACTGGTGGATACGGCCATTCCGTCCGTGCCGATTGTATCGCGGGAGGAGGGAACGCTGATCGTTCCAGGCCACGGCCGCATCTGCGATCAACTCGACGTCGTCGATTACCGCGACATGGTGACCATCATTCGCGACCGCATCCGCGATTTGATGAAACAGGGCCTCACCTTGGAACAGGTGGAAGCAGCCTCGCCGGCCCGGGGCTACACGCGCCGGTACGGGTCGGACACTGGTTCGTGGACCACGAACGATTTCGTCGAAGCGATCTATCGAACCATGGGCCGCAGCGTGAGTGAGAAAGCGCAATGAGAGTCTTCTTCATCGCGACACTCGTCACGCTGCTATTCATCGCAGCACGGTCGCCCGCGGCCGGCCAGGACCGCAATGCGCCAGCGGGCGCCGCCGCTACCGCAAAAGCCTCCGCGCCTGTGGACCTGACGGGGTATTGGGTCGCTTTCGTGACCGAAGACTGGCGTTTCCGTATGATCACGCCGCGTAAAGGCGATTACCAACCCGTACCCATGACGCCAGAAGCGCGCCAGGTGGCGGACGCCTGGGACCCGGCGGCCGACGAAGCTTCGGGCAATCAATGCAAGGCGTACGGCGCCGCTGCGATCATGCGGCTGGCTGCGCGGTTTCACATTACATGGCAGGATGACAATACGCTGCGAGTGGACAGCGACGCCGGCATGCAGACGCGGCTCCTCCATTTCAACGCGCAGTCCGCTTCGCCGGGTGAGCGGACGTGGCAAGGTTATTCGAGCGCGCAGTGGGAAAAACCGGCGTCGCTGAAGGTAGCCACCACTCACCTGCGCTCCGGATATTTGCGAAAGAATGGCGTTCCTTACAGCGAGAACGCTGCCGTTACGGAATATTTCGATATCGCGCCGATCCCCCATGGCGGCCAGGTGCTGCTGGTGACCGCGATCGTCGACGATCCGCAGTACCTCCGGCAGCCCTTTACAACGAGTTCGCAATTCAAGAAGGAGGCCGACGGATCGAAATGGGATCCAACGCCGTGCGCCGCAAAATGAGCCGCTCTACGCTTACGATATTCGGCGCTGTGTTCCTGTGCATGACCGCCTGCCGGAACGCACTCGCACAGGTGGAGCTTACGGGCTCCTGGACGCCAAGAAACCATGAGTTCCTTACTGGCGACGGGCTGCCGGTAGACTTTACGGGAATCCCGCTCAGCGAGGAAGGGCGGATTCGAGCGCTGAGCTATTCCGAGTCGCAGCTCGAGATGGTGGAACACCAATGCCAAGGGTGGCCGGCCTTTTATCTGGTCCAAGGACCCTTTGGTTTGAAGATCTGGAGCGAAACCGATCCGCTCAAAGGAAACGTGATCTCCTATACCATCGGCGGGTGGGAGGATCGGGCGCCGCTCACGATTTGGATGGACGGACGGCCTCACCCGTCGGAATATGCCCTGCATACACGCTCCGGGTTCACCACCGGCACTTGGGAAGGCAACACACTGGTCACCTACACCACCCACATGAAGGCTGGGTTCCTCCGCAAGACCGGCGCGCCATCGAGCGATGAAGCGACGACGACCATGCGCTTTTACCGCCACGGCGACCTTCTGACGATTCTCGAGATCATCGAGGATCCCATCTACCTTGCCGAACCCTGGATCCTGTCGAGAAGCTTTCAACTGAGCGCGACGCCTCAGCCTTCAATCGGGCCGCCGTGCGTTACCGCCTATGAGGGGAGTGTTGGGCCGACGGCTCCGCATTACTTGCCCGAGAAGAATCCCTTCGTCGATGAGATGACCACGAAGTACGGCGTCCCGCGCGACGCCGCCATCGGAAAACCGGAGACGCTTTATCCAGAGTATCGGAGGAAAATTCCGGCACTCGCTCCAGTTCGATAGGGCGGGTATATCCAGGCGCTTGCTTCTCCGGCTGTGCCCCGGCGTTTGAGGGGTTGATAGTGCTAGCAGATATCGAATGCGTTGAGCATCTCCGTGTTTCACTGCCGGTAGCTCCATCAAGTCGATAGCGCTTTGCACTGGGGCCAGTGCGCCGGCGCGTAGCCGCTTCAATTCGGCGTTCAAGATATCTGCCGATCGCGATGGACGCAGGAAAAGACGTCGGATCCACATCCCGGACAGGAGTGCAGTAAAGCGCGCCAGCGTCGCCCCTGCACGGGAAATCACCGTCGAGCTTGCATGAGGAGCGCCCTTAGCATGAATGCGATCATCCACAGGTTACGTCGGCTGGAGGATGCAGCTTTGGCCTCCCCCCGAAACGGCCGGTATCTTCCGGCGATAGCCACTCCGCCACATTCCAGGCGAAACTAGTGAGGTGAACCCAGATTTCAGACTGGCGTTTGCGCCGCGGCCAAAACCGCGCGCCTTCACGTTGGTTGCACTCATTTTGCTCCCCGGCGCGTTGTCCTCCCAGACGCCTGCTCCGGTACCAAAAGATCCGCTGGGGCGCACCACGCCGCAGGAGGCCGTCTTCCAGTTTCTGGAATCGTGCCACGCGCGCGACTATAGCAAGGCCGCCCACTACCTGGATCTGAGCCACATGCCAGCCGCCGAGAGAGCCAAGCAAGGTCCGGCGCTCGCGGCCCAACTCGAAGACCTGCTGGACGACACCCCGTTCGATATCACCATGCTCAGCCGGGATCCGGAAGGCGATACCTCGGACGGCCTTTCCGCGTCCCGCGAGCATCTGGACACGTTCCTGGTGGATGGGCAAACCTTGGAGTTGCAATTGGAGCGCGTGGAACTGAGGCCCGGATACCGTGTCTGGCTGGTGGCCTCCAGCAGCCTCCCGCTGATTCCGAAAGCGCACCAACTGGTGGAGGAAACAGCGTTTGAGAAAAAGCTTCCTCAACCCCTGGTCACGCTCGAGATCCTCGACACGCCGGTATGGCGCTGGATCGCGCTGATCCTCATGGCGGTGGTGCTGTCGGTGTTGACACGAGTCCTGGCCGCCGGGCTGGTAGCGGCGGTGCGGCCCGTTTTAAACGCACCGGAGCTGAAAGGTCCGTTACGGATGCTGCTGGCGGTAGCGGGATTTCGAGGCGCACTGGAACTCGCGCCGCCCGCCACCTTGTCGCGGCTGTTCATAGATCGCGCGCTGGCAATGATGCTCGCCCTGGGCCTGGCGTGGGCGGGCGCCGTGGTAGTGGATCTGTTAGCCGAGCGCTGGCGCGTCAGTCTCGATCCACGGGTGCATGGTGTGAGTTATTCCGTGCTTCCCCTCGGCCGGCAAATTCTCAAGCTCTCGCTGTTCCTGTTCGCTATTCTCAGCGTCGTCAGCGCATGGGGCTACAACACTTCCGCCATCCTGGCGGGACTCGGGGTGGGCGGACTGGCCGTCGCCCTGGCGGCGCAGAAAACCATCGAGAACCTTTTCGGCGGTATCTCGGTGATCGGCGACCGTCCCGTCCTGGTGGGAGACGTCTGCCGCTTCGGAAACGAGACTGGCACCGTCATGCACATCGGCCTGCGCTCCACCCGCATCCGCACCGCCGACCGCACCATCATCAGCATTCCCAACAGCCAGTTCTCTTCGATGGCGCTGGAGAATATTTCGAGCCGCGACAAGATCTGGTTCCACCCGACCTTCAACTTGCGCCGCGATACGACCTCGGACCAACTCCTCGAAGTACTTTCTTCGGTGCGCGAAATTCTGAGTGGCCATCCCAAGGTGGAGACTGGCAACCTTCCCGTCCGTTTTATCGGCGTAGGCCCTTATTCGCTGGATGTGGAGGTGGTCGCCTACATCGAAACCGCCGATTACGACGAATTCCTCGCGCTCCAGCAGGAACTTCTTCTGCGGATGTTACAGGCTGTAGAGACGGCGGGGACGGCGCTAGCGGTGCCGTTGCAGGAGAGCTTCAAATTACAGCGGATGTAGTAGCCGGAGGCGCCTACTTTTGCGGGAAGAGACTGACCACAAAATGGAATCGGCCCCCCGAATCGGATGACCAAGCGCCCGAACGGACCCCATAGGTCAGGCTTGCCGGACTTGTGTCTCAGCCGGCTCCCCGTCAATACAGTGGGATCCGATGGGTAAGCACGAGGCGTTACTCGGTACTAATCGGTTCAATCTCTGAATGAGAATGAACCGGCCGGCGGCCACTTGCCAGGCGGGGGCGCAGCACGCGGTTCCACCACATGATCGCTCCGGTCACAAACATCGCCGCGGGGGCTAGTCCAAATACCGCCCAAATCGCCTTCGTCGTCTGGTCGCAGAGCCCGGGGCCACTACAGGGAATTCCTATGCCTTTAATGCGGCCGAAATGCAAGTAGGCGAGCCAATAAATAACCTGGTCGCCGATGCGTACTCCGGCATTGGCGGCAGTGAGAGGCTCAAGCCGGTCGGCGAGGTCCTGAACCGGGTCGGGAAAAGTGAGATAGACCCCGCTTACGCCAAACACGAACATGAATCCAAGGCTCCAGAAGCCGATCATACTGTGCAAGCGCCAACTCAGGCGCTTCCATCCCACGCTGCTTTGCAGTGTCAGGCTGCGACGCCATGTTTTGATGCCCGGCCACCAGATCGCCAGACCCGTCACAGCAACGGCGAGCAGCGCGAGTGCGCCAACACCGTTCACTTTTCGGCCGGTTGGTCCGGCGAGCAGATTGTCGTGCAGATCAAGCACCTTTGACACGAGCCAGAAACCGGTTGGGACCGAATTGCCAAGATCGCTGCCAGTCCGAGGATCGAACAGCCGCCTCCTCGTCTTGTCGCCCCGGCGTAGCGAGACATCTACGGCCTGATCGAGATTCCGCAGCCGGCTGATTTTCACCACTCGATAGCCTGGATACAGTCGCCGGGCGGCCGCCGCGAGCTGATCGTCGGTCAATCGTGGTCCTGAACCCGTCGAAATGATCGGTTCGGGCGTCGCTGCCCGGTAAAGTTCGTTCCAATAGACAAGCACACTGCCGGTCACGCTGATCATGAGGATGTAGAGCCCGACGGCGATGCCGCTCCATAAGTGGACCTGAAAAAAGGCTCTTCGTAACCAGATCTTCTGCGGCTGCCGAACCCAGCGCTGCCACACGGTCAGCTGATTGTTCCCATTCACTAGCGACAGGCTATAACACGCGGCCGATCGCGTCAATGCGACGGTCGGTTTGCGACGGTCGGTTTCTTGGGAACTAAAGTCGCGTGACGAACGGGTCCGGCTTTGATAAATTCCGGGCCGGGGCGGGAGTAGCACTCCGATGAATGCACTGGTGGGGATTGGCTTCGCTCTCATCTCCGTTTGCAGAAGAGTGCCGTCCACGGCAGGGGCTCATATTCGCGCCGATATTCGGACGACGATTTCGCCAGTCTTAAGACGCTGCTCTTTGTCGCCGAAGGCAACATCTTTTTCAACAACATCACAATGAAGAATGATGCCGAACAGGCTGTTGCTCGTGAACACCGATTCATCTTAGTAGGTCCGCCGGAAGAATCTCGTCTCCCAGCTCCGGCGGCCCTTCAAGCGCAGCTTTGAAAATTGCCCCGAGGCTGAGGAACTCGTCCAGCCCTTGCCGGCTTGCGAAGGTACCGGCTGGCGCCGAACCGCGCGGATTCGGCCCTGTCACTTTCTGCGTCCGAGGAAACTAGGATCACGGCCGGGCTTCTTGGGAAGATTCAGGCCGATGGATAGCGAGATCGGGACACTCGGCCGATTGGGCATCGAGGGCCTGGATGAACTGGATCGCTTTCTCTCCATCCGCGAGGACGAGCAGATCACATTCGACGCCATGTTCCTCAAGCGCCTTGCGTGCCAGCCCGGCATCGGCGGGGTTATCCTCTACAAAAAGAACTAATGCGGGTTCTCGGCCCAGGAACGGCCCGCTAGTCTTCTCTGCGCGCGATTGTAAAGAAAAACGTTGAACCCCGGCCTTGCTCTGATTCCACCCAGATTCGCCCGCCTGCGCGTTCGACAATCCGCCGGCAGATTGCGAGACCCATCCCGGTGCCGGGATACTCGGCGGCGCTGTGAAGACGCTTGAAGATTTCAAAGATTTGCTCCTTGTACTGGGGGTTTATGCCGATGCCGTTGTCCTGAATGGAAAACACCCATTCCTCGCCCCGGCGCTCGGCAGCGACGTGAATTCGTGGGGTTTCGCGGCTGCGGTACCGTATCGCGTTGCCAATCAGGTTCTGAAACAGCTGCTGCAACTGGAACTCGTGCATGCGCACGTGCGGAAGACAGGTGCGGGTAATCGAGGCATCACTGTCTTTGATGGCGGATTCAAGCACTGCCAGCGCCTTGTCCAAAACCCGATCGGCGTCGACGTCCTGCGTTGGCTCTTGCCCGGCGCTGGACGCCAGCGTATAGGCCCGCAGATCCCTCAGCAGTTGCTCCATGCGCAAGGCGCCCTGGATCGTATAGCCGATATACTCGTCGCCGCTCGGCCCGAGCTTCCCAGCGAACTCTCTCTGGAGCAATTCGCTGTAGATCGCTACCATGCGCAAGGGTTCCTGTAGGTCGTGCGAGGCTGAGTAGGCGAACTGTTGCAGATCGGCATTGGAGCGCGTAAGGGCGGCGTTGGCCTCTCGAAGGGCTTTCTCCTGGCGCTCGCGCTCGGTGATATCCCTGGCGACTTTTGAGGCGCCAATGATAGTACCCGACCCATCCCTTATAGGCGAAACAGTGAGCGAGACTGTCAGGATTCTTCCGTCCTTCGTTTTGCGCTTCGTTTCGTAATGATCCACGTGATCGCCGCGCCTGATGCGGTCGAGAATGCCGGGGATTTCGTCCATTCTTTCCGGAGCCGCGAGCGTCGAAATATGCTTGCCGAGGATTTCGTCCGCCGTATAGCCGAACATCCGTTCGGCGCTCTTGTTCCAGCTTGTGATTATGCCATCGAGATCCTTGCTGACGATGGCGTCATCGGATGAATCGACGATCGCGCTCAGCAGGGCGGACGTCTGCGCGGCTTGGTGGCGCTCGTGGATATCGACGATCGAGCCGATGAAGCCTGCGAAGTTGCCTTCGCGATTGAACCGCGGCAGGCCGGTATTCATGGCCCAGCGATACCCGCCATCGGCGCGACGCATGCGGCAATCCACCGAAAATGGCTCGTGTCTGGAGTTCGCCTCCAGCATGACGCGCCTGGACTCATCCCGGTCATCGGGATGCACGGCATCCAGCCAGCCGACACCCGGCGCCGCCTCTTCTCTCTGGCCGGTGAAATCGTGCCAGCCCCGGGAAAGGAAGGAGCAGGAAGCGTCGGGTTCGGCGATCCATAGTATCGCCGGTGCGGCATTTGCGAGCGTTCTGAATTGGTCCTCGCTCTCTCGCAAGGCCGCTTTGGCTTCCTGCCGTATGCGCGAGAGTTTGACATGGGTGACAACGCGCGCGACCAGCTCCCTGGCGCTGAACGGCTTGACAAGGTAGTCGTCGGCGCCGGCCTCGACACCCTCGATGCGGCTGTCCTCGCCCGCGCGGGCAGTGAGCAGAATAATTGGGATTTCTCGCAATTCCGGATCTGAGCGCATCGCACGCAACAGGCCGAAACCAGCCAGTTTCGGCATCATCACGTCGGAGAGAATCAGCTCAGGTGGGTGAGAGCGCGCGGCAGCCAGTGCCGCCTCGCCATCGGAGACCGGCTGCACGTCGAACCGATCGCTCAACAACCGGCTGACATACGCGCGCATGTCCGCGTTGTCATCTGCCAAAAGAATGCGGGGCTTTGCGGTTTTGCGTCGCTCGTTGACGGCTGTCTCAAAGACGCTGGCCGGCACATCGCCGACGGACATCATCCGGCCGTCAACTTCCGAGAGCTTACCGCCGGGGAGCGCTTCATCCGGCAGCCAATGCAGAGCTTCTTCGATGAACACCGCGGGCGCGCCGGTGGATGCCGGCTCAGGGGCCTTGCCGAGGCGCTCTGGATCGAGGAGCGCCTTGCCCAGCGGAATCGTGACGGTAAAAGTGCTTCCCTGGCCGGCCATGCTGTCCACGGCTACCGTTCCGCCCTGGAGCCGGACCAGTTCGTGCACCAGCGCCAGGCCAATGCCGGCGCCTTCGTGCGTCCGGCCCCGGCTGTGCTGGCCGCGATGGAAGCGCTCGAACATGCGCGGCAGTTCTTCAGGTGGAATGCCCACGCCGGTGTCGCGCACGGTCAAGCGCGCTTGCCCATTTACCGCTTTCAGGCTCACTTCAATTTCGCCCTTGAGTGTGAACTTAAAAGCGTTGCTCAAGAGGTTCAGGACAATCTTCTCCCACATATCGCGATCGACGTAGGCCGGTTCTTCCCAATTGAGCGGCGCGCAATCCACGATCAGCCGCAAGCCCGCCTTCTCGCAGGGGGAGCGGAAATTGCTTGCGAGTTCCGCGGTAAAGGTGGCCAAGTCAGCCGGTTGGTAGGAAGCCTGAACGCGCCCGGCCTCGATGCGCGAGAAATCCAGCATCGTGTTGACGAGCTTCAGCAGCCGGAGGGCGTTCCGGTGCGATATGGCCAGATCGGTGGCGGCGCCCGGCGGGAGAATACCGTGGACATTGGCCAGCGCGTCTTCCAGAGGCCCGAGCATCAGCGTCAGCGGCGTGCGGAACTCGTGGCTGACGTTGGCGAAGAATAGCGTCCTGAGCCGATCCAGCTCCTTAAGGCGCTCGTTGAGGATGCGTAGCTCACGGGTTTGCCGGGCTACCTCCTCTTCGGCCCGCTTGCGCTCGGTAAGATTTCGGCCCTCTGGGAGCAGGTATTCGACCTCGCCGGATTCGCCCCGGATGGGTTGCAGAGAGAAATCAATCGTAATAGGGATGAGCCCTGCCTGCTCCCCGTAGATCTCCACTTCATAGCGGACGAATTCCCCGGCGGCCGCCCGCCGGATGGCGGCCCGAAGGTCCTCCCGGATCTGCTCCGAGACCTGCCACCACCGCGCGGTCCAGAACGGCTTTCCCCGAATTTCCTCAATCCGGTGGCCTGCGCCCTCCAGCGCGGCACGGTTGACTTCCAGGATGTCGCCCTGGGGGTTCAGGAGAGCGACGAATTGATACATGCCATCCAGGATGAGAGCCGCCCGCCGCTCATGTTCGACGAGGTCGGCGGAT
>VFSW01004814.1_pt1 | contig 20095 bp, 21 predicted proteins | sample 5358111 | NCBI WGS metagenome assembly VFSW01 (sample SAMN11554181, study PRJNA540505) | mine drainage metagenome | isolation source: sediment from site ElyBrook_90M | place: USA: Ely Copper Mine, Vershire, VT | collected 2017 | reverse complement strand
CTAGTACTGCATGATCTTGTTTATCGCGCGCATTATCTTTGGGACATTGGGCATATAGTGCTCCTCTAGAGTGTAAGGAAACGGCGTATCGTAACCCGTCACTCGCAGAATGGGCCCCTTTAGATACTCTATCGCCCTCTCAGCGATGAGCGCGGAAATTTCAGCCCCAAAGCCCCCGGTTCTCGGCGCTTCATGAACAATAATCACTCGCCCTGTCTTTTGCACAGAGGCAAGCACGGCTTCAATGTCTATCGGAACCAGAGTTCTTAGGTCAATCACCTCGGCCTCGACACCGTTTTTCTTCGCTGACTCGGCTGCCTCAAGCGCAACGTGAAGCATCGCGCCATAAACAAAGATAGTAACGTCCCTTCCTTCTCTTGCGACTCGCGCCTTTCCGATTGGCACAGTGAATTCTCCATCCGGAACTTCTCCTTTCACTGCCCTGTAGATCTTCTTTGGTTCAAGGAAAATTACTGGATCCTCATCTCTCATGGAAGAAAGCAACAATCCTTTTGTGTCATAGGGTGTAGCAGGAATCACCACTTTGAGCCCAGCGGTGTGACAAAAATACGCCTCACTGCTTTGCGAGTGGTAGTGCCCTCCTTTGATTCCTCCTCCATAAGGCGCTCTCACTACTAGATGGCAGGAATACTGCCCACCTGAGCGATAGCGAAGTTTCGCGAGGTTTGTCACTATCTGGTCAAAAGCTGGATAGATGAAATCCAGAAATTGGATCTCTGGCACTGGATTCAATCCATAAATTGCCATTCCGATTGCAGTTCCGATTATTCCTGATTCTGCAAGTGGAGTATCGATTACTCTCTCCGCGCCAAATTCATCAAACAATCCTTCCGTCGCACGGAAGACCCCACCGTCACGCCCCACGTCCTCGCCCAAGACTACGATCCTGTCGTCTCTCCTCATTTCTTCTTTGAGTGCTTGATTCACTGCCTGCACTATGTTGATTACTGGCATTTTCTTTTGGACTCCTTGCTCCACTCATTTTCTAGAGAGTGATTCTTCTTCCTCTTGCTGCTCTTTCAAAAACCAAGGCTGTTCCGCGTAGATATCTTCAAACATCGTGTTAACAGTTGGCGGTGGCACTTTTTCTTCCTCAATGATAGCATTACTGATTTCATCATCGCACTGCTTTCTAACCTTGGCATCATATTCCTCTGTCCAGAGACCACGCTTTTCAAGATATACCCTGAAGCGCTCGATTGGATCTTTCTTTTTCCAAAATTCAATCTCCTCTTTCGTTCTGTAGCGGTTAGGGTCGTCACTCGTGCTGTGAGGCCCCATTCTATATGTTAGGCACTCTATCATTGTTGGACCCTCACCTCTTCTTGCGCGATCCACCGCCTCTCTGGTCGCCTGGTACACGGCGAGAACATCATTTCCATCTACTCGTACTCCGGGGAATCCATAGGCCCTAGCTTTTGCAGCAAGAGTCGTAGAGGCTGTCTGCTTTTGCACTGGGAGAGAAATCGCCCACCCGTTGTTTTCGCAGATAAATACAATTGGCGCTTTGTTAACTCCTGCAAAGTTGTAAGCTACGTGAAAATCTCCTTCAGAGGTTGCACCGTCGCCGTGGTATGCGAGCACAACAGAGTCTTTCCTCTTCATTTTCATGGAAATCGCGACTCCAACCGAGACGGGAAGGTGCGCAGCAATAGTTGAGGCAACGCTCATGAAATTCACTTCTTTGAATCCCCAGTGATTTGGCATTTGTTTTCCAAGCATTGGATCGTCCGAGTTTGCCATGAGGTGCGACATAATCTTCTTCAAAGGCACGCCTCTAGCGATTGCGACGCCCTGATCCCTGTACGTGGGAAAAGTCCAATCATCCTCTCTCAGGAGAAATGAGCTTCCAATCTGAGCGGCCTCCTGGCCAGCGCATGGCACATAGAATCCAATTCTGCCCTGTCTTTGGAGGTTGAGACCTTTTCCATCAAGCAGACGCGTGAGTACCATCGCCTCGTACATCCGGCGGAGCTGCTCCTCTCCAAGCTCAGGCTCCCTTCCCTTCTCTACCTTGCCCTCTAGTGAGATTACTTGAAGTATGCTTCCTGAAGACGGCTGGTTCAGATTCTCTCTTACCATTTTGTTCGCCTTGTGACAGTTGCCTGAATCCGAGTGGGATCGGACGAGCTGTTGCAGATTTATGTAACGAAAGCGGAATGCATCTCATTTAACCTTTTTCATGTTATGATTGAAATTTGCTCAGAATCTGATAACTGGCACTCGGCGCTACTTTCAGATCTAGAGTTAAAATCAATCAGTACTTGAAAAAATTAGAAATTTGAACTTCCCGAGCTTATCGACAACTTCTCGCGCGAGTGTTTCACTCTTCTCATGAGAGGAGTCAATTGTTATCTCTGCAATAGAAGACTCTTCAAAAGGCGCGTCAACTCCAGGCACCTTTCCAAGGCCTGTGATAATGCTTTGATTTTTCAGTCTTTCAAGAGCGTCGACGTAGAGTTTTTTTCTGACAAGGTCTTGTCCTTCGCGCCTCGTTTCCCTCTCGATGCATATCTCGATTGGGCACTTTATGTAGATCTCAAGGAAATTTGGGCACTCCTCTCTGGCGAGCTCTCTCCATTTCTTCTTATGCGCAGTGGCATCGAGTATCACGTTGTGCCCGTTCCTGCAAAGCGTTGAGGCGATTACAACGAACGCTCTGTATGCAATATCCCGCTCCTCATCACTGTAAGTGGGATTAGGAAAAATCTTCTTTCTTATCTCATCCATCGAAAGGTAGATTGTTCTGATTCCCTTTTCCTCGAGAAGACGCATTACAAGTTTCGAGATTGTTGACTTTCCTGATCCAGGCAGACCGCAAAACCAGATGACAGTTCCGGATATGCTCAAGGTTCGCGCACCAGACGCTCGAGATCTTTGTGGATTCGCGCGCTTCTTGCGGCTAGCATGTTTATCCTAGAGTGAAAGCCCACCTCGACGGAATCGATTTTTCTCACCCTTGCAAGATCAGAAAAGACACATCCCGCTTCTTTTGCTATGAGATATCCAGCAGGAGAGTCTATGCTTCTCGCACTACCTGGTTGCGCGAATATCAGAGCGTCAAGAGTCCCCTCGCCTAATAATGATAGGCTGATTGCGGCGCTACCTAGGATCCTAAATTTGTACACTTTCTTCTTTACGAGCCTTGTTATGAGTTTCTTGAAGTAGTCAATGTCGCCGCATTCGATGCCAAGCGTCTCTATGCGTTTTGATTCTTTTGAATCGTTTGGTTTCATGACTTTTCCGTTGTGATATGCACCATGTCCTTTGATCGCAATGTACTCATCATCTGTCATGATGCTCTGCACCAGCGCAATGTCCACATCCCCAAAGCGTCTCTCTTGTGAGGGGCGCATTTTCTTCTTTACTCCGAGAACTGCGAGTGAAAGAGAAAACAGAGGAATTCCGACCTGAGCGTTGTGCGAACCATCAAGAGGATCGCATATCACAATTGGCCTAGGTCCATTATCTTTGACTCTTGCTTCGCCAAGCTCTTCCGAAACAAACACAAAGGAGTCTTCGCCGAGGTCGCGACGAAATGAGCTGTGTATGGCGTTCTCAGAGACCTCGTCGATCCTCAAAGTCAAATCTCCTCCTACACCGCGTTTCACGATCTTTCTTCGAGAGGCCTCGTCATAGTTAGCTAGAATCGCTCTGCGTCCAGCCCTTGCAGCTTTTCTTAGAATCGCGAGCCATTCCTGTTGAGTGAGATTTGCCAAATATCCATCATCTCTTTGTATGAAATCGCCTAGGCTACAGAGGGCTCTATCAGGTACTCGTTGACCTTCGATGGGTCAAATGAAGATGAATTCAGGACGTTGTGAGCGAAATTGAATATCTGGCGCCTTGTTTTCACTGAAAGCGTCGGATACCAGAGCGGTGAGGCGATTACAAGCGCTCTAAAAGTGTAAAATAGTGGCATTGCTTCCAGAATCTTCGTATCTTTGCTTTGCTCGAGGTACGTGCGCATGAACTCATCAAAGAGAGTCTTGAATTCGCCTTCGAGCTTCCCATACTTTCGAAGAGAGTAGAAAATGTAGTTAATTGAGAGCGCGCACACGTCGTCAGCAGGCTCTCCATAGGCACCCCGGCTGCGATCCAAGAGCAAGAAATCGGTTGAGTTTCGCTTTGTGTCCTTTGAAAATAGTATGTTCCAAGGGTGAAAATCCCCATGCACCATTGAGAGCCTTTCGACGCTCCATTTCAATCGCCAGCGGTGCTCAACGCACTTTTTCTCAATTTCCGCAAGCTCTCCTTTCTTCAGGAAATCTGTCGATTCCTCTCGGGGGTAACTGTCTGCAAGGCCAAAGATGCACTCACCATGTCCTAATGTGTCCCTGATTTTTCTCGCGTATAGCTCTGTCTCTCTTTCTTCAGGCTTTGCCTTATGAATTAAGACAAGATATTCCGCGAGAGCTCTTACACGAGGAACATCGTAGCTTTCAAGCTTTCCCTCCGTCATGAGCCTGTCAAGATCTTTGAAGTACTCAACGCCCTCTACTTTTGGGCGCAGGATGAAGAACTCCTCAGAATCACCAAGTGAAATCATTGAGGAGTCTCTCTTTGCAAATGCGCCTAAATCCTGAACCTTACAATGCTTTGGAAGATCTCCCCATGTGTCGTAAGAGAGAACAAGGTTGTCAACCCTGTCTGCTCTAAAGTCGTGGCCAAAACCTTTGCCTATTCTCATCGTGGAAATGATTGATTCCTTTCTCTTCCCGCGAGTCTTGTACACGACGAGATAAGGGATTCCATACCCAAGCGTCTTGATATCCTTGCTCTTTGGAATTGTCTTATCTTCGCCGTATTCGGATAGTGGCCCAAAATACTCAACTTTCACGTCCTTTGTTTTCAAGAAATCTCTCAGGTAATTTTGGACTTGGCTTGCTGATGGTGTTCGCATGATTTGTCTTTCACTGCACATTGAAAAAGTCTAAACTTTCGCGCTGATAGATGCGAACGTCTCCGAAGATGGCTATTAAATCAATATCTGGAGATAGCTGGGAGAGCCGAGATCATCAGCTACACTTGTCGAATAGCTCACTTTGGCAGCGATGTGCTCAGGAATCGTCTTAAACTACTACATGATGAGCCTCGGGATCAAGGACTTGAGTCTTGAACTTGTTTCAGATCTCCTTTCACCGAGCAAGTAAAAGATCTAGAAGAAGAGCAGGGAAAAAGAGTCGCAGATCGACTTCCTTCCTCATCCTTGCAGTCGTACTTATTATCATTGCAGTGGCGTCCAGCGCCATCTTTTTCATGGGCCAGAAAAATTCCCCAGGAACGAACACAACAACGAACCAATCATCTGGCAAACTGGTCATACTCTACGTAAATCAGGGGAACGGGTTGGTCAACGAATCAAAATTCCCGTCATTGGTTTCCTTGGCGAAATCTCAGGACTTCAATACGATTTTTTTTCAGGTCTACAGATCTGGAAATCTGATGTTTTCATCCGATGAGATGAAGTACTTTGTCGCAGTTGCACATCAAGACAATCTTCGAATCTTCTTTGCATTGTACTTCACAAACTCAAGCCAAGTGATTCCAGGCTCAATCTATGGACTAGGCGAGGACGGAATCAGCCTTGACATGTCCACTCTAAATTTCAGTTCACAGAGTGCTCTTCTCTCCACTCTAAAGCTGGATTATCATGGAGGTCTCACGGCGGTCACAACGACGAATTTCACGACCACTTTGAATCCCGACATTTTGATACTTGAAACATATTCACTATTTTACAGAAACTACATTCACCCAGGAATCGTCGCAGGAGTGGAAGTCCTAGCAACTTCAAGCAAGGCTGATTACGAGTCGCAGGTACAGTATGCTCTGAATAATAGCGACGGAGTCATGGTCTTCGACTATTACGGGCTGCTAGTGACAGGATACTAAGACAAGTTGCTTTGCGCTTACGGCTGCCAGGGTACGTACCACTTCAGGTATTGTCGTTTCTCATCCTGTTTGTCCTCATCTACTTTATCCCTTCTTTCTTTCTCCACTTCAGTCAAGTCCTCGGCAGGTACTACTACATGATTAAGCCTGATCTGATCCACCTTGAGGCAGCAAGGACATTGAAGCTCTATGCACTCGGTCGCGGTCTCATGACTGCAGACCTCACAATAGCATACATCGTTTTTCTTTTTACTTACCAACACTCAAAATCCCCAGTTGTTATGCACCGGCGCCGTCATCGGCGAAGCAAGAATCAATCGTCTTCTTGTCATCATGCCAACTACCAAGGCCACCAACCATTCCAGTTCTGATACTGTATTTGAAAATCCTCTGCCTCTTCCTCTTCTCCTTTTCGCTAAAATCATCTTCTGGAACAGCAGGATGATTTAGCATGATCTGGGCTGCTTTAAGACAGCATTGGCATCCAAGGTCTATGCACTCATTTGCAGTTTTATGGTTGCAGCTCTCGCAGAAGCATTGATCATCCTTCTTTTTCCTAAGCATTGGCAGACTATCTCTTAGGAAATCCTAGAGAGGGCAAGCGGTGCATGCATCGTACACGATCTATTTCAAAACTCGTACTCGATCATATCTAGCTCACATGCTAACCTGACTCGCCTAAATGATATTAGAGATCAGTTATCACGTCATGCGGCTTGCTTTCAGCTAGACCAACTTCAGTTATCCGGATGAATCTACCGTTTGTGCGCATTTCCTTGAGATTGGCCGCGCCGCAGTAGCTCATCCCGCTGCGCAACCCTCCGACAAGCTGGCGGATCACACTCACTGCTCCGCCTTTGTAAGGAACGATTGCTTCGACTCCCTCTGGGACGTAGTCAACGAGGTCTAGCTCTGCTATTTTCTCTTTTGTTGAGCCTTCTCTTGCAAGCCTGTCTTTTCTAGCCGCCATTGAGGCCATTCCACGGGTTACTTTGTACCTGTGGTCCCCCCTGAATACAATTTCTCCCGGACTCTCGTCAGTTCCGGCCAGCAGCCCGCCTACCATCACTGTGTCAGCGCCAGCGACAAGCGCCTTTACGATATCTCCAGAATTTCTGATACCACCGTCTGCAATCAAGGTGACGCCGTTGTCTCTTGCAACTTTTGAGCAGTCCATCACAGCGGTGAGCTGAGGAACCCCGGAGCCAGTCACTATCCTAGTGATACAGATAGAACCGCTTCCAACTCCTACTTTGATAGAATCCGCTCCAGCCCGTATCAAGTCCCTGGCGCCTTCCTTTGTGGCTACATTCCCTGCGACGAGCTGAACCTCCGGCAAGGCCTTCTTGATCTTCCTTATCGCATCGAGTGCGTGAGAACTGTGGCCGTGCGCGATGTCCAAAACCAGTACATCGACGTTTGACTTTGTAAGGCGCTTTGCCCTATCCAAGAAATCCCCCTTGACACCTATTGCCGCCCCAACTCGCAGTCGGCCTTTCGAATCCTTGGTAGCGTCTGGGAATTCCTTTCGCTTGAGAATGTCCTTTGCGGTGACGAGCCCCTTGAGCCTGCCCTGAGCATCCACAAGAGGCAATTTCTCAACCTTCGTGTCCTCCATTGTCTTTCTTGCCTGATCAATCGAGGTCTTGCCCCATCTTGCAACAATGAGATCGTTCTTCTTAGTCATCACTTCAGTGACTGGAACGTTGAAATCCTCTGTGAATCTGAGATCTCTTGTTGTAATGATTCCTTGCAGCACTTTGTCCTTGTCAACTATCAGGATCCCGCCCACGTTTTTCTCATGCATCAGAGTTTTCACGTCCGAGATCTTTGCAGAAAGTTCTATAGAGTAGGGAGACTCGATCATAATGCTCTCCATCCTCTTCACCTTCTCGACCTGCGCAACCTGCTCTTCAAGACTCATGAACCTGTGGATGATTCCCATCCCTCCTTCCCTTGCAATTGTTACGGCCATCTCAGCCTCGGTGACGGTGTCCATGTTTGCGGAGATTATCGGGACTTTAAGCTCGATTTTTCTCGTGAGGCGAGTACTAGTTTCTGCTTCGTGTCTTGATGCGACCTTTGAGTATCTTGGAAGCAGTAGCACGTCGTCGTAAGTCAATCCAGTGCGAAATTCGTCCATCCGATTAGCAGAAAGATCTCTTTTGCTCAAAAGTAGGTACCGAAGAAGGTGACTTTTACTCGTATTTTGGGTTTCCTAACCCAAGAAAATGCGAATTGCATCTCTTTTGACTGGATTGTGCAGTCAGGCTCTATAGCTATTAAATACCGAGAATTCCTACTCGTGCGAGCATTCCACAACTTGACTCAGAGCGAAGTCGGTAGCAATGGAAAGTACGAGATCAAGCATGAGATTCTCAAAGCCAATATCTCAGATCTCGTTCCGCACGAGGGCATCTTGGACTGGCACCTGAAGGAAACAAAGGAGTGGATTGAGAAAGACGGCTTTCTTGCTCGGCCAATCGCAGTTTCAAGATTGGACAATCTCGGAGCAAAGTGGAAGGGAAGATTTCTCATTCACGACGGGCATCACAGGACGGCTTCTCTCAAGGTTCTTGGCTGCACCAAAATCATGGTAAGCATATTTGACTTTGCAGATCCACGGATCAAGGTGTTTGATTATTACAATACCTCTATTCGAATATCAAAGGAGACAGTCATTGATCGCGCGACTTCAGGTATAGAGGTTACGCCAAGGTTTGACAAGCACTTCATCGATGTGAATGGAAAGCTCTACCCGTTCCACGACAATGATGCATTGGAGCCAGTTATGCCGATGAAACTCTCAGAGCTAAAGTAGATCTGAAACAAACACTGCCATACTCGAACAAACGTTAATTCATAACCTCTCGGAAGGAGTTGCATAATTCGAGTCTGTGAATGAATGCAGAAGGGCAGCGAGATAAGGATCGGAACTTCAGGTTGGTCCTATAAGGAATGGGAAGGAGTATTCTATCCTGATTCAAAGACTCCGAAGCTTAGTTTCTATTCGAAGATATTCAACACCGCAGAAATTGATTCCACTTTCTACGCAAACCCTTCCAAAGGGTTTGTCATCGGTTGGGCAAAAAACACTCCAAGTGGATTTGAATTCGCAGTCAAGCTTCCGAAGCTCATAACACACGACAAGAAACTCGAACTCAAAAACGGAATAGAAATCGATCTGAACGCTTTCCTTGATTTAATCTCACCGTTAAATCAAGCAAAGAAACTCGGGCCGCTCTTAATCCAGCTTCCACCTAGCTTTTCCGCAAGCAAAAAGAAAGTGCTCGAAGAATTCTTTCAAGTTCTTCCAGCGGAAAAGTACAAGTTTGCAGTCGAATTTAGAAATAAGACTTGGTTGAAGGAAAAGAGTGCACATTCGCTCCTTGAAAAATACAATGTCGCAAACACGATCGTGGACGAGCCGTTGTTACCTATTGATCTGACTATAACAAGCGACATCACATTCATCCGTTGGCACGGACACGGAGAGAGGCCGTGGTACGACTATAGGTACGGCGAGAAGGAGATTGAGCCATGGGTGGAGAGAGTGAGGGATGGCCTCAAGAGCGTGCGCAAGGTCTACGGCTACTTCAACAACCACTTTCATGGATACGCAGTTGAAAACGGACTTGAATTCATGGATATGCTTGGAATTGCAAATACTGATCAGAAAAGCAAGCTTCTTGATGTAAGGGCTCGAATAGAAGGTGGACCTGAGGCTCCCAAAGTCACAGTAGAGCCTTCACAGAAGACGCTTGGAGATTTCTAGATTAGGGCAACAGCAATAGTCACGACTATTCCAAGAATTGCAAGAACCTCTGCTCCGTTTTTTGCAACCGAGCTTGCAGAATCCAAGAGGCCAGAAAAGTCATTCAAAACTTCTCCTCCGATCGTCTTCACCTCACTGCTCACTATGAAACTTGAGAAGCTTGCTGAAGATAGTCTTGACTTTGCATTGAGGTAAAGCGACTTCAAGTGCTCGCTGAATTCTATGTGGTCTATGACATCGCCGAGCGCAAGGTAACCTTTTGCCTCCATTGTTTTCGCGGCTGTCACATGAGTGTCGGATGTGCAGATCTCGAGTATCTTGGAGGAAGTGGCTTTCTCAAAGTCCTGCATTACTCTTTCCCTGAACCCAATGAGCGAATTGTTAGCATCGACAATAACAATGGAGAAGTTTTCCTCAGTCTGTGGAATCTCAAAAAGCACCAGTCCGACGCCCGCGGGCCCCACGTCTTTCTCTATAGTCTTGATTATTTCGTCGCTTTGCGCAACTCCCACCTTGAACTCGTGCATCTTCGCATTTCTTAGATCATCTAGCACCTGGCGCGCAGCCTGGATCGCATCAGCGCATTCCTTTTCGTTTGGCTTCTCTCCCTCCGAATTGTGAGTGTCAACTAAGAGCAGATTCTTGAACCCAAGCTTGCCCGCGTAGGCCTCAATATCGGTCTTTACCTCCACTGGAAAATCTTCCATTCCGTGGGGGGCCTGGGTGATCATAATCAGGGCAGTTGTGCCAAATGAGATCCCGCTCACAGTAGCTTTATTCACGTTCTTTACAACAGGGGAGCTTATCTCAGAACCGGCGTCAATCGACTGACCATGCGTATTGAGGGTCAAAACATAGCGCTCTACCTGCTTTCTTGAAGAGAGGTTGAGATCATGATCTGAAATCGAGTGCACAACCATCGGAACAACAGTCGGAGAAGAAAGTTTATGGAAAATATCGAAGGGGAGGTTGCTAGATCCGATGGGATAGAATGGCCCTGGATGAGGCCCGGGGACAATGATCAAGGCGTTCGCTGAGGTTTTCTCTACTGAGGCACCATCGCTCGATTGAATCAAAAGCATCTGGGATTTGACGACTCTCTCTTTTGAGACAACGTCCAAGAAACGTTCAAGATTTGTAGCATCCTCGGCAGCCCAAGCGTTTAGAAATGCTTGAAGCAGGTCGATAGGTTTGAAATATTCAACTTTTGAAACTTTGTTGATCGAAGTGACATAGAGCTCTATCGCCACAAGCGCAATCGTTCCGCCAATTACCGCTGCAGCCGGGTCTGGAGTGCCAACCATTATCGCAAAGGAGAAGAGTTGTGGCGAGTAGATCATTGGAAGTATGAGCATCGCGGGCTGCACAAGTGCCAAAGGGACCCCCTGCCATGCCTTGGGGTAGAAGAGCGAACCAATGAGTAAAGCTCTGATCGAGATTGCAAAGAAGGCTCCGAGGATAATAAGCGAGAGTAGTTTTGAATCTAGCCGAGTGATAAGAAATATTGCGGCGCCAAGTATATTCAGCACAAACCAGATTGAACCGCTCACAATCGCAACAGATGTGAGTCTTCTATAGGTTGCAACTTTGGTCCTTCGGCTCAAGACCCTCTTGTCGATTTCTATGCTAAGAAGGAGTGCAACTTCGGCCAATAAGGCGTACAGAATAAGTTCGAGCGGAGGCGTTCTGAGCGCAAGCCTTGAGGCAACCGCAGTGGCAACAGCGATGATGCTGGCATAGGCGATTGTTCTGTTCCGGGCTGGGAGCGTGAATAGATGCCGGTAGCGCCTTTGGATGTTGCTTGTAGAATCATTAAGTACTTGATCCAATTCTCTCTTTGACTTCTCTTGCTATAACTGAGCACAGACCAAACACACTATCTGGGTCTAGGCACTTGCCCCGGAAAGCTATTTGCCCAATGCCCAGTGAATAAGAGAATTTAACCTATTCCTAGCGGAAAAGCGCAAGACTACTATGCTGCGATAACGAGGCGCAGGAGCACTGAGACTATGACGAGTGCGATTGAGAGGCCGACCACTATCTCTGGTCGTATCTTAATCCCATGAGTCTCATCCTCGAAGAATCTAAGGAGACCGGCACTTGAGGCCGGCATCGGCGCCTTATTCTTCTCTTTCTTGCTACTCAATACAAAAACACGTACTTATGGTAGATGGATAGACAAATTCGCGGTTAAAATACGTTTAGGAGTTGTGGCTCTCACGCACGCCTCGTCTTCCGCGAATTAAGAAACTACTCCTTTCGCCGTGAGTCCGACCCGGAGAGCATTTTTCTTACCTCATCTGAAGCATTCGTTTTCAGTGGTTCTCCGTGTCCGCTGAGCATGATTTTGAAATCGAATTCTGCAATTTTGCGAATTGAACTTTCCGCATTTCTCAGGTCCCATGTGAATTGCTTTGGCGGCCCGACGAGTCTTCCTTTTGTGTAGCGAAGCGTGTCTCCGACGAAAATCACTTTCCTATCTTCGTCGTAGATCGCGATGCTACCCGGTGTATGACCAGGAGTATGAATCACTAGAAGGCTCTTCCCAACTCTGTCAGGTTCCTTAAGAAGGATATCTGGTTTCACGGGTTTTGATCTGAAAAAAGGCGCGAAAATTCTAAACAGGACACCTATCAGGCCTTTAGGAACCGGTTGCGATTCTTCCCCAGAGACATATTTTTCATCATCTTGGTGGACTGCGAGCTTCGCACCGGTTGCCTTTTTCAATTCGAACGCACCCCTTGTGTGATCGATGTGGCAGTGTGTCAGGACCATAGTCTTGACTGAGGAGGGCTCCCGCCCAAGACTTGCGATGTAATCGAGAATCTTTTTCCCGTTAGAAGACATGCCAGTATCGATCAGAATCATCTTATCGTCACTATCGAACACCAAGTACGAGTTTGCATTCACACCGTCTATCTGATGGATGAAGGGAGAGATTTCGACCATCCGCGCTCTAACTACCTCATTGCAAAAAGGTCATCCAATTGAGCATTCAGTCATATATAGATCCAGCTTTACTCGCTTCGGCCTGGCTTGTCTGCAATTTCTGGTATTTGTCAATAAGGTCGCTCAATGTCGCCTTGACCTCAGAGACACTCCGCTCTAATTCCTTCGTGTCAATCTTGAGACTGTAGACTGAGTTCAATGCTGTCACGAGGCTCAGCACTGCCCCAGGATCAGGGAGATTTACAGAAACCTCCGTCAGGAGTGAAAGCGCCGGCATTTTGCGTGTGAGGCATTCGCTTAGCACTGCTCCCGCAATGCCACCGATCATCGCGGATTCAGCAGAGGAAATCTGGTAGGCTTTGAGTTCCTCTATCCTCTTTGGATTTGCTGCACAGTACACATGTCTTTCCTCAGGTATCCCATTCACCGGCATTGCGTCAAGGATCACGATTTCCCTGGGTCTGACTTTCTCCAGCCAATTTAGGATGACATTTGAGGTTTCGTAGAGCCCCTCCATGTCGATTGGGACTTCGCAGATTATCGTAGCAAGGCTGCCGGTCTTGTCGCTGTATATCCTGAAAGGATGTCTCAATTCACCGTCTATGAAAACTGCAACTGGAGGAATATGTTGCGATCTGACATGTGCGATTTCTTGTAGCCCGAGCGCCTCTATTATGTAGCCGATTGAAACTGATCCTGTGAATCCGCGCCCGTAGAATCCACCTAGAACAAGCGGCGTGCTGTAATTTCGCTTCTCAAATTCTACCACTTCAGTTTGAAAGAGATGCTCCAAAACCTAGACCAAGACTGCTGGAGCAGGGGGTAATATCAACTTTGAGCCGGTTATCAGCTTTGGGAATTGTCATGCGGTAATAAATACGAGAAGAGGATGGATTTACAGTGATGCGAAATGCGAAGAGTCATAATTCTCGGAGCGGCTGGCCGCGCCTTTCACAACTTTCTCATGTACTACAAGAACAATCCTAACTTTCTGGTCGTCGCGTTCACAGCTACTCAAATTCCGGGAATCGAGAAAAGAGTATTCCCCAAAGAGCTTGCCGGTCGGAGATACCCAAAAGGGATTCCAATATACCAAGAAGAAAACCTCTCAGCCTTAATCAGAAGGCTTTCAGCTGACGAGGTTATTTTCGCATATAGCGATATTCCTCACATCGAGGTAATGCACAAAGCATCAATCGCCCTTGCTTCAGGGGCGAGTTTTACACTACTTGGGCCAAAAGATACCATGCTTGTCTCAAAGAAACCTACGATTGCAGTCTGTGCTGTTCGCACTGGATCGGGAAAGAGTCCGACTGTTAGGAAAATTTCACTCATACTTCGCGGCATGGGCTACCGCGTCGGGATAATCCGCCATCCAATGCCTTACGGCGATCTTGCGGCGGAATCAGTTCAGGAGTTTTCTTCGTATGAAGACCTTGAAAGGAACAAAGTCACGATAGAAGAAAGAGAAGAATACGAATCACACATAGCGAATGGATTCTCTGTCTATGCAGGCGTTGATTATGAAAAGATCCTGAAGCTTGCAGAAAAATCAAATGACATCATCCTATTTGATGGAGGAAACAACGACTTTTCATTTGTAAAGCCAGATCTTCTCTTCGTCGTCGCAGACGCGAGACGGCCTGGACACGAAATGACCTACCATCCGGGAGAGGCAAATGTTAGAATGGCTGACTATGTCATTGTTAACAAGGTTGATGCGGCGAAAAAAGAAGACACGAATCAAGTTGTTGAAAACGTAAAGCGCCTTAATCCCAAAGCGAAGATCCTTCTTTCAGGAATGAAAGTTTCTGTGAAAGATCCAGAGTCTATCAAAGGCAAAAGAGTGTTGTGCATCGAGGACGGGCCGACTTTGACTCATGGAGGTCTTCCAACAGGGGCTGCATTCCGGATTGCTCAGGAGCTCGGAGCAAAGGAGATCGTTGATCCAAGAGAATACGCAGTGGGTTCGCTGAAAGATGTCTTCCAGAAATTCAAGCATCTCGGCAAAGTCCTTCCTGCGATGGGCTACAGTAACAAACAGATGAAGGAACTGGAACAAACAATCAACAAAACTGACTGCGATCTTGTCATAGTGGGTACTCCAGCTGATCTTGGGAGATTCCTCAACATCAAGAAGCCCAGTGTCAGAGCAACTTACGAGATCGACCAATCGGGTGGCACATCAATGAAGAAAATATTACAGGACTTTGTCAAACAACAACACCTTCCGCACTGTGAATTGAAAAGACAAGGCTACCCAGCTTGAATTGAGCTTCTGCTAGCAAGCATATCGGAATCCGAGAGTCGCCATTTCTGGAAACTCTGACTCACACCAGAGTCATCCTCTCTGATCCTTTGTTATCAAATTTGAGAAAGGTCTCTGCGATTTAAATGAAAGATGAGTACACAAACGGCAGAAGCAGTGCTGTCGAAAATGTGCGACACGTTTGTTGTTCTGCCAGAATACACCAAGAGCGGCTCAAACATATTCGGGAAAAACAGCGACAGGGAGCCAAACGAGGCACAAGTAATAGAATACTATCCGAAAAGTCAGAATAACACTGATAGCGCGAAATGCACCCACATCGCCATTCCACCCGTCTCTGAAACTTTTGCTGTTCTACTCTCTCGGCCCTTCTGGATGTTTGGAGCAGAGATGGGAGTCAATGAATTTGGAGTCAGCATAGGGAACGAGGCAGTATTCACCAGGATGAAGCACAAAGAGAAGGGTCTCTTAGGAATGGATCTCCTGAGACTTGCGCTCGAGCGCTCAAAGGACGCAAAAGGCGCCTTGCTCACCATTACGAGCCTCTTGAATGAATACGGGCAGGGAGGGACCAATAGTTTCTTTCGAAATTATTTCTATGACAATTCCTTCCTGATCTCAGATCGGGAAACTGCTTGGGTACTTGAAACTGCAGGAGAGTTCTGGGTTGCAAAACAAGTCCGCGACCACTATTCCATTTCCAACATCCTGACGATTCACACAGATTATGATCTCGCTTCGCCTGGGCTTGAGATACAGGCAAACGCGAGAGGCTACTGGGGCTCATCACAACTTGATTTCGCAAAGGCATTTCAGGATAGGCTCTACTCAAGACTCGGCAAAGGACGGGAGCGACTCGACTACACAAGAACGATTCTCTCAGGTTCTTCTGAGAAATTCGATCTGGGTCTTGCCAAATCCCTTCTCAGAATTCACGAGAGGGAGGGCGAGAGGAAGGGGAACACTGGAGATATCTGCATGCACGCGGGGGGCTTTTTCAGTCCAGACCAAACCACCTCTTCAATGATCACCACTTTTCAGGATGGAACACTCGTGACCTATGCAACTGGTTCCTCGCTTCCATGCGAGAGCGTGTTCAAACCTCATGTTGTGCGAGGTGATGAGTTCGTTCAATACACTTCAGCTGGGAGCATGTATGATCCAAGAAGCTTCTGGTGGTCTCTTGAGAAACTCCACAGAACCGCGACCACCCAAGGCCTCCGCGAGATTCAGTGGAGGCTCGAAGGTGAATTCGAGCAAGAGTTCGATAAGTTGATCGAAAACAAGGCCACTACAAAGGAACTTGTCGAGTTTTCCAAGTCTTGTTACTCAAAGGAACTTGCGCAGATTGCAGCTTTGCCACTTCCCCAAATTAAGTTGCGCCGCTACTGGAGAAACATGAACAAGAAGGCCCTAATCGCGAATCTCTAGGGATCGAGAGGGCGCAAGTTATGCGCGGTCGAGCTGCTTTGCCTTGGCGCGTCCGACGACTTTTTGCGATACAGATTCGCCTGCATACTCCATCGCAAGGGATTGCCGGCTTTGCAATTCCTTCGAGAGAAGATAGATCACAAAGTCGCCGTCTTCTCTTTTGAGAATGCCATAGTGTATTCCGACACCTTTCACAAGTCTGTCGACGAACATTCTAGTAAATATCACCCGGTGTACCAATGTGTCGCCATACCTTCTCAATGTGATTATAGTAGTTTTGCACACACGCGAGAGCTCGACAAGTGCATTTGTAACTTCAATCGTGTTTGAAAGCTGCTCAAGGCCTTTTGAACTTACACAGCGGACAAATGAATTTTCTTTGAAAGGAAGGTGGGTTATCGTAGCCACAATGACTTCACCGGCAAACCCCTTTGCCTTCCTTGTAGTCAGTCCAACGAGTGACTTGTCCACTGCGACGCATTCCATGTTGTGACGGATGAGCGACTCTTCCAGCTTGTCAGCGCCAGCATCAAGTATTGGACCAGATTCCTCGTATAGAAAATATCTCAAAACATCCTCAAGACTTGCGAACGCAGGCAGCGAGGATACTGCGAGGTTAGGCGCACCGGTCTTTTCTCTTGCCTTTCGCGCCTCTTCCTCTTGTTGCTCTCTGAGCCAGTCCTCGTAGGTATAGTTCTTCTTGTATCCTGCCTCAGCAGAGCCACTATCGGCGCTTGTAGCGTCCTGAGTGCCTTCCACCGTGTTTTTCTGATTAGTTTCGTCTTGTTGGGTTATCGTAGATTCACCTGAGCTTTTCTACTTTCAATCGTCTCTTTCATCAAAGCGATGGCGAGACAAATTCACATTAGGATAAGGAAGGCTTTAGGCAGTACTGAGTATAAAGGCTTTGTTCACTCGATGAGCTTCCTTCGTTGAAACACTGTGAAATGGCAACTCATCCTTTGAAGTGGCAGATGTGCTCTGCAATTGTTAAAAATGAAGAATTAGTCGAGTGAGCTGATTCGTGACTGCAATACGACACCTCTTTTCTTTCTAATCTTCATGTTTCTCGCATCCCTCGGTGCGGGAGCAATAGGCTCCATTGTAGGCATAGGCGGAGGCCTCCTAGTCACGCCCATACTCACATTGATTTTTGGTGTTGACATCCATCTCGCAATCGGGGCGAGCATTGTCTCGATCATTGCGACCTCTAGTGGAGCCGCGGCAGCCTATGTCAGGGACAGAATCACAAACCTTCGCGTCGGGATGTTCCTCGAGCTTGCAACGACAATTGGCGCTATGACAGGTGCTGCGATAGCGGCGTACACCAATTCTGCCATTCTATTCGGCCTCTTTGGTGCAGTGCTTCTGCTCTCCGTGCTCCCACTACTGAGAAAAAGGAAAGAAGAGCTCCCTCAGGGAATTCTAAACGACAATTGGGCGACGAAACTCAGGCTCAACTCGAGCTATCCGGACAAGGTGCTCAATAAGGAGGTGCCTTACCAAGTGACGAAGACTCCAGCAGGACTCTCAATGATGTACTTCGCTGGTTTGCTCTCTGGGTTACTTGGGATAGGAAGCGGCACATTCAAGGTTCTCGGAATGGAGACCGCAATGCGTCTTCCGATGAAAGTATCCAGCACTACGAGCAATTTCATGATAGGAGTAACCGCAGCAGCAAGCGCAGGAATCTACTTTGTGAGAGGCGACGTAAACCCGTTCATTGTGGCCCCTGTGATGTTTGGAGTCCTAGGAGGAGCGATGATAGGAACAAGGATTCTCCTACGAGCGAGAAATACCACTGTTAGATACATCTTCGTCTTTGTCCTAATGGGGGTGTCAATTCAGATGCTACTCAAGGCATTTGGCCTGATCCCGTAAGAGGTGAGCAAAATTAAGCAAAGACATGACAGTTGAAGAAAAAAGCAAGGAGATGCAGCTCATAATCAGCAAGACCCTGATGTATGGAGTCATCCTTGCTACTGCAATCACACTAGTCGGAGTGGTTCTTATGGTCGTCGAAGGTACGACTGGATACCAGTGCGACCTTTCGTCTCTCCAGTGTCTTCTTAGCTACAATCCCGCTGCAATCCCACACGGCCAATACCCGAATTCGATTCTTTCTCTGGGTTCAGGCATAGCCCAACTCAAGCCTTTTGCTATAATAGAGCTCGGGATAGTCGTCTTACTAGCAACACCTGTTGTGAGAGTGGCAACTTCTGCCTTCGTGTTTGCAGAGGAGAAGGACAGGATGTTTGTTATCATTACTATTGGAGTTCTCTTGATATTACTCTTCAGCTTCTTCGCCGTTCCACTGATTCCAATCTTCCACGCCTAGAGATTATTTGACTCAATCCCTCTCAAGCTGATCTAACCTGTCATCGCCACCCGATACGCCGCCACCACCCTTGCGCCTGATCAAGAGAGGTACGAAGATGGATACGACCAGAGTTCCTACAATCACAAGCGAATAGGCGGTCGGGTCTATCATGTTGTCGCTGAGAGCAACGGTCACGATGACAATCCCGACTGCCCCCTTTCCACCGAGGATCACCGCTATGTTGCGTGGCCCTCCTACTTCCTTTAACCTGAGTATTGTCTTTGAGCTGAAATAAGTCAGCAACATTGCTGGGACAATTGATCCGATGATCACCGCGGCAAGCACAAGAGCAAAGGGGTATTCATTTGCGACGAAGTTTGCCTCGACACCCGCAAAGCCGAAGAAGAGCGGGATGAAGAATGCTCGATTCATTCTAGTAAAAGTCCTTGAAACACGTCCGAATGCCTCTCGACCTACCAACTCGTCGTGCAGTATCAGCCCAGCGAAGAAGGCCCCAATGATGTAGCTTATCCCTATTGCTTGGAAAAAGTATGCCACAAACAGCCCCACCACAATCAGCACAGCATACGAAATGTCCTCTCTTTTCGTAAGGCGCGAAGACGTTGCGAGGAACTTTTGGAATCCCTCTCTCTTAGAGTTGAGAAGTCTATCGACAATTGCAAACCCAACTATGAAAACAACCAGGTACAATATGGTGGTTAGAGTGTTCCCTATGGACTGTGAGACTGCTGCAAGCATGATGAAAGCAATAATGTCTGTGATCGCGACTGAGGCAAGGATAATCTGGCCAGACTCTTGTTTCAAGAGGTCATACTGCATCACAATCACAGAAATTATAGAGATAGAAGGAACCGTTATGGCAAGCGCTACAACGAAATCAGAGACAAGGCTGAATGGAAAGAGGTAAGCCGAGATAGCAGAGGCAAGTATCAATGGCATTATGAAACTTGTCAGAGTAGCTAGAGTCGCCTTTGGGAGATTTCTCCTCACGGTCTCAGTACGCATCTCAAGTCCGATCAGGAATATGATGAAGAACAGAGAAATAGACGAAATTGCCTGTGTCTGGGAGTTGCTTACAACGTAGCCTAGGATGGTCGGTCCGAGGATCAGCCCGCTGAGGAGCTCGCCAGCGACCGCGGGAAGCCCGAATTGCTCGAAGACCTCTCCAATAATCACGGCGAATGCAAGGACTGCAAGGACCTGGAGGATGATGCCATAAAGCATAGGCTACTCATTGAAAAAAGTGCTTGGTTAAAAAGCGTCAGCTCGGTGTAGGTGAGTTCGGAGAAACTAGAGAGTCCGGCTAGACTCTGAGATCGCTATATCTTTTAATCCACAGTCTGAACGAAGCGAACCAGAAAGCCGGGGTTGAGCAATCTGGTCGCTCACCGCGCTCGAGATGCTCCTTCTCTAG
>VFSW01004813.1_pt1 | contig 20097 bp, 20 predicted proteins | sample 5358111 | NCBI WGS metagenome assembly VFSW01 (sample SAMN11554181, study PRJNA540505) | mine drainage metagenome | isolation source: sediment from site ElyBrook_90M | place: USA: Ely Copper Mine, Vershire, VT | collected 2017 | reverse complement strand
GCTCAAGGTGCCCTCCAAGGCCGATGCGGCGCTGGCCGCCTGGAAGCGACGCTTCCCGCAGCACCCAGCCGACGCCGAGATCCTCGCCGCGACGGATGCACGCGGCGCCGCGCCGGGGCGCAGCGCCGCCACGGTCGAGTTCAGCGGACAGATCGCGCTGCTGCTGCCGCTGTCGGGACGCGCCGAGGCGGCCGGCGTGGCCGTGCGTGACGGCTTCCTTGCCGCCTGCCTGCAACTCGCTGCGGCGGCGCGGCCGCGGGTGATGATCTACGACGTCGCCGCCGAGCCGGTCGCCAGCGCCTATGCCCGCGCGCTGGCCGAGGGCGCAACCTTCATCGTCGGACCCCTCACCAAGGAGGACGTCGCCGCGCTGGCCCCCTTGAGCGACGGCCGCACGCCGGTGCTTGCCCTGAATTTTCTCGGCGAGGGCGCCGCACCCGGCCGCAATTTCTATCAATTCGCGCTGCTGCCCGAGGACGAGGCGCGCAGCGTGGCGCAGCACCTGGCGGCGCAGGGCAAGCTTGAGGGAGTCGCCTTCGCCGCCGACGGCGATTGGGGCAACCGCGTTGCCGGGGCCTTCTCCCAGGATCTCACCCAGCGCGGCGGAGCGCTGCTCGATCTGCAGCGCTACGAGGCCGGCCGGGCGGATTTCTCCGACATGATCAGGCGGGCACTGCAGGTCAATGCGCCCCCGGGCGAACCGGCCACCCATCGCCCCGACGCCGCCTTCGTGTTCATCGCCGGCGTACCCAGCGCCACCCGACTGATCATGTCGCAGTTGAAATTCCACTACGCGGGCGACGTGCCGGCTTACGCCACCTCCGACAGCTTCGAGCCGGATCCGGCCGGCAACGCCGATCTGGACGGGCTCGAGTTCCCCGACATGCCCTGGATGGTGTCCGCCGATCCGGCCACCGTACAGATCCGCGACGCGGTGCGGGCCGCCTGGCCCGCGCGCACCGCGCACCGCGACCGGCTGTACGCCTTCGGGTTCGACGCCTTTCAGGTGCTGCCGGCGCTGCGCAGCCAGGCGCTGAGCACCACCGCCGAGTACGCCGGCGTCACCGGCAGACTGCGCCTCGACGCCCAGAACCGCATCCATCGTGAACTCGACTGGGCACGCATCAAGGACGGCGTAGCGCAGCCCTTGTAGCGCCCCGGGCAGGATTGCGACACGTCCGCGGCCTGCGAAGCGGTCCCTGCCCCGCGCTGCAAGCGGCATTTCTCGCCAGTCGCGCCGCAAACGGCGCGGGACTCGGCCACCCCGCACCCGGCATGCTGCGGCCCATGGGCAGCGCATCCCCGGGGGATATTGGCCGGGCCGCCGAAGATCTGGCGGCGGCGCATCTGCGGGCGCACGGCCTTGAAGTGCTGGCTCGCAACGCGCGCTGCCGGCAGGGCGAGATCGATCTGATATGCCGCGAACGCGACCTGCTGGTGGTCGTCGAAGTGCGCCGGCGCAGCCGCGAGGACTACGGCGGCGCCCTGGCCTCCGTCGACTGGCGCAAGCGGCGCCGCATCATCCGTACCACCGAGATCCTGCTGCTGCGGCACCGGGCATGGCGCGGACTGCCGGTGCGCTTCGACGTCATCGCGATTCAGGGTGGGGGCGCGAGCCCGCGCATCGACTGGGTCACCGACGCGTTCCGTGCCCCGTGAGGACGACGTTCGCGCTCCGCCAGGACGACTTCCACGCCCCGCGACGCGGGTGCCCGCGCTATTTCACCACCTGCAGCTTGGGCCGCTTGGCCGTCGTGGGCGCGGCGCCACCGGCCGCCCGTGGCGGCGGTGTCTGCGGCGCATCGCCCGGATCGGGATCGGCGTCGCCTTCCGGGAAGATCATGCCCTGGCCGGTCTCGCGTGCGTAAATGCCGAGCACCGCGCGCACCGGCACCGAGACGGCGAACGCGGTCCCGCCGAAGCGCGCCTCGAAGCTCACCGCCTCGTTGCCGAGCTTCAACATCTGGGTGGCCGTGAAACTCACGTTCAATACTATCTTGCCGTCCTTGACGTACTGGCGTGGGATCTCCACGCCGGGCGCCTCGGCATCCACCACGATATGCGGGGTGTCGCCGCTGTCGGTGATCCACTCGTGCAGGGCGCGCAGCAGATAGGGACGGCGCGGCTTCACGCACGCATCTCGCGTTCCGCGGGACTCAGGCAGGCGCGAAAGGCCGGTCGCGCGAAGATCAGGTTCATGTACTTGACGATGGCCTGCGCCTGCGGCGGCAGTTCGATGCCGTAGGCCTGCAGTCGCCACAGAATGGGCGCGATGGTCGCATCGACCAGCGAGAACTCGTCGCTGAGGAAGTATGGCTTGGCGCGAAACACCTCCGCGCTGGCGCAGATCGCCTCGCCCAGCACCTTGCGCGCATGCGCCGCCGCCTTGCTCGGGGGATCGGCGTCGATTTCCCGGACCAGCCCGTACCAGTCGCGTTCCACGCGGTACAGAGCCACCCGAAACTGCGCCCGGGTGACCGGATCGATGGGCATCAGCGGCGGGTGGGGGAAGCGCTCATCGAGATAGTCGATGATGACTCGCGAGTCGTACAGCACCAGATCGCGATCCACCAAGGTCGGCACGCTGTGGTAGGGATTCAGATCCAGCAAGTCCTCGGGCAGCCGCAACGGATCGACGCTGACCAGCTCGACCGAGATCCCCTTCTCGGCGAGCACCAGCCGAGTCCGGTGGCTCCAGGGATCGGACGGCGCCGAAAACAACGTCATCACCGCACGTCGGGCCACTAATGCGCACTCCTGGCCGCGTCACCGGGCGGGAACCGCGGCCCCCGCGTCAGTGGACGTCCTTCCAATACTCTTTCTTCAGGAGAATCGCGAACACGAAGAACACCAGCAGGAACAGGATCACGAACACGCCCATCGACTGGCGCTTGGCCTTGACCGGCTCGGCGGCGTAGTCGAGGAAATTGACGATGTCGCGCACGAACCGGTCATATTCCTCCGGTTTCAATGCGCCGGGCGTCAGCGGCTCCACGCCCGCGAGCACCATGTTGGCGCTGCCCTTCGCGTCCGGCTCGTTCTTGTACACCGGCTTCTGCAGGCCCTGGCGGTCCGCCAGCACGTGCGGCATGGCGGCATTCGGCAGATACAGGTTATTGACGCCCCACAGCCGCGACTTGTCGACGTAGAAGCCGTGCAGGAAGGAGTAGATGTAGTCGACGCCCCGCGAGCGGGCCACCAACGACAGATCCGGCGGCTGCTTGCCGAACCAGGTGTTCGCGTCCGCCGGCATGGCCGAATTGATGGTGTCGAACACCTTGGTCGAGGTGAACATCAGATCGGCGCGCAGCTCCGCGTCCGGGATCTGCAGATCCTTCGCCATGCGGTTGTAGCGCAGGTACTTGAGCGAGTGGCAACCCGAACAATAGTTCATGAAGTCGCGCGCACCGCGCTGCAGCGAATCGATGTCGTTGATGTCCGTGCCGGCGTGCAGCAACGCGATGCCGCCCTCCTCCTGCGCGCCAACGACGCCGGCGGCGAGCAGCGCCACCGCCATGAATGCCAACCGCTTAATCATGTCCCGTCACCCTCTCCGGCACCGGCTTGACGCTGTCGAGCCGGGTGTAAAATGGCATCAGCAGGAAGAACGCGAAATAAAGCCCCGTGCAGTACTTCGCCAGCGTCGGATAAATGCCCGACGGCGGCTTCATGCCGCAAACTCCGAGCGTCATGAAGGCCACGACGAAGATGGCGACCGCGATCTTGAACAGCGGCCCGCGGTAGCGTATGGACTTCACCGGCGAGCGGTCCAACCAGGGCAGGAAGAACAGCACCACGATGGCCGAGCCCATCACCAGCACCCCCCAGACCTGAGTGCCGGCGAACGAGGGCACCGCGCGCAGCATCGCGTAGAACGGCGTGAAGTACCACACCGGGGCGATGTGCGCCGGCGTCTGCAGCGGATTGGCCGGCTCGAAGTTCGGCGCCTCGAGGAACACGCCGCCGAAGGTGGGTGCGAAGAAGATCACGCCGCAGAACACCAGCAGGAAGCCCGCCACGCCGACGACATCCTTCACCGTGTAGTAGGGGTGGAAGGGAATGCCGTCGAGGGGATGCCCCTGAGCATCCTTCAGTTTCTTGATCTCGATGCCGTCGGGATTGTTCGAGCCGACCTCGTGCAGCGCCATCAGGTGCGCCACCACCAGGAACACCAGCGCGAGCGGCAGCGCGATCACATGCAGCGCGAAGAAGCGGTTGAGCGTCGCATCCGCGATCACGTAATCGCCGCGGATCCACTCGACCAGGCCGCCGCCGATCACCGGCAGGCTGCCGAACAGCGACACGATGACCTGCGCCCCCCAGAAGCTCATGTTGCCCCAGGGCAGCACATAGCCCATGAAGGCCTCGGCCATGAGCATCAGGAAGATCACGCAGCCGAAAATCCACAGCAATTCGCGCGGCCGGCGGTGCGACCCGTAGATCAGCGCGCGGAACATGTGCAGGTAGACCACGATGAAGAACGCCGATGCGCCCGTCGAGTGCATGTAACGGATCAGCCAGCCCCAGTCGACGTCGCGCATGATGTACTCGACCGAGGAGAACGCCTCGGTGGAGGAGGGCTTGTAATTCATCGTCAGGAAAATCCCGGTCACCAGCTGGTTGACGAGCACCAGCAGGGCGAGCGAGCCGAAGTAGTACCAAAAGTTGAAGTTCTTCGGTGCGTAGTATTCGGAGACCTGCTCCCGCCACAGCTTGGTGAGCGGGAAACGGGCGTCGATCCAACCGAGCAAGCCCGTGGACTTGCCGGCGCCGTAGGAATCTGGTGTTGCGGCCATCGCGGAACCTCGGTTCGTTTAAGCCTTCTGCGGGGATTCGTCCACGCCGATCGTGATGCGTGCGTCCCCGGAGAAGGTGTAGGAGGGAATGGTCAGGTTCTTCGGCGCGGGCATCGATTTGAACACCCGGCCCGAGATGTCGTACTTGGATCCGTGGCAGGGGCAGTAAAAGCCGCCCGGCCAGCCGGCGCCGAGGTCGGTTCCGGCCACCTGGAACTGATTGTTCACCTCGAAGGCCCCGAGGGGCGAGCAGCCGAGGTGCGTGCACACCGCCAGGCCGACCCAGTACTCTGGGTTGATGGCGCGCGCCGCGCCCTTGACGTAGTCAGGCTGCTGCGAGTCCTGCGACTGCGGATCGGCGAGCAGCGCATCGTGGTTGCCGAGCTGCTCGACCACCGCCTTGCTGCGCCGGACGATGAACACCGGCTGGCCCCGCCACACCACCTTGAGCATCTGGCCGGCCTCGAGCTTCGAGGCGTCCACATCGACTGGAGCGCCCAGCGCCTTGGCGCGCGCGCTCGGCTGCCAGGATGCCAGGAAAGGCACGGCGGCGAATACCACGCCGATGGCGCCGGTACCGACCGTGGCCGCCGTCAGCAGGCGACGCCGGCTATGGTCCACCTGATCACTCATTGAGTATGCCCCTTCGCAATATTGACAAAACTTCACCCCGGCCCGACGGAGCCGGTGTTTCCCTAAGAATGCGAGCAGCGCATTATACACAGATTAAACGGACGGCCCCGCGGCGCACGGCGATCGCTTGGCCCACCGCTCGGACGCGAGATGATCATTTGCGGGGATGTTACGTGCGCAACGCGCGCCTCTTGGTGAGTTTTTTGTTAAGGGCGGTGGTGGTGGGGCTCGCGGCGGCGTTCCTGCTCGTCTGGTGGCGTCCTTCCCTGCTCGATGCGCCGGCGACGGGCGGCCGCGCGGCGCAGACACCGGGCTACGGCGCGGCCACCAATGCGAATGCGCCGCGTTCCGCCACCGCGCGCCCCGTGGCGGGGCTGCCGAGCTTCGCCGACGCGGTGGCGCGCGCCGCGCCGGCGGTGGTCAACATCTACACCGCGCGCGTGGTCACCGAGCGCAGCCAGCCCGCGCCGTTGGACCAGTTGTTCGGCGATTACTGGCCCACCTACCGCCAGCACGTGGAGCGCAGCCTCGGATCCGGCGTGATCGTCGACCCCCGCGGCACCATCGTCACCAACCAGCACGTCATTGCCGGCGCCGACTCGATCCGCGTGCAGCTCGCCGACGGGCGGGTGGCCGAGGCCACGGTGGTCGGCCAGGATCCGGATACCGACCTCGCGGTGCTGCATCTCGGCATCGGCAAGCTGCCGGTGATGCCGCTCGGCCGCTCCGACACGCTGCGCGTGGGCGACATCGTGCTGACCATCGGCAACCCCTACGGTCTCAGCCAGACGGTGACCCAGGGCATCGTGAGCGCCACCGGCCGTGGCCAGCTCGGTCTGGCCACCTTCGAGAACTTCATCCAGACGGACGCGGCCATCAATCCGGGCAATTCGGGCGGCGCGCTCATCGATGCGCGCGGCGATCTGGTGGGCATCAACACCGCGGTGCTCAACCGCAACTCCGGCGGCCCGGAGGGCATCGGTTTCGCCATTCCCGTGAACCTGGTGCGCGGCGTCGTCGAGCAGATTCTCAAGCGCGGTCACGTGATCCGCGGCTGGCTGGGACTCACTCCCCAGGATCTGTCGGCCGAACAGGCGGCGCGCTACGGCATCGAGGCGGGCGGCGTCACCGTGGTCAACATCCTGGTGAACAGCCCGGCTTTTGACGCCGGCGTGCGGCCCGGCGATCTGATCAGCTCCCTCGACGGCGAGCCGGTGCACAACTCCCAGGATCTGGTCAGCCGCGTCGCGGCGTTCAAGCCCGGCGCCGAGGTCGAATTGGCCGGCAGCCACGGCCGGGAACCCTACCGGGTGAAGGTCAAGGTGCTGGAGCGCCCAACGCGGCCGGTCCAGCAGCCGCGCTGACCGCGGGCCTCACCCCGGCACGCGGCGGATGCGCGCTCCCAACTGCTGCAGCTTCTCCTCGATGGCCTCGTAACCCCGGTCGATGTGGTAGATGCGCTCGATCTCGGTGCGCCCGTCGGCCACCAACCCGGCGAGCACCAGGCTCGCCGAGGCACGCAGATCCGTGGCCATCACCGGGGCCGCGGTCAGGCGCTCCACGCCCTTGATGATGGCGGTGTTGCCCTCCAGGCGGATCTCCGCGCCCATGCGCCGCATCTCCAGCATGTGCATGAAGCGATTCTCGAAGATGGTCTCGATGATGGTGCCCACGCCGTCGGCCACGGTGTTGAGCGCGGCGAATTGCGCCTGCATGTCGGTGGGAAAGGCCGGATACGGGGCGGTGCGGATGTCCACCGCCGTGGGCCGCCGTCCGCGCATGTCCACCTCGATCCAGGTCTCGCCGACGCCCACCCGGGCGCCCGCCTCGCGCAGCTTGCCGACCACCGCATCCAGATGATCCGGACGGGTGTTCTTGATGCGCAGGCACCCGCCGGTGATGGCGCCGGCCACCAGATAGGTGCCCGATTCGATGCGGTCGGGCAGCACCTCGTAGGCGGTGCCGTCGAGACGCTTCACGCCCTGGATGACGATCTTGTCGGTGCCGGCGCCCTGGATCTTGGCCCCCATGCCGATGAGGAAATTCGCCAGGTCCACCACCTCGGGCTCGCGCGCCGCGTTCTCCAGCACCGTTTCCCCGTCGGCCAGCGTCGCGGCCATCATCAGGTTCTCGGTGCCGGTGACCGTGACGGTCTCGAGCACCAGCCGCGCGCCGCGCAGGCGCTGCGCGCGCGCCTTGATATAGCCGTTTTCGATGTGGATGTCGGCGCCCATCGCCTGCAGTCCGGCCACGTGGATGTTGACCGGGCGCGCGCCGATGGCGCACCCGCCCGGCAGCGACACGTCGGCGCAACCGAAGCGCGCCAGCAGCGGGCCGAGGACCAGGATGGAGGCCCGCATGGTCTTGACCAGCTGATAGGGGGCGAACTGCTCGCGGATGGTCGAGGCGTCCACCTCGATGCGCATTTTCTCATCGATGGTCACCGAGACGCCCATGCGCCCGAGCAACTCGATCATGGTGGTCACATCCTGCAGATGCGGCACATTCGACACCGTCACCGGGCCGTCGGCCAGCAGGCAGCCGGCGAGGATGGGCAGGGTCGCGTTCTTCGCGCCGGAGATGCGGATCTCCCCCTCGAGGGCGATGCCGCCCTGGATCTGCAATTTATCCACGGGAGAGGCCCGCGAACTCTTCCGGCGTGTACACCTGCAGGGCGAGGGCGTGGATGTCGGCGGCCATCGCCGGACCGAGGGCGGCGTACACCAGTTGGTGGCGCTGCACGGAGCGCCGGCCGGCGAAGGCCGCGGCCACCACCACCGCCTCGAAATGCACGTTGTCCGCGCTGCTGACGGTCGCCCGGCTGCCCGCGATTCCGGCCTCGATCAACTCGGCCACTCGTCGTGAATCCATGTCATTGCCCTCAAGATTGACCGCCATTCCCGCCGGCTCCGCCGCCACGAGGGGCCGCGCGGCCGCGCATACGCGCTATCATTGTCCGCCCATGGGAACTGATTTCACCGACGAGAGCCTGGTGGCGCTCGGCCGCCAGGCCCTCGACATCGAGATCGCCGGCCTGCGTGCGCTGCTGCCGCGTCTCGACGCGAATTTTGCACTCGCCTGCCGCGTTTGTCTGCACTGCCGCGGCCGGGTGGTCGTCACCGGCATGGGCAAATCCGGACACGTGGGCGGCAAGATCGCCGCCACTCTGGCGAGCACCGGCACCCCGGCCTTCTTCATGCACCCCGGCGAGGCCAGCCACGGCGACATCGGCATGATAACCCGCGAGGACGTGGTGCTGGCGCTGTCGAATTCCGGCGAAACCGAGGAGATCCTCACCATCGTTCCGGTCATCAAGCGCCTCGGCGTGCCGCTGATCGCCTTCACCGGCAATGGCGCCTCGGCGCTGGCGCGCGTGGCCAGCGTGCACCTGGACATCGGCGTGGCGGCCGAGGCCTGCCCGCTGAACCTCGCGCCCACCGCCAGCACCACCGCCGCCCTGGCGGTGGGTGACGCGCTCGCGGTGGCGTTGCTCAAGGCGCGCGGCTTCACCGAGGAGGACTTCGCGCGCTCCCATCCGGCCGGCACTCTCGGCCGGCGCCTGCTGCTGCACGTGCGCGACGTGATGCGCAGCGGCGCGGACGTGCCGCGGGTGCGCCCCGAGGCGCCGCTGGCGGAGGGCCTGCTGGAGATGAGCCGCAAGGGGCTGGGGATGACGGCGATCGCCGATGCGGCGGGCCGCCTGCTCGGGGTGTTCACCGATGGCGATCTGCGCCGCGCGCTCGATCGCGCGGCGGACCTGCGCGCCACGCCCATGTCCGAGGTGATGACGCGGGCGCCGAAGACCACCCGGGCCGATACGCTTGCCGCCGAGGCGGTGCACCTCATGGAAACGCACCGCATCACCTCGCTGGTGGTGGTCGACGGCGCCGACCTGCTGGTGGGCGCGCTGAACGTGCACGATTTGCTGCGCGCGGGTGTGGTTTGAAGGCGCGCCGCGCCACTCCGCTGGCCGCCATCGAGCTGCTGGTGCTCGACGTGGACGGCGTGCTCACCGACGGCCGCCTGTATTTCTCCGCCACCGGCGAGGCGCTCAAGGTGTTCCACGTGCGTGACGGTCACGGCATCAAACTGCTCGCCGCCGCGGGCGTGCAGGTCGCGGTGATCAGCGGCCGGCGCTCACGCGCCGTGGCCGCGCGCATGCGCGAACTCGGCGTGCGCCATCTGGTCCAGGGCTGCGGCGACAAGGTGGCGGCGCTGGCCACCCTCGCACGCCGGCTGCAGGTGGCGCCGCTCCATGCCGCCTGCCTGGTCGACGACACCCCGGATCTGCCGTTGATGGCGGCGGTGGGCTTTGCCGGCGCGGTGGCCGACGCCCACCCGCTGGTGCGCCGCGCCGCGCACTGGGTGGCGCAGACCCCCGGTGGACGCGGCGCCGTGCGCGAATTGTGCGACCGGCTGCTGAGCGCCCGCGCCGCCGCGCGCGAGCGCGCCGCCCGCGCGCGGCGCCCCCGGGCCGGCGTGCGTGACCGCTGATGCTGTTCCGCGCTCTGACGCTGGTCGCGGTGCTGGCGTTGGCGGTGGGCACCTGGCTGCTCAGTGCGCCAGGGCGCGGCACCGCGGATCGCGGAGCGGCCGAGCTTGCCCGGCTGCCGGGCTATTACCTGAAGGGCGCCGTCCTCACCGAATATGACGTCGCGGGCAATCCGGGTTTGCGCATCGAGGCCGAACGCATCGACCAGATCGATCACGGCAACGAGGTGGCCCTGCATCATGTCCGTGTGAACTACCAGGCGCCGGGCGGCGAGCTGTGGGTGCTGATCGGCGATGATGCCCACATTCTGCCGGGCGGCACCGTGATCGACGTCGCCGGCAACGTGCGCCTGGAGGCGAGCGGCGAGGCGCGACGCGACACGGCGGTGATGCACACCGACACGCTGCGCTATGACACCACCCGCGCACTGGCAACCACGGCGAGCGACGTGCGCATCGATTACGGGGCGAGCCAGCTCAACGCGCGCGGCATGGTGGCCGATTTGAAAGACCGCACGATACGCTTAGAATCCCGCGTCAATGGCCGCTTCCAACCTTGATCCCCTGGTAATGCCCCCCGCCCCCCCCCCCGCCGCGCCCCCCCCGGGGGCGGCCACGCCGCCCGCGCAGCAGCTGCCGATCACCCTCGATGCGCAATCGGTGGAAGGCGGGCTGGGGAACATGAACCAGGTGTTCCACAAGGTGCACATCGCCCAGGGCCCGATGTCCATCGACGCCGAACTCGGCCAGGCCTCGAGCCTGGATTTCGACAACAGCCTGTGGACCTTCCGCGGCAACGTGAAGATCACCATGAACCAGGGGCAGTTGCTGTCGGACGAGGCGCGCATCACCTTCATCGACAAACATCTGCGCAAGGCGTTGGTCGAGGGCAAACCCGCCACCTTCGAGCAACGCGTGCAAAAGACCGGCAAACTGGCCCAGGGCAAGGCCGCCGCCATCGATTATGATGCGGCGAGCGGCATCGTGCACCTGACCGACAACGCCTGGGTGAGCGACGGGCAGAACGAGATCCGCGGTGAGTCATTGAAATACAACGTGATCGCGCAAAGCATCGTCGCCGAAAGCAGCGAACAGAACTCCCAGCGGGTGCACATCGTCATCACGCCCCCGCCCCCGCAACCGGCCTCGGCGGCGCCCAAGCCATGAGCGTGCTGCGCGCGCTGCACCTCGCCAAGAGTTACAAGTCGCGACAGGTGCTCAAGGATTTGTCCCTCGAGGTGCACAGCGGCGAGGTGGTGGGGCTGCTCGGTCCGAACGGCGCCGGCAAAACCACCGCCTTCTACATGATGGTGGGCCTGACGCGTTGCGAGCGCGGCGAGATCTTCCTCGATGAACGCGACATCACCCGCCTGCCGATGCACCGCCGCGCGCAACTCGGCGTGGGCTATCTGCCGCAGGAACCCTCGGTGTTCCGCCGCCTGTCCGTGGCCCGCAACATCACCGCCATCCTCGAGACCCGTCCCCGCCTGGATGCCGATGGCCGCTCCGCCCGCCTGGAGGAACTGCTGGGCGAACTGCACATCGAGCATGTACGCGACAGCCTGGGATTGAGCCTCTCCGGTGGCGAGCGGCGCCGCGTGGAGATTGCCCGCGCCCTGGCGGCCGATCCGCAGTTCATTCTGCTGGACGAGCCCTTCGCCGGCGTGGACCCCCTGTCGGTGGCTGATATCCAAAGAATAATCAAGCACTTATCAGACAAGGGTATCGGTGTGCTGATTACGGACCATAATGTGCGCGAGACGCTCGGAATTTGCGGCCGGGCGTACATCGTGAGTCAGGGCATGGCGCTCGCGTCCGGATCTGCGGAGCAGATTCTTGCCAACCCGCAGGTGCGTGAGGTGTACTTGGGTCAGGATTTCAAGCTGTAGGGTCGGGTGCAGAGAAACACATGTTGAAGCCAAGCTTGCAGCTTCGCATCGGCCAGCAGCTCACCATGACCCCGCAGCTGCAACAGGCGATCCGGCTGCTGCAACTGCCCTCCCTCGATCTGCAGGCGCATGTGCGCGAGACCCTCGAGACCAATGTGATGCTCGAGGCGGAGGATGAACTCGCGGAGGCGCCGCCGCCCGAGGCCGTCCACGAACCCAGCGAGGCGCCCTCCGAGGAGAAATACACCGAACTGGTCGGCGACGCGCCGGCTGCCGAGCCGCGCGAGGAACCCGAGGTCGGGATCGCCGACGAAGGCTGGGGCGAGACCGCCGGTGGCGGCGACTCGAACTGGTCGGGGGACGAGGACCGGGCGGGCGATTTCAGCGACCAGCACGGACAGACTCTGCAGGAGCAGCTCATCGAGCAGCTCGAGCTCGCCCGCCTCTCGGCCGTCGACCTCGCCATCGCCCGCGTCATCGCCGACGCCATCAACGATGACGGCTATTTGACCGACGATCTGGAGGATATCCGTCAGAGCCTCAGGCCCGAGATCGAGGCCACGACCGAGGACCTGCAGCGCGTGCTGGCCGCGGTGCAATCGCTGGAGCCGGCCGGCGTGGGGGCCCGCACCCTGGGTGAGTGCATCGCGCTGCAACTGCGCCAGCTCGACCCGGTCACTCCCGCCCGCGACATCGCCATCCGCGTCGCCCTGGAGCATCTCGATCTGGTCGCCAGCCAGCAATGGGCGCTGCTGCGCCGGCAATTGCGCTGCACAGAGGGCGATCTGGAAATGGCGCTGGCGCTGGTGCGCTCCTGCCACCCGCGCCCCGGCGCCGCGGTCAATCCCACCCAGGCCGAGTACGTGATCCCGGACGTGTTCGTGCGCCGCGCGGGCAGCGGCTGGGTGGTGGAGATCAACCAGGCCACCGTGCCCAAGGTGCGCGTCAACCAGGGATATGCCAATCTGATCTCGCGCTCGGCCGATCACGCCATGCTGCGCACCCAGCTGCAGGAGGCGCGCTGGCTGATGCGCAGCCTCGAGATCCGCAACGAGACGCTCATCAAGGTGGCGCGCTGCATCGTGCAGCGGCAAACCGGCTTCTTCGAGCATGGCGAGGAGGCCATGGAGCCGCTGATCCTCAAGGACGTGGCCGAAGCCGTGGAAATGCATGAATCGACGATTTCACGCGTGACCACCGCCAAATACATGCACACGCCGCGCGGCGTGTTCGAATTCCGTTATTTCTTCTCGAGCCACGTGGCGGCGTCCGACGGCACGGAGATGTCCTCGATCGCCATCCGCGCCAAGATCAAGAAGCTCATTTCGCAGGAAAGCCCGGACAATCCCTGGAGTGACAGCAAACTCGCGCAGCTCCTCTCCCAGGGGGGCATTCCGGTGGCCCGGCGCACCGTGGCCAAGTATCGCGAGGGCATGCAAATCGCGCCGTCCAATGAACGCAAGCGTGCCGCAGCCCGCGCCTCGTAACCGCAACCCGTCGAATTCGGAAGGAGTAGCCTCATGCAGCTCGATCTCAGCGGACACCATGTGGAAGTTACGCCCGCCATGCGCAGCTACGTCTTGAAGCGTTTCGAGAAGATTTCCCGGCACTTCGAGCAGGTCCTGGACGTGCATTGCGTGCTCACGGTCGAGAAGCTGCGTCACAAGGCCGAAGCCACCATCATGTTGCGCGGCACCAAGATCTATGCGGATGCCACGGAGGAGAACATGTACGCGGCCATCGACTCGCTGGCCGACAAGCTCGATCGCTGCGTGAAGAAGCACAAGGAAAAGCTCTCCGACCACCACGCCGAAGAGGTGATCAAGGCGCGCTCCTCGCAGTGAGGAGCGTGTCCGCAAGGCCGCCGCTGCCTTAAAAAGTGGGAGGGCCGTCATGCGTCTGCTCATAGTCAGCGGGCTGTCGGGATCCGGCAAGAGCGTGGCCCTGCACATGCTCGAGGACATCGATTTCTATTGCGTCGACAACATTCCCGCGGCGCTGCTCAAGCCGCTGATTGCGCATACCGTGCGCGGCAGCGACGATATCTATCCGCGCACCGCGGTCGGCCTCGATGCGCGCAATCGGCCCCGCGAAATCGAGACCATTCCGACCCTGGTGGGGGAGCTGCGCCGCAGCGGCATCCATTGCGAGGTGCTGTACCTGCACGCCAATGACGAGGTGCTGCTGAAGCGCTACGCCGAAACCCGGCGCAAGCACCCGCTGGTGGCCGGTGACGTGAGCCTGCGCGAGGCCATCGCCACGGAGCGGCAGCTGCTCGAACCGATCACCGTGGCGGCCGACTACGTGATCGACACCTCGAGCATGAGCGTGCACGCGCTGCGCGAGCGCATCCGCGAGCGCATCGACCGCCGGCTCGAGGGCCGCCTCGCCCTGATGTTCGAGTCCTTCGGCTACAAGAACGGCATTCCGGGGGACGCGGATTTCGTCTTCGACGTGCGCAGCCTCCCCAATCCCTACTGGGAGCACGGACTGCGCGCCCTCTCGGGGCAGGATGCGCCGGTGATGGAATACCTGGCGGGCCATCCGGCCGTGAGCGCCATGATCGAGGATATCGCCGGCTTTCTCGGCGCGCGCATCGCCGAATTCGCCCGCGCCAACCGCAGCTATCTCACCATCGCGGTGGGCTGCACGGGCGGGCAGCATCGCTCGGTCTACGTGGTCGAAAGGCTGGCCGCGCGCTTCAGGCACGGCAATGCGCAGGTGCTGACCCGGCACGAATCGCTGCGCCGGCCCTGAACCGGGCCGCAGGCAACCGCGCTAGGCCGCTCCGGAGGCCACCCCGTCCGCGTGCCGGCGCACCGCGGCGCCCTCCAGACCGAGAAAGGCGCGCAGCTCCGGCGCCCGCGCCCGCGCATCGCGCTGGCCCAGGGCGATGAGCTCGCGCGTATAGCCACGCTCGAACAACAAATAGCTGAGCAACTGGGTGCCGGCGCTGTTGTTGGCCCCCATCGTGCGCAGCAGCACCCGCATGGCGCGCGGCAGTTCGCGCCGATGGCGCAAGGCCACCTCGCCGAGATCCGCCGAGGGGGTGACGATCATGGTCTCGATGCGGCGCACGCCCGGCGTCTCGTTGTAGCGCCGAATGCGCTCCTGGTCCGCGCGCAGCTGATCCATGAACAACGAGTCGAGCATGAAGCCGAACAGCTGGCCGAAGCTCGGTTCGGCCTTCGGATCGCACATGCCGATGCCGGGCATTTCGGGATCGCCGACGCCGACGACCAGCAGCCGGTCGGCGCCCAGATGGATGGCGGGCCCCAGCGGTGAAACCTGGCGCATCGCCCCGTCGCCGTAGTACTGGCCGTGCAGGGCGATCGGACGGAACAGAAACGGCATCGACAGGCTCGCGATCAGATGATCGAGGGTGAGCTGCACGCGCTCCCCGCGGCGAAATGCCTGCACCCACGGTTCGATGCCCGGCCGCCCGGCGAAGAAGGTCACCGCTTCGGAACTGGAGTAGCTGGTCGCGCAGATGCCGACGGCGTGCAGATGAGTCTTGTACAGGGCGCGCGGGATGCCGTCGAAATTGAGCTTGCCGCGCAGCAACTCCCACAGCGGCGTATTGTCGAGCAGCGCCCGCGGCGGACGCACCAGCCAGCCGCCGGTGAGCAGGGCGAGCATCCACTGCACCCCCGAGCGCAGCATGGTGGCGGCGTCGGCGCGAAACACCTGATGGATGCGAAATTCGCGCCACACCCGCTCGATGGCATAGACCGCCCGGCCGAAATGCGCCGCGTCCGCCGCCAGGGCGATGGCGCTGACGGCCCCTGCGGAGGTTCCGGTGATCACCGGAAATGGCGACCGGGCGCCGCGCCCCAGCATCTCGGCGATGCCCTTCAACACCCCCACCTGGTAGGCGGCGCGCGCTCCGCCGCCCGTCAGCACCAGACCCAATTGCGGCGATGCGTCACGCAAGCCTCGGCCTCGCTGGAAATCCATCGAATCCGCCCAAGTATGCCCGCGGTTCATTAGGCTTTCCCGATCCTGCGTCACAGCGGATTCTCATCTCGACGCGTCCCGTCGGGACCGGTCGCGCTCACTCGGCGCGCTGTTCGAGGATCTCCACCGCCGGCAACTTGCGGCCCTCGACGAACTCGAGGAAGGCGCCGCCGCCGGTCGAAATGTAGGAAACTCCGTCCTCCACCCCGTATTTCTCGATCGCCGCCAGGGTGTCGCCGCCGCCGGCGAGCGAGAACGCCTTGCTGCGCGCGATCGCCAGGGCGATGGCCCGCGTGCCCTCGCCGAACTGCTCGAACTCGAACACGCCCACCGGTCCGTTCCACAACACGGTGCCGGCCGATTCGATCAAGGCGGCCATCCGTTCGGCGGAGTCCGGGCCGATGTCGAGGATCATCTCGTTGCCGCCCACCGCACCCACCGGTTTGACGTCGGCCTCGGCGCTGGCCGCGAACTCCGTGGCCACCACCACATCGGTGGGCAGCGGAATCACGATGCCGCGCCGCTGCGCCTGCTCGAGCAGCCGCCGCGCGGTGTCGAGCATGTCCGGTTCGTGCAGCGACTTGCCCACGTTGAAGCCTTGCGCCGCGAGAAAGGTGTTGGCGATCCCGCCACCGACGATCAGCCGGTCCACCTTGTCGAGCAGCGCCTCCAGCACCGTGAGTTTCGTCGACACCTTGGAGCCGGCGACGATGGCGAGCAGCGGACGGGCGGGCTTGTCGAGCGCCGTCTCCAACGCCGTCAGTTCGTTGACCAGCAGCGGGCCGGCGCAGGCCACGGGCGCATAGCGCGCCACCCCGTGGGTGCTGGCCTCGGCGCGATGCGCCGTGCCGAAGGCATCCATGACGTAAACGTCGCACAGCGCCGCCATGCGCCGCGAAAGCTCCTCGTCGTCGCGCTTCTCGCCGCGGTTGAAGCGCACGTTTTCCAGCAGCACCACCTCTCCCGGCGCGAGCTCGACGCCCTCGAGCCAGTCCTTCTTCAGCGGCACCGGCACGCCGAGCAGTTGCGCCAGACGCTTGGCCACGGGCGCGAGCGAGAACTCCTCGCTCGGCCGGCCCTCCTCCGGCCGCCCGAGATGCGACATCAGCATGACGCGCGCCTTGGCGGCGAGCGCGGCATGGATGGTGGGCAGCGCGGCGCGGATGCGTGCATCGCTGCTGATCTCGCCCCCCTGGATGGGCACGTTGAGATCCTCGCGGATCAGCACCCGTTTGCCCGCCAGATCCTGGGCCGTCATCTTGTTTATTCTCATGCCTCGACTCCGTGGCCCTGGATGTTATGCGGCCTTGGACCAGGCGAGCGTGGTGTCGAGCATCCGGTTGGAGAATCCCCACTCGTTGTCGTACCAGGCGCAAACCTTCACCAACGTGCCCTGGATCACCTTCGTGAGCGTGGCGTCGTAGGTGGAGGAGGCCGGATCGTGATTGAAGTCCACGGAGACCAGCGGCTGGTCGTTATAGGCGAGCACACCCTTGAGCGGGCCGTCGGCGGCCGCCTTGAGCGCCGCATTGATCTGCTCGACCGAGGTCTTGCGCGCCGCCATGAAGCTCAGGTCCACCATCGAGACGTTGATGGTCGGCACGCGGATCGCGAAGCCGTCGAACTTGCCCTTGAGCTCCGGCAGCACCAGCCCGACCGCCGCGGCGGCGCCGGTCTTGGTCGGGATCATGGACATGGTCGCCGAGCGCGCGCGCCGCAGATCCGTGTGATAGACGTCGGTGAGCACCTGATCGTTGGTGTAGGAATGCACTGTGTTCATGACGCCGGCGAGAATGCCGACCTCATCGTTGAGAACCTTGGCGAGCGGCGCCAGGCAGTTGGTGGTGCAGGAGGCGTTCGAGATCACCGTGTGGCTCGACTTGAGCACTTGATGATTCACGCCGTAAACCACGGTGGCATCGACATCATCGCCGCCCGGCGCCGAGATCACCACCTTCTTCGCGCCGGCGGCAAGATGAGCGCCGGCCTTCGCCTTGCTGGTGAACAGCCCGGTGCATTCGAGCACGAAGTCCGCGCCGAGTTCGCCCCAGGGCAGCTTGGCCGGATCGCGCTGCGCCACCACGCGGATGCGGTCTCCGTTCACCACCATCGAGTCGCCGTCCACACGCACCTCGCCGTGGAAGCGCCCGTGCGCCGTGTCGTAGCGCGTCAGATGCGCGTTGGTGTTCGCGTCGCCGAGATCATTGATCGCCACGATCCTGATCTCCTCCTGCCGCTTCGCCTCGTACAGCGCCCGCAGTATGTTGCGGCCGATGCGGCCGTAGCCGTTGATGCCCACCTTGATAGCCATGATCTTTGCAACCCTCTTTGGAATCGATCTGTCAACCGCAACCGCCCTGTCAACCGGCCAGCACCGCCTCCAGCGCCTCGATCACGTGCCCGGCGGTGAAACCGTACTGCTCGAACAAGGTCTGCGCCGGCGCCGAGGCGCCGAAATGCTCGATGCCGATCACCCGGCCGCCGGGCCCCACGTAGCGCCACCATGGCTCGCTCACGCCGGCCTCGACCGCGACCCGGCGGGTCACGGCCGGCGGCAGCACCTCGCGCCGGTAGGCCTCGTCCTGGCGCTCGAACGCGCGCAGGTTCGGCATGCTCACCAGCCGCACCCTGCGGCCGCGCGCCGCGACGCTGCGCACCGCTTCGGCGGCGATGCCGATCTCCGAGCCCGTGGCCATGACGATGGCCTCGGGCGCTCCCTCGCAGTCGATCAGCACGTAGCCGCCGCGGGCCACCGCGGCGAGTTGCGCCGGCGTGCGCGGCTGCGCGGCCAGCGACTGGCGGGTCAGCACCAGGCAGCTCGGCCCGTCCTGCCGGCCGAGCGCGGCACTCCAGGCGACGGCGGTCTCCGCCGTATCGCAAGGCCGCCACAGGTCGAGTTGCGGGATGAGGCGCAGGCTGGCGATCTGCTCGATGGGTTGATGGGTCGGGCCGTCCTCGCCCAGACCAATCGAATCGTGGGTGTACACGAACACCACCCGCAGCCGCATCAGCGCGGCCATGCGCACCGCGTTGCGCGCATAGTCGGAAAAGGTGAGAAAGGTGCCGCCGTAGGGAATGAATCCACCGTGCGCGGCGACCCCGTTGAGAATCGCCGACATGCCGAACTCGCGCACCCCGAAGTGCACGTAATCGCCGGCCGGCGTCTGCGGCGTCAGGCTCACCGAGTCCCGGCGCAGCGTGCCGTTCGAGGGGGTCAGGTCGGCCGATCCGCCCAGCAGTTCGGGCAGCGCCGGGCCGAAGGCGTTGAGCGAGGCCTGCGATGATTGGCGCGTCGCCAGCGCCTTGGCGTCCTTTTGCGCGGCCTGCACGTTCGCGGCAAGCAGCGCGGGCAGGGCCGCCGGCGGATCGCCGGCCATGCGCCGCGCCAGCTCCGCGGCGAGCGCCGGGAACTGCGCCTGATAGGCGGCGAAGCGGGCGCGCCACTCCTGTTCGCTGCGCGCGCCCTTCTCGCGCATGTCCCAGGCCGCGGCGATGTCCGCCGGAATCTCGAACGGCGGCGCCGTCCAGCCCAGGTGCAGGCGCGTGGCGGCGATTTCCTCCGCTCCCATGGCCTCGCCGTGCATGGATTTGCTGCCCTGCTTGTTTGGGGCTCCCCAGCCGATGACGGTCTTGGCGCAGATCAGCGACGGCCGGTCGGTGGCGGCGCGCGCCGCCGCCAGCGCGGCCAGGATCGCCGCGCTGTCCTGGCCGTCCACCGCGCGCTGCACATGCCACCCGTAGGCCTCGAAGCGCGCCGCCGTGTCGTCCGCGAACCAGCCCTGCACGTTGCCGTCGATGGAGATGCCGTTGTCATCGTAAATCAGGATCAGCTTGCCGAGCTGCTGCGTGCCGGCGAACGAGGCGACCTCGTGCGAAATTCCCTCCATCATGCAGCCGTCGCCGAGGAACACGTACGTGTGATGATCGATGATGGTGTGGCCCGGACGATTGAACGCGGCCGCCAGCGAGCGCTCCGCCAGCGCCATGCCCACCGCGTTGGCGAACCCCTGCCCCAGCGGTCCGGTGGTGGTCTCGATGCCGAGATGCGGTTCGCGCTCGGGATGCCCCGGCGTCTTCGAGCCGAACTGGCGGAAGTTGCGCAGCTCCTCCATGGAGAGCGGATAGCCGGTCAGATGCAGCACCGAGTAAAGCAGCATCGAGGCATGCCCGTTCGACAGCACGAAGCGGTCACGATCCCACCAGGTCGGATTGCCCGGATTGAATTTGAGCACATCGCGCCACAGCACCTCGGCGATGTCGGCCATGCCGAGCGGCGCGCCAGGATGGCCGGAGTTGGCCTTCTGAACGGCGTCCATCGACAAGGCGCGGAT
>VFSW01004812.1_pt1 | contig 20098 bp, 16 predicted proteins | sample 5358111 | NCBI WGS metagenome assembly VFSW01 (sample SAMN11554181, study PRJNA540505) | mine drainage metagenome | isolation source: sediment from site ElyBrook_90M | place: USA: Ely Copper Mine, Vershire, VT | collected 2017 | reverse complement strand
GGTGAAGCCGCCTTCCCGCTTCATCCCTGCGCTACAGGCTCCACGAGCCGATGTCGGCAGCGTTGCCTTCCCCTCCCGGCGCGCCATCTGCGCCATAGCTGAGAATATCGATCTCGCCGTGCAAGCCCGGGTTCAGGTAAAGATAATCATGCCCCCAGGGGTCTTTGGGCAAGCGGTCGAGATAGCCACCGGGTTTCCAGTTGGGGGGCAACGGAGCGACCGTCGGCTTTTGCACCAAAGCCTGCAAACCCTGCTCGCTGGTCGGATAGCTCCGGTTGTCCAGACGATACAGCTTGAGCGCCTGGCCCAGCGCCTGGATATCCTGCCTGGCCGCCACGATACGCGCCTCGTCGGGACGGTTCATCACCGTGGGCACCACCAGCGCCGCCAGTATGCCCAGAATCACCACCACCACCATGATTTCGATCAGGGTGAAGCCGCGTTGCCGGCGGCTAATTTTTGTCTTCATCCTATCAACTCCCATACCTTGAACCAATAAACCTAGAAAAAGTCATTGAACCGCAGAGGACGCGGAGGACGCAAAGGAATTCAAATGCTTGTTGCGAAACGTACTCACTTGGCGGGTGGCTCAGCATAACTTGTCCATGCATTGTTTTTCCTCGGCGTCCTCCGCGTCCTCTGCGGTTAACCGCTGTTTTGAGGATAAACCACTTCGTCCCCTATTTCACCAGCTGGTTCATTTCGAATACCGGCAATAATATCGCCAGCACGATCATCAGCACCATGCCGCCCATCGCCAGTATCAGCGCGGGCTCGAGAATGCCGGTCAGGACGGCGGCGCGGCCCTCCAGTTCCTGGGTCTGCTGCGCGGCGGCGCGCTCGAACATCTGCTGCAGGCGCCCGCTGGCTTCGCCGCTGGCAATCAGATGGACGAACAGCGGCGGGAAGATTTTTTCCCGTTCCAGAGAGCGGCTCAGGCTGCCGCCTTCGGCCACTTTCTGCGCCGCTTCTTCCAGCGCGCGCCGCATCGGCAAACTATCGACCACGCCCGCCCCGGCCCGGAGCGCCGTCAGCAAGGGCACGCCGCTGCCGACCAGAATGGCCAGCGTGCTGGCCAGCCGGGCGGTATTGACGGCGCGCAGCAAACGCCCCACCAGCGGCAGGCGCAGCAACGCATGGTGAAAACTGAAGCGAAAATCGGGACGGCGCAAAGCGCGGCGGAAACCAAAAAACGCAAGTACCGCCAGCGCCAACAGATAAATGCCGTAGGCGCGCAACGCGCCGCTGCTCGCCAGCAGCGCACGGGTCAGCAGGGGCAGGGTCTGGTGGGTGTCGCGGAACACCGACACCACTTGAGGCACCACAAAAGTGAGCAGGGCCAGCACGACGAGGATCGCAACCACGGTGATGATCGCCGGGTAGATCAGCGCCAGCCCGATCTTCTGGCGCAACGCGCGCCGCGCTTCGAGATAATCGGCCAGACGCAGCAGCACTTCGTTCAGGTGCCCGGACTGTTCGCCGGCACTGACCATGGTGCGGTAAATTTCGGGAAAGGTGTCCGGGTGTTTCTCCAGCGCCCGCGCCAAGGTGTGGCCGGCGAGAATGTCGCTGCGCACTGCCGCCAGGACATCCCGCTCGTTCTCGCTTTCGACCTGCTCGATCAGGGCGTTGAGAGAGTGCTCAATGGTCAGCCCCGCCTCCAGCAGGACGGCGAATTGGCGGGTGACCAGATTGAGTTGATTAGCGGATAAACCACGCCGCTTGAAACGCTTGGTCCGGGGCGCGGCAGCATCTTCGGCAAGAGGTTCCAGCGCCAGCGCCACCATGCCGTTGTCGCGCAGCCAGGCGCGAGCCTGGCGGGGGGTATCGGCCTCAAGCACCCCCTTGCGGCTGCGTCCGGTGGCGGAATCTACCGCCTCATATTTAAAACCGGCCATTTAGATATAATCACTGTCCACGAAAGACACGAAAAGCACGAAAAAACTTCACAACACTATCCTTTCAACGGTTGCTTTCGGATAGGAACCGAAGTTGATTAGCAAACCCAGGCGCATTCCTGTCGCTTTCAGGTAATTCAGTACTTGCGCCTTATGCTCTCCCGTTGTCACAGCGAGAGCTTTAAGTTCAACAATAATGGATTCATGGCAAATAAAGTCGGTGATGTAGGTTTGTCGCAACGGCTCGCCCTTGTAGAAAAGCTTCAGTTCTTGGTGCGCTACAAATGGAATGCCTCGTTTTAACAGTTCCTTTCCCAAACACTCCTGATAGACAGCTTCCAGGAAACCACATTCCATATCCCGATACACGTCAAACACGGCTCCTTGTATCTGATAACATTCATCTCTGTACCAGATTTCCTGATCCATCTTCTTTTCGTGCCTTTCGTGTTTTTCGTGGACCACGCCTTCTACCCTTCCCTCGTCACTCGCAGCACTTCCTCCAGGGAAGTCCGCCCGGCTTCCACCCAGCGCATGCCATCATCCCGCAGGGTGGTCATGCCCTGTCTGCGGGCATGTTCCTGCAAAGCCGCTTCGGGAGCGTGGTCGTGGATCATGCGGCGCAGGCCTTCGTCGAGTTGGAGCAGCTCGTAAATGCCGGTGCGTCCCCGGTAGCCGGTATGGTTGCAGGCCGGGCAGCCGACCGGCGCGTAAAGCTGTGCCGGCGGGGAGGGCAGGCCGAGCGCCGCCAGTTCGCCTGCATCGGGGGTATAAGCGCGGCGGCAATCCGGGCACAAACAGCGCACCAGGCGCTGGGCGAGGACGCCGAGCAGGCTGGACGCCAGCAGGAAGGGCTCGACACCCATGTCGGTCAGACGGTTCACCGCGGCGGCGGCGCTGTTGGTATGCAGGGTCGCCAGCACCAGATGCCCGGTCAGCGAGGCCTGAACGGCGATCTGCGCCGTCTCGAGGTCGCGTATTTCGCCGACCATGATGACATCCGGGTCCTGGCGCAGGATGGCGCGCAAGGCACGGGCAAAACTCATGTCGATGCGCGGGTTGACCTGGGTCTGGCCGACGCCGTCGAGGTCGTATTCGATCGGGTCTTCCACCGTGACGATGTTCATGCTGCCGGCGTCCAGGCGCGACAAAGCGGCATACAGCGTGGTGGTCTTGCCGGAGCCGGTTGGCCCGGTGACCAGCACGATGCCGTGTGGCAGCCGAATCAGCGCTTCCAGCTCAGCCAGAATCTCGCTGTCCATGCCCAGGGCGGGCAGGGTCATCCGCCCGCTTTCCTTGTCCAGCAGACGCAGGACCACGCGCTCGCCATGCCCGGTAGGCAGGGTGGAAACCCGCACATCGACAGGATGACCGCCCAGGCGCAGGGCAATGCGCCCGTCCTGGGGCAGCCGTTTTTCGGCGATGTCAAGCTGCGCCATCACCTTGATGCGGGAAGCGATCGCCGCGTGCAATGCCCGATGTGGCTCGATGATGTCGCGCAGCGTGCCGTCGACACGAAAGCGCACCACGGAACGAGATTCATAGGGTTCGATGTGGATGTCGGAGGCGCGTTCGCGCAGCGCCTGGGTGAGCAGGGCGTTGATCAGCCGGATGATCGGCGCATCGCCCTCGGCTTCGAGCAAATCCGCCACCTCCGGCAATTCCTGGGTGAGCTGTTGCAGGTCGTATTCTCCCTGCATGTCATCGATGACGCTGGCGGCATGTCCATCCGCGCTGCCATATGCCTGGCTCAGACGCCGCTCGAATTCCGGCGTCGGCAGGACTTCGGTGCGCATCGCGCCTCCCAGCACCCGCCGCGCCTCGGCGAGTGCCGCAGCGGAAACGTTTTCGCGCACTAATACCTGGTATTCGCCCTCCTCGGAAAGTCGTGCGGCGATCACCCCATTCGCCTTGGCGAAATGGTAGGGCAGCAGCTTGGCGGTGCGGGAGTCGAGCATGTTCAGGGCGCTACCGGCTGGATTTTGCCGGCTGTCTGCGGCGCGGGGGTCCGGGCAGGCAATTGCGGCACTGGCATGTCCGGCAGAACGGCATGATGCGACAGGCGATTCACGTCCTGCTGGTCGCGGATGTAGTCGTAGCGGCTGTCCGTCAGGGAAGTCGAGGATTCCGCATCCTTCAGGACATAAGGCCGCAGGAACACCATCAGGTTGGTTTTGACCCGATGGCGCTTATTGTAGCTGAACAGGCCGCCGACCACGGGAAGATCGCCCAGCAGCGGCACCTTGTCCTGACCGTCCTCCACATCGTCCTGCATCAGGCCGCCCAGCACGATAATGCGGCCATCGTCCACCAGCACGGTGGACTCGATCGAGCGCTTGTTGGTAGTCGGGCCGGCCGTGTTGGCAGAACTACCGCTCACGCCGCTGGAAACTTCCTGATAGATTTGCAGCTTGACGGTCCCTCCTTCCGAAATTTGCGGCTTGATCTTGAGCACCAGCCCGACATCCTTGCGTTCGATGGGCTGAAACGGGGTTGCGGTTGCGGTTCCGGTGGCTCCGGTCTGTGCGTAGGAACCCGTGACGAAGGGAACATTCTGGCCGATGATGATCTTGGCTTCTTCGTTGTCCAGGGTCAGCAGGTTGGGCGTGGACAGAATATTGGTGTTGGCGTCCGTGGCCAGCGCCCGCGCCAGCACGCCAAGATTGACCACGTTGCCGAAGCCGGGGATATTGATCATGCCCTTGGTGATACCAATATTCAGGCCCTCCCCCAGACCCGTGATATTGCCCGCCGCAGTGATGATGTTGTTTCCGCCCGCTGCCAGATTGGTGCCGCCGATCGCGCTCAACGAATTGTTGTTGATCCCGTTCAGAAACTGCCACTGGATGCCGAATTCGGCCGCCGTGTCGGTCGACACCTCGGCGATCAGGGCCTCGACATAAACCTGGGCGCGGCGCACGTCGAGCTTGTCGATCGCGGCGCGCAAGGTGTTGTACACGTTGTCGGGGGCGGTGATAATCAGGGAATTGGTCGCCACATCGGCCTGGATGAAACCGCTGGCGGTCGCCCCCGCACCGCCGCTGGGTTGTGCCTGCTGACCAAGCTGGGCGGATTGCCCAAACGAGGTGGGCTGGGCGGTGGTGCTTGCCGTCGCGGGGGCGGTCTCGCCCGACATGATGGCGCGCAGGGTTTGCGCCAGTTTCGTGGCGTCGGCATTCTTCAGGTAAACCACATGGATGTTGCCGGCAACGCTGGTAGCGACGTCCAGGCCGGCAATGATCGTGCGCGCCCGCATGATCAGCGAGGGGTTGTCGGAGCGCAGCAATATGCTGTTGGTGCGGTTGTCCGCGATCGCAACGATGCGCCGGGTGGGCTCGGCTGAAGCGGTCGCAACGCCGGTGTCCGACATCAGCCGGTTGAGCGCCTGCGCCAGATCGGTGGCGGAGGCGTGTTCCAGCCTGACCGTCACCACGTCGCCGTTGTTCGGCTGGTCGATCGCGTCAATGATCTTGTTGATGCGGCGCACATTGTCGGCATAGTCGGTGATCACCAGGGTATTGGTGTTGACGTAGGCGGCGATGGTGTTGTTCGGGGAAATCAGCGGACGCAGTACCGGTACCAGCTGGTTGGCCGACTCGTAGCGCAGGGGGTAAACCTGGGTAACGATTTTGTCGCCGCTGACGGCAAGCTTCCCATCGGTAGTCGGGCTGTAATTTTGCTTGGCCTCCGCCTCGGGCACGATCTTGGTCACGCCCTGCCCCTCGATGGCGGCGAAGCCCTGCAAGCGCAGGGCAGACAGCAATATCTGGTAGGTCAGCTCCTTGGAGACAGGGCTGGAAGAAATGATGTTGATCGTCCCCTTCACCCGCGGATCGAGCACGAAATTTTTGCCGCTGATCATGCCGACCGCTTTGACCACCGACTCGATATCCGCGTTGACGAAATTAAGCGTGATTTTCTCGCTTTCTGCGGCCGCCACCACCAGGGGGCAGCACAACAGGCCGATCAGTAACCATTTTTTCAACATTGCGTATCCATTCAACCTAGGTTCAATATAAAACGTAGCTCAAGGCAAGTGGCTTGCCCTCTCTAGACCCCTCGATCCGAATATTATCGGTTCGACCGAATTCGCTAACCAGCTTGGCCAGATCCGCGGACTGATGGATGGCCTGATTGTTGACGCGCCGGATCACGTCACCCGACCTGAGCCCCAGCTTCAAGACCGGGCTGGCCGGCGGCAAGACAACCGAGACCCCCCCATTCGGCGCGTCCGCCACTGAACCGAACAGCTCCCCCTGCCCGGCGCCCTGCAGCATGCCTTGGACTCGAGCCCGCGCAACCCGATAACTGCCATCGCCCAGCATTTCCACGTCCTGGGTCGAAGCCGCCGGTGAGGCAAGCAATTTGCCCCCTTTGCTATCCAGGTTGAGACGTTCCGTCACCCCCTGGCGGCGCAGCAGGACATGATCGGCAAAAACCATATCGAGCACAATTCCCGGCGCGACTTCCTCGCCGGCACGCACCGCCTTGTTTTTCGGATCGCCCGTATTGATGATCGCCGCCATGCCTTCCCGCTCGCGCGTGGCGAATACCCCGAGCAGCTTGTAATTCAGCGCGGTCAGGCCGGTCGGCGCGGCTGGCTCGGCGGCGCCCCCAAAAAGGTGGGCCTTGCCGATCACGGCAACCGCATCCCCGGTTGCCGCCTGGGTGGGCGACATTCCTGGCGGCACACTCTGGGATAGCGGGAAAAACGACCAGGTCCAGCGCGTCAACAACCACAGAAAAAACACCAACAGCCCCGCATTGATCAGCAACTCAGGGCGTTTCTGAAACAGAAAAAAGGGGGCTTTCAAATAATTGCCCATTCAACATTCACTCCCGGATACCTTGGTGGAAACTCTCTTCGCACGCGGATGTGCGACATCATACACCTTGGCCAGATGCTGGAAGTCCAGGTGCGTGTACACCTGGGTCGTCGAAATGTTTGCATGGCCGAGCATCTCCTGCACCGCGCGCAGATCGCCGCTGGACTGCAGCACATGGCTGGCGAAGGAATGGCGCAGCACATGCGGATGCACGTCCGCCGAAATACCCAGTTTGAGACCCCATTGCTTGACGCGGTACTGCACGGCGCGCGGCGTCAGGCGAGCGCCGTTCCTGCCGACAAACAAGGTGCATTCTTCAGGCTTGGCGAGCTTTTCCCGCTCCGGCAGCCAGTTCCGCACCGCCTCCAGAGCGAAGCGGCCCACCGGCACTTCGCGCGTCTTGCCGCCCTTGCCGGTGACCCGCACCATGCCGGCGACGAGATCGATCTGAATCAGTGGCAGATTGACGAGTTCGGAGAGGCGCAGGCCGGAGGAGTAAAACAGCTCGAACATCGCCTTGTCGCGCAGGGCAAGGGGGTCGCCATCTGCGGGGATTTCCATCAGGCGTGCAGCCTCGTCCGGCGACAGCGCCTGCGGCAAGGCTTTAACGGATTTAGGAGCACGCATGCCGGCACAGGGATTGCCGGTAAAACCGTGGTCGCGGGCGAGCCAGACATAGAAACCGCGCCATGCGGAAAGCATGCGCGCCAGCGTTTTTCCGCCCAGGCCGCGACCGTGCAATTGCGCGACGAAGCGGCGCACCTGGTGAATCTGCAACTGGTCGAGGGGAATCTCGTCCGCCAGCTTCAGCAGTTCGGCAACGTCGCGGCCATAGCTGGCGCAAGTCAGGGGCGACAGACGGCGCTCGCTGGCGATATGGTCGAGAAAACCTTGCAGATAATTGCCGCTTGAGAGCATGGATTAGCTTTCAGCCGTCAGCTATCAGCTATCAGCTTGAAGCCTAAAACCGCGAGGGTTTGACTGACCGCTGACCGCTGAAAGCTGAATGCTTTATTTATTTCAGATACCGCAGCAGCGCCGCGCCGACCAGTTCGCCCAGTCTCTTCAGGTAGAGCGTGCCCATCTCCGGGTAGAAGCGTTGCGCATCTTCGCTGGCCAGGGCGAGGATACCGAAGGGCTGTTCCGAGCGCATCGCCACGTAGGCGAAAGAGCGCAGGCTCGATCCGGCCTCACCGAACCAGGAGGGTGCTTCCTCAAGCAACTGCGGGCCGCATTTCGGCGTGACCAGATCGTCGGCGAAGGCGCACATTTCAACCGCCGCCCCCATGAACTCCGGTCGTGCCGGCAGATCCGCGCCGGCCCAGATACGGATCGCCACGTGGGGAATGTCGAAGTCCTCGCGCAGGTTGAAATAGGCGGTGTTCAGCGCGCTGTCCAGATCTCGCGCACCGAGCAGCGACAGGCTGAGGCGATGCATTTTTTCACTGATGGCGTCATTTTCCTCGCCGAACTGGATCAACTCGCGCAGCTTGGTTTCCAGCAGTTTGTTTTTGTCGCGCAGCGCCAGCTGCTGGCGCTCGGCGATGGAGATCGTTCGCCCCCCGTGGGGGTGGGGGATAAATACTTCCGCCAACAGCGCGGAATGCTGTTCGAAGAACTCTGGATTTTCATGCAAATACCGCGCGACCACTTCCGAATTCAGACTCATGAACTTCCCCCTCTTAAAGATTAACCTGTCCTTCGAATACCGTCACCGCCGGGCCGGTCATCCACACCGGTCGGCCCTCGCCTTCCCAGCGGATGGTCAGTTCGCCGCCCCGGGTCGTCACCTTCACCTCTTCATCCAACAATCCGCGCATGATCCCCGCCGCCACTGCGGCGCAGGCGCCAGTGCCGCACGCCAGGGTTTCGCCGGCGCCGCGCTCGTACACCCGCAGCTTGATGCGGCCACGGTCGAGCACCTGCATGAAGCCGGCGTTGACGCGGGCGGGAAAGCTCGGGTGGCTTTCGATCTGCGGCCCTTCCACGGCAACCGGCGCGCTGTCCGCGTCTTCCACCCACTGTACCGCATGAGGGTTGCCCATGGACAGCACGCTGACTTCGACGAGTTTACCTTCCAATCCGAGCAAATAGGTAAGCGCGCGTTTTTCGGCGAGGAAAGGGATCTCCGCCGGCTCGAAGCGCGGCACGCCCATGTTCACCGTCACCTGGCCGTTCGGCTCGAGGCGCGGCACGATGATGCCGGAAGCCGTTTCCACACGAATCTCGGCTTTCGGGCTCAGCCCCTTGTCATGCACGAAACGCACGAAGCAGCGCGCGCCGTTGCCGCACTGCTCGACCTCGCCGCCGTCGGCGTTGAAGATGCGGTAGCGAAAATCCGCGTCGGGCCGGGTGGCGCGTTCCACCAGCAATATCTGGTCGCAACCGATGCCGAAGTGACGGTCGGCGACAAACCTAAACTGGGCCGGGGTCAAATTCACGCTTTGCGAAATCGCGTCGAACACCACGAAATCATTGCCCAGGCCGTGCATTTTGGTGAATTTCAGTCGCATATTAAAAACTTCTACCACAGAGGCGCAGAGACACAGAGAAAACCAATTTTTTCAACATTTAAAGAAAATCCGGAATCAAAATTATTGGTGCCCTTCCCATCTTTAGGGCCTGCAAAACCAACAGGTCCAATGAAGGAGCCACGATCCTGGAAAACAGTATTTATGGCAAGGAGACACCTTTTTCCTTGGCGCGCGACTGCAATTGTCGGCGATGTTCGGCACGAATCATTTCACGCTCTTTCTGAGATTTTGCGCCGCGTAGCTTAGCACGGTACGCCACCTGTTCTTCTTCCGTCATCAACTGGGGGCCGAAGATTGCCTCCATAATGCCTCCGCTGGCACCTTCCTTGGAAGGTGGCGTTTCCGGCGGAATAACGCCATTTTCCTTGGCGCGCGCTTGCATTTCTTCATGATGTTCGGTACGAATCTTTTCAAACGCTTCCTTGGTTTTCGCACTGCGTATCTTGGCGCGATACGCTGCTCGCTCTTCCTCTGTCATAAGTTGTGGGCCAAAGATACTTCCCAAGCCCCCGCCCACTGGAGGGCGTTTTTCCGGCAGAGCAACCCCTTTCTCCTTGGCGCGCGCCCTCATTAACTGATAATGTTCTTCGCGGATGACTTCAGCCTCTTCCGGAGTTTTTGCGTTGCGTATGCGGGCGCGATATGTCACCTGCTCTTCTTCAGATAACAACTGCGGGCCGAAAAAAGGCCTTTGGATATGCTGACGGGTTTGTTCGTGTTTTTGTGTCTGCTCATCGCCAACTGCAATTGATGGCACTGACGCGAAGCCTGCTGCGAGAAAAGCTAACCATGCAACTTTAAACATAATGTCTCCCTAGCGAATTTATGTGGATTAGCGATCAACGGATCCACCGCTTTGCGACCAACCCTGGATTTTTTTGAGCATCGGTGTGCCGACAGCATTGCTCAATGCCGGAACCGCCAAGGCGACGAAGATAATCCCTATGTACAAACATTACGCAATCCGGTTTATTCGACAGGAGCAGTTCAAGTTGGTTTTTCCATCAATTACTCAATCTTGTAAAGCTTGATCTTGCGCCAAAGTGTGGTCTTGTCAATTCCGAGAATCTCTGCGGTTGCTGTCCGGTTGCCGTTATTTTCATGCAGCGTCTTGGCTATAAAGGAAATTTCAAGCTCCTCCAGACTCTGCGGCGAGACGCAATCGGCTGACTTGGCTCGCCCTTCCTTGATTTCTCTCAGTTCATGCGGCACAACATCCACATCAAGAAGCTCCGTCTCGGTAAAGATAATCATGCGCTGAATGACATTCTCCAGTTCGCGGCCGTTACCGGGCCAATCGTGACGGGTGAGCGCAGAGAGCGCCTTGGTGCTGATCCCCTTGACTTTCTTATTGAGCCGGGCAGATTGTTTTCCGATGAAATAATCGACGAGCAGTGGAACATCGCTAATGCGCTCCCGCAGCGGCGGAATTTTGATCTCGATGATTTTTAGCCGATAGTAGAGATCCATACGGAAGCTGCCACTCGCCACAAGATCCTGGAGCGGCTTATTGGTGGCCACCAGCAAGCGCACATCGACATGCCGTGGCTTGGTATCCCCCATGCGGTAAAACATGCCATCCTGCAATACGCGCAACAGTTTCGCCTGCAGCGACAGCGAGGAATTGTTAATCTCATCCAGAAACAGTGTTCCGCCGTTCGCGGCCTCAAACAAGCCGATCTTGGCCTGCTCCGCGCCGGTAAAAGCGCCGCGTTGATATCCGAACAACTCGCTCTCGATAAGATTCTCGGGAATAGCCGCGCAATTGATGACGACAAAGGGCTTGTCCTTGCGCAAGCTTTCCGCATGGATTCGTTTTGAAACGATTTCTTTGCCGGCACCGGATTCCCCTGTAATCAGCACACTGCAGTCATAGCCTGCGGCAATGCCGATCAGACGGCGAACCAAGTTGATTGCCTGACTCTTGCCGATCAGGTTATCGGCACGACTGCCATGGCTGGACCCGCGCAACTGGAGGTTCTCACGGTTGAGCAGGAAGAACTGGAGCGCATTTTTGATTGCGCGCCGGAGATCCGCGGGTTCAAACGGCTTGCGCAAATAATCATATGCGCCGCTCTTCAACGCATCAATCGCCGACTCGACTGTCGCGTGGCCCGTGACCAGTACTACCTGTGTCATCAGGTTGCACTGCTTGGCGAAATTGAGAATTTCGATGCCGTCAGCGTAGGGCATGCGCAAATCAGTCAGAACGACTCCGACCTCCTGGCTCCCGAGAATGTCCTTTGCATGCTGGGCATTCCTGGATAACAACACATCCGCTTCCAGGTGCTCAAGCACCGCCGCGATCAGGTTGCGCATCGGCTCGTCATCCTCAACCACAAGAATCACTGGCCGTACCCCAAGTTCCGGCGCAGGACCAACTTCCATCGCATTTCCCATCAAGCTGGGCTCCTGATTGCCAGCGGCAGTGTCAAAATGAATCGCGCACCACCCGCATAATCCGGATCGCAGCATAAGGTTCCGCCAATCCGCGTCACGATGGACTGGCTGATTGCCAGCCCCAGTCCGAGTCCGGAGCTATCTGGTTTGGTGGTAAAGAACGGGTCGAAAACCTGATTACGCTGAGTCTGGGGTATACCAGGCCCGTTGTCGGCGATACTGACCATGACACTATCTCCTTGGACACTACTGACGACTGTGACGAGCGGGTCTGACGCCACCCCTGCGGTCGCCTGTACCGCATTCATTATCACGTTGACAAGCACGATATCGAGTTTCCCTCCTGCTCCCCAGACCAGAGCATTAGTGGTCAGATGAGTTTCGATTCGCACATTGTGGCTCTTGCCTGGGCAGTTATAAATGGTCTCGACCACATCACGGATGACAGTGCTTATCTCGCAACTCTCGGACTGACATACGTCGCGCTGCGCGAATGTCCGCAGGTTCTCGATAATCCTGGCGCAACGCTTGGCCTCCCGGTGAATCACCTGTCCGTACTGCAGTCGTTTTCCCTCGCTGGACACCCCCTCGTTGAGCAACTGTGCATAGCCGACAATTGTCCCGAGCGGCGTATTGAGCTCATGCGCTACGCCTCCTGCGAGCTTTCCTATGGCCAGGAATTTCTCCGACTGATGGATCAATTCTTGCAGTCTTTTGTAATCTGTGATGTCCTGCAGCATGACGGCAGCACAGTATTCAATGTCATCCTTAGATTGCCTGAAGAACGTAATATTGAGAGTGTAGTATCGCGACGCATTGCCGTCAGTGAGCACGATTTCCTTGTTGTTTACCTGCTGCTCGTAAAGGAACGCCTCTCGCAATAGTTCTCGCCCATCCTCGTTGAGCGCAAGCAGTTCGAAAAGGTTTTTCCCCAGCAAGTCATCTGTACCTAAATCGAACAGTTGTTCGGCCTGCTTGTTTGACAGCGTCACACGAAAATCGGTATCCACTGTCAGTAAGGCGCCGGGCAAGCTACGCAGGATTGCATCGTTACGGTTGCGATCTCCGATAATCGATAGCTGGCTTTGCTCCATTTCACGGAACAGCGAGTCCATGTTACGAATCAGAATGTTGTAGTCTTCTATTATCGGCCCGAAGAAGAAGCGTATTCTGCGCGGCGTCTTGATCGGCTTCAGCGTACCCTCGGTCGCACTTCGTATGGCGCGGTGGATAATCGCAATGCCATGGGGGAATGTAAGAAAATAGACGGCTAGCGCTGTAATCAGTGCGCCAGCTAATACGAGCGGCAGAAAGATGCTTTCTCGCGGGTAAAAGTGCTCAAAGTGCAGCGGAAAAACCATGACCAGCGCAAACGCAAGAATACTTAAAGTAAGTATCCAGCGCAATATTGTCGTTGAGAGCGCGATCGGCAGTGTTCTCATAAAAACGTCATAGTCCCTGAGCTGTTTCAATCACGTCTGCAATATTGTCACAAAATCCAATCGCACCAGTGTAGTAAGCTTCCCGGTAATTTGCAATAAAACCAGAACCGAGTGCTGCAGGAGATACGGAAGATGAGATTCGAAGAAGCGTATGAAGGATGGCATGGAGGGCGGCTGACGCAGGCTGAATCCGCACGGACACCGGGTATGCGAGCACAGCTTTCGCCGCTATACCTGGGTCAAATAGCGTCTGCAAGAAGCAAAGCTGGTGCACAAGACCGAGAAACGCGGCATCCATAAGTGATAGCCTTGCTCAACCAACAGATAAGTGATAGCGTTGCTCAACCAACGGCTAGTGCAACGGCCAGAATGCAACGGCCAGAACAGGGGACGCCGCCTCGCGTTTATAGGCATCGTCGAACAGGATCACCAAACCCATGTTGGGTTTTTAAATCTTTTCGCGCCACCAGCAATGTGTTAGCCGGGATTGAATTAATGCACATGATCCGCAAAAGTCAGATGATCGTTATGCAAAGTGCAACTCTCCTTCGCCGATCAATTTTATGAACTGGCGGGCTAATTGAGCCCAGAACCACTGCGCGCTTGATAAATCCGCTCAAAATCTGGCATAGTTTAGCTAATGCGACAAGATCATCATTGTTGTTGTTGCTGCTGCTCGGCGTGGCTTTGGCCGCTGCTTGCCCCATTTATTTCCATCTGATTGCGGGTAAGCTGCCAGCGGATCCCGTTGCGCAGTTTCTTTCCGTTCATTGGGCGCAACCCATTGCACCTCAGGGCGATCCGCCGCCGGGGTTCTCCGCCATCGAGGCATCGCTGGCGCCAGAGACCTGCGGCGCCTGCCATGTGGCGCAGTATGCCGATTGGAGCACCAGCCTGCACAGCAAGGCGATGGGCCCGGGATTACGCTGGCAACTGCGAGTGATGAATCAAGGCGAAGGCAACAAATGCCTGCGCTGCCACACGCCACTGGCGGAACAGAAGGCGCTGGTCGCCCTGGAACAGGGATGGCGCAACGCGCCGACGGCGCCCAGGCCGGCGTATGTCAGCGCCGATCTGCACCGGCGCGGCAACATCTGCGCTTCCTGTCACGTGCGCCGGCATCAACGTTTTGGTCCGCCGTCCCAACTGCGCAATCCGAAGCTGCATGGCGGCTTCGTGGCGCAGCAGGCATTTCGCGACAGTCGCTTCTGCGCTCCCTGCCACCAGTTTCCCGCTGGCGCGCGCAGCCTGAAAGGAAAACTGATCGAGAACACCTACGAGGAGTGGCGCAACAGTCCCGCGGCGCGCGCAGGATCGACTTGCCAGACCTGCCACATGCCGAACGGGCGCCATCTCTGGCGCGGCATTCACAATCCCGACATGGTGCGCAAGGGACTACGCCGTGAACTCGTGGTAAAACGCCTCAAGGGCGGGCGCCTGGAAGTGCTGGCCAGCATAACGGCGCCGGGAGTCGGCCATTATTTCCCCACCTACGTCGTGCCCAAGGTTCTGGTCAGCCTGCACCTGCTCGCGGCCGGGAAGGAGAGGGAAATTGCCAGACTGGTCATCGGCAGGACGGTCAGCGTGGATATGGATCGCGAGTGGTCGGATACCCGCATTCCACCCGGAGGCAAATCGCAACTGTCGGCACAAGTGATGGCGCCGCCAGTCGCCTATCGTATCGAAATGCGCATGGAAATTGAGCCGGGAGAACATTACGCCCGCATGTATCGCGCCATCCTGCAGAAAAATCCGGACATGGACGCGACCACGCAGGTCTTATTACGCGAGGCACTGCGTGAGACAGAAGCGGCGAACTATAGCCTCGACAATGTGGTTGTGGCCGGGCCAACGAAACTCGGCGAAGTCAGCACGGTGATTTCAAATTGAATCCACCCAAAATCCGCCATAGTCTTACTAATGTGAAAGAACTGGAGCAAGGCTCTTCCTACTTGAAGCATCCATCGTCCAGGAATCCTCTCCTGTTCGCTTCAGAGAACTCAGCCGGGCTGTCGGAATTTCAGATTGCCATAAGCGGTTTTGCCTGCGGGGTCCTACTGGCCGTGCTCGTCGCCATCCTTGCACCCCTGGTCTGGACTCGCCATGAATTGACCCCGGACGAGGACGCCATCGCTGAGCGCATTCGTCCGCTGGGCGATCTGGTGGTCGCGCCGCTGGCCGCGAACACAGTCAGGGGCCAGCGAACGGGAGCAGTTCTGGTTCAGGAGTTTTGTCAGTCCTGTCACAGCGAAGGCCTCAGTGGCGCGCCGAAGATCGGCGACAGGAAAGCCTGGACACCGCGCCTGGACAAGGGTTTGGACGCTCGGGTACAATCGGTAATGGCCGGCAAGTGCAGCATGCCGCCCCGAGGAGGTTCTGCTGCCGACCAAATGGAGTTGGCGCGCGCGATCGTCTACATGATCTGGCCTCGGATGCGTTTGTAGCAGCAGCTTCCAGACGCTGAAACTACTCGTTCAAGCGCCCATCTCCTCTCCGATGACTATCCTGGAATCGCCCAGATACCTGTGTGGCGGTATCTCCGGGTTATTGGGCGCCGGCTTGTTCTTGAAAACACGGCCAGCCACATCGAAGGTCGATCCATGACAGGAGCAAAGAAATCCGCCCGGACAATCGTCGCCAGCATCTGATCTTGCACCGCTCTTCAGCCTGGGCGCAGGAAAGCAGCCCAAGTGGGTGCAGATGCCGACGACCACGAAGATCTCCGGCCTGATGGAGCGTGTTTCGTTCCTGCAATATTCCGGCTGCATGGATCTGGCTGAATTCGGATCGCTGACCTGCCCCGCCGTTTTCTGCAGCGAGGCCAGCATTTCCCTGGATCGACGGATAATCCAGATCGGCGCGCGCTGCCATTCGACCAGCACAGATTCGCCCGACGCCAGCGCGCCGATATCGACCTCGACGGGCGGCCCTCCAACGGTCCGGTCGTCAGATGGCATCAGGCGCGACGAAGGGCAGCAGCGTCATTCCCGTGGCGAATCCACCGGCTACGGCCGTGGCGGCAATCAGGCGACGGCGCGCGCAATCGACCTTGAATATCTGACCAACGCATCCATCCTCGCGATCTGGATTCACATTCTTCGCCCAAGCCCTACCGGGACTGCGTCATGCCCATTTCTTTGACGCGCAGCCGCATCTGTTGATCGTAGCCTCCGCTACCGCCATCGCTACTATATTAGCCATGGAACTTAGCCGATTGTCCGCTTTCGAGTGTACCAGATAGGCCAGCATATTACATGCCACTGACATGTTTTGAGTAAAGGCGGATGTTGAGCGTCCGAGAGTACGCAAGCGCGGCGACCGGGATGCGAGATAGCGAGCAGTCCCATGCGCACCGATACGAGGTGTGTCATTGTCGGAGTTGATCGGGAGTCGGCTACGAGTCCCCCGGAGAGTGGGGGAGCGGAGACATCGCTTGCGCCAGCGTGAAGCTCCGAACACGGATGGCGCGGAGCAATTTGAGCCCCCCCCCTGAATTTCTCCTCCAGTCAGTCTGCGTGTGTATTCATTCGCTCACCGATGATATGCATTTTTTGGAATTATGAATTCGGGACGGCCCATCAAAATATGAACTGCAGGCCGATCGTGGCCTGGTTATAGTCCCGCTGCGAGGGGTCGTTCGGATTCTGCTTGTCGAACCCGACCTTGGCAAACTCGCCCGTAACTTTCAGATTCTGGCCATCGATGTAGTAGTTGGCACCCACACTGTTCCACTTTCTGTCGCCATATCCGGAGGTCAGGTGATAATCCGATTTCTCGTGACGTGCAAAAAACTGCAGGCGGCCCATCCCCGTTTTACCCGGCAGCATGTAGGCGCCTTTCAGGTAGCCGCCACCCAGCTCTGAGGTTTGCGGCAAGGAAGGATCAACTGACACGGCATTGATGGCGTTCCCTGTCCTGGAGCGCATGACCGCGCCCGACAAAGTATAGGTGCCGCTGGAAAAGGGTTGCTCGTAGAAGAAATCCACGGTCGAAGCCTTATAGTCCTGTGGATTGCTCTTGGACGAGAAATCTCCATAGGCAACACCCTTCTGGTAATCCTGCGCAAAACCGACGGTCAGCACTTTTTTTGTTCCCAGATAAGTTCCCGCATAACCATATCCGGACTCTGGATCGAAGAAGCTCCAATGCACGCGCGCGGTTAAACGCGGGTATTTCTTTGGCTCATAGCCATCGTCGCGACCGTTAGACACCATGAAGCGGTACTGGAATTTGGCCTCGTCGAGATTTCCCCATACTGCCACGCCGGTATCGCGGGTTCCACCCCACGGTGTATAAGCAAGCCCCTCTGCGCGATCCATCGTCAATGGGGCAAAACAATCCTCAAGATTTTCACGCGTAAAAGTATTTTTGAAGCGGCCCGCAATAAAGCGAACAGGATCAGTGTAATCAAGTGTGACGTAGGCATCGCGGAAGTATACGCTCTTGTCGACATTACCATTTTTGCCGTCGTTGCCTGCTTCCAGTTGAGCATAGAAACCGACGTAATCATTAACCTGGCCGTTGAATGTCAAACGGTTTCTGCGGAAAAAAAAATCGCTTTCGGTACCGGAATTGGTAGCCGATGTATATCCACGATTCTGTCCCCACAACTGAGTTTGGTAGGTAAACGTCAGATAGCTCTCGTTATTGAAGGGGATGGTCGGACCGGCCTGTGCCGAAGGGCTCAAACCCGCCAATATAAGCGCTCCGGCTTGCACAAGGCCTAGCCCGACAAGGCTGTTCTTTTTTACGTTGGTTTTCGTATTCATCGTCGCATCCCCCTTTGTTTATTTTTGATAACGCTTGTCAAGTTCAGCCGTATTTCCCGACTTGTGACAAGTCTCGCAACTGTCCGCCACTTTCACGCGCGGATCCTTGATTAACCCCGTGTGTGCGAGCTCCTTCTTGATCAGGCGCTCATTTCCCTTGTGACAACCGACACAGTCGCCATTCACCGACTTGTGATCCAAGTGCCATGGTGCTGTCTTGGCATCCATCTTGGGTGCAATGGCGCGCATGCCATTGTGGCACTTGAAGCACGAGGAGGCGCCCATGCCGCAGGCATTGGCGTTGGCAATGGGCGAAAGGGCCGCCGCATATTCCCGCAGACCCCCAATTGACTCCTGCCCCCAGCCTGAGCCAGCACCGCTGACCGGCGCTATCTGCGACTGCGGCTCTGCCACAAGCGACAGCCAGGCAGCAGTCGATGCAGAGAATAGAAAGGTGAGGGCCGTGGCGGCGATCATCCCTCGTTTATATTTGCGCAATTGGCTGACGATCGTTCTGATGCTCATTTGGTAACTCCTTGGTTGAGGGTTTTTTCCTGACTACTGGCCTGGCTGCGGCTAGCACCTGAATCCGGACCTGCGACCTTGCCGTGTTTAAACTTGACCAACGCTTGCTCGATAACTCGCTCGCTCAGTCCTTCACCGCACGTGCATATGGGACCGGGGGATTTGAATTTGAGCCGCCCCTTTGCCGCAGGCACTCCGCCTTGCCCTTGCGTTGCCTGCGTAGTCATTTCTGGCGAAGACGTCGGGGCAGCATTAGCGGCTGCTACCGATGACAAAAACGCAACAGCCCATCCCGTCAAATTCCGCATCTAAAACATCCCCAAGCACACATGCGTTCCCGCTGTTCGTTATTAAAGCATATTGTGTGCCATCTAATCATATTCTTATAAAACATAGGCTTATAAAAATTCAAAGGATGCACATGCATTGCAAAATTTATCCATCTCCATCTTCTATTTCAATTTGCAACCGCATGACGCGTCTCGCCGAATCTGCCTGGTGCTGCCACCACCAGATCCTCAAGCCGATAAGCCGTGGCAAGAGCCTCCCGTAGCGCCCCGCGTAATAACGACTGGGTAGTCGAGTCCATCTTGGGATTGCGATCGAGCATTGGCTTAATACATGCGCGCGTAGTGTTCGGCGGGGAACTCCCCGCACAACTGGATTCATGTCGATCAAAAAAACCGGGTGCCGGTATTGAACCGCCGGCACCCGTCGCTAGGAGCGATCTCAACCGATTATCGCTCAACCACCGCAGGGATTGGCCGGAGCCGCACCGCCGCCGCTCCTGCTGGTATTGCTGGCCGAAGGAGTCTTGTAGGCCTTGTCCTCCAAGAGAATCTCATTGGCGTTCGCCGCATAGGCGTCGATGATTTGCCGCGTCGCCACCAAGCTCGCGTTACTGGCAGGCCGGAAGAACGACCTCAAGTCGGTGCGCCACGGAGAATCGGTCGGCAGGATATTGTTGCCTGTAGCATCCGGCAGGTTGGACAGCGAGTTCCACTCTATCATGGCCCCGTCGTAAATGCGGGTGGGGTGGCCGAGGATCACGCCACTGGCGATGCCGGTGATCATCGCCCGATAACTGGTTTCGCAATAGGTGATCACTGTGTCACCGGGTTGGTAGGCATTACCCGCTCCCACCGGATTGTAGCTGCCATCCACCATGCTATAGCCCTTGCTGTCCACCTCGCCATTCATGTAGCTGGCAAGCTGCGCCATGGGTTTGTAACTGAAGCCCTTGGTCGCGTCGAGCAGGTTGACGAAATTAAGGGCGAGCGCGCCATTTGGATGTCCCTGCCGCGAACCGTTGTTCTGGAACGAACCCATGTAGTCGTAGGCGGGAGCCGCGTTGCAGTAGGCCGCCGCGCCACAACCGGCGGCGGCGCCGTCGTTCGCCTCCCGCATTTGGCCGGCGCTGTACTGGGTGATGGTACGGGCATCCCAGAGAAATACCCCGGTACCCTTCATGCTGGTATCTGTTGAGGGGACGACCGAAAGCATGTCCCCAACGTTGGCGATCAGGGCAGTGTTGTCCACCGGGAGACTCTTCACCGAGTAAGTACCGGCAGGCAAACTCGGCGGCGTGGCACCGGCGGTAGCAAAGTCGGCGGCGGTCATGGAGCCACTGTCAACCTGCCACTTGTTGCCGCCATTCAGAATGGCGAGATGCGTAGCGTCCACACCCCAGTAGTGCAACGCCAG
>VFSW01004811.1_pt1 | contig 20101 bp, 19 predicted proteins | sample 5358111 | NCBI WGS metagenome assembly VFSW01 (sample SAMN11554181, study PRJNA540505) | mine drainage metagenome | isolation source: sediment from site ElyBrook_90M | place: USA: Ely Copper Mine, Vershire, VT | collected 2017 | reverse complement strand
CGTGCCCAAAGGACCCAGGCCGAGAAAACCCCGTAGAAGAGTGTCTGCACGAGGGTAGATCGAAAAAAGTGTTCACCTTTTTCGCCTTCGAATTTGAGGCCAAGAGAATCTTGGAGAGCTTTGCGCAAATTCTCCAGGGCCGGCAGCTCGGCCTGTTCAATCCGCAGCCGTGCGTCGTGGGCATAGGAGGCAAGAATCGTCGCGACGTCTTTTGGCTCAGCCAGGGGCGCGTTGTGGAGCAGCACCCGCCGCAGATATTCCAGCATGCGTTCGCCGCGCTCTGCAGCCGTTTTTCGAGGATGGACCGCCAGTTGCCAAAACTCTTGTTCAGTTTCCGCCAGAGAGAAGGATTCCAGAACAGCAGGCTGGCCTGTTGCGCTTTTCCCGATGAGGGCAAAGGAGCGGAAGTTCGTGACGAGCACCATCCCGTACCGCTTCCAGTAGCGCCCAACCTGTTCGGACCCGGCCACCTCGTTGATGTCCGCACTGGGCGGCTTTGCTTCAATCACGCCGCGCGAAGGATTTTGAGAAAGAAAGGGGTTGTCTTTGTCCTCGGCAGGTCGGGCTTTCCGTCCGAACTGATCAGCGGTAAACAGTCCGCCATCCGGCAGGCCTGCGCCTCGATTTGCGAGATTGATGATGCATCTTACCTTTGGGTTGAGGCCTTTTCCGATAGAGGAAAGAAGTTTTTCTAAGGCAGGGTAGAAAGATGTTTCCGGTGAGTTGGAACGAGTGCCGCGAACTTCCGACATGTCGTTCAAATAATGTTCAATCACATTATCATGCATGATCTTTGAAAGTTTGCTCCAAAGCGGCTATATATGCGGTTGTCATTCCCATTAAAGACAGCGGCATTGAGAAACAATAGTACAGATTTGTTGAAATTGCAAGGAGAAGATGGAGATTCAGATGACCAGCGCTTCGCGCTCGCCCCTCAAATAGCGCTGTGCGAGGAGAAGTAATTTGAGGTAGTAGTTGTCAAGACAGGGTATGAAGTCATCGGCTGTCACTCCTCCGGTTTCCCCTGAACCGTCGCTCTTGTTCAGCAACAGATTCATCTGCCGCATCCTGCCCGAAAAGAGCGCAATCCCCGCCTCCACGTCCATCTCAATGACGCCGTCCAGCTCTTCACGCTGGAGGGTGAGGTCAGGGGCGCTGACAGTTCGCACCAGCAGGAACACATCCTGGAACTCGTATTCCCGGACTCCCGGTGTAAAACCGTACACAAAGACCCGGCGGCCGAGCGGGACAAGGTCGGAGAACGACACTTCGAGCCCCAGTTCCTCCTTGATTTCGCGCGGCCCGGCAACGCCGGCGTCTTCGCCGCTGGCGTAATGTCCGCCCACGCTCACGTCGAATTTCCCCGGAGCGATCTTTTTTGTTGCTGATCGTTTCTGAAAAAGCGCGTAGTTTCTTCCTTGCCGCTGCCCGATGATGAGGCAGTGAAATGCCCCGTGCCAGGCACCGGTCCTGTGCGCCTCATCGCGCGCAATGACTTCGCCGGTCTTTATGCCTCTGCTATCCAGAACATCGAAAAGTTCCGTATTTCCTCCGTGCTGCGTAGATGCGTCCTCATTTTAAACATGATCATTATAGTGCAAATGCGTCGCCTTTTCATCATGATTCTCACGGCAAAGCTTCAGCTTTCGAGCAGCAATCTTTGTCTGGCAACTCCAGCCTGATTTCGGTATAATTTTACTGGTTCTGTTCCGCGGACGTCCTCCGGCGCCGCGACCTCTGATCTGCTTCCTGTCTGTGAGGTATGAGCATATCAACCTTCATCAATACTTCTGTGGGCATGTATGTGGTCCAGTCGTTCTGCCATTCCCTCGTTGCGGCGGTGCTCGTCGACCGCGCCCTCAAGGCGTGGAAGATCTACAGTCCGCTGATCAGGCAGCGCTTCCGTCTCATCGTCATCCTCTTCCCGATTTTTTCCTTTCCCCTCTACCAGTTGATCAACCCCGCCAGAAGTTCCGTTTTCTTCAGGATGGAGGCCCTCTTTGACAGCAGCAGGTGGCTCACCCTCGAGCTCGGGTGGGGCGTCCCCGTGGGCGTGCTGTTCTTCGTGATGCTGGGAGCAACGAGCCTCGTGTTTCTCTTACAGGAACTGATCCCCGTTCTCCGTCATACCATGACGCCAAAGCACTCTGTAGACGAAGGGACCCATTTTGATGCGGGCACGTTTGTCCAGGACACGGCAAAGGTCCTGGCGATCCGGAAGCCCGAGGTCATACTCATCGGCGAGGACGAGCCGTTCCTGTTCTCGGCAACGGGCCGGGAGGCGGTCATTTATCTGTCCTCCGGGCTCACCCGGATGCTTTCAAGCGAAGAGCTGCGGGCGGCGATCGCTCACGAAATGGCCCACATCGCCCGGAGCAGGCGTCCGCTGCTTGTCGCGCTGTTCCTCTTCCGTATCGTCCAGTTCTTCAACCCCGTCGTCCTGGTAAAATACCGGAGGGCGGTCAGGGACGAGGAAAAAATCTGCGATGATATCGCCGTCAAACTGACGGGCGACCGCGGGGCGCTTGCCCGTGCTCTGAAGAATTTTTACCAGAAACCGGATAAGAAGCGCGTGCTGTCTTCGTTGCAGTCCTCGTCAGCGAACATGTCCCTTGAGGAATACGGTCATAATCTGCACCTGGAAAGCAGGATCGCCAGGCTTGAGACGGAACAGACGGGTCCGGAGCCAGGCCCTCTCGCTCCCTTTGTGCTGACGCTCTCGGCCGTCATGCTCTTGAACTACCTGATCGTCTGACCTACAGGAGGTGGGTGATGAAAAAACAACTGTCGGGCCTCGCAGCCTTTGCCGCGGCTGTCGCGATCCTCGTCGCGGCCCTGCTTCTCGCGAACTGGGCGCCCCTTGCTCTCCAGAAGGAAACGCTCCGACGCTATAACAGCATCGAAGAGGTCCGCGCCGCACTGCCCGGGAAGATGATCTACGTGCCCTCCTATTTTCCTCAGCAGGTAAGCTGGCCGCCGTCCAAGATCCTTGCCCAGGGAAAGCCTTTTCTGGCAAGCGTCATGGAGTTCAAGCGCGCGGGTTCTGACGAGGCCGTGCTGACCATATCCCAGGCCGAAGGCCCCTTCAATACCGACAGGGACATCGCTCTTACGACTGTCAGCGAGCAGGTGCGATATATCATGAAGGGAAGAACGGCTGCGCTCCAGGTGGGAACGTGCGGGAACGGCGAGCCTTGCAGCCGTATGAGCTGGCATGAGGGCGGCAGCGCCATAACGGTTACCATGAGATCAGGCCCCTTCGAACTGACCAGAATCTCGGAGAGCATGCTGCACTGACGTCATCGCCGCATTATTGCATTGGCTGGGAACAATCAATCTTAGTACCGCCTGTTGTTGCATCGTAAAAAATCATCGTCAATCAAAAAAGCCTCAGGACACCCGCTGATTGTCTCGTGCTTTTCACCGCGCCTTCGCATGCTCCTTAATCGTTCACCCAAACAATCGCGCACTCCGCTTATATCGCATTATTTTTTCCGTTCCTCCCCTCAATAACCCGCTTGCAGTTTTCTGTAAATAATACGGTACATACTGCGTAGGAATAAATACCTATTCGAATAGGATATTCTTCCAATTTCCAGATCTTCATTCCCCTGCTATACCTGTATCAGACAACAGGAAAGGAGGTGAACATTATGCTTACTTACAAGAGCGGACACAAGGTTGGAAAGGGAACGTATTGGGATCTGTCGACGGGACACCGCATTGACGTGGAAGAGGAATGCGCCCTCACGGGGGGACCATCGGCAACCTATCTCCGGATGCCATCGGGGATGATGCTGCTCGTCGGCCCGATCATCGGCCTGCTGTACGTCCTGTGTGTCCCGATCATCGGCATCGCGACCATCGCGGCCCTGGCAACGGGAAAAGCTGCCAACGGTGTCTTGAGCCTGATCGGGAAGAGCCTGTCCTTCGGCTGGAGGCCGAAAGAAGCGTATTTGTCGGGAAAGAAGAAAAACAAGAAAAGCGCACCGTGAACAGTGGGAAACGGACGCCCGTGCGCGGGGAGCGTACGGGTCCACCACCAACAGGCGGCGTACCAGCCGCCGGAAATAAGGAGGAGTGCCATGTATACGCTCGTTGATTTCATAACCCATGTGAAGGGCATCGAATATATTTTGTCCATACTTTTTATCGCCGGTTTTCTCCTGTTCTGGGAGGTCATGAAGCCCCGGCCCTTTGCAACCGTGGTTGCCACGGGAAAAGACGACCTGGAACACCTGAAGCGGACCGGATACCGGACCACGATGAAGAACATCGGCAAGATCGCGGCTGCGCCGTTTATCGGGCTTCTGTACGTCGTGATGCTGCCCTTCGGCTTCTTTTTCGTGGTCCTTTCCGAGGCAGTAAGCCTGGTGCTCAAAGGCAGCACCGCGCTTCTTAGGAGGACGGGCATGGACGTGTCTTTCGAGTGGAGCCCCATGGAAGCCTACTTTACGGGGAAGAAACGCAGACAGGCCGGGACCACAGACGGAAAAAGTGCAAAGAAGTAACGCGTTCTTTCAGACTTCCGGAGAGAAGAAAGGAAAAGTCCATGATGAATAAATTCTCCACCAGTATTGTTATCGCCTTTCTGTGCATCCTGGCCGCGCCGTTTATCGCCGCAGCGGCCGATGCGCCGGGCGTGCGCGTCCTGGGCAGCTTGAAGGACGCGTACGCTCCGGTCATTTTCGATCACCCGAAGCATGCGGCCATTGCCGCGAGTTGCGCGGCCTGCCATCATGAACACGCGCTGGGAGACGGCCTGCCGTGCAAGCAATGCCATGCCCTTACTCCGGCAACATTCAGGAATTCGGTGAACCGCAGTTTTTCGTCGTGCAAAAGCTGCCATGGTGAATTCGACCGTGACAACGCAGGCATGCCGGGGCTCAAGACCGCGTACCACCGACGGTGTTTCACCTGTCATCGCGGCATGGGCGATATCGGCACTGATCCCAAGGGCTGCACCGAGTTGTGCCATGCCCGGCGAACGGACAGGGTCGGCAGCAACAGCGGAAACTAGGCCTGCCAGAGCACACAAGAACCTCGAGGATAAGGAGAGATGGTATGAAAATCAATCAAACTGAACCCGTCAGGAAAGACGAAGGCGACGGAGAAAAAGCTCCGGACAACGCACCCGTTCCCGAACAGGGCATGAACCGGCGGGCATTCCTGGGGACCGTTGCCGCGATCAGCGGCGTGGCGGCAGTCGGGACCGCAGGATCGGCCCGGGCTTCCGAAGACTTTTCCGGATGGCCGAACAGCTACGGCCTGTTGACCGACCTGACCGCCTGCGTAGGCTGCCGGAGCTGCGAAAAGGCCTGCAACGAAGCGAACAATTTGCCGAAGCCCGCTCTTCCCTTTGACGACCCATCGGTCTTCGATCAGAAACGACGGCCCGACGCCCATGCCTACACCGTCGTCAACCGGTACGAGAACCCAAAAGACAAGAACACGCCGATCTACCGCAAGGTGCAGTGCAACCACTGCAAAGAGCCGGCCTGCGCCTCGGCCTGTCCCATCCACGCCTACTCCAAGACCCCCGAGGGCGCGGTCAAATACAATCCCGACCTCTGCTTCGGGTGCCGGTACTGCATGATCGCCTGCCCCTTCTCCGTTCCGGCCTATGACTACGAGAGCGCGCTCGAACCCAGGATCGTGAAATGCACCATGTGCTACGATACGCGGGTAAAGCACGGAAAGGTCACGGCCTGCGCCGAGGCCTGCCCAACAGGCGCCATCACCTTCGGCAAGCGGGACGAGCTCATCAAGATCGCCCGCGCCAGGATCGAGAAGGAACCCGGTAAATACGTGGACCACATTTTCGGGGAGCATGAAGCCGGCGGGACAAACTGGATGTATATCTCCGGCGTCCCCTTCGAACAGCTCGATTTTCCGACGAACGTGCCGAACAAACCGCCGATCGAGCTCACCAAGGGCTTCCTGTCATCGGTCCCGCTCGTGTTCACCATCTGGCCGGCGCTCTTCGGCATGTGCTATGCGGCGCTCAAGCACCGCGACGAAGCGGATAACGACAAGCCCGCACAGAAGAAGGAGGAAAACAAATGAGCAACGGCTATGCTGTTCATCAAGACAACTTCCGGTCCTGGTTCATGGACAAACTGCTCATGGGCATGTCCTGGCCGGAATACCTGAAAACGCTTATCACGCCGTTCAACGTGATCGCTGCGATCGTCCTGAGCGTGGGACTTCCGCTCATCGCCATCCGGTTCGTCCAGGGACTCGCATCGGTGACCCATGCGTCGAACGATTATCCCTGGGGCATTCTGCTCGGATGGGGGCTTTTTTCCGGCGTGCCGCTTTCGGCAACGGGATTCGTCATGGCCACGGCCTACTACATCTTCGGGTTCAAGCGGTACCACTCGCTCGTGCGGCTCGGCGTTTTGACCGGTTTCCTCGGGTACCTCTTCGCCGTCATCTATCTCTTGACCGACCTCGGCAGGCCCTGGCGGATCTACTACCCCATGATGGTCGGCTTCGGCACGGCCTCGGTCCTGTTCCTCGTGGCCTGGCATGTGGCGACCTATTTGACGGTCCAGCTCCTCGAGTTCAGCCCCGCGATCCTCGAATGGCTCAAAGCGCAGCGCGCGCGCAAGTGGGCCATGATGATCACCATCGGCATGACCATCGCCGGCATCATCCTCTCGACGCTCCATCAGTCGGCCCTGGGCGCCATGTTCCTGCTCGCGCCGGGCAAGATGCACCCGCTCTGGTATTCGCAGTATTTGCCCGTGTTCTTCCTTTCTTCGAGCATCTACGCGGCCCTCGCCATGGTCATCGTCGTCAGCACCCTCTCCGCCAGGTTCCTGCGGGACAAGACGGACGGGAACTTCCTCGGCAATCTTGACAACCTGACGATCGGGCTCGGCACGGGCGCTTCCGTGGGGATCTACGTCTATTTTGCGCTGAAAGTGATCGGCGTCGCGCATGACGACAACTGGAACCTGCTGAACACGGGATATGGGCACTGGTTCCTCGTTGAAATGCTCGTGTTCGTGCTGCTGCCCGGACTGATCCTGTCGCTGGGCGTAAAGAAACGAAGCAGCGCAATCGTCCGTATCGGCGCCTTCTTTGCCGTATTCGGGATCATCGTAAACAGGATCAACGTATCCACGGTGGCTTTCAACTGGAATCTCCAGGATCACCTGCATCACATCATTCCCCCGTGGAAAGAGACCGCCATCGTCCTGGCGATCGCGATGTTGCACATCCTCATTTTCCGGTGGATCCTGAACCGCATGCCGGTGCTGCGCGAGCATCCGGACTATCGGAGTTCGCATTGATCGGTAAAAACAGTGCCTTCTTCCAGGGGTGTCCGACGTGAAGGAAAGGCCACAGATGCCGCGGTCCGAGAACAAATCATACTCCGCCGCTCGTGCACGAATCCCGGCCTTTTTTCGTACGCCGGACGCTCCGCTGTTCAAGGGGGGCGTCATGAAGGGACCACGAGGAAGCACCTGTATGCTGATTCTGCTCTCCATCCTGTTCGTTGCTTCCGGCGGCGTCGCCGGAACGACAGACAGGCTGTCCGAGGAGCAAGAGCGCTGCCTGGAGTGCCATGCAAAGCCGGGGATCATCAAGGTCTTTCAGAACAACGAATCGCTGGATGCCTTTCTCGATCCCAATACGTTCCACGCCTCGGTCCACCATGACCTGGCATGCACGAGCTGCCACACCGAGTTTTCCGGCGGACTGCACCCGGAACGCCAATTTAAAAGTATCCAGCAGTACCGCATCAAGTCATCGCTCATCTGCAGGCGGTGCCACGCCGATGACCAGATCAGCAAGCATACCGTGCATACCGGCGTTCTGAACACCGGGAAGCCGCCTGTCTGCACGAACTGCCACGGCTCCCATGGGATCGTCCGTATCTCGGGGAAAGGAGCGTTCACGAATGAAGAGCAGTACTGCATGAAATGCCATAACCGCCCGGTCACGATGCATTTGAAGAACGGCGAGCGCCAAGCGCTCGTCGTGAACACCCTGTCATTGAAGATGTCGGTCCATGGAAAGCTCAGCTGCTCGGATTGCCATTTCGGATTTTCCTCGGAAGAGCACCCGGAACGCATGTTCAGGACGGGAAGAGATTTTTCGCTTGCTTCGTCGGAAAGCTGCAGGCGCTGTCACTTCGATAAATACACCAAAACGCTGGAGAGCATTCATTACACCATGCTGAGCCAGGGAAAGCTGAATGCCCCGGTTTGCACCGACTGCCATGGTTCCCACGAGGTCGCCCCCGTGGGTAAGGAACGGACTGCGAGCGCCAAGCGGTGCCAGCGCTGCCATGCCCAGGAGTACGACAAGTATGCGAAGAGCGTTCACGGCAAGGCGCTTTTCAACGACCACAATCAGGACGTGCCCGTGTGCGCGGACTGCCATACGGCCCATACGATCGAAGACCCCTTTTCCCTCGATTACCGCGAGCGGATCCCGGAGATGTGCAGCAACTGCCACGGGAAGACGGAGATCGTCGGCAAGTACGGGCTGTCGACGAATGTGGTCAAAACCTATTTGTCCGATTTTCACGGTATTACGCTGGGACTCTACAAGATGCAGAAGGGTGCGGGCGCAAAGCCCCGAAAGCCTATTGCGGTCTGTACCGATTGCCACGGCACGCACGGCATCAGCAGCGTGCGGGGGTCCGATGCCGCCGTCGTCAAGAGCAATCTGCTCAAACGCTGTCAGAAGTGCCATCCCGACGCAAACGAGCACTTCCCCGATGCCTGGCTCTCACATTACGAACCGAGCCTCAAGCGGTCTCCCTTCGTTTTTATCGCCGGGTTCGTGTACCAGCTCTTTATTCCGCTCATCGTCATCGGTTTTGTGCTGCAGATCCTGCTGCACATCTGGCGTTACGCAGTCAACAGGTAGGCCGGAGGGAAAAGGAGGTCTTTTATGAAAACGCGCTACCGGCGGTTCAGCACCGCCAGGATCATCGAGCATTGGCTGCAGCTTATCACCTTCAGCGTGCTGGTGGTGACGGGGCTGTCCCAAAAATTCTACACCCTCGGTCTTGCTCAATGGTTCATCATGCACCTGGGGGGCATTGACATGGTGCGGCTCGTTCACCGCGGCACAGGCATTCTCTTTTCGCTTGCCGTTGCGCTGCATATCGGGGCGGCGGCTGTCGGCATCGTCTACAAGCGATGGCAGCCTTCCCTGATCATTACGAAAGACGATATCGCGAACGCCATTCATAACGTTCAATACTACCTGGGCAGCAAGAATTACCCGGCAATGAGCGGGAAATACAACTATACGCAGAAGTTCGAGTACTGGGGCATCCTGACGGGCGGACTCCTCATGGTTGCGACCGGTGCGGTCCTCTGGCAGCCCCTGATCGCCACGAGGTTCGTGACCGGCGAGATCATCCCCGCGTCAAAGGTCCTTCATACCAACGAAGCGCTCGTCGTTTTTCTCATCATCGCCGTCTGGCACATCTACAACGCCATATTCAGCCCCGGCGTGTTCCCGCTGAACACCAGCATCTTTACAGGGTATCTATCGAGGGAACGGATGGCCCACGAGCACCTCCTGGAGCTTGCCCGGATCGAGCACTCGACCCCGGAGGAGATTCGCATGCTGCACCCCGAGGAGTGTCCCTTCGAGGTTATGCCGCGGAGCGAAGGACCGGCCGATCCGCCAAAGGACCCGTGACAAAGACAACACCTATCTTTTTAAGCATACTTGATATATACTTTCTCCATGGCTGAGCACACGGGCAGTTTGCGCAGGCGCATAACCCTGACCATCATCACGGGCATATCCGTCATATTGCTTACGTTCGGCGTCGCCAGTTACTATATCATCCACCAGAACATCGACCACTCGTTGAATGAAAAACTGGCCCACGCCCGTCTTATCGGGAACAACATCGACAATATCATCAAAGACAATATCAACCGGCTCTACGACATATCGATCTCCGGCAAGGTAGACCTGCAGGACAACGATTTCGGTCCGGAGCGGGAGGCCATCAGGACGGCCTACCGTTACTCGATCTTTGCCGACGGCATCTTTCTGCTGGACCTCGGCGGGAATGTGCTCCTGAATTATCCGGCGCGGATCAGGGATTCCGCGATCAATGTGCTGAGCATCGAGCCGATCAGCAGAATCCTCGCCCAGCAAAAGCCGGTGGTCTCGAATGTCTACACCATGGAACCGACGGGCAGGAAGGTCTTGTTCGTCCTCGTTCCGCTGAAGGACAAGCGCGGCAACACCGTCGGGATAGCGGGGGGGGAGATCGATCCCACCAACCCGGTCCTGACCCGGATGCTGGGGTTGATCGATATGGGGAAAGACACCTTTGTCGATGTCGTGGACGCGAACGGAATCGTAATCTCGTCGTCCGATCACTCCCGCACGTTGACCCACTGCAACCGGGGCAATTTTTTCACAAATATGATCAACGAGAAGAAAGAGCGGGTGATGACCTGCCATTCCTGTCACCAATCCGGAACGCGGAGCGAGAAAAAGACCATGGTCCTCGCTTTTGTTCCCCTGGAACTGGCGCCGTGGGGAATTTCGATCCAGGAACCCCGGGAGGTCGTGTTTGGGGCGGCGTCCAAACTGGAGCGGACCTTCATTCTTCTCGTATCCATCTTCATCGGGACTGCGTTCCTCTTGACCGTCGGGATCAGCCGCAGCATCGTGGATCCGCTGAACAGCTTGATTCGCGGCACCGACCGGATTGCGGGCGGCGATCTGTCGAAACCGATGCCGGTGCAGGGGACCGATGAACTCGGCATCCTCAGCAGGAGTTTCGAAATCATGCGGCTTAAGCTCGTGGAATCCCGGGAGCGCCTCACCCGGCACGCGCTTGAACTGGAAAACCGGGTGCAGGAGCGAACGCACCAGATCAACGAAAGCCAGAAACGGGCCGAGTTGCTCTTTCGAAAAGTGGTCTCCAGCCAGGAGGATGAGCGCAAGAGGATCGCCCGGGAGCTCCATGATGATACGCTCCAGGACCTTTCGGCAGCGCTCATGCAAATCGATATGTGCAGGCTTCAGCCGGACAAGGTCACTCCGCAGAAAATCGCAGCCATCTGGGGAATCATCGACAACGCCCTCGACGGGGTCATCGGCATCATCCAGAACCTGCGGCCGACCCTTCTGGACGACCTCGGGCTGGTGCCGGCGATCAAATCGCTGCTCGATCTTCACCTGGGCGAAACGGGCGTCAATTATTTCATTAATACGGCCGGGGTCCCGGACCGGCGGTTTCGCCCCCAGGTGGAAACCGCTCTCTTCCGGATCATCCAGGAGGCCGTGGCAAACATCGCTCACCATGCTCAGGCTGAGAACGTTTTCGTCCTGTTCAAGATCGAGCGCAGCACCGTGCACGTGGACATCGAGGATGACGGGGAAGGCTTCGACCTCGGCACGTTGTTCCTGTCGGGCGGACACGAGGTGATGGACCGGCGGGGGCTTGGACTTCTGGGCATGCGGGAGCGGGTGATCCTGATCGGGGGCAAGATCGAGATCTGTTCCATGCCGGGACTCGGCACGCGCATCGATATCCGGATTCCGCTCAATGAATCGGAGGCTGCCCATGCATAAGAAAAAAGTTCTGATAGTCGATGATCATGCGCTGGTCCGTGAGGGAATTGCGGCGTTCCTCAGGCTCTGCGACGACATCGAAGTGATCGCAGAAGCCTCCGATGGACTCGAGGCAATCGAGAAAACCGCGCGGCATCATCCCGACATCGTCATCATGGACATCAACATGCCGAAGCTCGGCGGGCTCGAAACGACGATCGAGATCAAGAAAATGCACCCTCACATCAAAGTGCTGGTGCTGACCCAGTATGAGGATCGGGAATACATCGCGAGGTTTCTCAAGGCGGGGGTTTCAGGATATTTGTTGAAAAAAGCGGTCGGAAGCGATCTGGTTGCCGCCCTCAAGGCGATCATTCGCGGAGAACTGTACCTCTATTCGTCGATTGCCTCGGAAGTCGTGGCGAGATATCTTCAGGGAGACAAGCAGGGAGACGCGGACAACCCCTACGAAAAATTGAGCGACCGGGAGAAGCAGGTGCTCAAGCTCGTTGCCGAAGGTCACACCCACAAGGAAGCTGCGGACATGCTCGGCATCAGCGTTAAGACCGTCATCGCCCATCAAACCAACATCGGAGAAAAGCTCGGGGTCCACACCCGTGCCGGACTCATTAAATTTGCAATTCAGAAGGGAATAATAAAAATCAACTCATAGCGGGAGAAGGCCTACACCTTGCCGTCGACCATTTCCCGCATCTCTTTGCCGGCTTTGAAGAACGGCACTTTCTTTGGCGGCACCTGGACGGTCTCTCCGGTCTTGGGGTTCCTGCCTTCCTTCGCCCGGCGGTGACGGATCCGGAAACTGCCGAATCCGCGGATCTCCACCTTATCTTCACGTGACAAGGCCTCTTTAATGCCGTCGAGCACGGTGTTGACGACGACCTCTACCTGTTTTCTGGTCAAACCCGGCTTTTTCTCGGCTATTTTGTCAACCAGTTCCGCCTTTGTCATGCAATCCCTCCCGAAGATAAAAATTCAAAGTTCAGCGCACAGAGTGGAAGTGTTCCGTTCACTTTGAACTACGAACCTTAAACTCTGTTTTACCGATACTGCAAGGAAATGGTATTCCTGTTGAGCCCCCGGGTCATGACGTCCCCCACCCAGGCTGCGGATTCTTCCCTGAGATAATCAAGGAAGGGCGCTTTTTTCTTTTTTTCCACGATTCTCGGTTTTCCCTTGATGCCTGCCAGGGTCCCCGCAAGCGCGATACTATCGGTGAGGTCTCCGAGCCGGTCTACAAGCTTGAGCGCAAGCGCCTGGCGTCCCGTGAAAATGCGTCCGTCCGCAATGGCCTTGACGTCGTCCACGGGAATCCTGCGGCCCTCGGCCACGGCATCGATGAACTGGGCGTGAACGTCGTCGATGACTCCCTGCAGCAGCTTTTTTTCCGGCTCGGTCATGTCGCGGAACGGCGAGCCCATGTCCTTATATTGCCCGGCCTTGACAACCATTCCCTTTATGCCGATCTTTTCAAGGAGTTTCTCGACGCTGGCAAATTCCATGATGACGCCGATGCTGCCGGTGAGCGTGCCGGGATTGGCGACGATCTTGTCCGCCGCAACGGCAATGTAGTAGCCGCCCGACGCGGCCACCGATCCCATGGACACGACGACCTTCTTTCCCTCTTTTCGCGCATACTTTACGGCGTTGTAGATTTCCTGGGAAGCGACCACTCCGCCGCCGGGGCTGTCGATCCGGAGGACGATCGCCTTAACGGAACCGTCCTCGGCGTAGTCATGCAGTTCCTCCACCACATTCTCGGAGGTCACGAGCAGCCCCTCGATCTTGACAAGTGCCACTTTATCCGAGCCCACGCCCCGCAGGGAAGATCAACTCCCCCATTATCCTGTGAGGAACGAGGCGAGGGCAAGAAAAATAACAAACACCAACCCGAGCGCCGCTGCGGTCCCCACCACGAGCAGAACGGGATTTCGTTTCATGCCGGATCAGCTCCGTTCCTTCAGCAATGCGCCGATCGTGGTGTCGGGCTTCTGTTGCTGATCCATGTATTCCTTCAGCGTCGACCGGTCCTGGCCTTTGACATGGGCCTTGATCGAAAGCGCAATCTTGCGGTCGTTCCGGTCGACCTTGATGACCCTGGCGGTCACTTCGGCCCCTTCTTTTATTTCTTCCGCGTCTTTGGGAATCTCCGAGGCGGGGATCAGGCCCTCGATCCCCTGTTCGAGGTCCACGAACAGGCCGAAGTCGGCCTTCTTCGTGACCTTCACGGTTTCGTCCTTACCGACTTTGTAGCGCTCCGGAATGGCTTTGTCCCAGGGGTCGGGCGTCAGTTGTTTGAGCCCCAGTGATATCCGCTCCTTGGCGGGATCGATGGAGAGCACCACCACCTTTGTCTGCTGCCCCTTCTTGAGCAGCTCGGACGGATGCTTCACATGCTTCGTCCACGACAGGTCGGAGATGTGAACGAGGCCGTCGATTCCCTCTTCAAGGCCGATGAAGGCGCCGAAGTCGGTGATGGTCTTGACCTTGCCTTCCACCTGGCCCCCGACGGGATAACGCTCGCTGATGGTCTGCCAGGGATTCGGCGCAGTCTGCTTCATGCCGAGCGAGATGCGTCTCGCATTCGGGTCGGCAGCCAGGACCTGGGCTTCGATCATGTCGCCGACGGAGACGACCTTGGATGGGTGCTTGACCTTCTGGATCCAGGACATCTCGGATACGTGCACGAGTCCTTCCACGCCATGCTCCAGTTCCACGAAAGCGCCGTAATCGGTCAGACTCACGACTTTGCCGCGCACCCTGCTGCCCACGGGGTATTTCTCCGTCACGGACAGCCAGGGGTCCGGTGTCTTCTGCTTCACCCCGAGCGAAACTTTCTGCTTCTCCCGGTCGTACTTGAGGATGACGACGTCGATTCGGTCGCCTACCTTGAAAGCCTCGGAGGGATGATTGATCCTGCCCCAGGATATATCGGTGATGTGCATCAGGCCGTCAATGCCCCCGAGATCGACAAAGGCGCCGTAGTCCGTAATATTCTTGATTACGCCGGAGACCACTTGTCCTTCGGCGAGCTGCGCAAGTGTCGCTTCCTTCTTGAGGTTCTGCTCGTGCTCCATGAGCACCCTGCGGGAAAGCACGATGTTGCCCCGGCCGGAGTTCATCTTGATGATCTTGAGATCCAGGCTCTGGCCGACCATCCGGCCGAGGTTCTGGACGGGCTTCACATCGATCTGGGAACCCGGCAGAAACGCAATCACGCCGCCGATATCGACGCTCAGGCCTCCCTTGATCGTCGCGACCACCTTTCCGTTGACCGGGGTCCCGCTCTGGTATGCGCGGTTCAGATCGTCCCATACCTGGAGCTTCTTGGCCTTTTCCCGGGAAAGCATGATATTGCCGTTCGAGTCTTCAGCTGCTTCGAGCAGCACCTCGATCTCATCTCCCGGCTTCAGGGCTTTCAGTTCCTCTTCCGTGAACTGTTCCACGGGTATAATGCCGTCCGATTTGTAACCGAGGTCCAGCATCACTACACCCGACCGGATCTGCAGCACCCGGGCGCGGACCAGCGTTCCCGCCTTAAACTGCTTCAGCGACTGGCTGTAAAGCTTCTCGAATTCTGTTTCCTGTCCGGCCGTGGCGTTGTTCTCTTCATGATCCATGTCTTCTCGTGTGTCTCCCATGAAACGTACCTACCTCCTAAAAGTAAACTCTGTTAGGGAACAGAATTCTCTAACGGTTTCCGGCCAGCGGCGTTTGATCTCCACGGTATAAGGAACGACCTGCACAGCGAACAGGAGCGCCCGGACTCTCGTCAGCGGACCTTCACCTGCTTTAATTTTTCGATAACGCCTTCCACCAGCCAGTCCGGCGTGGATGCGCCGGCCGTGACCCCTACCTTGGTTGCGCCTTCAAGCCATTCCGGTCGTATTTCGTCGGCCACCTCGATATGATGAGTGGGTTTCCCCTCCTGCCGGCACAGGTCTGCCAACCTGCTGGTATTCGCGCTGTTGCGCCCGCCCACGACCAGCATAACATCAACCTGCCTCGCAAGAACACGGGCCGCTTCCTGGCGTTCCTTGGTTGAGCTGCAAATGGTGTTGAAGACCTTTAATTCTCTGGAAATACGCAATAATGTTAGCACAATTTCTGAAAAATTACCATATGATTGCGTGGTTTGCGCAACCACCCCGAGCCGGCCGTGGAGTTTCATGCCGGGGATGTCGTTCGCCGTTTCCACGACAACGGCGCTGTCGCCGGCGTGTCCCAGGATACTCTGCACCTCGGGGTGCTTCTTCTCCCCCACGACAACCACCTGATACCCTTCTTTGTGGAGCACCTCGGCGTGCCGCTGCGCCTTGCCCACAAAGGGGCAGGTGAGATCAATGATGGTGAGCCCCATGTCGCGGGCCTGCTCAAGCACATGCGGAGGCACCCCATGAGACCGGATGATGAGCGTATCGCCTGCGTTCAAGGAACCGAAGTCATCGACGGTTTCTATGCCGGCCTGGCGCAGGCGCTCGACTTCCTGCGGGTTGTGAATAAGCGGCCCGAGGCAATACACCCGCGTCTTGCCCACTGCTTCGAAGGCGGTATTGATCGCCCGCTTGACGCCGAAACAGAACCCTGCCTTATCTGCGAGGATTATTTCCATGGTTCGCTACTTCACCTTTTCCACGACCTTCAGCATGAAATCGAGAACGCCTTCGATGGTCATGCCGGTCGTGTCGAGCAAAAGCGCGTCCTCGGCCTTCTTGAGCGGCGCGAGTATGCGGCTGCTGTCCTGTTGGTCGCGGTCCACGATCTCCTGCGTGATCCGCGCCAGATCAACGTCCATGCCCTTGGCCTTGAGCTCAAGGTACCGGCGGCGGCCGCGCTCCCCGGCGCTCGCGTCGAGGAAGAACTTGACGTCGGCGTCGGGGAATACTACGGTGCCGATGTCCCTGCCGTCCATCACGACACCGCCGTTGTTCCCAAGTTCCCGCTGCAGCGTGAGCAGCCGGGCCCGCACCGCCGCTGATTTCGACACCGCGGAAGCCATCATCCCCATCTCAGGCGTCCGGATCTCGTTGCTCACGTCCCTGCCGTCCACATAGACCCGGGGATCACTGTTGTCTTTCTTGATCAGGACTTCGGTGCGTTGACACAGGTCCGCGAGTTTTTTCTCATCGGACGGATCAATGCCTTCGTGCCTGGCCTTCCAGCCGATCGCCCGGTACATCGCACCAGTATCTATATATAGGTAGCCGAGTTTCCGCGCCAGGAGACGGGCCACCGTGCTTTTGCCTGCCCCCGACGGTCCGTCAAGAGCTATCACTAAACCATTTCGTTTCATTCTTATGCTTAAGGAGCGAAGGAAGGTTCTCCTGACTCCTGACTCCTGACTCCTGACTTACGAATAGGCCGCTTGGCGCAAGATCCGCTCAAAGCCCGGAAACGACGTGTCGATCCATCCGATATCGCGAACCACCGTGTCTCCCGAAGCCGCAAGACCGGCAACAGCCATGGACATGGCGATCCTATGGTCGCCGTTGCTCTCGCACACGGCCCCGTCGAGCACGTCCCTGCCCATGATCTCCATGCCGTCGGGAAACTCCGACACGCTCACTCCCATCTTGCGCAGCTCGGCAGCCATGGTGGAGATCCGGTCGGATTCCTTGACCCGGAGTTCGGCCGCGTCCTTGATGATGGTCTTCCCCGAAGCATAAGACGCCGCGACCGCCAAAATCGGGATCTCGTCGATCGCGCGGGGGATTAGGTTGCCGTTGATCCGGACGCCCTTCAGTTTGCGAAAACGCACCCGGATGTCGGCAACGGGCTCGCCTGCCTGTTCACGTCGGCTATCGAGCGTAATGTCCGCGCCCATCTGAAGAAGAACATCGATGACGCCGGTGCGGGTGGGGTTCACCCCGACGTTCTTAATAATAATGTCCGAGCCCGGAACGATCGATGCGGCTACGATGAAAAACGCAGCCGACGAAATGTCGGCCGGAATGTCGAGCGGCCCCCTGGCAAGAAGGCGCTGCCTCCCCGCAACAGTCACGGCTGTTCCTTCTTCTTTGACATCCAGGCCGAAGAACCGGAACAAACGCTCCGTGTGATCCCGCGATTTCGATGGTTCAGATACCGACGTTGCTCCGCTCGCATACAGTCCCGCAAGGAGAAGCGCGGACTTGACCTGGGCGCTCGCAACGGGGCTGTCATACTCAATGGGTTTCAAAGCGCCGCCCCGGATGGAAAGCGGGGCGAGTTTGGCCTGAGAACGGCCGTCAATGATTGCTCCCATCCGCCGAAGCGGTTCCACGATCCGGGCCATTGGTCTTTTTCTTAAATACTGGTCTCCGGAGAGAACGGAAAAAAAACGCTGTCCCGCGAGCAAGCCCGCCATGAGGCGCATGCCGGTGCCTGAGTTTCCGAGATCGAGCACCGTGCCCGGTTCGGAAAGACCGTCCAGTCCCTTTCCGCGGACCACGAGGCGCTCCGTGCCCAAGCCTTCTACCGCAATTCCCATGGCCTGCACTGCTTTCGCGGTATTCCGGGTATCTTCTCCGTTCAAAAAACCGTTAATGGCCGTATCGCCTTCAGCAATTGCCGAGAACAACACCGCACGGTGAGAGATCGACTTGTCTCCCGGCAGCGTGATCTCTCCGCCAAGTCCGCGCGAGGGCTTTATTACAAGGTCCGACATCTAACCGAGCCCCCGCCTGGCATCACTGGCAATCTTGAGATGCTTCTCCAGTCTTTTCCCGTCATTGGCCACAAGCTCCCGTTTGAACCTGTTCAACGAGAACAAATACCGGTCAAGCATCTGCACGACATTTTCGCGGTTCATGAGGCAAATATCCCGCCAGATCTCCGGCGAACTTGCCGCAATGCGCGTAAAGTCCTTGAACCCCGCTCCGGAAAAGTTCATATAGTCCTCGGTCCCCGTGTTCAGCTCCGCTATTGCGCTCATCATGGCAAAGGCGGCAATGTGGGGCATATGGCTCACGGCGGCGAAGATCTTATCATGGAGTTCGGGGTCCATCACAAGCACGTTCGCACCCGCCGCTGTCCATACTTCCGTCACGGCTTTGAGCGCCGCGGCATCGGTATTCTTTGTAGGGGTCAGGATGCACTTGGCGCCTTGGAACAACCTTTCGGTGGCCTCGGAAACTCCGAACTTTTCCTTGCCCGCAATCGGATGGCCCGGCACGAAGTGGACTCCCGCGGGAAGAAGCGATTCGATCCTTCGTACCAGCTCTCCCTTGACGCTCCCCACATCGGTCAGGATCGCGCCTTTCTTGAGGTGCGGCCCGATCTCGCGCACAACAGACTCGAAGGTCCCGACGGGGGATGCAAGCACGACAAGGTCGGCGTTCTCGACAGCCTGGACCGGTCCCTGGCCCATTTGGTCGATGACGCCTAAGCGGAGGGCCAGTCCAAGCGTCTCCCTGCTCCTGCCCGCTCCCGTGATCGAGCTTGCCAGGTTCTTGGCCTTCAGGACCCTGGCCAGAGAGCCGCCGATCAGTCCGACGCCGATGATAGTGACTTTATGAAAGTGAATTGCCATACGTTCCGAATTCATCATGCTGACGACTGTATTCTGCCTACTGATTTTAGATTTCCCTTCCCACTGCCGCAGCGATCGGCTTCATTTCTTCCATCAGCTGTTTAAAGCTCCTGGGTTTTAACGATTGCTCGCCGTCGCAGAGAGCTTCTTCGGGGTTCGAATGGACCTCGATGATGAGCCCGTCGGCCCCGGCCGCGATTGCCGCCTTCGCCATCGGCGCCACCAGGTCCCATTTACCGACGGCGTGGCTCGGGTCCACAATGACCGGCAAATGCGTCATCTGTTTCAGCACGGGAACGGCGGAGAGGTCCAACGTGTTCCGCGTCGCCGTTTCATAGGTGCGGATGCCCCGCTCGCACAGAATCACGTTGTGATTGCCGCCGGACATGATGTATTCGGCGGACATGAGCCATTCCTTGATGGTGGCCGAGATGCCGCGCTTCAGCAGGATCGGCTTCTTGCACAATCCCACTTCCTTGAGCAGCCGGAAGTTCTGCATGTTCCGCGCTCCGATCTGGAGCACATCAGCGTACTTCGCGATCAAGTCGATATCGCGGGGGTCCATCACCTCGGTAACGATCGGAAGGCCGGTCCGTTCGCGCGCTTCGGCAAGATACTTGAGCCCTTCCTCTTCCAGGCCCTGGAACGCATAGGGAGAGGTGCGGGGTTTGAAAGCGCCGCCGCGGACAAAATTGGCCCCGGCCTTCTTGACCTCTTGCGCGATCTCGAAGAGCAGGGTTTTATTTTCCACGGCGCAGGGTCCGGCCATGACCGCTATTCTCTTGCCGCCGATCTGCTGACCGCACACGTTGATGATCGTCTTCTCTTTTCTGAACTCCAAGCTCGCCAGTTTGAAAGGCTTCAGGATCGGGAGCACTTTCTCGACGCCCGGTATGGCTTCGAGCGGCAGGCTCTGCAGAATGGCCTCGTCGCCGATGGCGCCGATGATCGTCCGCTCCGTGCCCTTGGAAACATGGGCCTGCAAGCCGTGGTCCTTGATCTTTTTGATGATATGGT
>VFSW01004810.1_pt1 | contig 20106 bp, 20 predicted proteins | sample 5358111 | NCBI WGS metagenome assembly VFSW01 (sample SAMN11554181, study PRJNA540505) | mine drainage metagenome | isolation source: sediment from site ElyBrook_90M | place: USA: Ely Copper Mine, Vershire, VT | collected 2017 | reverse complement strand
GCTCACCCCAACGGCGCTAAAACGCTTGACAGTGATTCGCGAAAGTGAGATTCTCCAGTTGTCACACACAGAGAGGGCTTCCGCAGTTCATTGCTTCGGGGGCCTTTTCTTTTGCGTCTTCTCCAGTTTCATTGTCGGATACGCGGCGGCTACGCTTCGGGGCAGGTTTTGGGCTTGCCCGAATGGCTGTTGGCTCAGGTGGTGTGCTGCTTGAAGGCTTCAAACAACTGCGGCAGGCTCTCAATCACAAAGCGCCCGAAATCGCCATGTTTCGAGCCCTCAAACATCAGGTTGACGGCCTTGGCACGGCTCATCATGCGGGCGATTTCGGTGCCATCAGCACTGAAAACCGCCTCCCCTTCGTCGCCGCGCTTGGCTGCGGCATGCAGGGCCGAAAAAGCCAGATTGAAGCGCTGGTCGGATGGCTCTTCGAGAAACGCCGTCGTGGCGATGAGTTGGCGCAGCTTCTTTTCGCCTTGCGGATTTTTCAGGCCTTCGGCCAGTCCCATCCAGCGCGGTCGCCCAGCCTTGGCGGCCGCACCAATCGCAGTGATGATATCGCCTGGCACGGAAGCTGCCACCGAAAGCAGTTTTGAGAGCTCAGTCTTGTCGGTCGAGAGTGCCGCCATGATCGCATCGCGGGCAATGCCGCGCTGCTCCATGCGCAAGGCGAACAGCGCCCGCTCGATGAACGACAGGTTCTTGCGGGCACTGTTTTCCTGGCCCTGAGCCACAAGAAGTTCGGTATCATCGAGTTCGCGCACGATCGCCCGCACCTTGCGTCCAATCATCCGGCAGGCTTCGAGCCGCCGATGACCGTAGGCCAATTGATAGCGTTGTGCATCGTGGGGATGGCGCCGAACAAGGATGGGCACCTGCTGGCCCTGGTTGCGAATGGAGGCAGCCAGAGCCTCCTGCTCTTGCGGGTCTGTTCCAAGCCGATCCTTGAGGATCGACCCTTCGATGCAATCGGCATCAAGCTCGATCACGGCATGGCCGGATGAAATGAGCTCCTGCGCCGCGCGCATGTCAGTTTGAAATTGATCCAGCGAGCGCGAAACCGCGCCGACAGCACTGGCTATAACCCGCGCAGGCGGCAGGGCAGCTTCGCCATTGTGGACTGGAGGATTGGGCAAGTTGACACGTGCCAACCCGAGACCAATCGTCGCCATGCGACTGTCTTTGGCTGAACTCATTTGCGACCCCAGGCTTGTTTGAGAAGGGCTTCAATCTCGCCATTGACCGCATCCAGCGATTCGATGGCGCGGTCATAGGTCGAGCGCGTAAAAAACTCGCGGCTCACTTCATAGAGCGTCTGTTTCGTCAGACCAGCATCGGCAATTGCGGTGGATTTGAGCATCGGGTGCGTCAGCACACGATCCTGAAACATTGAGCGCATGAAAGCGACGATCTTGGTTTGGGGGCCGTCAGAGGGCTCGTAACGGGTCACGAGATAGCGGATGAAATGATAATCGAGCCGACCGCCCGCCTTGCGCACTACGGCCAGGAGATCTGATGTCATCAGCAGGAACTGGCACATCGACATGACATCCAGCATCTGTGGATGCGCGGTGATAATGAGCCCCGTTGCGGCACACAAGGCACCCAGGGTCAGAAAGCCAAGCTGCGGCGGGCAGTCAATCACCACGACATCATATTTATCCTGGACGCTCGCCAGCGACTCGGCAACGCGGGCGAAAAACAGCGGGCCGGTGCGCCGATCAGCCAGCGCCCGCGGTGTGTCGTGCTCGAACTCCATCAATTCGATATTGGCGGGAACCAGATCGAGCCCATCAAAATAAGTTGGCCGAATGATTTCAGCCAGGGGCCGCGCCGCGCCATCATAGCGGATTGCGCCATAAAGCGATTCATTGGGGCCAACGTCGAACTCGGGCTGGAAACCATGCAAAGCCGTCAAACTGGCTTGCGGGTCAAGATCAACCGCCAGGACGCGGTAGCCCTGCAGCGAGAGATATTGCGCCAAATGGGCCGCGGTCGTGGTTTTTCCTGATCCGCCCTTGAAATTGACGACGGCCAGAACCTGCAAAGCCTCGTCATTCTGCCTGTGCCGCACGAAGCCCTTGCCAGGACGTGACGCCTCCATCATGGCCCGCAAACCATTGATCTGCGCCAAGGTATAGGATCGGCGACCAGCAGTGCCGACTTCAGGAAGCGGCCCCTCCCCGGCCAGCGACAACTGGCGCAGGTAACCATCCGTCACACCCACCAGTTTGGCGGCCTCGCCTGATGAAAACCGGCGCAGCGTCTTCTGAGCCAGCGGTGGAAACAGCGATTCGCGCAGTGCGCGCAACTGCATGGACAAATTGCGTCCATCACTGGCAATAATATCGTCAACCGCAAGGTCCATCACACGATTCCGCCCATTCTGATCGTCACGCAACATCCTGGCCATTCAGCCACATCATTGCCAGAATTTTCCACGCCAAGCTGTTAATACGCCCCACTTTCGCGCCAACGGGGTAGGGCGCCTCTTACGGTTTGCGTAGCATATACGCTCCGTGTCCGTAGAACTGACCTACAAAATCGATTCTGGCAAGCGATTTATGGTTAACAGAAATTAACAGATATTCTGCGGTGACAACGCAGCTGAGTTGGCAGCTGCCAACTTCGACCCCCCGCATAGGCTGAAAGGCGGCCTTGTTGCACAGAGCCTTAGCGAGGCGTGTTTGAACAATTAGGCGGCTTCGCTCATGTCATTCGGGAGATTCCCGCGGGCCCGGGTTCGTTCATTTGGTCAAGGGATTTGACGCAGATCGTCCCTTCAGCCACGCGGCGATCTCATAGCGTGATGTCAGATTATCGCCGATGATCCGCTTGCAACGGTTTAGCGCCGCCTCGACATCTGAGTGCCGTTGCAGCCGGAGGCCTTTTGCCCATTCATCCGGCAATGTTCGTCAACCGCAGGGACACGCAAATCCCACTGGGTGGGCGGGATGGCTGCTGTTGGGACATGCACGGCCCGCCCTGCTGCCGGGAAGATGCAACATGCGGCAAGGATTTCCGGCGGGGACAACATCAAATGCCGCAGCCCGTCGCAGGTGCCATCGGCCATGACGGAAGCAGGATCCTGCGCGGGTTCATCCCATGGCATGGGGACGTCGGATGCGTCGTCGACATCATTCTGTCAGATCAAGGGCGATGGTCCCGCCGCTGTCGGCGTCGATGTCAACGCGCGGCTTGGCCAGTGTGCCGCTTGGCCAATGTGCCGATTGCGCCAAGCGCGGCGCTTCGTCGTGACCCGTTTTTCAAACAGCCATTCGCTGGCGCGGCATCATTTCAGTCCGGCGCGCCCGACGATCAGGTGAAGCTCGCCCGTTCCCATTCGTCGCGGTTTGCAAACAGCACATCCACACGCCTGCCGACCCAGCGTCGTATGATCGCAAGCCAGCAGGTCGACCCCCACCTTTCATGACCGATCCGATCAGGCCTTCCCTCTGGGAGCGCCCATCGAAACACGGCGCGTTTGCTCAGGGCGGGTTCAATGACGGTTTCCAGGCCCCGATCCGAATCATGGCGCGGTCCACCCGCCGTTGTTCGAGGCTGCACCTTCCAACCGGCGATCGCATCGGGCGTCAACTAGATGGTCAGGCTCACGCCGGTTCGTAACTCGATGACGCTGGCGGGGAATGCGGCATCTGCCTTTCGAATGAAGCCTGAAAGGCATGATCCGCTCCCGACATGAAAATCGGAAGCCTTTGGCGCCAAATTTCACTAAAATCCCAATTCAATGGCTTCTTTGCAACAAGGTAGCTGGCCACCCTTGCGGAATGGTTGTCGGCTTTGGTCGCCCGCAAACCCGTCCTGACGCCCGCCGGGATCGAAGCCCGTCCTCTCGATGAGCTTCACTGCAACTTTCATTGCGGCTTGAAGCGCAGTCTGACTCGGGAACCCCGACTCCCCAGCGACAAAATTTGTGCCTTATTTGCCTGGGTGCATGCCAAGCGTGCTGTCGGAGGCAAAATGGCGGGCGAGGTCGGTAGCCTTCAGACGATACTGACGCTGATCGCGTAGTGCCGAATTGACGATTTCGGGCTGATGGCCTTCCTCGACCCAAGCGATCCAGGCAAGAAGCCGGGCTTTCAAATCGTCGCATACTCCACGAAAAGCCGACATTCCAATCAGGTTTACCATTTCATAGGGGTCCGCTTCGAGATCGTACAAATAGCATTCCTGATAAATTTCGGAGCGAGGGGCGTCAGAATCATAATCTGAGGTTACGCCATATTTCCATTTGTGGGAGCGTAACGCCCGACCCGTCTCCGTCTCGCTGATCTGGAAGAAAACGTCCTGCCGCCAATGAGCGCGCGCGTCACGCACGACGGGAAGAATCGAGCAACCTGTCATTGCCTTCGGCACCTCGAGGCCCGCGGCATCGATCAGTGTGGGCGCAATGTCAACCGTACTGAAAAGTGCCCTGACTTGACCTCCACCCATAAAGCCAGGTCCGGTGATCATGGTCGGCACACGCACGGCACTTTCATGACAAGACCGCTTGTATTCGGCATTGCGGGTTTTGAAGTGGCAGGCATGGTCGGACGTGAACATGATGATCGTGTTGTCCAGCATGCCCATGCTCTTCAATGCATCAACCAGTCGGCCGAAAGCCTCATCCAGCCGTTTGACCATTCCGTAATAGCCGCCAAGATGCCAACTGCTCGTGCCCTGAAGGGCGACAAGATCAGGCGGCGTCCATAACTTTGCTGCCATTTTTTCTGCATAGCCGTCAGGTGGCGGATAATTATCCGTATTGTTTTGGTGATGCGGCTCAAGGAATGAGACGAAAAGAAGAAACGGATCCTTCTGATGCCTGTCACAAAACCGAATTGCCGCATCGGTCAACGCATCGACGCGGTATCCTGGCAGTTTTTGCGGCTTGTTATCATCATCAAAAAGTACGGCATCATAGGCATCCGAAACAAACTCCAGATGGTTCGCGGCAAGCCATTCCTGATAGCCGCCGCGTTTGGCTTTTGGCACCGGATCTACGCCAGCCAGATGCCATTTGCCGATGTAGGCTGTCTTGTAATTGTTTCGTCCGAATATCTTGGCCAAAGTATCCAGATTATCAGGCAGGCAAATCTCATTTCGAAAGACGCCCGTCTGGGTCGAATACATTCCTGTTTGCACGGCGGCGCGGGCTGGGCCGCAAAGCGGCTGACAGGTAAACGAATTAAACAGATGTGTGCCAGCTTGGGCGAGCCGGTCGAAATTGGGCGTGATATCCATCGGATTGCCGTGGACGCCAGTTGTATCGTGCCGCTGTTGATCGGTAAAAAACACAATGACATTGGGCCGCGACATGAGTTTCTCCTACAAATTCCTGATCGCGGCTTGTCGGCGCGACGCATTCTGGGTGAAGATTAGGAGCTGGTTGCCGTAGGCGGAAATGATATATATTCGAGTTGCCGATAACTTTTGGGAATAACGTTCATAGTCCGTCAGTCATTTGCCGCAACAGTTCCAGCGCGCGCTGCATGATGGGGAAAGTGCGCGTGGACTCCCGGTACCATGCACCCGAGCGGAACCGCCAGATCGGCTGCTGAAGCCGAAGGCGGACAAGACCAGCCTCGTTCGCCGCGCCCTCGAGTGCTGTCGGGCCGGCAACAAGGTAATCAGTATTGCGAACGATCCGCAGAATTGACGCAAGGGCGTCGATTTCCATCTGCACCCTCGGTAATGGTAACATATGCTGCAGATAATATTGATTCAGGCGCTGGATCATGTCTGTGTCGCGCTTATAGATAATCCAGCGTTGCCCAGCCAGTGCTTGGGCCGGCAACATACCTTCGCCCTGCAAGGGATTGCTTTGGCAGCAAAATGCGGTGACTTCGACCTCCATAAGTTCTTCGGTTATAATGCCCTCCGGTGCAGGGAAAAAGAAGGCGCCAAGTAGCAAGTGGAGTTGGCCGGCGAACAGTCGCGGCAAAGTGTGGCTTGCCACATCAAAATCGATGATAAAGCGTGTCTCTGGAAATTCAGCACTGAGACGCTTGATCAATTGTGGCGCAATATCATTATGATAGGCAACGCCAGCCGCCATGGAAAACTCTCGCAATGCCCCGCTTTTGCGCGCATGTGCCTCCTCGCGTGCCTGCCTGTAATGTGCCTGGATTGCCTCCGCGCGACGCCGAAAATCGTCTCCGGCTTCCGTCAGGACCATGCCCCGCGACGTGCGAATGAAAAATTTGGCGCCGACCCCCTCCTCGAGTCTGCGTATCGTCTTGGTCAGGGCCGGCTGAGTCAGGCCGATCTGGTCCGCAGCGGCGGTAAGATTGCCGGAATTGGCCACGGCAAGAAAAGCACGAAGGTTGCGATCCACGATATTCCTCCAAGTTATGGCATTCTGTCTTTAATATCATTTTTCTGATCACAATTCTGCGCATAATTTGATTTCGGTCTATCCGCGTCATGGACCGATGAACGGCCAAAAAATGAGGAGGCCGCTTGCTCTCGCGTCGTTGGATAAAGCGGGGGGCTGGCCCTGAAACTGGGAGGGTTGAATGAAAATATGGACCTCGGTGCACCACGCCGTGACCGCGCTCGTTTTGACTGTCGGCTTGATGGCCCCGGCTTTGGCGGCCGACAGCGTTACGAATGTCGGCAAGCAAGTGCCCATCAACATATTGATCAACGCATCGCCCTGGTATGGCGGATTCGAAAAAGTCACTGAACTTTACCAGAAGCAGACAGGCAACAAGGTCAGTCTCGACGTGACGCCTTACAACGGCATGCTGGAGAAAGCTCGAAATGCGGTGCGCGGTGACAAGAGCCCCTATGATATTCTCAACATCGATACAGCATGGACGATTGAATTTTACAAAGGCGGATTCCTGAAACCCCTGACTCAAATTCAGCCTGGCTACGCGATGCCCAAACAGGTTTTCACGTGTGGTGGATCCTATTACTGGAATGCCCAAAAGCAATGGCGCACCCCGGTCGGCGGCGAATTGATGGCGGTGCCGCCAAATTGCAACACGCAAGTACTGGTCTATCGCAAGGATCTCTTCAAGGCAGCGAAACTCGCCCCACCCAAAACCTTTGATGAGGTCTTGGATGATTGCAAGAAATTGCAAAAGCCGGGTCTCTACGGCTACGTAACGCGCGGAGAACGCGGCAATGGTATCTGGTACGACTTTTTGCCGTTCCTCTATGCTTACGGCGGCTCAGAAGTCGCCGACCCCGAAAATGGCGATTTCACGTCGACTTTAAATAGCCCCAAAGCGCTCGCGGCGCTCGACAAATTCATAGAAATTGAAAAGACCTGTGCGCCTGCCAACCGCGGCGCCATCGGCCAGGCCGACGTGATCCAATTGATGGCGACAGGTAATGTAGCCATGGCGCAAGTCGTCATTGCGGCGTGGCCTTATTTCGAAAATCCGACCAAATCCGTGGTTGTTGGCAAGATCGCCGCAGTAGAAAATCCCTCCGTTGCAGGCGGAAAACCGGGAGTTCCCATGGGTAATTGGCATTTTGCCGTCCCAAAAAATATCCCCGAGGCAAATCAGAAGGCCGCATTGGCTTTCATGGAATGGTTTCTGACCAAAGACGCACAAATGGCTTACGCGAAAGCCGGCGGCATCCCGGTCCGCTCCGATGTGATGGCTGAACTTTCCAAAGAACCCAAATATGCCTGGATGGCTGCTTACAAGCAGAGCCTGGAGGACGCGGTCCAACCAATCGGTTATGCCGAAGGTGCTGCTGTCGAGGACGTGATGGGCCTGCGCCTTAATCAGGCCCTGATCGGCCAAAAGTCGCCAGCCGCCGCCCTGAATACAGCGGCAGCCGAAATTGAAGCTATTTTCAAAAAGAATGGCCGTAAAACCGGGCATTTACCGCCATTGCCACAGTAGAATGACCATGGGCGTGAATCGTCAAAGCGCGACACCTGCGCTGGGGCAGGGTGGAAACGGTGTTCGGGCCGAGGCGAAGCGAAAGAAGCAGTCGGATCGACTGTTTCGCTACGCAACCCTCATGCCAGCGGTGATCGCTCTGGTGATATTCACCGTTTACCCGATGTTGAATTTGCTCCAGATGAGTGTTTCAACAATCACATTTGCTCATGGCGGGGCGGTCTGGCAGTTCACGCCCTTGGCAAATCTGGCGAAGTTGCGCGATGATTCGGTTTTTCTGGCCACGTTGCGCAACACATTGGTGTTTGTCGTGGTTTCGGTGGCCATTGAGATGACGCTTGGCTTTGCGCTTGCGGTGGCCGTCAGCGCGCTGGGGCGGTTCAAAGGTCTGATCCGGAGCGTGATGATCCTCCCCATCCTCGTGCCGCCAGTAGCTATCGGTAGCATGTGGAAATTGATGTATAATTATAATTTCGGCATCTTCAACCAGATGCTGGCGTGGTTCGGCTTGGGTCCGGTAGGGTGGCTTTCTGATCCAAACCTTGCGCTCGTGTCAGTCATCATCGTTGATATCTGGCACTGGACCCCGTTCGTTTTTCTCATTCTTTTTGCAGGCGTGGAGGGGCTACCACGCGAGGTGATTGAAGCCGCGCGGGTCGACGGGGCTAATAACTGGCAAATTGTGCGGAAGATTATATTGCCCCTCATGGGGCCGGCCCTCGCCGTGGCGTTCATTTTTCGCTCTATTCTTGCTTTCAAGGTGTTTGACCAGATTTTCTTGCTGACATCTGGCGGCCCGGGCACCGCAACTGAAGTTGTCAGCCTGTTGCTTTATCGGGTCTTTTTCGCGCAAAACGACATGGGATATGGTGCGCTGCTATCACTCGTCGTCATAGCAATGATCGTGGCTTTTCTTCTCGGCGCGCGTCGGATGGTGGCGGGGAGGGCATAGAATGTTGACATTAAAGGGTCGAGAACTCTGGATCGGCTACGCGCTGGTGATCGGGTCTGCTCTAGCCATCGTGGCACCATTCCTGTGGATCTTGATGACGTCATTCAAGTTTCCGATAGCCATTTCAACGGGAGCGCTATGGTTTTCACCCACAGGGTTCAATTATGCCGACGTGCTTTTTGGCGCGCGATCGGACTTTCCGCGCAATGTTGCCAATAGCCTGGTTGTCGGTGCTGTGAGCACAATCCTGGTTCTCGTGATTGGCACTCTGTCGGCCTATTCACTGGCGCGCTTGCGCTGGGCAAGGTGGGTCGGTCGGCTCTTCCTTGGCTGGACCATGCTGTTCAATACGGTGCCGGTGCTGACCATCGTTGGACCTTGGTATCTGTTTTTTCAGCAACTGGGCCTTTATAACACGCTTGCTGGCCTGATTGTCGCGCATATCATTATCAATCTGCCGATGACGGTTTGGCTGATGATGACCTTCTTTCGTGACATTCCGGTAGAGCTTGAGGAGGCTGCACGTGTCGACGGGTGCACGCCGGCCCAGGCTTTCTTCAAAGTGATCCTGCCACTAGCTGTGCCTGGGTTGATCGCGGCAGGAATACTTGCGTTTGTATTCAGCTGGAACGAATTTGCGGTCGCACTGAACCTCACTTCACGCATGACGGCCACAGTTCCTGTCGGAATTGCCCAGTTTGCCCAGCAATATGAAATCCAAAATGGTCAGATGGCGGCAGCATCGATCATATCTACCATTCCCGCATTGCTGTTGATGTTCTTTGGTCAGAGGTTTGTGGTGCAGGGGCTGACGATGGGCGCCGTAAAATAGGTTTGGGAGTTCAATATGGCTACAGTGGAAGTCCAAGCGCTGAATAAGAGTTACGGCGCATTTCACGCGCTGCACGATATCTCGGCCACGATCAATGACGGTGAGTTTGTGGTGCTGGTTGGTCCGTCAGGCTGTGGCAAATCGACGTTGCTGCGCTGTCTGGCTGGGTTGGAGGAAATTTCTTCTGGAGAAATTCGCATTGCGGGCAGGGTTGTTACTGATCTGGAGCCGCGTGAGCGTGACATTGCGATGGTGTTTCAGTCCTACGCACTTTATCCCCATATGAGCGTGCGGGAAAATATGGCGTTCAATCTGATCTTGCGCAAAACACCCAAAGACAAGATTGCGGTCGTGGTCGAAGAGGCCGCCGCTATCCTCGGAATCGAGGCTTTGCTGGATCGCAAGCCACGCGAATTGTCCGGAGGGCAGCGTCAGCGCGTCGCAATGGGCCGGGCCATAGTGCGCCATCCGCAAGTTTTCCTTTTCGACGAGCCCTTGTCGAATCTGGATGCCAAGCTGCGGGTGCAAATGCGCAGCGAGATTCGGGCTTTGCACGATCGTCTGGGCGCGACTTCCGTTTATGTCACTCACGATCAGGTCGAAGCCATGACAATGGCCGATCGCATTATTGTGCTGGATCTTGGAAAGATCATCCAGATGGGCAGCCCCTTGGAGCTCTATGAGCGCCCGGTCAACCGCTTCGTCGCCGAATTTATTGGCTCCCCTTCCATCAACATTTTGTCGGGCAAAATTGCACTCGGGGGGCGATTGGTGCTCCCCGGCAGGGACGGTGATTATGAGATTGCTGCGCCAGAGGGTGCCGTGCCCGGCGATGTCGAAGTCGGCATTCGGCCTGAGGATTTTGTGGCGGTCGAGACCGGCGGGCTGACAGGCACGGTTCGTGTCGTCGAGCATTTGGGCGCAGAAACCTATGTCATACTCGATCGCGATGGCAGCATGATTTACTGGCGTGTGCCCGGCACCACTCGAGTCGCTGTGGGGGAAACGCTTCGACTCACAAGCGACCCCAGCCGCTTGCACTTGTTCCGACCCAGCGATGGGGCCCGCCTCTAATTTTGATCACACACCCCGAGATCGCCAATGAAAACCGTCTTTGTTCTCTTTGATTCGCTCAATCGCCATATGCTTGGCTGCTATGGCGGTACGCGCGTTCCAACGCCGAATTTCGACCGCCTCGCCGCCCGAACTCAGGTCTTTGACCACCATTACGTCGGTTCGCTGCCCTGCATGCCGGCTCGTCGGGATTTGCTGACCGGTCGCCTGACGTTTCTGCACCGCAGTTGGGGACCGCTTGAACCCTTCGACAATGCATTTCCGGAGATTTTGAAAACAAAGGGCGTGCACTCGCATCTGGTCACTGACCATTATCATTATTGGGAGGACGGCGGCGCAACTTATCACAACCGTTATTCAACATTTGATTTCGTGCGCGGGCAGGAGAGTGATCCCTGGAAGGCGATGGTGCAACCGCCATGGGAGCGCTTGCGTGAAAAATATCATGAAGCGCAGCTGAAAGTGGGCGGCCCCATTTCGAAATTTACCACCCACGTCATCAATCGGGAATTCATTCGCGAGGAAAAGGATTTCCCTTCAGTTCAAGTCTTCGGCAAGGGTCTCGAATTCCTCGATTTGAACCGGGATGCCGACAATTGGCTGCTTCAAATCGAAACCTTTGACCCGCACGAGCCTTTCTTCGCTCCGGCTCGTTTTCGCGAGAGTTTCAAGACGGGCTGGAATGGTCCCATCCGAGATTGGCCCCGCTATGGCCGTGTCGAAGAATTGCCAGACGAAGCCGACGAGCTGCGCGCCAATTATTACGCGGTGGTGGCGCTTTGTGACGAACTTCTTGGGCGACTGCTTGATGAGTTTGACACTCATGATATGTGGCGCGACACAGCGCTGATTGTGACAACCGACCACGGATTTCTGCTTGGCGAGCATGATTTCTGGGCTAAGAACCGGATGAACATGTATGAGGAAATCGTCCACATTCCTCTCTTTGTCCACGATCCAGGAAATCCCGGTGCGGCACGGTCCCGTCGGCTTTCGCAATCGATCGATATTGCACCTACAATCCTTGACCTTTGGGGTATCAAACCGCCGGTCGAGATGCAGGGTTGTTCGCTGCTACAGGGTGAGGGACATGAGGCCGTCATTTTTGGCTATTTTGGCGGTGCCGTAAACGTGACGGACGGGCGCCTCACGTACCACCGTTTTCCTGCAGATCTGCGCGGTCAGGAAATTTACCAATATACCTTGATGCCGACCCATATTACGTCACGGTTCACTCCGGAGGAACTTGTCGGTGCCACCCTGGCGCCGCCATTCAATTGGACGAAGCAGGTTCCGCTGCTCAAAGTGCCCGTTATCGAGCGCTCGCCCATGTATAATAACTATGGGCCGGGATGCTTGCTTGAGCGTGATACCCGCCTTTATGACATCACTCAGGATCCAGGTCAGTTGCGGCCGCTCGATAACCCCGTGCTCGAGGCGCACATGACCACCCGGATGACGGAAATCATGCGCGCCACGGACGCACCGCCTGAGGCCTTCATCCGCCTAGATCTGCACACTAAAAGTCCATCAATTTAATTGGTTTCGATTCTTCCACAAACCTTGCGGCGCAAGGGTGACCCTTTGCGATTTCGCGAGCGTGTCGCGGCCAGTTGTTATCAGATAGGCCAGGGTGCAGGTGGATAGCACGCGCGACAACTATTCGACATTGGACATTTCGGCGTATCGCTGTGTCGCCCATTCCGCCACAACGGGCAATGATCCCTGAAAGCCTGTTGCTTGCAGATGCCGCCAGATTTTCGCGCCGTTGCGGCAGCCTTTGACCTGCGACTGGATTTGCATCCAGCGGCGTTTAGCGCCGCGGAACGCGCCGCTTTCAAGCGGCAGCGCCGCGCACCATGCATTAGCGGGCATGGACTCGAGGCTCACCCAACCAGTTGGCCCGGTCATCGAGCACTTTGCCATGACCGAAAGGTGGCATTTTTCTTTTGCCGCTGCTGCCGGCAAAAGCCAGGCAACATTTCCGGCTTTTGACTATCAAGGTGGCCGCCTCGCGGTGAGGGGTGCTCAAAAACCCAATAGCACCATTTTGACGGCAACATTTGCTGCCTCAAGGCGAGTTCGCCCGTTATCTTCCTGGCCGTCATGCAGCACCGTTACATATAGCGCGATTTGATATGAAAGCCCGCGCGGTTTGGGCATCAGATTGATGTGTCATTTCAAGTCTCCCATGAAGGGACGAGAAGGGTGCTGGCGACAATTGTTTTCGCGAACGGCGGAAATCCAATCATGGAACCTGCAGGCCTTGCTTGGCGTTAGCTTTAAACAGGGTGCGAAACGGCACACTGCAATTTTGTACTAAGGAGCTATAAAATGTCGGCAACATCAGACAAAATCAAAGGGGCAGCCAACGCGACTGTCGGCGCTGCCAAGCAAGGTCTCGGCAAAGCCGTTGGCAATCCGAAAGTCGAGGCTGAAGGCGCTGCGCAAAAGGCTACGGGGAAGGTTCAGGGGGCAGTCGGCAATGCCAAGGCCACCCTGAAGCGGGCAATTGACAAGGCCTGATCCGCCATACTGTTGCCATCTGAAAATCGAAAAGGCGATCCCGGTGATCGCCTTTTTTTAACATGCGGCCGCAGGTGCCAAGCTCCATGTGTGACTTTATTGGATATTTTGGATCAGCCTATGCCACACTTGACCTTGGGGCGTGCCGAGCGACCTCGCCGCGACCGCAACCCGGGACATTTCCGGCGCGTTGAATGCGCTGCTGGCTGATATTTTCGCGCTTTACCTCAAAACCAAGAATTTTCACTGGCACATGAGCGGTCCGCATTTTCGTGATGACCACCTGTTGCTGGACGAGCAGGCCGACCAGATTTTTGCCATGACCGATGTAGTGGCCGAACGGGTCCGCAAAATCGGCCATGTGACCCTGCATTCCATGGGCGAAATCTCGCGCCTGCAAAGGGTTCTGGACAATGATGCGGTCTTTGTCACGCCGCAGGACATGCTGGCCGAACTGCGCGAGGACAATGGCACACTCGCCAGGCGCATGCGCGAGGCGCACGCGATGATCGAGGCTGGCGGCGATGTTGCCGCCTCCAGCATTCTGGAAGTTTACATCGACGAAGCCGAACGGCGCGCCTGGTTCCTTTATGAATCCAGCCATAGGGCGACGCAATTGATGCGGCCGGGCGGGATCTTCATGCGTTCGCGCGAAGCCGCATCACGGGCATATTCAGGCGACCTTCGTCCGAACTGATTGCAGACAGAATGTCACAATTCGAACCAGGAGGGTTTTTCAAGCCACCTGGTCCCAATTGGGCAACGGAAAGCTTGCGCCTTCGGAGGGTTAGTTGATGATTTGCACAATCCGACGGGTTTGCGGATCGACGATCACCGTCCGGTCATTCACGATCGTGTAGCGGTACCTCTGCATGTGGTATTCCTGGGGCACCGCATAATAAGTGACGCCTTGCTCAGGTAGCACGGTGCCGACAATGACAGGATCACCATCGTGGTAAGACATGCGATGCTCGCTGATCACATATTGGCGAAAGCGCGGCTCGTCCCGAACGCCGAGCAGGCCGCCAACGCCGCCAACGACGCCGCCAACGACACCGCCCACCACGGCACCAACAGGGCCCAAAACGCGATTGCCATCTGCCGCGCCATGCCTGGCACCATCCGGAATTCCCTGCGAATAGGCGATGCCACCAAGGGCAACAATGGCAATGGCCGCAAGACTCAAGCTAAGGTTTCTCATCTGAACGAAACTCCCATGTAGTTATCGGAGACACAACGCCAGGCCGGTCGAAATTGTTCCCGTTCGGAAAATAAAAATCATTCGGTTGATTCAACTTCTGCTAACGGCACCAGCTAAAATGGCAGATTCCTTCAAGGGACCGCCATTCAAGTTTATAAGGCATCTGATGGCCTGTTGCCGATTCAGTGATTGCCGGAAGATATGCTTTTCCGCCTGGTGCCGTCATCTGCATGGATGCGTCGGCAGAACTCATGATTGGAACTCGGCTTTTGAAAAGTGCTCGGCGCTGCGATGCAGCCGATAGTCCCGAACTTTTTTTCGTACCAGGCCGATCATGGAAACTGAAGGCGTGTCGGCTGAACCGCGCCGCTGCAAACGGAGGCGCGGGGGACCGAGTGGCCCAAGATGACTTCACGCCGCCGCCTTGTCGACGGAGCCTTCGTCATGACCGGTCTCACCTGTAAACATCGGGACATGACGAGTCGGTCAGAACCGTCCCGCAGCATTTCTGATCTCCATCGCCCGCCGTGCGGCTGAACTTCCACATTCCGCCGTGACGGTGGGATCGGACATTCATCGTCTCAGCCGGGCGCATGGTACCGCAAGGTGTCCTGCAACACCGGAATGGGCGGCGCAGGTTCCGCCCGAGCGGCGAGGCAGTTACTTCCGCCCCGCTCAGGAGTTTTGCTCTGGCGACACCCTATAAACCCAGGTGCCGGGCGGCAAACAGCACGAAGGCGATCCAGGCGATCGCGACAAGATAACCACCCAAGACATCGCTCGGATAGTGCACGCCAAGATAGATGCGCGTCGCCCCGATGGCCAGCACGAGCAAAGCGGTCGCGAACCAGACTCCTGTCTTCAACATGGCTGACGTGATCGGGCACGTCGCCACGATAGCAAGCCCCCCATAAAAGCAGAGCGAGAACAGCGCATGGCCGCTGGGAAAGCTATAGGTCACCGGCTCGGATCCAAAGAATGGCGGCGGTCGCACGCGCTGAAACGAGAATTTTAGTCCATTTTCCAAGGCCAGTGCGCCCGCCATTGTCACTGTCATGAAGATGGCCGCCGCGCGTCGCCGCGCATGCACCAGAACCGCGAGCGCGACAATGCCGAACAGCGCGAGTGCGCCGAGGGTTCCCAACAAGGTCACCTTCTGCGCAAGGGACGTCAAAAGCGGCGAGGCGACACTGTGCGTTGCCATGCGGAGGGCTTCGTCAAAGCCAGCCACGCGGTTTGCCTCCACGGCGACGCCCAGCAGGCAAAACAGCGCGGCGGCAAAGGCGGAAAGCAGCAAAAGGTGCGCAGATCCTCTCATGGCGATGCCATGCGCGACCATCCAACTTCCGTCCGCCTGAACCGTTCGGTGCTCGCGACCACGAACTGGCTCTCCTCGGGGTGCCAAATCATGCAGTCGATTGCAACCTCGGGCCTGGCGACGCGTATGACATTGAACGAATTCACCACGCCTCGCCGCCGCGTCGAGGTCGCTGTCCCCGCCCGGATCAGCAACGCCGCCCGACCGGGCAGCGGGTAACGCATCGTCGTTTCGCCGACGCCACTCGTATGGAGGTGCCCGGACAGGATCATGTCGACGTCAAACGCCAAGAATCCCGCTATCGCCATATTGGCACGGCCAACCACTTTGTGCGCGCCCTTAGTCCCAGGAACTGGATCTGGCGTGTCGAACGCATGGTGCGTCACGACAACCCGTGTCACATCCTTTCCGCAATGCGCGAAACGCCGCACCGCTGCCTCGATCTGCCGTCGGTTGATGCGGCCATCCTTCAACGTCAGTGCGCGTGCCGTGTTGATTCCGAGCACCGCGATTTCGTCGTCCTCCCAAAACGGCGCGAGATCGCGCGTGATGTAGCGCCTGTAGCGGTCAAGCGGCGCGAGCCAGCGCTGCAAGACGTTGTAAAGCGGCACATCGTGGTTGCCAGGGACGGCGAGCACCGGGGACGGCAAGGTCTTGAGGAAATCCGCCGCCGCTTTGAATTCCACGACGTGGGCGCGTTGCGTCATATCGCCGGAAACCACCGCAAGGTCAGGCCCCGCTGCTACCACCGCATGGAGCAAAGCTGGCAGGATCGCCGGATCGACACGGCCAAAATGCAGGTCCGAGAGATGAACGATGGTACGCGCCAATCTGGCCTGTCCCCTTCAATCAACGGACGGCACGATGACGCGCAAGGCACCCGGTCGGCTGCGATAGCGCAGCGGCGTCCGCATGACGTTGACCTCGCCGTCGGTCGCGACCCGAACATGGTCTCGATGCATGTGCACATCAATCTGTTCGGTCTCGAACGCCGCAAGATCCGCGTCGCGAACGAACCCCAACAGCGCCTCCAGCGCCAGGGCAACCAAAGTGAGCCGGTTGGCATTGGGTGCGGCGCAGACCCACAGCTTCCCGCCATCCAGCATTGCCCGCGTGCCGATCTCCAGGCCTGCCAACGCATAGCGGTTATTGCCGACGAACAGGAAAGACGTATCATGCGACTGGCGACGGCCTTGATCCGCTTCCAATTCGACGTGCATCGAGCTGGATTTCTGGAAAATCAGGGCGGTAGCCTTCGCGAAGGCGACCCACTTGCTGTGCCCTTGCCGCTGTTCGTGTTCGCGCTCCTGCACAATACGCGGATAAAAGCCGATGCTCGAATTGTTGAGGAAGATGTGCCCGTTGACGTCGCCGACATCCACGTGGGCCACCTTGCCGGTGAAGAGGGTTTGCACCGCCTTTTCGAGTTCGAGCGGGATGCCAAGGTCCTTGGCGAAATGATTGAGTGTTCCCAGCGGCAATACGCCAAGGGAAATGTTTGTGCCGACCAGCGCCGCCGCGACCGCCGCGATAGTTCCATCGCCGCCTCCGCCCACGACCAGCCCGCCGACGGCGCGCGCCTCGGCGGCGAGCACATTGAGATCGCCGCCGTCAGACGACATCAGCACGCGCGCCTCCCATCCCCGCTCGGCGGCAACACGTTCAATGAGCGCGCGCGCTTCAGCGACGCTGTTTGACCCAGCCCTGCCATTAAGGATGCAGGTCATCAACCGATCCACCCGGCCTCCCATAGCGATCGACTGATTTTGACCTTGCCCCAAACGTCTATCCAGATTTGAGCTCGCTCCGGCGGTTAACTATGCGCTTTTGGTCTGGTGATGCAATGGCCATGGAGGCCGACTGTGCCGAGCATTGGAGAGCGTGTCGATTCGCGCTGCGACCTGGCCCAGGATTTTTTTCGAGATCTGACCCCGGGTGGTGACGTTTCCCGCCAGGGTGTGACAGGGCATCACTCAGTCTGCCTTGCCCGCCTGTTTGTGCTGGGCGGCCCAAGGCGCCCGCACCGCGGCGACGGAACGACTGCGCGAGGGATCGGCTTTCGTGGCATCGTAGGCTGGTGCAACCTCCTGCCGCAGCCAATTTACCACGGCCTTCTCCCGCGCCAGCAAGGCGCGCAAGCCATCGCGGATCACTTCGCTCTCGCTGGCATCCTCGCCGCTTCAGACGTTACGAATTCCTCGAGTCTGGTGGAGTTTGAACTTGGTTGATGGTCATGCACCCAATAGGGCCGATGCCGCCAATCTCTCCGCAACATGCGATCGGCTGCGCCACCCGGACCAGCTCCGCCGATCGCACCTTGCCCACACCGCGCCTGATGGTGCAAAAATCCGTCGAGGCTCTAAACGCGGCTGGATGAAACTCCGATGGCAGGGCACAAGGCAAATCGCTTGTTTGCGGCGTCACCCCCAATCCATCGGCAATCGCCCCGGAAGTGACAACAGGACTTTCGTGATGTCCGCCATGTTTTGCGCGCCCGTCCGGGTAGCCGGGTGTCGCCCGCGAGAGGCATTGCCGGGCAGATAACCTCGCCGTGCCAAGTCTCGCTGGTGAGGCAGCGTTCACCCGTCCGGGTCGGCAAAGCGGTAACCAACACCCGGTTCGGTCAGAATGAAGCGCAGAGCATTGGCATCATCGCCAATCTTGGCGCGCAATTGCCCGACGAAAACCCGCAGATACTGCGTGTCGTCGGTATGGGCCGGCCCCCAGACCTGCGTCAGTATCTGGCGGTGGGTCACAACCCGCCCGGCGTGGCGGACCAGCATCACCAGCAAGTCATATTCCTTAGGGGTCAGCTTCACGGCCGTGCCATGTTTCGTCACGCTCCGCTTCATTGTATCGACAACCAGACCCTGCATCTCAATGCGCGTGACCGCATGGTCTTTCTGGGCGCCATGCCGCAGTGCGGTGCGCAGGCGCGCCATCAGTTCGCCGATGGCAAATGGCTTTTCGACGTAGTCGTCGGCACCAAGGTCGAGCGCCTCGATCTTTTCCGTTTCGCGGTCGCGCGCCGATAAAATGATGACCGGAACCTGGGAACGGCTGCGCACGGCGATCAGCACTTCCTTCCCGTCCATATCGGGCAGGCCAAGGTCGAGGACAATGATATCTGGCGCAAGCTCACCTGCCCGTTGCAAGGCCGTCGCGCCATCGGCGGCCCTGATCACCTCATAACCGGCAGCCGTGAGGGCGGGCTTCAGAAACCGCTGAATTTGGGGCTCGTCATCGACGACCAGAACGCGGATGCGGTTCACGATTGCACCTTCGCCGTCGCTGGCATTGCCGCCGCCGGAAAGCGCAACACAATGCGGGTGCCGCGCCGACGCTGCGCCGGGCTTTGCGCACTGATCGTGCCGCCCATAGCCTCTGTCAGGCCGCGCGAGATCGACAGGCCGAGCCCGGTCCCAGCCTTGCGGCCATCAACGCCCCCGCCGCGATAGAATTTCTCGAAGATGCGTTCGAGATCGTTTTTCTTCACGCCCGAACCGCCATCAGTCACACTGATCACCACGTCGTCTGCCTCACGCCGCGCGTGCACACTTGCGCCGCTGTCGCCGCCGTATTTATGGGCATTATCGAGCAGATTGAACAGAACCTGTTCGAGCAGGTGCGCATCAGCGCGAATGAACGGCAGCTCCGGCGCAACGCTGACTGCGACGGGCCAGCCACGAAAGGTCTTGTGCACCCGCCCCGTTGCAGCGCGGATCACGTCAGCGACATCGACCCAATCGCGTCGCACCTTGATCGCCCCCGATTCAATGCGTGACATGTCGAGCATATTGGCGACAAACCGCGACAGGCGTCCCGCTTCTTCCTCGATCGAGGCCAGCAGGTCCCCCCGATCTTCTGGCGGCATTTTTTCGCCAAACTGGCGCAGGCTGGTGACAGCACCGGTGATGGAAGCCAGCGGCGTGCGCAGATCATGGGAGAGGGAGGCCAGCAAGGTGCTGCGCAGCGCTTCGTTTTGCTCCAGCGCCGCGGCGCGCACCGCGTCACCCACCAGCCTTGCCCGGTCGAGCGCAATGCCGGTTTGCTCCAGCAGCGAGGTCAGCGTGCGCTCCTCTTCCCCCGAAAACGCCCGGTCCGGATGGGCGGATTCAATGCCGCAAACCGCGACGCTGCCGCGCGAGGTTGCCAGCGGGCGGAACTGAAACCGGACATTGGGCAATGTGCCGGTGCGCCAGCCAGCCGGTTCGCTCCGGTCAAAAGCCCAGCGTGCGGCGCTGGCCTCGCCCGCATCAAGCTCTGCAAGGGGTGGCCCAGGGCTCCGAATTCGGGTTAACGGCGGTTAACGGATTGCCAAAAGTGTGATTC
>VFSW01004809.1_pt1 | contig 20110 bp, 15 predicted proteins | sample 5358111 | NCBI WGS metagenome assembly VFSW01 (sample SAMN11554181, study PRJNA540505) | mine drainage metagenome | isolation source: sediment from site ElyBrook_90M | place: USA: Ely Copper Mine, Vershire, VT | collected 2017 | reverse complement strand
CGGCGGGCTAGGCGCGTACCGGGACCCCGCGTTCGGCCAGGTACGCCTGGACCTGGGGAACGGTGAAAACGCCGAAGTGGAACAGGGAGGCGGCGAGGACGGCGCTGGCGCGGCCCTCGCCCAGCACGGCGGCGAAATCTTCGAGCCGGCCTGCCCCGCCGCTGGCGATCACCGGCACCGAAACGGCGTCGCCGACCCGGCGGGTCAGATCGAGGTCGTAGCCGCCCTGGGTGCCGTCGCGGTCCATGCTGGTGAGGAGAATTTCGCCCGCCCCGAGGGCGGCTCCGGTCCGGGCCCATTCGACCGCCTCCAGTTCCGTCGGATTGCGGCCGCCGTGGGTGGAGACGCGCCAGCGGGGTTCGGGACCGGGTTCGCGGCGGGCATCGATCGCCAGGACAATGCACTGGGCGCCGAAGCGGTCGGAGGCGGCGCGGATCAGGTCGGGATCCCGGATGGCGGCGGTATTGAGCGAGACCTTGTCCGCTCCCGACTTGAGCATGGCCTCGATGTCGCCCACGGTGCGCAGTCCGCCGCCGACGGTGAGCGGCATGAAGCAATGCTCGGCGGTGGCGGCGACGACGTCGCGCATGATTTGGCGCCCGTCGCTCGAGGCGGTGATGTCCAGGAAGACGAGCTCGTCGGCCCCCTGGGCGTCGTAGGCCCGGGCGCAGGCGACGGGATCGCCCGCGTCGCGCAGCTGCTCGAACTTCACGCCCTTGACCACCCGGCCGTCCGCGACGTCGAGGCAGGGGATGATTCGGCGTCGGAGCACGTCAGCTCTCCACCCGGGCGACGTCCGGATCGAAGTTGACAGCCAGCCGGTAAGTCTGGCCCGGCCGCATGATCAGCGGGTGGTCGCGCACGAGCACCTGCAGATAATGGATCTTGCCATAGTTCGTCCGGTAGGCGGCATCGTTGCTCACGATCTCCGTATCGAGCCAGGTCGCCTGGAAGTCGTCCCGGGCCACGGTGCAGCGGTGCCCCTGGGGACCCAGGGTGAGGGAGCCGCCGACACGGTACTTCGAATGCGGGGCGGCGATCGCCAGGACAAAGCGGAACTTGTCGAGGGTGACCTGCTGCCGGACGGAGTAGGCGAATTCGCCGGCGACCTTGGAGCCGGAGAAGTTCCATTGCACCTTGACGCTGCCGATGTTGCGCAGCAGCTCCTCCTTGGTCGTGATGAGCTCGGGCTGCTCGTAGCGGAAGAAAAAGCTGTTGCGCAGTCCGAGGCCGGTGACGCAGTTCTTGCCGTAGAAGGCGGGCAGGGTCACGTGCTCGCCGAAAGTCAGCTCCGGAAGCAGGATCGGCAGGTAGACGTTGTTCGGCCAGTCGAAGATTCCAGGGCAGTGGGGAAAGGGCAGGGCGTCGCTGGAGAGGTTTCCGCCGCAGCTTATAAGCGGAATCTGCAGGTGCAGGCCGCTCTCGGCGTCCCGATAAAGAAACAGGCCCTGCTCCTTGCGGTTGCTCTTGTCGAAGATGACGAACCGGCCGGAGGTCCGGGGAAGCTCGATCCGGGGCGCGCCGGTCGGCATCTGGACCGCCTTGGCAAGGCGGGACCACTGGCAGAGATAACGGGCGGCGTCGAAGTTGGCCATCCGCGTGGTATGCGGCTGGTAGGCGGTCCGCTCGGCGTCACGCAGGTCGAGGAAACCGTTTTCCTGGTCCAGGTACGTCTGGTAGAAAAAGAGGAAGAGCCGGCGGAGGATGTCGAAATACTTCGGCTTCTGCTCGTCCGGGAGCCATCCGTCCCGCAGCCCCTGGAGAATCAGGCTGATGCAGTGCATCTGGCCGTAAGCGCCGGCGGCGCGGCCGAACGCCCAGCCGAGTCCATCGGCCCGCACCAGGTCGGGCATCATCTTGATGTACTTCTCGGCGTAGGTGCGCAGGGTCGGCAGCTTGCGGTCCCGCACCCCGCTGTTGGCGTGGAGCTGGAGCGCGGAGCGGACGAAGACGAAGGCCATGACGCCGTAGAGGTTGAAGTTGCCCCCAAGGCCGTGGACCGAGTCGTCGAAGAAGCCCGCCGAACTGGTCTGGTCGATCCGGGCGGCCATGCGCTCGATCAGGCGGGAGGTCTCGTCCTTTTTGGAGAGGCCGAAGCTGAAGCGCGCGACGGCCTTGGCGATGTTGAAGGCCTGCCAGTGGTTGTCGTAATCGCTGCGGTGGAGCAGCTGCCGGTCGATCCGCTGCTGCGTTTCCTCGACCAGGCGCTCCCAGACCAGATTGCGCTCCTTCGAGGGTCCGAAGCAGAGCAGGCCGAGGGCGGCATAGGCGAGACCGTTCTCGGCGGGAGGCTCGGTGAACATCTGCGCCGTCACGCAGCGGGCGGACAGGTCGATGAGGTCGAAGCCCTGGAGGGTCAGTTCGCCCGTAGCCCGGTGGTATTCGCCCAGGGCATAGGCGGCGTGTCCGGGTTCGTCGGGCCGGGAGAGCTCGTCCCCGACGGGGAGGACGCCGCCATCAGGCTGGATGGCGTCCAGGTTGCGGCCCAGGATGGATCGGGCCATGTCGAGGCATTGCTCGGAAAAACTGTGCATGGTGGGCGCCTCAGCGCGCGATCAGCTTCAGGAATTCGTCGTTGGGCTTGGTTTTGGAAAGCCGGGCGATCATCGTCTCGGTGGCCTCTTCGATCTTCTGCTGCACGAGCGCGCGGCGGAAGAAATGGATGCCCTCGAGCTTTTTCGCGTCGATCAGGAGCTCTTCCTTGCGGGTCCCGGAGGCGGCGACGTTGATGGCGGGCCACAGGCGCATCTCAGCGCACTTGCGGTCCAGGACGAGCTCCATGTTGCCGGTGCCCTTGAACTCCTGAAAGATGACATCGTCCATCCGGCTGCCGGTTTCGACCAGGACGGAGGCGATCAGGGTCAGGGACCCAGCCTCCTCGGTCTTGCGGGCGGAGGCGAAGAGCTGGCGCGGCTTCTCCAGGGCTCGGACATCGAGGCCGCCCGACCCGGTCCGCCCGCTGTTGCGCAGGGTATTGTGGGAGCGCGCGAGCCGGGTGATCGAATCGACGAACAGGACGACGTCCCGCCCGACTTCGACCAGGCGCCGAGCCCGTTCGATGCAGAGGTCGGCGACCCGGATGTGGTTCTCGACCTGCTCGTCGTTGGAGGAGGCCCAGATTTCCGCCGGGACGCTGCGTTTGAAGTCGGTCACCTCCTCGGGACGCTCGTCGACGAGCAGGATCATGACGAGGCACTCGGGATTGTTCTGAATCACGCCCAGGGCCATGTCGCGCAGAAGCGTCGTCTTGCCGGTCCGCGGCGGCGCGACAATCAGGCCGCGGGTGCCCTTGCCGATCGGGCAGAAGAGGTCCACCGCGCGGGTCGTCATCCGGCCGTCCCTGGTCTCGAGCTTGAGCTGCACATCGGGCGAGACCGTGGTCAGGGCGGTGAACTCGACCTTGCTGCGGCGTTCCTCGAGGGGCAGGCCGTCCACCGTCTCGATGAACTTCATCTTTGGATTGGGAAAACGCCCCTCGGGCGGGAAGGCGGTCCCACCCACGGTCATGCCCGGCTTGAGCTTGAAGCGGCGGATGAGCTCCTTGGGCACGAACGTGTCGGTCGGCCGGCGCTTGCCGTTCTTGGCCAGGTCGAGGAGCTGGCCGTTGCCGCCCTTGGCCAGGTCGATGTCGATCACGCCCTCGACCCGGATGACGTTTTCCTGGGGCGGGGGAACGGGACCGGCGGCTGCAGCCGGCTCCGGGCCGTTGGAGGAGTCCGCGCGGGCCCCGCTGGGTGGCGGGGCGGCGGACAGGGATTTTTTTTCCATACGAATGCGGAGTGAAACAAGTGCACGCCCGCGCTTGACGCTTGAAACTCTTGGCAGGATATGTGACGCAGCTGTCGCGTCTTTAACCCCAAATCAGCCACCCAAAGTGACCGACCAGACGATTACCTCAGTTTCCCGGGAGCACCGGGTATTCAGGCCTTCGCCCGAGTTCAAAGCCCAAGCGAATCTTGGGAGCGATGCCGCCTATAAGAGGCTCTACGCGGAGTCTGTCAACTCCCCAGAAAAATTTTGGGGCCGCCAGGCCCGGGAACTGCTTTTTTGGCGACGGCCTTTCAAGAAGGTCCTGAACTGGAAGTTGCCACATGCCAAATGGTTCCATGATGGCCAGCTCAACGCATCGGAGAACTGCCTCGACCGCCATTTGACGACCGCCCGCGCCAACAAGGCGGCCATTGTTTTCGAGGGCGAGCCGGGAGACGTGCGGACGCTGACCTACCGGCAGCTGCACCAGGAAGTCTGCCGGTTTGCCAACGCCCTGACCGAACTTGGCCTGGTCAAGGGCGAGCGGGCTGCGATCTACATGCCGATGGTCCCGGAGGCGGCGATCGCGATGCTGGCCTGCGCCCGCCTTGGCGTCGTGCACACCGTGATCTTCGGCGGCTTCTCGAGCGAGGCCATCAAGGACCGGGTCAACGACTGCCAGGCAAAGGTCATCATTACGGCGGACGGAGGATGGCGGCGCGGCAAGATTGTCGAGCTAAAGGCCAGCGTGGACCGGGCGGTGTCCGGCACGCCGAGCGTCCGGCATGTGATTGTTCTCCAACGCACCGGCCAGGAGGTGACGATGACCCAGGGGCGCGACCGCTGGTGGCACGATCTGGTCGCGGGCCAGCCGACCGAGCACCGGGCCAAGGCGTTCGACAGCGAACAGCCGCTTTTCATCCTCTACACCAGCGGCTCGACGGGGAAGCCGAAGGGCGTCCTGCACACGACCGCGGGCTACCTGCTTGCGGTGATGATGACGACCCGCGACGTCTTCGACTTGAAGGAAAGCGATGTCTACTTCTGCACGGCAGACGTCGGCTGGGTGACCGGCCACAGCTATGTCGTCTACGGGCCGCTGGCGAACGGCGCCACGGTCATGATGTACGAAGGGGCGCCCAATCACCCCGAGCCGGACCGGTTCTGGCGGCTGATCGACCGCCACCACGTCACGATATTCTACACCGCGCCGACGGCGATCCGCGCCTTCATGCGCTGGGGCGACGACTACGTGAAGCGCCACAGCCTGAAGTCGCTCCGGCTCCTGGGCACGGTCGGCGAGCCCATCAATCCCGAGGCCTGGATATGGTACCACAAGGTGATAGGCAAGGGGCGCTGTCCGATCGTGGACACCTGGTGGCAGACTGAGACCGGCGCGATCATGGTGACGCCCCTGCCTGGGATCACGCCGACCAAGCCGGGATCGTGCACCCGGCCTTATTTCGGGGTGGTGCCCAAGGTGCTCGACGAGAATGGCGCTGAAGTTCCGCGGGGCAGCGGCGGCAAGCTCTTTCTCACCAAGCCCTGGCCGTCGATGCTCAGAACGCTATGGGGCGACGACGACCGTTTCAAAAAGCAGTATTGGAGCGAACTGCCCGGATATTACTTTGCGGGGGACGGGGCGAGGTTCGACGAGGACGGCTACCTCTGGGTGGTCGGGCGGATCGACGACGTCCTCAATGTCTCGGGCCACCGCATCGGGACCGCCGAGGTCGAAAGCGCATTGGTGTCGCACCCGGCGGTTGCGGAGGCCGCGGTGGTCGGCCGCCCCGACGAGCTGAAGGGGCAGGCCCTCGTGTGCTTCGTGACCCTGAAGAACAGCTTTTCGCCAAGCCCCGGCCTCGGTGAGGAACTCCGGCGACATGTGGCCAAGGAGATCGGCGCCCTGGCGCGTCCCGACGACGTTCGGTTTGCGGCCGGGCTGCCGAAGACCCGAAGCGGAAAGATCATGCGCCGGATCCTCAAGGAGGTCGCGGGCGGCGGCGAGGTGAAGGGCGACATGACCACGCTTGAGGACTTTTCGGTCGTCGCGGCGCTGCAGCACGAGGAGTGAGGATCGCCCGCGGCCCGGCGGGATCTCGATCGATTCACTGCCAGGCCCCGATCAACAGCCATTCGCCGGAAACTTGTCCCCACAGGATTCCGGAAAACTCGCCGTCGACGACCGGATCGAAACGCGGGAAGTTTCGGGTCGCGTCGGGGGTCCGAAACAACTCGACCGATCTCCCGGAACCGGAGCCGACGAGCCGCATCCCAAAGAGCGGAATCTGCGGTAGCTGCGCCATCAGGTCGCGGTTAAGTCCGTGCGCGCGGCCTTTGAAGAAGGCGCCGGAGGCGATCGCCTCGAGATCGGAGGAGCCGATCACTCGAGGAGCAATGGTGAGCGCGGAGGCCGCGCTCCCCGCGTAACTCCACGGAGCGCCGCGGAATGACCGCCAACGCCGCCGCCATCCTTCCAGCCACGCCGCCAGGGGTCCGTCTTGGGATCGCTCGACCACGAAGCCGCAGAGAAGGGCATCCTTGATCGTTCGAGGGGGCGCTACCGCGGGATTGCGCCGGAACTGCGGCGGTGCGGCAAGGGGCAATTGCTTCGCGATCCAGGCGAACGCCGATCGCATGAAGACGCGGTCGCGCTCACCCCAGGTGTACCAGGTCGCCGGGTGGGGAAAATCTTCAGAAACCTCGCCACCCGCATTGCGCACCGCATTGGCGAACGCCCGCGCCGCCTTCGGGTCTCCGTGGCCCGGCATCACCGTCGAGTAGTCGATGTAGACCGGGATGTGGACGAACGACGCGGTCTTTGGCCGGCCGCCTCCCTCGATCTCGAGATCGCGGGGAAGGAACAGATCGTCGAGTCCGATTCCGGGCAGGTATCTCCGCTCGTCCCGCTCGATCAGGGGCGAGATCAGCGCGAGGCCGTCGACGTGATGCCGTTCGGCGTATCGAAGGGCTGCGATGCCCGAGGAGCAGACGCCTACGAGGAAGAGTTTGTGCGCTCCCGGGGGAAGGGTTCGCCGGACGGCCGACAAGGACTCAGCCAGCTCGGCCTCGGAAAGCTGGCCGCCAAAATCCGACTCGATGTAACCGGGCCACACCACGGCGCAACCGCGGGCGGAGGCCAGGGCGACCAGGTCTTCGTTGCCGGCGACGTTGGCCACCGTGGCGCTGCGAAGGAATGGCCGCACGGGGTCATTGACCGGAGGCAACACGACCACGATCGGCACGTTTTTGGCGCCCTCGGGCTCCCACATCCGGAAATGCTGATTCGTGCCGTCGATGTGTGAGCGGTAGGTATAATAGCGCAGGTCGCGAAGCGGGTAATCCGCAAGCAGTCCCGGCGAGTCTGATCCGGCGGGATGGACGACCCCGCCGGCCAGGGTTTGCAGCAGCTGGCGATACCTCCAGTACTGATCGTGGTCCTTGGCGTGAGCAAGAATCTCGGCCCTCACCCACCAGGGGTTCGCGTCGTCGGCGGCGCGGGCGGATCGGAACGACTCGGTCACGAAGCCCGCGCCCTGCCCCGCATCGCAAACGAGAACCGGTTCCGAGCGCCGTTCCTGCTCGATCGCTCCGAAAAACGGCCTGCCGGCCGGCAACGGCTGGCTCCATGTGATCCGTCCGAATCTGTCGGCGACGCCGTTCGCCAGTTCCCGGTACGAGCGTCCGTACAGGGCGACTCGATTGTGCCGGGACAGGGCCGTGACCAGGCGGAGATCGGCGAACGATGGAACGACCGGGGTGGCCAGCACATGGAGGTCGCGGGAGTCGTGCTTTCTCAACGCCTCGCCGTCGGTGGCAAAGAGATCCAGGCCCAGGATCCATTCCGGCGCGTAGTGATTGGTCGGCGGCTCGTCCCACTCGCGGGCCCGGTGGCAGATCAGCCGTACGATATTATGGCCCTTGTGAAGAGGCATGCGAACCAGATTCTGGCAGCGCACATATCCACGCGACCCTTCGCTCGCCAAGACGACCTTGTTCCCGTCGAGAAGATAGAACTCGTCCGAACAGCCGATGCCCAGCACCGCCTTGACATCGCGGTCGGACTCGACAGGGACCGTGACCATCACCGAGGAGTCTGCCGGGAGGCGGTACTTTTCGACGGCCGACCACAGGTCGAAACCATAGTCCTCCGCCTCAAGAGGGCCGCCGGGCGAGAGTCGCGAGGGAAGCTTCACCATCCTTGCCCCCGAGGTCACGAGCGAGCGGTAGACTTCGCCGACCCGCATTTGCCGAACGTCCCCCTCGCCGTATGTCGGAGCGCAGCCTGCGACCTCGATCGATCGAACTTCGAAGGGATCGAGGGCATGGGGATCGGCCACGCCGAGCGTCTTGGCGGGAGCGAACGACCCGGAGGCCGACCAGCAAAGCGCCGCAGCGGCCAGGCGGACGAGGCGGGGATGCGCCGGATGGAGTCGCAGTTTCGGCACGCGAGCCTTCGATTTGGTCCGCGGACGCGCCACGGTGTCGGCGCACGCCGCCGACAGAGGATTCCGGGTGAGGGTCATGGATTGGAGGGGTTCGGACTTGCTAGTTGCGTCGCGACGACGCGCCCGGGGAAAGCCCCGGCGAGGCCCTGGGCCACGATCACGACCGACGCGAAAAGGAAGGCCTGGCTGGCGCTGCCCGCCTGCACCAGGCCGAGCGCGGAGGCGACGGCCATCGCCGCGGACTGACCGATATAGACGGGCAGCGAATGGCGGCCCATCCATGCGAGCGAATTCCGAAGGATTGCCGGCAGCCGGCCGGCGAGCTGGTGGAGGTGGGCGCCGTAGGTGAGCGCGGCCAGGGGTGTCACGAACGGGAAAAGAACGCCGGAGAGAACGGCCGCCCACGATGGAACAAACGGCATCGAGATCGCCCGGAGGTAGCCCCATGCCAGCGCGAGGCCCGCGGCGAGCACGAGCATTCGCCGCCGCTGCAGGATGCGGAGCGCGCGCAGCCTCGCCGCCGGATCGAGGCGGTGAACGATCGCGCCGAGAAGGGCGGCCGACAGGCAGATCGAAAGCGTGAAAGGGGCCCCCTTGAGATAGCTCAGCCCCCGAACCAGCGACAGCCCGCGGGCATCGCGGACTCCCGGTCCGAGCAAAATCGCCTCGTACAACTTCATGTCCCACGGGCTGACCCTCCATGATAGGCGATGTCCCGCTGCCAGCGCGGCGGGACCGGGCCCGACGGATAGCGCGAGCACGGCGAGCTGGGCGCATATCCAGAGAGAGACCAGGCGCCGCAGCGGCCATCGGGAGACGGCGAACAGGACGAGGCCGCTCGCGGCCCAGAACATCAGAATGTCGACCGGCGAAAGCAGGGTGAAGTGCAGGATCCCGAGGGTCAGCAGAATCGCGATGCGGCGCCGGTACCGGCGCCTTCCGGAGTCGCCGCGCACCGGGTCCAGACGGACTGCGGAGTAGAATCCGAACAGGCAGCCCAGCAGGTACCAGGCCTTGAATTCCAGGAGCGCCCTCGAAAGGAAGACGAGCGCCAGGCCGGGATAGCGGACGTCCCACGCGAAAACCGAGTAGACACCGGCGATCGAGTTGAAAAAGTATTGCGCGTTGATTAGGATCACCGCGCACATCATCGCGCCCCGGACGCAGTCCACGGGCGTGGATCGTTTGGAACTCATCCTTTTCGGCAGATCTTTGGCATCCGGTGGCTATTGGAGAGGCGTGGGGGGTCTTGCCCGCCGTTCGGGCAAGACCCCGTTTGCTGCACCGATCGGTTTAGCTTCCGCAGCAGCAGCAGCAGCAGCACGTGCAGCACGAGCAGCAGCTCAGGCAGCAGCAGCTACAGGCGCCGGGGGCGCCGGAGATGCCGACGGCATCTCCGACGCTCGCGGCCGAGAGGTCCAGCAGATCATCTACGAGCTTCATGCGTCTCCTTTCGTTGTGTTGAGCTATCCTGCGGCGGGATTGTCGCAGGATTCACCCGGTGGGGGGTGATTGGTCCATGGCGCCCCGTGCCGCCGGTCAGAACCGCGTCCGTTCGGCAAAGGGATCCTTTTTATCCATGAGGTTCGGATACAGCACGTACTTGACCCACGGAAATCCGGGATAGCTCTCGAGCGCCCTCCGGTACTCGAGTTCCGCGTGCGTCCGGTCACCTTTCCGCGCGTAGACGATGCCCTTCCATGCGTGGACCTCGGCGCCGCCCCATTTCGGCAGCAGCGGGGCGGGGTGGTCGTGGACAAACAGCTTCTCCGCCTTGTCCAGGTCGGCGAGCGCGGCCGCCGGACCGCCGCCGAAGGCTTCGGGCGTGAACATCGTGATCATGCCCTTGATCAGCCACACCCGGGGGTTCTCCGGTCCCTCTTCCAACGCCTTCGCCAGTTCCGCCCCGGACTCCTGGCTGAGGTGCATCACCTCCTGGGGCGAGTAGGGTATCATCCGGGACAGCACGATCGCGCGGACCGCGTGCGTCTCGGGCAGATTGACCCACTTGAGCGACGTCCGCAGGCTTTCGTCCGCGAGCTTCAGGGTCGCGAGGACGGCATCCCCGTGCAGAACCGCCGACTGCCGGTAGTACATGTACCCGCGGTAGTGGAGAAGGAGCCCCGAGTCCGGAAACACCTGAATGCCGGTGTCCAGGAGCTTCGCCGTTTCGTCGAACTTTTCCGCGCTGTTGTTGAACTCGGCATCCTCGATCTGGCTTCTGACACGCCTGATGAGGTCGGCCTCGTCTTTCCCGACGCCCGTGGCAAAGGCGCGCGCAAACGATGCGAGCAGCAGTGCCAGCGATATCCAGCATTTGCGTTTATTCATATGAGATGACAAATCCGAAGAAGAAGCTGCGCTTCAGGTTGGTGCCGTCGTAGCCGGCGATATTCCAGTCCGGGCCGTAGCGGGCGGTCTCGGCGTCGAGGCGGTTGAGCAGATTGTCGCCCGAGACTTCGGGGATGAGGTAACAGTGGGCGCGCAGACGGAATATATTGTAGAGGGAGAAGCTCACGTGCGTCCGGCTCGGGAAACGGTCGCCGTTCCGCGCGGCGTAGTAGAGCTCGCCGTCGCTCTCGTTCACGCCCGTGAACCGGGTGAACGGAGCGCCCGACCAGTAGCCGTAGGCCACCTCCGCGTGAAATGTCTTGGAAAAGAGGTCCTGGCTGAGCCGGAGGTCGAAGGTGATCGGGATGTCGGTATCCGCCGGGTAGGTGCCATCGTGCGGATTGTTCCGCAGCGTGCGGAGCAGGCCCAGGGTGCCGCGCAGCATCGCGCCCTGCCAGAGCCCGCGGGCGGCGGCGAGATCGATCCCCGTCACGGTCTGGCCGATGCCGCCTTCGAGCGATCGGCGATCGGCCGTGTAGTCGACCAGGCCGCCGTAGGACTTGTGGTAGGTCTCGATCGAGACAAGGCTGTGTTTGGCCGTGTAGGCGACGCCCGCCGAGACCGTGCGCATATGCGCCGTTTCGAGCCACGCCGGATCCGCGAGCTGGCTCGCGCGCTCGGGGTCGAGAGCCTGGTAGAAAGTCCCCGCGGTGGCATAGGCGGACCAGTCGCCGAATTTTCGCCGCACCGAGATCCGCGGCGAGAGGTAAACCGACCGCGCGTAGGTGTCCTCGGCGGCCCGCATGCCGATCGCGGCCATCCAGCCGTTCTTCGTCTCGAGGGCGCCCTCGGCATATACGCCGCGGCGGCTCTGGGCGTCGGCGGTGGTCGGGGCGACCGCTCCGGAGCCGCCGGCGAAGAGGTTGCTTCCCGTAAAACGGGAGATGCCGTAGTCGACGCCGCCCTCGATGTGGGCCGTGTCGGAGATCACATGACGGTAGGACAGGTGAAGCTCGTCGTTGCGCGTGCGCCCATTGCCGCTCGCGCCGCCGAAGCCCGTGGCCTTCGCATTCCAGTCGTCGCCGACCTGCACCTTCAACGTGTCGCCGGCGCCGACCGTGACCGAGGTCTGCGAGGACACGAATCGGCGCTCCTGGCGCTCGGTGTAGAGCCCCTCGAAGAAGGGCGTGGCATAGGCAATGCCAAGGGCGCTTTGGCGCGCCAGGACGAATAGCGAGCTGCGCACCGGGCCGGAATCGAAGGCGAGCGAAAGGTCGTTCTCCGCGGTCCAGGGATAGGTGGAGAACGGTTCGCCCCGCCCATAGTTGCTCTCGAGCACGCGGGTCGTGTCGTAGGAGCTGTCGAAACCGGCGGTCAGCCTCCCTATCCGATCTTCGAGGTCGGCGGTCGCGCCGGCCATCGAGAGGCCGAAGTCGTATTGGTCATGGTCGACCACCCGGTCGGTGTTCAGGTCGACAACCCCCGAGAGCACGTTGCCGTATCTCGCGGAGATGTTCGCTGTCTGCAGCCGAACCGACTCGACGGACTCCGCGTTGACCATCGACGTGATATTGCCGAGCGGGGCGAGTTCCCGGTCGGGCGAGCTGAGCGACGTGCCGTTGACCACGACGAGCGTCTCGTTGGAGTTGCCGCCTCGGATGAACAGCCCGCTGCCCTGATCCGGCGTCGTGACGCCGGGCAGCCGCTGCAGCGCCTTGGCGAGCGAGCCGTCGGAACCGGCCTGGCCGAGGAGGTCGCGCGGCTTGGCGTTGGCGACCGGAATCGAGACGGCGGTCGGGTGCTGGTCCGTCACGGTCATCGCCGAGAGGGACACCACGGCCTCCTTCCTCGTCATCGCGAGCCGGCCGAGCGCGAACCGATGCGTATCGGGTTGGTACTGGCACCGAATCCGCCGCGCCTGGTATCCCTCCGCGGTGACGAGCAGCGATCGGAGCGGAACCGGCGAGCGGAGGAGCACGTCGTCGCCGGGTCGGAAGAGGTGCCGATTCAAGTCGGGGGTGGTGACGATCACGACTTCGCTCGCGCGCAGGTCGGCCGGGATCGAGCCGGAAACGATCCAGTCGGCCGCCCTCGTGGTCGTTGGCAGCACCAGCATGAGGAAGAGGTGCCTAGCGGACATATTTCACGTACCGGCCGGTGCTCGGATCGAGCTCGTAGATGGCGCCGGCCCGCGCATCGAGGCGGATGCGGCCGGTCAGGACGCGGCCCGGCGAGAACTGGGACAACTGAAGGAATTTCCGCGTGAACAGCCGTTCGTAGGTGCTGGCACCGTCGCCGGCCAGGACCGGCGTGGCGCTCCAGCCGTAGTGCTTCCAGGTGAATGCATAGCGCTCGTCCCCGTCCCGAATTTCCGACATGAGCCGCCCGCGGTAGCGGCAGCGGAGATCGACGAGGCCGTTGCCGCCGGTGCAGGCGGTCAGCCTGCCTTCGGTGTCGTAGGAAAAGTGGATGGTCGATCGGTCGAGGACGCATTCGGCGACCCCGGCTGGCCCCCATCGCACCAGGGCGACCCGGCGGTCGCCGCGGTAGACTTCACAGCGTCCGTCCGTCTCCAGGAATTCGAGCCGCCCACCCTGGGCGGAAGCGATGCTGCGGAGACTTCCGCGACGGTAACGGAAGACCATCCCGTGGAGGTCGTGAAGCAAGATGACCCCGGGCGAAGGAAATTCGGCACGCCAGCCTCCGTTCGCGTCGGGGCGGGCAAGGTCGATCGTGCGCCGTTTGCCGTTCGGCTCCTGCCAATACACGTCCGCGCCCCGCGGTTCGACCCAGCTTTCAAAGGGATTGATCCGCCAGATCGAGGAGATGCCGTCGGAGGTGGCGACCAACCCGTGCGTGAGGAAGACCTCAAAGCTCACCGACGGTCCGCCGCTGAGATAGCCGAGCGACACTCGGTAGTACAGCCCGCCGTCGGGTCCGAAGCAGCCGATGTGCGGCGTCCAGTCGGAAAGCTGGGCGAAGGCGCACGGAGGGGCGGCGGCGAGGAGGATGAGAAAGAGCCGCTTCATAGCCATTTCGCGAGTTCCGTCCCGAGATCGGCGCTGCCGGCTACAACGACGCTGGGAATCGGGTGGTGGGCGCATAATGCCCGCCACTAGCCGTTGATGGGCTGATCGCCACGGTCGAGCAGCACGACTCCGCGCACGACGCTCGATCGCCGGACGAGAGAGGGAGGACCGGCGGGGGCGGCGATGAAGCAGGAACGGCTTCCGGCGCGCATGCAGTCGCGCAGGGCGTTCCCGAACGCGATCGCGCCGGTCGCGCACGGATCGGGCAATCCGGAAGGCTCATCCGGCAGGACCAGCTCAGCCGAACGAGGCATCCCGGTCGCGCAAAGTCGAAGCACCTTGCCGAATGGCTCGGGCGAGAGGGAGCCGTCCCAATGCACCGCGTAGACCCGGCGATCCGACGCACGGGCGTCGCCCCCCGCGCGGCGCAGCGTCACGAGGCCGCGCGCCCGCCGCAATTCGACCCCCTGTCCGCACGAGGTGAAGGGATGGACCGCATGGATTGCGGTGAGCGCCAGCAGCGGAGCGGCGAACGCCGCGGCGGCCCCGGCGAGCAACCCGCGCCCGGGAGGCAGCCCGAAGAAATGAAACCATCCGAGACAGGCGCACGCGACCGGCAGCAGCATGAGCGACGGATCCGCCCAGATGGTGGTGAAGGCATTCGCGACCGCGAAGGCGACGAGCGCGCCGCCCGCCGCGATGGTCAGGCGCGAAGCGCGGGCGTCGGCGGTCCGACGGACGCCGCGCATCAACCCGGCAAAGGCGACGTAGCCGGTGAGCGCCAGGACCGCGAGGCCGAGATAGCCGAATTCCGCGCCGAACTGGGCCCAGCCGTTGACGAGTCCCGTATACACCACCCCGCTATCGAAGGATTGGTAAAAATTGACGAAGGCGCGCCCCGACTGGCCGGCTCCCCAGCCCCGGAGGCCGGATTGTACGATCATCGGCCAGGCTGCGCGCAAAATGTCGACGCGGTGGAGGACAGATCGATCCGAGGCGACGTAGGCGGGATCGATCCGGTTCCAGAGACCGGTCGAGACCGTGAGCGCGACCACCCAGCCGGCCCGGACAAGATTCGCCAGGGCCCATCGGATCGGCCTGAGGGGGCCGGCGCGGCGGGCGGCCCAGATCTCGGCGAACACGAGGCCCACCGCCGCGGCGATGAGCCCACCGCGCGAGAAGGTCCGGGCGAGCGCCCACCAGACGGCGGTCTCCGCGAAAACGGCCGCGCCGGCGAGCGGCCGGTTCCGCAGTTGGCTCAGCGCCGCGAGGAACGGGATGACGGTTGCGAGGAGCGCCGCGGCAAAATTCGGGTTATTCCACAGCAGTTGCAGCCGCACCGTCCCGTGGAAGGTGTAGATGTCGTTCTTTATTCCCCAATATTGCCACATGGAGTGCTGGATTCAGGACCAGCGGAAGCGGAACGCCGCCGCGGCGCCGGCCGCCGCGCCGAAGACGAGGAAATAGAGGAGCTGGCTCCAGACCGCCGCGATGCCCCGTCCCAGGTAGAGCACCGCGACGAGCGCGTCGACCAGCTGCGTGGTCGTGAGCCAGACCGCGAAGGCGTTGAGCCACCCCGGCATGAACATCCGGGGCACGGTCGCGCCGCTCAGGAACATCATCAGGTAGAAGAGGAGATTGCACACGGCCGCGCTCGCCTCGTGTGTCCGGACGAACGAAGTGATCAGGATCCCGAAGCCGCTGAAGCCGAGGACGCCGACGGCGATGACGATCAGGAGAACCGGCGCGGAGACCGGTCCGGCCGCCGCGAGGAGCCGCGCAATGGCGTACAGCAGGGCGATCGCCAGGGCGGTGACCACCGCGTTGCGCATCATCGTGCACACCATGATGACCGACGAGCGGACGGGGAGCGTGCGGTAGCGAAGGAGGACGCCGCTCTCACGGGCGCCCACCAAGTACGCCCCGATCCCGAAGAGTCCGCCCGATGTGATCGCGATCGCGATCACGCCGGCGGCGAGCATCATCAGCCCGCTCGAGCCGTTTGCGCTCGCCGGGTAGAAGCGGCCGGTGGTGGCCGCCATGAGTCCGAAGATGATGACCGGAAAGGCGAACGACCAGAAGACCGCGACGCGGTCGCGGAAGATCAGGCGCAGCATGTGGCGCTCCAACAGGAAAGCTTCGCGAATGAGGTGCATGGGTCAGCGTGTGGGAACGGAGGATTCCGGAGCGGCCGCGGCTGGGGCGGATTCGGCGGCGGCGGCAAGGGCGGGCAGGGCGCCGAGATCCGCCGGCGTGAGGCGTTTGAGGGTCAGCCCCGTGGTCAGCGTCCCGAGGCAGCGGATGGCGGCCAGCCCGCCGATCACCGCGTCCGGATCCCGCAGGATGAAGAACCAGCTGCCGTTGGCTTGGTGGCGGGCGGCGGACAGCCGGCCCAGCGCGGCCAGGACCTGCTCGGATTCATCGACCGGCGCCTTGACCACGAAGGCGCCGCCAAAGCGTCGATTGAACTCCGACATCCGGCAGTCGGCGACGACCCGGCCATGGCCGAGGACGAGGACGTGATCGCAGACCGCCGCCAGCGCGCGCATGTCATGGGCGACCCAGACGACGGTCCCACCGCCGGCCTTGATCTGCGCGGCGACCTCGGCGAGGAGGGGAATCAGCGTTTGGTCGAGTCCCGCCTCCGGCTCGTCGAGGACAAGTATCCGGGGCCGGTTCACGAGGGCCACCGCCAGCGCCACCCGCTGCTTCTCGCCCGAAGAAAGGCTCTCGATCGACTGGCGAGCCTTTCCGGCCAGCCCCAGACGGCCCAGCAGGTCCGGTACGTTCTCGGAACGCGGGAAGAAGCCGGCGTGCAGCCGGACGATTTCCTCGGGGGTAGCGCGCCGCTCGAGCGCCGTGACCGGGAACTGGATGCCCAGCAGGTGCGCCAGCCGCAGGCGCGCCCGGTTCGGATCGAGACCATCGACTTCGATCGTGCCGGCGTCGGGGGCGGCGTTCCCGGTCAGGAGCGAGAGCACGGTCGACTTGCCCGAGCCGTTGGGCCCGAGCAGGCCGACGATCGTGCATGGATCGAGGCGGAAGGAGAGCTCGCGCACGCCTCCTTCGCCGCGGAAGGTCTTGGTGACGTCGTTGAATGCGATCATGAGGGCGCGACCTGGACCGGGCGCGAATCCGACCGGCCGAGGAAGAGAAGGTTGTAGACGAGATGGGCGGCGAACGGGGCGAGCACCGAATGGGTCGCAAGGTACGCGCAGGCGAAGACCGTGCCGGTCAGCAGGTGAGTGAGGACCCCGCGCACGCCCTGCAGCCCGAGATGGATGAATGCGAAGCCGATCGCGGACATGGCGGCCGCCGCCGGCACGGAGGTCACGCGGGTGAGCGACTCCAGCAGCCAGCCGCGCCAGACCACTTCCTCGGCCAGCGTATTGACCGTGAAAAACGTCGCCCGCGCGCATGCCTGCGGGGCGGTGAGCGTCCGCATCGCGGCCACCATCGTGAGCGGCTGCCTGTTCAGCGCGAGAAACAGCAGCACCCCGGCGGGAAGGCCGACCAGGAGATCGTCGGAAGGGTCCGGCGAGACCCAGCGGACGCCGACGGCGGCCGCGATCAGCGCCGCGGCCGACCATTGCAGCAGGACGAAGACGACGAAGGCGCGCCTATTCACGGAGCTTGCTCAGCGCGATCACGTAGACCGAGGATTCGTTGACGCCGTCGATTCCGAGAAGCTGGTCGACCCGCGCGTCGTAGTAGCCGCCCATGCACACCGCCATGATCTTCAAGGCCTCGGCGGTCAGGAGCACGTTCTGGGCGACGTGGCCGGTCTCGATCCACGGAAATCGGCAGCCGCGCGGCCCGTACTTGAACCGGGTCCGCCAGAAACTCGCGGTGATCACCAGGTGCCCGATCTTCTCGGTGACCATCTCCGACTGGATCAGGCAGCGTCCGATCTCCGCCACCATGTCGCGCTCCGCCAGGACCTCGAGCGCGTGCCGGTAAGGATGGTAATGGTACACACCGGCAGGCAGGCCGCCGACCGCCTGGTTGATCCAGTACAGATCGAGCGGGTAAAGCGCGCCGCCGGAAGGCGAGGTGCGCAGCTTGATCTCGGTGTCGGGGACCGCGCCGGTGATGCCGTAGCCGGCGAAAAGCAGCGTGGCGAGTTCGCCGAGTCCAACCGGGGTCCCCTTGTCCGCGTAGCGGGTGCGCCTGCTCCGCAGCACCGTCGAGAGCCACGTTCGGAATTTTCGGCTCCGGCAGCGGAACCGCACGGCAGGCGGAATAGGCTTTGGTCGCCCGGGGTGTCGCGTCGCGGTAATACGGCACGAACTCGATGATCTCCTTCGGCAGCGCCTGACGCTGCACCGTCGAGGGATAGAGTTTGGTGTATTCGACGAAGATCTCCGCCGGGTCGTCCACGTCGGGGCGGCCGGTGCGGTAGACCAATTCGGAGACCGAGTGGGTCGGCCCGGGAGTTGTCATGGAAAGGGGTGGGGAAACTTGTTGAGCTCTTCGATGGTGCTTGGTGAGGTCCGGAATCCGAGGCGCGCCGGTTCACGGTATAGCCGTTCGGCCCCGAGATACCGGCCGCCCATGCCGAGGGACAGCCGGGCGAGCAGCGGGCTGACGACGACGGCGGCCGTGAGGCCGCCCTGCTCCAGGTCCGGGGTGGTGATGTCGACGCAGTACACCCTCTGTCCAAGCCGCCGCAGCCGGCCGACGATCTCGTCGATCGCCGCCATGGGATCGCCGGCCGTCACGTCCCGGTCCGACCGCAGGGGAACGGATTCGGACGAGCTGTCGATAAACGCGTTCGCCGCACGATGCTCGCGGCGCGCGTTGTAGAGCACGTGATCGTCGAAGGTCTTTATGTCGGAATAGTCGGTCTTGAACTCTCTACTGCGGTTCTCGAACAGCAGGAGCTTCGCGAAGGCGCGGGTCTGGTACACTTCCATGACCGCCTTGAGCATCGCCTGCTCGATGGTTGGGGCCGCCGCCGCGCCGACCGCGAATTCCACGCCTTCGCCGCCGATGGGACGGGCGGACACTACCGCGGTCGGCACATCGAGGAACGCCGAGTAGTCGAACGTCGCCAGCTCGATGCCGGGGACGCCGAAGTATTCTTCGAACATCGCGCTCAAGCGGCCCGAGGCGGCGAGATCGACCCGCGGAAAGGCCAGCCTATTCTCCCACGCGATCACGAAGGCGTCCCGTTCCACGAGTTCGCAGAGCCCGGAGAGCACGGCCTGCGCGGGAGTCGATCCGAGGGCGATGCCGCTGCTCGTCTGGTACAGGAGCCTCGGCTCGTCGGGAGCCAGGTCCGGCTGGAGATACACCAACTGGGCCGGCAGCAGGGTGGGCTTCATCGCCGGCAGCTCGTACCCCTCAACCCACGTCGTCGGCGTTGATTCGGTGAACCGGCGGTAGGGGAATTGGGGATGGTTGTATTGGCGATCTGAAAAGAGCTGGAAGTCGCCGGGATGAACCGCGTCCTCCCGCAGGTCCCTCCACGGCGCAAATACCTTGCGGCGATGCCCGACGAAACAGGCGGCGTAACGTTCGAGCGCCTCGCCGATGGATCGGGCGGTCGCGTCGGGGATGCTCAGCCCGTAAGAGCCCGCAAGCACGCCGGCGGTCGGCTTGCCAAGCACGGGGCTGAAATCGCAGAGGTTGCATCCGAGCGTGTAGAGGTTGGGTTCGTCCGGATAATGGAGAAAATCGAAGATGTCGCGGACCACGCCGAAATACCGCGAGTGAAACCGCTTCAATCTGCGCAGTCCCTCCTCAGGCGCGGTCGGAGCCAGTGCCATGTCCATGGTCATTCCTGGGCCCAGATGGCCGGGTTGGAGCCTTTCGCGACCGGGGAACAGACGGGGCATCGCGGCACGCGCAGCACCTCGTGCGGCTCGACGGTGATGTCCCATTTGAATTCGAGCGTGAGCACCCGGCCGACCGGCCACGGACTATCGACGAGCAGGTGCTGGTAGATCTGATAGCACGCGACCGATGCGATGAGGTGGGAGACGAAGATGGGCTGGGGAAATGCCGCCGCATGGGTTGCCGAGATATACGGTTCACGGGCGAACTTGACGTTGGATTCGCGCCGCAGCAGGCAGCATTCGTAGCAGGCGGTCTCGCCGGGGACGAAGATGGGGCCGACGAACGCCGCCTTGCCCTCGTGCGGCGGGATCAACATCCACTTCACCCTTCGCTCCTGAAAACGCCGGTTGCACTCGCGCACGCCGGCGTATTGCGCGCCTGAAGGCGCGAGCACGACGAGGTCGTGCTCGGATTCCGCCGAATGCGCCAGCGCAAGCGCCGCATTGCGGGCGCAGCAGATGCCCGATGCGCTCAGCTGCCGCGCCACCCATTCGGCGACCTCGGACTCGCCGCAGAGCAGGACCGACTTGGCGTCGATCGCCGCGGCCGTCATCCGCGACTGCGTCGGCTCCAGCACGCCGCCGGAGAAGAAATCAAGGGCCGCTGCGGCCATCGCGGGAACGACTTCCGAGTTTGGGGGGCCCTCGGTCAGGAGACTGTGGTCGCCCAGTTTCTGCAAGGCCGGCTCGACCGCCGCCGCAAAGGGTTCAC